>Ga0115546_1000072_pt1 | contig 75662 bp, 62 predicted proteins | sample COGITO_mtgs_1004_FD_87186 | JGI IMG/M metagenome (GOLD analysis project Ga0115546, IMG submission 87186) | Pelagic marine microbial communities from North Sea - COGITO_mtgs_100413 | ecosystem: Environmental > Aquatic > Marine > Epipelagic | place: Germany:Helgoland, sampling site Kabeltonne...
AGTGTGGCAGAGGACTATTTATTGATTTCTGCGTTTTAAGAAAATATTATAACCTATTGATTATTAGAAATAAAGATGGCGCCCTCGGCAGGACTCAAACCTGCGACCTACCCCTTAGGAGGGGTGCGCTCTATTCAGACTGAGCTACAAGGGCGTATGCAATTTCAACTAACGGTGTAATTCTAACGAATTATCGCATTAGATGGCAAAGTTGGCGGCATTAATAACAAACTCCGTTCGTAAAAAAAGCCGAGGGGTGGGGCAGTACTCGTTACACGAGTTCTTAACTACTGCCCAACCGAACCCAACACTAATCGTTGGCTCGCTCTACGTATTCGCCAGTATCGGTGTTCACTTTGATCTTTTCGCCAATATTAACGAACGTAGGCACGGTGACGCGAATCCCAGTCTCAAGCGTAGCGGGCTTACCACCGCCAGCAGCGGTCTGGCCTTTAACAACGCCCTCAGTGTCTGTAACCTCTAAAACAACGTTAGCCGGTAGATCCAAGCCAATTGGGGTCTCGTCGTAAAAGTTAATTTGAACATCGGTATTGGGTAACAAGTAGCCTACTTGATCCGAAATATCGTCTGAACTCAACGTCATTTGTTCGTAGTTTTCAGAATCCATAAAGATATGCTGGTCGCCTTCAGCGTACAAATACTGCATCTTACGCGGCTCAACATGTGGCTTTTCTACTTTATCGGTAGAGCGAAAGCGCTCATTCAATTTTGTACCGTTAACAATGTCCTTAAGCTCCGCTTGAACAAAGGCACCGCCCTTACCAGGCTTTACATGGCTCTTCTTTAAAACGCGCCATAGGTTGCCGTTATGTTCGATAAGACTGCCTAGACGAATTTCGTTTGCTGATATTTTAGCCATGGTCTGCACAAAAATGAGGTTGATTAGTAGCGCCGCATTATAGGGTATCCATTTAGAACATGACTAGGGGCGTAGGGGTTATAATTGCTAATCGAACACATGTAACAGCCAAAGAAGATGCATTAGTGTCTGTAAGAATTAATCAAAGCTCAAATCAGAAGCATATAGAGCGCCATAAATGAACACACCTAACGCCCAATATGTCTACTGAAGGCTTTGATGCCAAAACCTTTTTAAGTCTCGTCTCGCAAGGGCCTGGCATTTATCAGATGTTCGATTCCGAACAGAACTTGCTGTACGTGGGCAAAGCAAAAGACTTAAAAAAGCGCTTATCCAGCTATTTTCGTAAAACGGGGCTACCGCTTAAGACCAAAGCCATGATGTCTCGCGTGGTCGATATTCAGGTAACCGTTACGCATACAGAGAACGAGGCTCTGATTCTAGAGTCCAATCTTATTAAGGATCTAAAGCCGCATTACAATATTCTGCTGCGCGACAACAAGAGCTACCCCTTTATTCATATAGACGACTCGCACGACTATCCGCGTTTGTCATTCTACCGTGGAGATCGCTCACAGCCTGGACGTTACTTTGGGCCTTATCCTGGCGTAACGGCTATTAGAGAGACACTAGCGCTATTGCAAAAAGTTTTGCCAGTGCGCCAATGCGATGATGTTTTCTTTAGTAATCGCTCGCGACCTTGCTTGCAGTACCAAATTAAGCGGTGTTCGGGGCCTTGTGTTGAGCTTATCTCCAAACAAGATTACGCAAAGGACATAGAGCTGGCAGCAATGTTTCTTCAAGGCAAAGACGACACTCTAAGTCGTACCTTGCAAAGGAATATGGAAAAGTCGGCCAAGACTATGGATTACGAGGCAGCGGCCGGATGGCGCGACCGCATCAATGCGTTGCGCCGAGTGCAACAACATCAGTCAATTACAGTAGGTTCGAGCGATATAGACCTTATTACGGTAGCAAGCCTGCATGGCAAAGTATGTGTCGAAGTTACGTTTATACGTGGCGGTCGGCATAGTGGCAGTAATGGCCATTTTCCACGAGTGCCCTTGGAGTTTACTGAAGGCGAGATATTAAGCGCGTTTATCACCCAGTATTACCATCGTAGGCCGGCACCAAAACAGATTGTGGTGGGTACGGCATTACCAGATCAGAAAGAGCTTCAACAGTGGATGACGGAGCAGTCTGGTTACAAAATCACTTTAACTAGCAACGTACGAGGTGCCCGCAAAGACTGGCTTGGTATGGCGCAGCTAAACGTGGTTGAGCGGCTCAAGCAACATATAAGTAAGGCCGAAAACGTTCACAATCGCCTGTTAGCACTCACTAAAGTATTTGAGCTAGAGCAAACTATTAAACGTATTGAATGCTTTGATATTAGTCATACGCAAGGGGCCCAAACTGTGGCTAGTTGTGTAGTCTTCACAGATAAAGGCATTAGTAAGTCAGAATATCGCAGGTACAACATAAAGGGCATCACGCCAGGCGACGATTATGCCGCTATGGAACAGGCAATTACACGACGTTATAAGCGAGCGCTTAAGGAAGAAGCGGTGCTTCCCGATGTTTTGTTAATAGATGGCGGGAAAGGGCAGTTGTCATCCGCGGTCAAAATTTTAAAAGAGTTACAAGTCACTGGTGTGTTGTTGGTAGGTGTAGCAAAAGGCGAGGGGCGTAAGTCGGGATTAGAAACTTTGTTTGTAGAGGGTCGTAAAATCGGTATTCAAATGCCCGCAAATTCGCCAGAAATGCACCTAGTAACGCAAATACGAGACGAAGCTCACCGCTTTGCCATTGCCGGACACCGCGGACAACGAGCCAAGTCTCAAACGCAGTCTATTTTGCAAGAGATTCAAGGGGTAGGGGCTAAACGTCGTAGTGCATTGCTTAAGCATTTTGGGGGCTTACAAGGCATCAAGTCGGCTGGAATAAGAGATTTAATGAAGGTGCAGGGCATCAACGAAGATTTAGCCACACAGATCTACAGTTACCTGCAAAACAATTAGAGTCCTTTCGTTCACAGCGCACAGTACGTAGACTCGGCGTTAAACAAGCTCAAAATCGACGCAACACTTAAACACACTGGTGTTAAACTACGCCTCAACATTCAAATCCAACAACCCCCTAATAGACGTGTTTATCTGATGGAACCCACTATTCCTAACTTGCTAACGTTGTTCAGAATTGCAGCCGTTCCGCTGATCATCGCTCTGTACTTGCTAGATCTGCAATACGGACACTGGTATTGCGCAATTTTATTCACATTGGCGGGTATTAGCGACGGTTTAGATGGTTACTTAGCACGTCGTTGGAACCAAACCTCGCCAGTCGGTGCCTTTTTAGACCCTGTGGCAGACAAACTGCTCGTTGTTTTACTACTGGTCTTGGTATTAACGGACTCGCGAGTAAGCGAAATGGTTATTTTCCCGATGGTGTTTAAGCTTGCGATTATCGTTATCGTGGCGCGCGAGATTATTATTTCGGCGCTACGCGAATGGATGGCCGAGATTGGTCAGCGTTCGGCAGTTGCCGTATCAGGTTTGGGTAAATGGAAAACAACAGCGCAAATGATCGCGATTGGCGCTTTATTGTTCCAAAAAAATCTTCTAGGGCTACCAACCATGCTAATCGGCGAGATCTTGGTGTACGTCGCAGCGGCACTTACGATATGGTCAATGGCCATATATATGTCCGCAGCATCGAAGGTTGTAGAGGCAGAATCGAAATAAGGTCAAATTGGCTAATTCATTTTGTTGACCTTTGCAGATATCTGAATATAATGTCGCCACTTCAAGCGGGAATAGCTCAGTGGTAGAGCACAACCTTGCCAAGGTTGGGGTCGCGAGTTCGAATCTCGTTTCCCGCTCCAAGTTTTAAAAGAAGGGAAAAGGGTATCCTCTTTTCCCTTTTTTCTTGTAAAGCACTGCACAAGTACAATTTGTACAAAAGAGTAGAGTTTTACAGTTTGAGTATCAGGCATTATCGCGGCTGGATGGCAGAGTGGTTATGCAGCGGCCTGCAAAGCCGTGTACACCGGTTCGACTCCGGTTCCAGCCTCCACTTTTTATGGGGGTAGAGATTGAGAGATGTTTCTTTGTAGGCATCTGTTGAGCTTTATGTTTGATACCAAACGCACAAGGATGTATCAGTATTGCGAGGGCAGGATGTCCTAACTCTGAATAGAGAACGCGATCAGACGCTGAAGTTCGAAGAGCTTCGGGGTCAAATAAGACAGTTGGAGGTGCCAATCCTCCGCGATTACCCGATGCCCGGGTGGCGAAATTGGTAGACGCAAGGGACTTAAAATCCCTCGATGGTAACATCGTGCCGGTTCAAGTCCGGCCCCGGGCACCATTTCTTGGTTACATACCCCATTTCCTTTTAGATTAGGTGGTTTCCTTTAGAGAACCGTCACGATCGTCTTCGGCGTGTTGTGGTGAACCTTCAGACGCTGCCATCATAGATACACTCTAGATTATTGCATTTGAGTAATTTAATCTCTCTGTCTTGGCTTTTTTGACACTATTCTTGGAAGAATAGAACTCTTATGTCCTAAAGCTTATTAAAAAGCGTTGCCTAATACGAGGCGGCGTTTCTTGTTTTACTTAGCTGATTCGGATAATACAAAGAGAGTCAAAAGAGAGGTTGATCCGATGGTTTCATTTTGTGCTTCCCCTAAACTTGGTTCCAAGAACAATAAGAAGAGGGCGCTTCTAAACAAGGCTGCTGACCCCTTAATGCCTGTGTTGTGGAGGGTGTATCACTGATGTCTAGTGTTAATCAGCCAAAGAAGTCCTTTTTGAACTCTGCAGCATGGACACGTTTTAGCATTTTCTATGCGTTGACCTTCCTGCTGCTTATTGTTATTCCAGTTGTTCACAGCTTAATCGCAGATGGCCCAATGGACTTCGATGCGGCTGGAGCTAGAGCTTCTGCGACAACCGGTCTGGCTTGGACTTCGAATCTTTGGGTTGTGTTTAGATTGTGCTTAGCCGAACCAGTGTTAGCTCTTGTTGTATTTGGCTCAGCTGTTCCAAGTATTGCAGGATTATTAGTCTGCATTGGACGAAACGGACGCGTTCGCGAACTGTTTTCTCGTTTTCGAGTGCGGATACCTTGGCGCGTTGCATTAAAAGAGTACGGACTTATATTTCTAGTTATGGTCGTTGGGCTCTCGTGTGCGTATGCGCTACGTTCGGCTCTTCCAGGCCCTGAATACGAGCGACCTGCAGAGTTTCTTGGGCCAGGTTTAGTATTAGCGCTTCTGGCAGCTGCTTTTCTAGATCAGGGTGCTGTACTCGAGGAACTAGGCTGGCGTGGCTATGCTCTATCAGAGCTCCAAGAGGGACTTATGAACCCATTGGCTGCGGCGGTTGTGATTGGGGTCGCGTGGGGGCTCTGGCACGTACCTCGCGATGTCACTTGGGGGGTCGTCGAGCGTTTGGGATTGCTTCAGTATCTACTCTTATACTTGCCCAGTTTTTTAGCAGGCACCATAACCGTTTCAATCATCATTACGTATTTTGTGAACCGGTGCGGTGGTAGCATTCTACCCGCGATAATGATTCATGGTCTAAATAACGATGCAGTAGGCTTTGCCGGATTTGCGCCACTCGAGATTATACTTTCTCCAATGCACCAAATAACCAGTGCATTACCTTTCGCGGTAATTGCGTTCGTTATTGTGATTAAAAACGGGCGACAACTGGGCTTAAACAAACATACAACTATTTGACCTAAAGCGAGCTGTCGTTGGTTGAATTGCATCTGAGTGACGATCCATTTTTTTGTGAAAGCTGATAGACCAGGCCATGTAAGCCTGGGGAACTGGATTGGTCTAATAATATGGACGGCCACCTTTAGAAAGACTTACCCCAATAATTCTTAAAATTGGTGTTTTAGCTTAGTCTTATCCAACAGCAGAACGTTGGCTTAAGTTCTTTCTAAAAATAACTTCAGTAATCGCAGCTCTTCTTTCTGCACCATCCCTTTTTTTATCAAGACTTCGTAAACACGTATCAAATCTTCTTTATCGCCATAAAGTTTTATATTAGGAAGGATGCTCGACAACAGCTCTAGTACCGAAATATACATACTTGTTTCGGATTTAAAATCTTCCATGTAATCGTGCGCATTACGTACCTGGCGAAAAAAAGGAGAGACCACAGCGAAATTGAGTCCATATTCCCACATGCAGCGCTGTGCTATATACATCTTTAAAATGTCACAGAACCTAAATGACACAGTCGATGGTATGTAGAGTAAATGAAAAATCTCTGGTTTAGACCATAAAGTGGCTTGCGTATTACCTTGGGAGAACACACCTTCTGCGAATACGAAACCAAGCGCATCTTTAAAGCGAAAGTCATCGGTGTATTCGCTAGACGTCAGTCGATATATGGCGTCTACGTCGGGGTTTCCATCGACGAGGCTCTGAACAATCCCGACATTGGCAAAATCGGCTTGAGATATTGACTGTGTCTCGATGGGTTGAGCTTTGTTTATGTACTCTAGTGGGTAGCCTCTAGCCCAGATAGGGCGATCAGAAAATTCGGTTAATATGTTGGGTATTCTAGGGCTAGTGACTTTTTTTAATTCGAAATTCCCCCAACTATTTATGTCACCTATTGGATAGTTATCGTCGTCGGTATCCAAAATCGAAGTGGCGCCAGAGTTGATGGCGCTCAGGTACCCTAGATTTTTTCTGCAATAGTGGTTGGTGGGTAGTTCTCTTTCGAACGTCTGGTGTGACTCGCACTCTATTGGGATATAGATAAGCTGTTGATTTTCATATGATGCGGCGTCAGTCTTCACATCACCCACGACAACAACCTGATTGTCTTGAGTCAAAAACCTGTCTATGAAGGTGTCCTCAAGTTTATTTGTTGAGGTAATCACTACGGATTTCATTTGATGCGAAAACTCCTTTCCAATTCTCGTTTCATCCATGGATTTGCGCGCATTTTAATTGGGTGTATCACGTCATATCGGTCTTCTAAAATCCATTTGCGCAGATCTAGCTTAGTAAAATTTCTCGACTCGCGCCAAAGTACTTTTAGCTTCAGCGACTGAAAAATTGCTGTGTCATCGAAGTTTTTGCCGACAAAATTAGCAATGGCTGTCGGGATGGCAATTTCAAGAAAAAGGCGATGCGTATAGGTTATATTTAGGAAATCGACAAAATCTTTTTCCCAATAGTGTTTAGGTATCAAAAAGAAATCACTAAAGCCATATGAAATGAACTTCATATCATCACCAACCTCAAGATCAGCGGCAAGTGTGGATAAAGCTTTCAGACCATAAGCCCCATCGAGATGGTGCCAACGGTGACTTGTTTTTTCTTCGTGAAATTCAAAGAAGTAACTCTTAAATTTAACCTGTCCAGTAGGGTATGTTATGGCTTTCGTTGGCGTTATTTTATGCAGTGTTTTTGTGTTCAAAATACAGTCGTCATGAAGGTAGAAAACGCCGTCTGAATCTTGTAATTCAGCATAATAGTTTTCATAAAAATGCACGAAGATCATCTGGGTGAAGAACCCTTTTTCTGTCGCTAGATAGTGAACGTCGCTATATTCATCGCCGCAACCATGGTCAGAGTAGAAAATAAGTGTCTTGAAGTGGGGGGAATAAAGTTTTTTAAGCGTTTCTTTATTGGCTAGGTCTTCTGCAAAGTTGAAATTAATTATTAAGATTGTATTTCTCATCGGCGACCCTCGCGACCACCGTAAGATCGAGTCCCAAACGAGTCTAATCGTAGCAACATATTTGTTAAAAAAAGACATGATGGTTAGCCCGCGAGTAAAAATTTTGCGGCGAGCATACAGCACGAATTGAAATAAGGCGAGTTATCTATGTTGTCGTGTTGTCTATGTTGTCGGCTGTAACATGTTAACTTATTGTGGCGCTTATGGTTATTTGGACATAACCGCGACAGGCGCTTGTATAACCTTTTTAACACTAAGATCAGGTGATATTGGCCTAGCCACAACGCTCCGATATGCACAAAACGGGCGTTGGAATATAACTGGCTCTGAGACGTTTAATACCATGCGCAATTAAATAGAGCCTGATGGCAAAAGTATCGAAGAGCGTTCTGCTCGTGCTACAGTCGGACTAATTCAATAACGAAGAGCCTTATTGACATGAAAGTGCTAGCTTTAATTTTGGTCACATTTGTTGCGTTATCCCATTGCGGTATCTTGGTTTTAGAGATGTTTTTTTGGGACCACGAAATAGGGCGTAAGATCTTTAGTATGACGCCTGAAGTGTCCAGCAGTTCAGCAGTACTGGCCATGAACCAAGGCTTATATAACGGCTTCCTTGCCGCTGGTTTGTTCTGGGGGTTGTTGCGAGACAGCACAGATGTAAAGGTGTTTTTTCTTGCTTGTGTAATTGTGGCGGGTGTTTTTGGAGCACTTACCGCTAAGCCAAGTATTTTCTTTACACAAGCTTTTCCGGCGATTCTCGCGATGCTGGTATTGTTTTTGGCTAACCGCTCACAGAACTAGGCTAGCCTTTATTTTGAATCAAGCTTCCCCCCAAATCATCACATTGCACCATCTTGTCGCTCGATAGCATAAGCCTGTTTCTTACGGTGACCTGAACCGATGACTAAGATGGATTCAACGTCTTTTGCTGATCAAATCATGTGGCTCAAAAAATCTGTTCTGATTGTTCTTTTTTACGTCCTGTTAATCAGTGGCGCCACAGCGCAGCCAGTGAAGGTAGCGTTTATCGGCGACCAAGGCACCGATGTTAATGCACAAGCGGTGCTCCAATTGGTCGAATCAGAAGGCACTCAACTCTTACTGATTCAGGGTGATTTAGGTTATGACCCCGACACTGCCGCAATCTGGGAGGCTAATTTAGACAGGATTCTGGGGGTTGATTTTCCAGTTCTGACGGTGGTGGGCAACCATGAGGAGTATGAATGGCCGAGCTATAAACAGTTCATCACCGCACGCATTAATCGAATTCCTGAACTGACCTGCACTGGCGAAATCGGAGTCAAGGCGTTATGTCAATTCAAAGGAATTGAAATTGTTCAGGTCGCACCCGGCATTAGTGAGGTAGAGGGGGTGCTAGCAGAAGATGGCTACGAAGAATACATAGATCAATCATTTGCCACTAGTCAGGCGAAGTGGCGGATTTGTAGCTGGCACAAGAACCAAAGAAAAATGCAAGTAGGCGGAAAGAAAGACGAAACTGGTTGGGGAGTGTACCAAGCTTGCTTGCGCAACGGTGGGATTATAGCGACCGGACATGAGCATTCTTATTCCCGTACTTTCCTAATGAGTAATTTTAAACAACAAACAATTGTTCATAACAACAGTCATATGGAAATTGATAAGGGCCAATCATTCGCATTTGTTTCGGGTCTGGGCGGAAAGAGTGTTCGCCCGCAGCAATTAAGTGGTGCATGGTGGGCGGCGATCCAAACGTTAGACCAAGGCGCAACTCATGGAGCTCTGTTTTGTGAGTTTGATCAACTATTAGCCTCTTGTTACTTTAAGGGCATTAATAATGTTTCGCGGGACTCCTTTACTCTTGAAAGTAGGCTGGGTATTACACCGCCAGACCCTAACCCCAGTGACTCAACCATGGCTTCTATCATCGCGATTATCGTAACTTTACTGTTTGATTAGAGCAAAATATCGCTCTCATTTATGTCATTGCAAATGAAATGTTCAGCTCCGAATTAATTTGAACGTCCGTTTCGTGCCCTGAGGTATGCACGGTTTCTGTCTCTGAACATACGTCTGTAAGCCGTTGTTCTAATAAGTCATGGCTTACGTCTGCGCGCCTGACCCTAGCAATCTATGCACTTTTTCTTTTAGCTTAGTTTTATCAAACCGCGTTTCAGTGCTTTTTTCAATTTGAGTTGCGATGATCCAATCATCTATTGGGGTATGCCAAAACGGCTCGTAAATTATTATTCCTTTTGAAAGAAGTGCTGCGCAATAGCTAAACGAGCTTTTTGCCGTAATCAATATGTCAGCAGATACCATGTTGACGAAGGCTGAAAATGGGCACTCATCCAAGTGATAGCTCACATCCAGACCATCTAAATCACTGAATTGATCTAGGGCTCCCTGAGAATATAGATGGATTGACACATCTGTTTTCAAATCATCCATTATTAGCGTTAGGCTGTTTAGCAAAGATCGATAGTACACGTTATCAGTATGCCTGAAGCTGTTGGCAGAAACGTCACCTCGCCGTACGTGAATGGCAATATTTACTTTTCCTTGCCTATAAAACGACCCATAGGCTTTCTTTGACGAAGCATGATATTTTGTAAGAAACTTGTCCTTTAATCTCGAATATCCATTAACGTTATTGCTCAAATCGGCAAAAGAATGACAATGCGGTATCGCATACAAGGTGTCTGGTTCTAGATCAGTAGATGGCTGGTTGACACTGAGCACAGGTAAACTGGTTACATTCGAATCAGCTAACGCTAATTCGTCTTGCCCTAGGTTAAAAAAGCACTCCCATTCCTCGCTTGGTTGATCGTGCGCAACACTGATGAATGGCGTATGGACATACCTGATACCAGATTCCTGAGCAAACAACATAGTAGAAAAAATGGCTTGTGCTTGAGCGCCAATGCCATCCGTTTTTCCAGAGCACGTAATGTAATAGTTGCTAATTTTGGTTTCTCTCGAAGTGGTTTGATTCAACAGCTAAATCACTCTAGTTAAGCAATTTCTTCAGTCCACTTATACGGACTTAAAAAGAATTCGTTAGTTTTAATTGGGGATGATTCATGGCTATTAGACCGAAAATAGCGTAGGCAGTCAATGCGACTGTATTTTACTAACCTCTGCAACATCTCAGCTCTAACATTCGATTAACATCGTCTTATTTTAAGCTTGTAAGATGCTCACTTAACCGGTAATTGGTTTTTGATTGCCTATGCTACAACGATAGTATAAAAGGAGCTTTCGTATCAAAAGAACCGTAACGCTTGCGTTGGGTGTTCATAATGAGTGACAGGCAAACTATAAAAATGCTCTAATGAAATACTTGGTATTCGGTAGTCTAAAGCTTGTTGAGACGAGGGCTCCTTGGCTTTTAAGCCTCGGGCAGTACTGATTAGGTTTGGTCCTGAGTAATCACATATATGGTAGGTTTATGAATTCGCTAAAAATTAGTTTCAACGTAAGTGCTTTGAAAATAGTAGTTCTCTTGTTTTTGTTGTTAGGTATCCAAACACTTTCAATTGCGGCTCCGCCAGTAAACGATAATTTTGCGAATGCAATAGAGCTTACCGGTGTAAGTGGCACAACCAGTGGTTCTAATGTTGATGCCAGCTCAGAAGTAAATGAACCTTATCATGGTGTGTTCTGAACACCGTCGGCATCGATTTGGTATGCCTGGGTAGCTTCCACTGCGAATGAAGCATTCTTTAATACTTTCGGAAGTGACTTTGATACAGCGCTTGCTGTGTACACTGGCTCCGCGTTAGATGGTCTTACCCAAATTGGTTTCAATGATGATGCCGAAAATGGTAACCAGAGCAGAGTGAGTTTTATTCCAACTCAATCAGCAACCTATTACATAGCTGTGGATGGCTATGACGGTGAGACAGGTAACGTTACGCTGAATTTCGATGCCTCTGAATATACCGAGGTTTCTGTGAGCGGTGTTGTGAAATTACCTAATGCAGAAACTGCTCCAGTTGGCGGCCTTGATATTGTGGTTACTCTGTCGGACCAATTTCGAGGTTTTCTAGAAGATGTTTCGGTCACTATTGCAGCGGGTACTAATGAGATTTTGTATTCTCAAGCAATAGACGTTTTAGCATCTAGCCAAGTAATTGTAGGTTATAACTGTTTTGACTGTTCGGATTATGTCGCCACCGGTTACTACAATACTACTGAATCCGTTTTTGATGCTGATTTGGCTACTCCACTTACTGGAACTGAAGCTCACACAGACATCGATCTAACGTTAATAGTTGGTGATCCAATCAGCGGAAGAATTGCTCTGCCAGGCAACGACCTTGCTCCATTAGGCGGGACTCTTATCTACGTCTTAGTAGGTGATTTGGTCTCAAACTCTACCGCTGGACTCACTTCTGTCTTCATCGGTGAAGGCATGTCTTTTTACGACTACCGACTTACGATTCCAAAGGTAGAAGGCTCAACTTTGGCACTCGCATATTTTTGCCTAGCAGGGTGCGATCAATACGAGCCCTTCGGATTCTACTCAGACAATGGCACCACCATTGATTTGGAGCAGGCCACATTGCTAGACAGTAACATGCCACACATTAATAAAAATATTACTCTTGTCAGGCTTGACGACGAATTGTGTGTTGTACTTAAGGCGAGCAATGGGAACGTAACTAATATTTGCCTCTAGTGTCATTTACTTACTCTGTTTTGTGAATTTTTGTAACTAGCTAACGGGTGAGTCAACCACCAATTAGGGGCTGGCGAATAGTTGGGAACTTCAAGTTTTTTTCGGTCTGCGCATTCGTCGTCATGGGCACATATTGAATGCCAGTAGGAAGGAGTCCAGACCTCACAAAATCAGCATCACGCCAGCTCATCCGATGGTGTGTCCGATTCCATTTTCTGTACTCCGGTTTTTGTAGTTACTAAAGGTCAAAACTGGGCCTGGGTCGGAGAATTTTGCCTGAAGATCAATATTTTTCTCTCTTAACTATTATGCCAACATCATAAGTCACATTTGATTGTCACATTTTTAGTTTTGTTGCTTCAGTGCCCGCGCCCAATGCAATAGGCTAGATTTGAGGAATACGACCTTGATGTCTTTAATTCTTATTGAACGAGTGTCATAATGCGCCGCGCGTCCGACTCTTGATTCCCCTAGTAAGGTTTGCGCTTGTTTTGAGTGGGCTCTGGGAATTGATAAATTCCCACAAAAAGTTGTTTGAATAATGAAGGTGAAGGGAGTTGCCCAGGTTAATTCAATGACATATTCGAGACGCTAGTTTTATATAATCATCACAGTCAACCACCAGCTTTATAACCAACCAATAACTAATCTAAATATGCCATATCTATTTACGTCAGAATCCGTCTCTGAAGGTCATCCAGATAAAGTAGCCGATCAAATTTCAGACGCGCTTATTGATAACTTTTTAGCTTTTGATAAAGAGTCAAAAGTTGCTTGTGAAACCCTCGTTACGACCGGGCAAGTTGTGCTCGCTGGCGAAGTAAACTCAAACGCTTATCTTGATGTTCAATCTATCGCCAGAGATGTGATCAATAAGATTGGATACGATAAAGGCGAGTATATGTTTGACGGCAATAGCTGCGGCGTGTTTTCGGCGATACATGAGCAGTCACCTGACATTAGCCAGGGCGTGGACAAAGTTAACAAAGAAGAGCAGGGCGCTGGCGACCAAGGGATGATGTTTGGTTATGCCACCAATGAAACAGAAAACTACATGCCTCTGCCCCTCGATATTTCGCATATTCTACTTAAGGAGCTGGCTGAACTCCGAAGAGAATGCAACGAGATCAAGTACTTACGTCCTGATTCTAAATCTCAAGTAACCATTGAATACGACGATAACAATAAACCAATCAGAATAGAGGCGATCGTTGTCTCTACTCAGCATGATGCGTTTGATACTGAAGAAAACATGTTGGCAAAAATTAAGACCGACATCGTTAATATTTTGATTCCACGGGTTAAAGCGCTCTTACCCGCTGAAACTCAAGCGTTGTTCAATGATCAAATCAAATACCACATTAATCCTACTGGTATTTTTGTTATTGGCGGGCCTCATGGAGATACTGGTCTTACAGGCCGTAAGATTATTGTAGATACCTACGGCGGCAAAGGAGCACATGGTGGAGGTGCATTCTCTGGTAAAGACCCCAGCAAAGTAGATCGTTCCGCTGCTTATGCTACACGGCACATTGCCAAAAACTTGGTCGCTGCCGGTGTTGCTGATGAGGCGCTCGTTCAGGTTGCGTATGCGATCGGTGTGGCTGAGCCGATGGGTTTATATGTCAATACGTATGGAACGTCGACTGTAGAGCTTTCTGATGGAGAAATTGCAGCGAAGTTGATGGACGTGTTTGATATGAAGCCCTATTCAATCGAAACTCGGTTTAATCTAAGAACACCCATCTATTCTGAAACCGCTGCCTATGGCCACATGGGCAGAAAGTGTGAAGAAGTAGAAAAAACCTTTACATCGCCCAATGGCGAGACGGTCTCAATGAAAGTTAAGCTTTTCCCGTGGGAAGAGCTAAATTATATTGATCAAATTAAAGTTGCGCTGACTTAGATCGGTTTTCGTTTAAGGTTTTTGACTTAGTCCGCATAACTCGTTACTAATACGATTATGCGGATTTTTTTTACTTGGTAAACTCACTAAACCCCATGCGCATGAGGTAAGTGATTTAGCCACCCCAGACCCTAGAGTCTAGTCTACCCGCTAAATCTATTGCTCTGGCTTGTACAAGAGTTTTTCCGCTCAAGTTAGTAACTTGCATAACTACCACTAATCGGTCTTATTGTATTCGTCTCGCGCACGATCTGTTGGTTCGCGATCGCATTCGAATTGAATTTTGTTTCTCACATTCTTGAACATGTTTTTGTTTGAACATGAGCTCAAAACAAGCGACCTGCAAGCCAAACAACGCAATTCTCTTTCTATACTCGTCAATCTTGAGTTGAACTGAACAAATGTCAGCTAGTTCTAGACAATTGAAATTCGCTCTCGCCCGCTGATGAATCGCTAAAATATCTAAACAGGTTCGAACTTAGTTTCAATTTCAACGAATCCCAGACACCACTTGGAATAAAAAATAATAATCGAAAAAATAACTACCAGAGGATCAATAATATGTCTAAAAGCGATCAAGTTTTACAAGAATTCATGCATGGCCTAGAACGAAGAAACCCAGGTGAGATTGAGTTTCAACAAGCGGTAGAAGAGGTAGCGGCAACGATACTGCCTTACATAGACGACAAGCCAAAGTACAAAGACGCGCGGATTTTGGAGCGTATGTGTGAGCCAGATCGAATTATTAGTTTTCGAGTTGCGTGGTAAGATGATGAAGGCAATGTGCGCGTTAATCGCGGTTACCGAATTCAATGTAACAATGCCATTGGCCCATATAAAGGCGGTTTACGTTTTCATAAAAACGTTACAGCAAGCATTTTTAAGTTCTTAGCTTTTGAGCAAACGTTTAAAAACAGCTTAACCGGTTTGCCTATGGGCGGCGGTAAAGGTGGTGCTGACTTTAACCCACAAGGTAAGTCAGACCGCGAGGTTATGCACTTCTGCCAAGCCTTCATGACGGAGCTATTTCGCCATATTGGTCCTCACACAGACGTCCCTGCTGGCGACATTGGTGTTGGCGCTCGCGAAATCAGCTACATGTTCGGCCAGTACAAACGCTTAAAAAATGAGTTTGTTGGCATCCTAACGGGTAAAGGCCTTGAGTACGGTGGTAGTCAAATCCGTACAGAAGCGACAGGTTATGGTTGCGTGTACATGGCTGAAGACATGATGACCCAACATAAAAAATCGCTAGAAGGACAAATAGCCATTGTTTCTGGATCAGGCAACGTTGCGCAGTACACGTGCGAAAAAGCGACTCAGCTTGGCTCCAAGGTAGTAACAATGTCTGATTCTTCAGGCTTTATTTATGACAAGAACGGTATTGATGCAGAGAAGCTAGAGTTTATTAAAGAGCTGAAAGGCGTTAAACGCGGCCGAATTTCGGAATACGCAAAAGAGTTTGGCGCTGAGTTCCACGAAGGCAAACGTCCTTGGGGAGTTACAGGCGATATCGCCTTCCCATGCGCAACGCAAAACGAGATCACCGAAGATGATGCAAAAATAATGATCAAAAACGGTGTTTCTGCTGTTTGCGAAGGTGCCAACATGCCAAGTTACAAAGCAGCGATAGATGCGTTCCTTGATGCGGGCGTTCTGTTCGCGCCAAGTAAAGCAGCGAATGCGGGTGGTGTAGCGGTATCAGGCCTTGAAATGACGCAAAACAGCATGCGTTTATCTTGGGATCGTGATGAGCTAGACGGACGCTTACGTAAAATCATGACGGGTATCCATACGAGCTGCGTTAATTACGGCGAGAACGATCGTGGTAATGGGCAAATCGATTATGTGAAAGGCGCAAACGTTGCAGGCTTCATTAAAGTGGCTGATGCGATGTTGGCGTATGGCGTAATGTAAAAGCTTTTTTTTGCGTGTTCAATTTGCACACAATATCTGCCTTGGATAGCTTAATTTTCAACGGATAGATATACCAAGGAAAATAATATGAACAATAAAAATCGCCGTATAGAAACAACAGGCTTTGTTCTTGTTTTACTAATGATTCTTATTCAAGCGTCCTACGGAGTGCTTTCGTTTGTTGCACCGTCAGAGTTTGCAACGGTTAGGGGTACAGAACTATTTACACTGAATGACCTAGACTGGGTTCAGATATATGGTTCGCGAACTCTTTTTATCACTTTAGTACTCTCATACCTATTGCTAACACGTCATTTTAAAGCGTTGATGTGGTGCGCACTGTTCGGCCTGATTATGCCAATTGCCGATGGCTATCTTGCTCACCAAGCACACGCACCACTCGGCGTGGTGCTAAAGCACGTTGCAACGGGAGTCTATCTACTCGCCACATTTATCGTTCTTAGGATGATTGTTTACAAAAAGTAAATAATCATGACGTAAGTAAAAGCCCACATGTACCTAGTCAACTTGTGGGCGTATCATTACTCAATTCAAACAAACATATTCACAACTCTCAGATGCGTAAAATTCTCTTATCTCTCGGTCTAGTGCTATGCCTACTCATTGCCGTTTTATTGGTTAGAACCTTAAGCTTTAGCGGCGCATCTAGCGAGTTGCCAGAGATGGTCAGCGTTGACGTTGACGAAGAACGCGTCGTACAGAATATGTCTCGCGCTATTCAGATACAGACAGTTTCCACCGGTGACCCTGAAACTCAAGAGACTGCGCCGTTTGCAGAGTATGTGGCTTGGACGCGCGAAACGTATCCCGAAGTGCATGAGCAACTGGGCTTAGAGCTCATTGCTGAACATTCCATGTTATTTACCTGGGCTGGCAGCAACACTGATCTAAAACCGATTCTATTGACCGCGCACTATGACGTAGTGCCCATAGCGCCTGGCTCTGAGGGTGATTGGAGCTACCCACCATTCTCCGGAACGGTTACTGGTGGTTATGTGTGGGGCCGAGGTGCTTTGGATGATAAAAGTGGTGTCATAGCCATGTTAGAGGCTGTAACACTGCTCATAGAGCAAGGATTTACGCCTGAGCGCACTATTTATCTGAGTTTTGGGCACGATGAAGAGGTCGGTGGTAATTTGGGCGCTAAAGGCATTACCGAGCATTTACGCTCACAGGGCGTGCAATTGGCGTGGTCTTTAGACGAAGGCTCGTTTGTTACCGATGGGGTGGTACCCGGTATTGCGAAATTAATGGCTCCGATTAACGTGGCTGAGAAAGGCTGGGCTAACTATGACTTAGTAGCACATGGTCCTGGCGGTCATTCGTCTATGCCAGAGAAAGAGGTTGCCGTAGATATCTTGGCGCAAGCTTTGGTTAAGATTCGTCAGAACCCAATGTCAGGTGGCATTGATGGAATCGGCGAAGAGATGATCGATGGTATAGCGAAAGAGGGCGGTTTTGTTTTAAGAATGCTTGCAGCTAATAAGTGGCTGTTTGGCGGATTATTAGAAAGCCAGTTAGGCAAATCACCCAGTGGCAATGCTATGCAACGAACAACGACAGCGCCAACCATTGTGAGAGCGGGCGTAAAGGTGAACGTAATCACACCAACGGCTGTGGCTACGGTTAACTTTAGGCTGCATCCGCGTGATACGGCGGCCGATATCGTGGCGCACCTAACTAAAGTTATTGATGATGAGCGCGTGGAAATTAAGCTCCATCAAGACCAAGAACCCAGTTTAGCGTCACCTGTATCGTCTTGGGAGAACGACGCATTTGCTCTGTTAAAGCGAGTGACCCAGCAAGTGTATGGCGACGTGGTCGTTGTGCCTGGGATTACTATGGGCGGCACAGACACCAAGCACTATAGCCAGATTGCGGATGATTCGTATCGGTTCCAGTACATGGTGGTTAACTCAGAGGACTTAAGTGGTTTTCACGGTACTAACGAACGAGTAGCGATTAGTAACTTGGTAAAGGGTACTGCGGCGTATTTCTTGCTAATTCAGCAAGCGGGTATTGAGTAAGCAATTAATCAGGGGAATGTTTTATAAAACAATAACTTATGAATATTAGTTAAAGTTGATTCGATTCAATGAAGAGTTTTTTTCACCTTAAAGATAGGCGATATAGCTCCGCACCGTGCTTATTTAGCCACTGCTTAGCCAATTTATGCTCAGGGTAATGAGCAGCCACTTTGCGCCAGAATGCAGGCGAATGGTTAAACACTTTGATATGCGCCAACTCATGCACAATCACATAGTCTGTTACGGTAGTTGGAGCAAACACTAATCGCCAGTTAAAACTTAGATTTGAGTGGCGATCGCAACTGCCCCAGCGTCTTTTGTAATCTTTGGCGACTACCTTCTTTGGTGCGACGTCCATTTGCTCAGCAATCACTCTAGCTCGCTGCTCCATTTCTGTAGCAGCGTGGTCCTTCAAAGCCACCAATAGCTTAGCCTTAGCCGCTGTTTTGGGGTCGCTATTGCGGCCCAAAGGAATAACAATCTCAGCAAGCTCTCTATCGACGGTCGCTTTACCTCCACGGCTATAATCGTATCTAATCACTATGTTCTGCTCAAATACATTCAGCGCAAGCCCGTCGTTCAGCTGCAACGAGGGTAGAGCTTCGGGTAAGGAGCGATGGTGCTTGTCTAACCAAGCTTCTTTACTGTGAGCGAACTCGCGTAATACTCTCAGTGAGGTTCGCATTGGACTGCGCAGTTTAATACCTGTTGCCGTAATCTCTAACGATATGCGTTTACGCCTAGCACTGCGCACCAGTTCTACACTGTGTTGGCCTACTTGGAGTGCTTCGTTTGGCATTTCAGTCTATCTTTTGCAATTACGACTAATCAATGAAACGCGCCAAGAACTCTTCAATCACCCTAAAGCGATCTGCGGGTTCGGGCATTTCGGATGTGATTGTAAGGTTTTGCGAGCCTGAAAAACGATACAGGTTAGAGTTGGTCGATACTAATCTTAGCAGTTGATCAAAATTGATCTCGGGTTCGGGAACAAACTTGATTAACGCGCCTTTTGGACCCGCTTCGATCGCACTAACGCCTAAGCGAGCCGCGCCAAGCTTGAGCCCTGCGATGCCGAATAGATTCTTGGCGGCGTCTGGAAGCAAACCGAAGCGATCGATGCATTCCATTTCTAACTCATCCAGCATTCGACGGCTAGATGCGCCCGAAATACGCTTGTACATGGTTAAACGCATATGCACATCGGGTACATAGGCATCTGGAAAACGGGCAGGTAGGTTTAGATTAATCTCTACGTTGTCGACGTTAGCCTGAGATACATCTTCTTCCAACGCAGGCTCACCGCGTTTACGGCGGCGATGACGCTGAATTGTTTTAATCGCTTGCTCCAAGAAGTTGGAATACATGCTGTAACCAATTTGATCAATCACACCGCTTTGCGATTCGCCTAACAGTTCGCCTGCACCCCGTATTTCCAAGTCTTGCGAGGCTAGGGCAAAACCCGCGCCTAGTGTATTCAGGGTCTCGATGGCCTCTAGTCGCTTGCGCGCATCGGATGTTATGGAGTTGATCGGCGGGGTAACCATGTAGGCATACGCTTGATGGTGCGACCGACCGACTCGGCCACGTAATTGATGTAATTGAGCCAACCCGAAACGGTCAGCCCTGTTAATGACAATGGTGTTGGCGCTAGGTATATCAATCCCGCTCTCGATAATCGTAGTGCATAACAGTACGTTAAAGCGCTGATGGTAGAAATCACGCATAACTGATTCGAGTTCGCGTTCGCCCATTTGGCCGTGACCTATTTTAATACGCGCTTCAGGCACCAATTCTTCGATCTGTTCGCGGATCTTCTCGATCGTGTTGACTTCGTTATGCAAGAAATAAACTTGCCCACCACGTCTAATCTCACGCGTGATGGCTTCTTTTAATGTTTGGTCGTTCCATTCGCGCACAAAGGTTTTAACCGATAGGCGTGTTTTAGGCGGTGTGGCAATTACCGATATATCTCGCAACCCGCTCAAAGCAAAGTTAAGTGTACGCGGAATTGGCGTAGCGGTTAGGGTCAAGATATCAACCTGGCTACGCATGCGCTTGAGTTGTTCTTTTTGACGCACACCAAAACGATGCTCTTCGTCAATAATAAGCAAGCCTAAGTCTTTGAATTTAATATCTTTTTGAATTAACTTATGCGTACCGATGGCTATATCGACGTGGCCGCTTTCCAAACCGGCAACGGCATCCTTAGTTTGCTTGCCGCTCCTAAATCGAGACAAGAGCTCGATGCGGACTGGCCAATCGGCGAAACGATCGGCAAAATTATCAAAGTGTTGCTGTGCGAGTAGGGTGGTTGGTACCAAAATAGCGACTTGCTTACCACCTGCAATCGCCATGTAGGCGGCACGTAATGCGATTTCCGTTTTACCAAAGCCTACATCGCCGCAAACCAAGCGATCCATTGGCTTAGGCGCGACCATATCGTCTATAACATCGTCGATCACTTGCACTTGGTCTGGCGTTTCTTCAAACCCGAAACCCGCAGCAAACGAGTCATAACTTTCGTCTATTTGCGGGAAGGCATAACCAACGCGAGCGGCGCGCAATGCCTGTACTTCTAATAACTCGGTCGCGACGTCGTAGGCCTTTTCTTTCGCTTTTGATGTGAGTTTTATCCAAGTGTCGCTGCCCATCTTATGCAGAGGAGCGGTCTCTGGCGTTCCGCCTACATAACGCGAGACCTTGCCCAAAGACAATACTGGTATATATATTCGGTCGCCGCCTTGGTACTCAACAACCGCAAATTCGTTGTCGTCGTCACCAAAGCTCAGTTCTTCTAAGCCTCTATAACGACCAACACCGTGATCCTCGTGCACAATCGGGTCGCCAATCTTTAACTCAGCCAGCGACTTAATAATGGCATCAGGGTCTTTATTGCGCTCAGATCGCCGGCGCTTGCTGACCGATTGCCTACCATAGAGCTCAGCTTCGGTAACAATCTGTATGCCTAGCTCGTTAAGAGTAGCGCCACGATCAAGGTTGCCCACGATCACGCCCAGCTGTGATTCGCCGCCTAAAAACTCCTGCCAGGTCTTCTTCAACACAGGATCTAAAGCGTTTTGCTTAAGAATGCCCATAAGGCTCTCTCTACGCCCAGCCGATTCGGCGACAATTAAGGTCCGAAACTTACTGCCTTTGAGTTTTGCTACTAAATCGGCGTACGGAGCATCGCTACGCAGATTAAGGTTAAATGTAGGCGGAGCACTTACGTCGAATTCGTAGGCGTGTTTCTCGTTAGTTAGGCTTAACAGAGACGCTTGAGCGCGCGAAAAGTCTTTTAGCCCCGCAAATACCTGAGATTGGTCTAAAAACAGCTCCTTGGGCTCAAGCGGCGGCCACTCGGTAACCAGCTTAGCCTCTTCAAAGCGGCTAGACGCCTCGCTGTACAGGGTGTCTACGTTATCGAGCGCTGCGCCCATGCAAACAAACTTGGCGTCATCAGCACAATAATCAAAGATCGTAGATAGGCTTTCAAAGAACAATGGGATGAAAAACTCTATACCCGGTGCGGCAAAACCATCGCTTACGGCGTTATAGATCAATGCCTTTTTGGCGTCACCCGCAAAGTGTGCACGATACGCTTGTCTAAAATGCTGTATGCCGTCTTGATCAAGCGGAAACTCTCGAGCCGGAAGCAGTTCTATCGCATCTAGTGTTGTTGTAGATCGCTGAGTTTCAGGGTCAAAATGGCGAATGGACTCAATAACGGTATCAAATAGGTCTAAGCGGAATGGTTGCTCGGCTCCGCTTGGAAATATATCGATCACACCACCGCGAAAAGCAAACTCACCCGCAGCCATGACTTGTTCGACCGAGTAATAACCGCCGTCGATGAGCTGAGAGCGTAGCGCCTCGGTATCAACGTCTTGATTAACCTTTAACGAAAAACTATGACCAAGCACGTACTCGGCAGGCGGTAAGCGCTGCATGAGTGCCGAAGCAGGTAATACATAAATTCCTTTTTGGTTCGTTGCTAGCTTGGCTAACGTGGCAAGACGCATAGATATAATGTCTTGGTGAGGCGATACGCGGTCATAGGGCAAGCATTCCCAATCAGGAAATTCATGCACAGGGCGTTTAACCGTATCACCAAAGAACGCCAGTTCCAGCAATATAGATTGCATAGATGCCGTATTTTCGGCGACCACAATCACCTGATCATGATTATCTGCTAAAGACTTAACCGCCAACGCAGGCGCACAGCCTTGTAAGCGGCGCCAATGTACGACATCGCCATTCTTAGGTGAAAGCGTTGGATTGAGTAAGGAAGTCACATTAATTACCAGCCATCAAAAGCGGGCGCGAGTTTAACACTCAGGAGCGCACTTTTAATGAAGATTAAGGTTTATATGTGTAAATCAGTCTTGGAGCAGTAAGTCGGAGCATCCGTTACGCATGAATCCGACCATCAATTGCGCAGAGCCCATTCTGCAATTCTCTTAGCGGGTAGATTAGGAGAGCGCATCCACTGGTAGTGGTCGGCTTGCTTAGTGCCTAAAGAGTCTTTGTCTATAAGATGACGTTGCCAGTCGCTCGTGTTTAGTTTATCTACGAGAAACCGAGTCGGTTTTAGAGGCGCTAGAGTATCTTCGGCAAAATTAATACTTATTACCGGCTCAGTAACCTTGGCAAGCATTGGGTCGTACGCAATTCGAGACTTGCTGCTTAAATCAGAAATAAGATCGTAGCGCCCAGAGCGCGCACCATAAGCCCAGTCTGAGATTAGACTGCGGGCTTCCGAACCACCAAAACCCACGTACTTACCCGGGAAATAGCCCAAAATTTTACTTAGCATTAGGCTGAATTGGGTAAACACTAACAGACCAAAAGACATCGGGAACGGCCAGCCCTTGTGATAGATCGAGCAAGACGCAATTAATCCTAGACCATCAGGTATAACCCATCCCTTGCTAGCATGATGCTTTGCATGTGCCGTATACAGAGCACCGAGCTGCCCGCCAAGGCTGTGTCCTACAAGCAGTAAACGTGATTTAGGAAACTCTTGCGCTACAAGTCTAAGGGCAGCGCAGTATTCTTGCTCGACCACTGTTGCATAAGAAAAATCGACAGACCTGGACACACGAACCGAACTATTACCCAATCCGCGCACATCAAAGCACGCTACGTTTACGCCATAGTCGGCCATAGCATTACAGAACGCATCGTATTTGCGTGCTGGAATGCCCATTGCGGGTACAAAAACGACCACGGGTGCATTATTGGAAGTGTCGGCACTCTGAAATATCTGCAGCGTGTTACCCACACCATCAGCGCATTTAAAATCCATTGAACGGCTTACATTCGAAGGATTCAGGGCGGACGAAGATTGGTTAGAGGCTGTAGTAGAGTCTTTAGTCATTGAATGAGTGTTAGTGCAGAGCTTTAGAATATTGGGCAATCAGACAGACCGCTACCACAAGCTTGCTTGTACCGATTCGAGACCATACCAATGAGGGAAGAACAGTATGCTCGCAAGCACCGTCAATTGGATCAGAATAAAGGGTAAAACGCCTCGATAGATATCTGTGGTACTCACCTCTGGTGGCGCAACACCTTTAAGGTAAAACAAGGCAAAACCGAATGGTGGCGTCAAAAACGACGTTTGCAGGTTCATAGCAACCAGAATAGCGAACCAGACGTGGTTAATACCCAAAGCCTGTACAGCTAGAAACACTAGAGGCAACACGATGTATGAGATCTCGATGTAATCCAAGAAGAACCCAAGCAGGGTGATCACAATCATTATGGTGATCAAAAAGCCCCATTTATCGCCAGGAATGCTAAGCAACAAAGACTCTACTTGCTCTTCGCCGCCAGTATAAGAGAACCCCATTGAAAAGATTGATGCACCTAATAAGACCGCAAACACCATAGCGGTAATCTTTACCGTCTCAATGGCGCTGTCCCACAGCATATGCAAAGAGAACTTACGGTAGATTAGCGCCAATACCACAGCGCCAACGCAGCCTAAGGCTGATGATTCCGTAGGAGTGGCAATACCGTAAAATATTGAACCAAGCACAACCAGAATCAATAGCAGCGGTGGGACTACTGCCACTAAGGCGCGAATGATTAGACGACTATTCGAAATGGAGGCGTCGCGCTCTACACGTGGCGCAGCTGTAGGGTTTAAAAATGAATAAATCAGCACATAAAGAATGTAAGCCCCAATTAACACCAAGCCTGGCATTAACGCGGCGCGAAACAGGTCGCCCGCGGGTACGCTGAGAACATCACCGAGAATAATAAGTACGATAGAAGGGGGGATTAACTGACCTAACGTACCCGCGCCGCTAATGGTGCCGGTTGCCAATGACTTGCTGTAGCCATTGCGCAGCATTACCGGCAGAGAGATTAGCCCCATGGCGACTACGCTAGCACCAACTACCCCTGTAGAGGCCGCTAAAAGGGCGCCAACCAAGATAGTGGATATAGCAAGACCGCCTCGTACAGAGCCAAACAATTGCCCCATAGACTCAAGGAGTTGCTCCGCAAGCTTAGTACGCTGCAAAATCAAGCCCATAAAGATAAACAGCGGAACCGCCATCAATACCTGGCCTTCGCCTGCGTCGCCCATATTGGCGTAAACGCGGTAGGCAATTTGGTCTAATTGGCTGGGTTCGGCAAACAACACCACAAACGCGATGCCAATACCGGCAAAAGTAAACGCCACAGGAAATCCGAGTAGCAGTAAGGCCAATGCAACAGCAAAAATACTAATGCCGATCATTACTCAACTCCTGAATGATTTACACCATTACGAGCATTTTGCAACGCTTGCCAGCGCTCTAACATAAAGCTGAAAGAGCTGAGCAATAAAAAAGTGAACGAGAGTGGGATAACGCCCTTAATGATCCAACGATTTAACAGGCCGCCAGGGTCTTGCGATTGTTCGCCTATACCGTCGCCCGTTAACATCGAAAAGAAATCCCCAATTGATTCGGGTTGAACCCCTAGCTGATACGACGCAAGCATAAAGTGCCAGCCCGACCACATAACCACTAAGCAGGTAGGAATTAAAAACACACAAGCGCCAAGCAAATCGATAAGCGCCTTTGTTTTAGCGCTGAAATTCTCGTAAAACAGATCAACTCTTACATGTGAATCAGTTTTTAGAGCAAACGGTATTGCGAGTAGAAAGACAGCCGCATAGATGTGCCACGAGAGCTCTTCGATACCAATAGACGATGACCGCAAGGCGTAACGCATAATGACGTTGTAGGCGATCAGTATCACCAAAACAATCAGTAATGCGGCCGCGACATTCCCTAGCCATAGGCTGATTCGGTCGATATAAGCTTTAATCGTTTGCATAAGCGTAGGCGTTTTTTTGGGGAATTAGAACTCTAGTCAACTGTCGATTCTGACATTGAATCTAAATAAGCTTTAACACCCACTTCCGTCCAATCTCGAGCTTTCTTCAAGTACGCTGCTCTAGACTCAATTATCTCCTTGGCGATGTCGCTGCGAGCCATCTCCTCTTCAAGCAATCTATCATTGGACGCTTTAAGTGCCGTAATTACGTCTACCGGAAATTTGCGGATTTTCAATTCAGGAAACTGGTCTTGCATGATTTCTAAATTGTCTGTATTGGCGGCAAAAGTAGCCGTACTCATGTTGTACGCAGTGAGCCTTGCGGCGTTCATCAATACTGCTTTAGCCCATTCTGGGAGCTTCGCCATGCTGTCTTTGTTAAAAAAGTACAATAGCTCTGTACCAGGCTCGTGCCAGCCGGTGTAGTAGTACGGAGCTACTTTATGAAACCCCATACGTAGATCAAGGCCCGGGCCAACCCACTCGAGTGCGTCAATCGTGCCACGCTCAAGCGCCTGGTACAGCTCGCCTGCAGGTATATTGGTTGGTTGAGCACCAACGCCAGCGATAACCTTACCGCCGAAACCAGGGATTCGCATCTTAAGGCCATCAAGATCTTCAATGCTGTTAATTTCTTTTCGAAACCAGCCCCCCATTTGCATGCCCGTATTACCGCCCAGCATGAGTTGGATGTTGTGTTTTTCATACACTTTGTTAGCGAGCTCCAAACCACCACCGTGATAAAACCACGCAGTTTGTTCTGCGGCCGTCATACTGAACGGCATAGACGAAAAGAATAGGGCGTCTGGGTCTTTACCACCGTAGTAATACGAGGCGGTCTGGCCGATATCGTATTGACCACTTTTAACAAAATCAAAAATGCCGAACGCCGACTTATGTTTGGTTGCGCTGTCTACTTTTAGTTCAATACGGCCATCCGACATAGCGCTCACTAATTCGGCGTAGTCATCAACAGATTCACCAAAGATTGGATAGCCTTTAGGCCAACCATGCGCGAGTCGTAGAGTGATTTTCTCAGAGGTATTACCCTGATTCGAGGCCGCGCCTGGCGTTTCGCAATCACAGTCTTGGCTACAAGCGCTCAATACCAATAGCAGGAAACCAGTAAATAAGACCACGCGAAGTGTTGCCATGTTCGAAATGAGTGTTTTGCGTTTAAAATTTTGAATCATCGATGCCACTTTAAATGAGGAGGAGTTGAATGTTGTTAACTTCGGCTACTTTTGCGCCTTCTTGACACAGTACCGAGCATTCGTAATGATCCTGCATTCTAATAGCTCAGTGCATGCAAAGCTATACGCACACCGAACGTTATTTCAGACGCTTAGCCGCGGCCTCCTTAGCCACAATGATTTCATGGTCGGTCAAATACAGTAATCCAGCGATCTTGCGCACGGTATGTCGCTCATGGGCATCTAAATTGCTGTCCACCAAAGCAATCATCCAGCAAGCTTCAACCAAGCTCCGCCGCTCTTGATTTCCCCATCGGTCACAGATTTGGCGAGTAAACCCTTGCAGGCTTATGGCATCTTCACTCGCTTGTTTCGCGTCTGAGGTTAGTTCTTCTACTTCTTCATCGCTTAATTCAAAGTCGCGTTTCAGAACCTGCCCCATAACCTTGAGCTCATCGGCGGCAATCTCGCCGTCTGAACGCGACACCTCAAACATGAGAGTCGCAGCCGCTAACTTAAGAGCATGCTCTTCAGAAATAGAGGTTTGTTCTGATTTAGAATTAGAAAAAAACTGTTTTAAACTTGCTAGCATGATTGGTCTAATACGTCGTAAGACTGATGTTAAATAAGAGTTTAAGCGTTGAACGCAGGCGAATATGTTTAAGGTGCCTAGAATGACGCAAAAACAGTCACAATTTTGTGACTAAATAGTCATAAACTACAGCTTGAAATTCTGACCCTAGGCATTAATTTGAATAGTAGACATTATTTCGAAGACTAGCTGACCTAACTTAAGTAGAGGTCGCACAGTGTTATTAACTTTTTGGAGATCCTTCAAGTGAGAAGAATATTTTATTTTCTAGCGACCAACGCCGCAATCATGATTGTACTGGGCGTAGTCATGCAGTTTTTACCTGCCGAATATCAAACAGAGCAGGGCCGATTTATGGTCTTTGCGATTATCGCAGGCTTTGGTGGATCAATATTCTCCTTGTTGATGTCTAAGTCGATGGCTAAACGAGCCGCCGGCGTACAAGTAATCACCACGCCTAAGAACGAGACCGAGCAATGGTTGTTATCAACCGTTGAACGACAAGCTCGCGAAGCCGGTATTGGTATGCCTGAAGTAGGTATATTCAATACTCATGACATGAACGCATTCGCAACCGGTGCAAGCCGCAATAACGCGTTGGTAGCGGTAAGCAGTGGCTTGCTGGCTCAGATGACGCGCGACGAAGCCGAAGCGGTGATGGCGCACGAGATTGCTCACGTAGCCAATGGCGACATGATCACGCTCACATTGATTCAAGGTATCGTTAATGTGTTTGTGCTCTATCTAGCCCGAGCCTTGGCTCTAGCGATTGACCGTGACGGACGCGGAATAGGGTACTTTGTAGGCTTTATGGTTGGCCAGGTGATCTTTGGCTTTATTGCCTCAATCGTTGTTGCATTCTTCAGTCGTGCTCGTGAATACCGCGCGGACGAAGGTGGGGCCAAGTACTCAAGCCCTCAGAAAATGATCGCGGCACTAGAACGCTTACGCCAAGGTCAAACTGGCGAGTTACCAAGCCAGCTAGCTGCATTTGGAATTAACAGTTCAGTCAAGAACATGTTTTCTACCCATCCTCCGCTAGAAGATCGTATTGCAGCGTTGAAGAATCGCTAGGCGCACGTCGGTACTGGCTTTTTTGTGGCTGTCCGAATAACGTAAATCCCTTATTACTCAAAATTCGGAAAATCAACGGGTATCATAAACGTACTCGCGTCCGTGGTTAGTTCGTTCAGACGCAAGTCTTTTAATGGTGCGTACTCTGGCGAGTCGTAAAATGTTCGGGCTTCGGCTTCGCTGTTGAATTTGACCAGAACCGTCCAATTGCCAGTGTGAGCACCTTCCCATGCAGCACCTTTGGGAGTCGCCGTTAGTACTTCCCCTGAATATTGCTGAATAACAGCAATAAAAGGTTTGGCATAAAGTTCAAAATAGTCATCGTAATCAATGACTTGCATTTGTGCGAATACGTAAACTGGTGTTGGCATGACGTTAAATCCTACATTGGATGATTAAAAATGTTGCTCTGGCTGTTTCGGCATATATGACTGTATTAGCAAATGTTACCTATGACGGAGGTTTAACGATACTCAACCAACCTCCGTTGATCTTAGGGTTTTAAGTTAAATAGTTTTGCTCGGGTAGTGGTTCGATACTCATTGGGCGATAGGTCGGACCTGCGTTTAAACAATTTAGAGAAATAGCTCGCGTCACTAATTCCCACCCGTGCCGCAATATCACCCACGGCTAAGTTACTTTTCTTAAGCAGCTCACAAGCCTCGGTATGACGTAAACGCTGCAGGTATTCTATTGGCGTTGTCCCCGTGGCCTCCTTAAATCGTCTGTTTAGGCTGCGTTGGCTTAAACCGAATAGATCCGCTACTTCTCTCATATTGAGGTTAGATTTCGCAATATTGTTTTCGAGCCACAGCTGCACCTGAAGAATCTCTTCATCTGGGTGCAGGTCGCTCTTACTCTGGTCAAATCGTAAGCGGTCAAAGGGTTGGCGTACTTCAGCCGAGAAGTGCCGTGCCAAATGATCAGCAATTGAGTGCCCCAAAAAGCGATGTACATGATGAATGGTCAAATCCATTAATGCATTGATGCTACCAGCGCAGTAGATTCGCCCAGACTCAGTAATAAAGTGCTGTCGCTTTAGATTGACCTCTGGATAGTCACGCGCAAATTGATCAAAATAGTGCCAATGAGTTGTCGCGGCCGACCCATTAAGTAAACCGGTTTCGGCTACAAAGCAAACACCTGTACCAGTTGCATTGAGGATCGCCCCAGATTCATATTGCAGCCGTAGCCAATCAACCAATGCCTGGTTCTTTTTAATAATGGATCGTGGATTGCGCCATAACGCGGGAACATAGATCACGTCATAATTAACGTCGTCAGCTAGATTGTCATCTGCGCCGGGTATTACTCTCTGAGCTGTGATACTAAGGCCAGAACTCAATTGCACAGACAAGTCTGTTACGGCAATCGTTTCTACAATGATTCTTGAGTTGGGCGTAGCTTGATGACCGCTCAACTCTCCACTGTCACCAGTGACGGTGGATCGAGACCTAACCAAAGCCGTCTCGCGAGCTGCGTGCCAAACCTCTAGCGCATTAAGTGCGCTGGTCGCCAGCATATTGTCGATAAACAGTATTCCAATTCGCATATTGGCTAAATATAACTAAATACTGTCTAGAACGTCATATTTATTTGTTTGATTGTCTTTAAAATGACGGTTGAAACAATATCTTCAATCTTCAACAACAGAAACTGATTTCACTATGACTAATTTACCCGTAATCGTCGGCTTCGGTGGCTATAACGCCGCAGGTCGCAGCTCTTTTCACCATGCTTACCGTCGTACTGTTCTAAACAGTCTAAGCCAAGAAAAGCAAGCAGAGACATTGCTCGGTCTAGCCAGCCTGATGGAGCTAGCCAAGCCAGAAGGGGATTTATACCGAGATCTAGCAAGTGACGATCTAGTTGATGCGCAAACTATCCTAACTCGATACCGCCAATACATTGAAGACCACACTCTTATTCGCCGTATTGACGACGAACACTTTGATCCAGATCGAGTGCCTAGTGTTAACGACTTGACCATAAGCGGCAACGAGGGAAATACGTTTAGCATTAACCGCCGCGAACTTCCTCAACCTGTACCCGCAAATTGGGAAACCGAAACAATTTCTGACGACAAGATAAAGGTGACGGTTAGAGGCGAAGTAGGTCTAAAAGCGACGTCTTTTCGCAAACTCGAAGTACAAGCGGCCGGTATCCTTCCACGGGGTTTTAAACCAGCCGATAAGTACAACTCGCGTTTTCATCCGCGCGGCCTCCAAATGGCCGTTTTAGGTGCTTCGGACTGTCTAAATTCAATGGGCATTAGCTGGGACCAAGTTCTTAAATCGATCGCTCCTGACGAAATCGCCGTATTTGCTGCTAGCGCATTAGGGCAAACCGACGAATATGGCTTAGGAGGCTACTTACAGGCGCGCCTAAAATCGTCTCGACCAAGCTCAAAGCAAATGGCGTTAGCACTTAACTCCATGCCGGCCGACTTTATCAATGCTTATGTATGCGGCAGTACCGGTACCACAGGTTCGATGGCGGGTGCATGCGCAACATTTCTATACAATTTACGCCTAGGAGTAGACGACATTGTTGCAGGGCGGCACCGTATGGTGATTGTTGGTTCTGCAGAAGCTAACGTTAGCCCTGAGGTACTAGAGGGCTTTAACGCGATGAGCGCCTTGGCAACAGATGAACGCCTCGCCAAGCTAGACGGCGCAGACGAACCTGACTACAGACGTGCTTCACGCCCCTTTGCGGATAACTGCGGTTTTACCTTGGCCGAATCAACACAGTACTTTGTTCTTATGGACGATGCATTGGCGTTAGAGCTAGGCGCGGATATCTATGCCGCTGTGCCAAACGTATTCGTAAACGCCGACGGTTATAAAAAATCTATTTCGTCGCCTGGCGCAGGAAATTACATTACATTGGCTAAGGCCGTTGCTGCGACTCAAGCAATTGTTGGCGAAGAGACCATTCAAAAACGCAGTTTTGTACAAGCACATGGCTCTAGCACGCCACAAAACAGAATCACGGAATCGATGATTTTCGATAAGGTTGCTAAGGCATTTAGCATCAAGAGCTGGCCTGTAACCGCCGTTAAAGCGTTTGTTGGCCATCCATTAGGCCCCGCGAGCGGCGATCAGTTGAGCAACACATTAGGCTGTTTTGCTGACGGCATATTGCCTGGGATAAAGACAGCCAGCGTTACTGCAGACGATGTGGTGGACGAAAACCTAAATATCTTGATGGAAGATGCTGAAATGGCAATGGATGTAGCGTTTTTGAATTCAAAAGGTTTTGGTGGAAATAATGCTACCGCGAGTGTTCTAGCACCGAATTTAGTCGAAAAAATGTTAAGTAAGCGCTATGGCGATGCAGCCATAAAGGAATACCACACAAAGCGTGAGGTGGTTCGCGCTGCAGCTCAAGACTATGATGCAGCAGCTTCAGGTGGTGATTTACGCGTCATTTACCGTTTCGGTGAAGGCATTATCGAAGATCATGAAATAGAGGTATCGACCGAATCTGTCTCACTCGCGTCATTTCCTAACTCGGTGAATCTTAAGATGGCTAACCCGTTTGGGGATATGACTGATTAATCGGCATCCAAATGCATACAAAAACTAGCACGTTAGACTGAACATGAGCTTCTCAGAACACTTGTCAAATCAACTTATATTGCGCTAGAACCCTTAGCTGAATCCCACTTAGAAGGACTCGCTGCAGCGGCAAGTGATGGCGAGTTATGGAACTTAAGTTTTACCGGCGTTCCTCATCCAGATAATTTGGCAAAGTGGTACGCAGATTGCCTGGAAGAACTAAGGACAGGGCGCCAGATTCCATTTGTAGTTCGCATTTTAGAAACCGGCAAGGTAGTAGGCTCAACTCGTTTTTATGACCTAGAACCCAGCCATCGAAACCTCGCAATTGGTTACACGTGGTACGCCAAGTCGGCTCAACGTACATTTGTTAATACCGAAGCAAAATTACTTTTGCTTACTCATGCCTTTGAAGTATGCAATTGTATCGCCGTGTTCTGGCATACCCACCATGAAAACAAGCCAAGCCAGCAAGCGATAGGTCGTTTGGGTGCACAACTAGACGGGGTCATTCGCAATCACAAAATCATGCCGAACGGCGAGCTTAGAGACACATTCTGTTACTCCATGCTTGATACAGAATGGCCAGAAGCTAAAAAGAACCTGATCGTAAAACTAGCCGTCTGATAAAACAATCAAGCCAGTCTGGTTATTTGGCTTTGTTTGCTCGATTAGCTTCTTTAAGTGATTGTTTTTGTTGCTTATTTTGTTCCGCGGCGGCCTTACTCTCTAATCCAATGTGTGCTTCGCCGCGCTGCTTCGCTAGTTGAACTTGCTTTTCTCGCTCAGCAAAACGCTGCTTTTGCTCATCACTCAGCGTGTCGTAGCATTTCGGGCAGCTAACGCCAGGCACGTACTCAGGGGAAGTCATCTCTTCTTTGGTAATAGGGTGGCGGCAGGCGTGGCATTGTTCGTACTGGCCTTTCTCCAATGTGTGGTTTACCGCGACGCGGTCATCAAACACAAAGCATTCGCCTTCCCATAAACTGTTTTCTTGCGGAACCTCTTCAAGATACTTCAGAATTCCGCCGCGCAGATGATACACATCCTCAAAACCTTGCTCTTTCATAAACGCAGAGGCTTTTTCGCAACGGATGCCGCCTGTACAGAACATAGCGACCTTTTTGTGCTGTTTAGGATCTAGTTCAGACTTAACGTAGTCTGGGAACTCCCTGAATGTTTCCGTTTTGGGGTTGACCGCGTTATTGAAGGTGCCAATGGCGTATTCGTATTCATTACGGGTATCAATCAATACCACCTCAGGGTCACTGATTAGTGCATTCCAGTCTTGGGGCTCTACGTAAGTACCTACAACATTGTTCGGATCAATTGACTCAATACCGATGGTCACAATCTCTTTCTTAAGTTTTACCTTACAGCGGTGAAAGGGCATCTCGTCATGGAAAGAAAGCTTATAGTCGATACCACTAAAGCGTTCGTCGCTGACTAACCAGGTTAAAAAGGATTCGATTGCGGTATTGTCGCCCGCGATGGTGCCGTTTATGCCTTCAGCAGCCAACAGTAAAGTACCGCGAATGCGAAGGTGCTCGAGCTCTGCGATAAATTTAGTCCGCAAGGACTCGTAGTCTTCGAGCCGAGTGAACTTATACAACGCACAAACAGTGATTTTTGCGCTTGAACTGGTTTTGTTCATCGCGGAAGAGATTAAAGGTTTCATTAGAATATTTTTCCTGTTGCTGGCCAGTGGCCACCAGAACGTAAATCTGGTGCAAACGTGAGGGTCGATATTATCAGCGAAGCCTAAGTGTGAAACAATAGAGTGACGAGTATGTAATGCAATCCATTGCCCTAACTACCAGCGAAAGCTCAAGAAAGCCTTAATTAGTGGGGCAATCCTAATAATTTATGAACTATCTAAGTCATCTGTTTTTTTCGCAGCGCACACCGTTGTCATTCACCGGCAATCTTATGGGCGACTTTAAGCCGTCTAAAGAGTTACGCGCTAAATTGCCGGCGGCTGTTTTAATCGGCATACAAAACCATCGCTTAATCGACCGAACGACCGATGCTATGCCGGCCGTTAAAACCCTCAAACCATTGTTCTCCAATGAACGCCGTCGATATAGCGGTGTTATTACGGATATCGCCTTTGATTACTTTCTGATTAAGCATTGGGAGACGTTTGAAGAGACAATCTTCGACGAATTTGTCGACTCAGCCTACGATGGGCTGGCGCAATGCACCGAGTTGATGCCTCCACGAATGGTTAAAACAGTTGAGAATATCCAGAAATACGACTGGCTACGCGCCTATTCCACACTGGAAGGAATAGGGGAGACTATCGACATGGTCAGTAAGCGGCTACGATTTGAAAACCAGATGGCTGGCGGCATTAAAGAAGTTGAAGCGAACTACCAGGCAATCGAAACGGTGTTTTTAGCGTTGTTCGCGCACCTACGATGGACCGTAGATCATGCGCAATTGGAAAAGACTCTAGAAAAGTAGTGACACTCGCATTTGATCTTCCGACATAAACTAAAAATAGTCCTTTCGCATCCAATGCGGCGCCATTTACGTCTTTGCTGGCGAGCCACTGACCGTTGTTAGATTTTGCTTTAGCCGACACACTTTTCTAATACAGCGACTATTGATGCCTTTATGACAACAAAGATTAGCGTACAGAGGGCTATATGTTCGCGGCTATAGAAGTAATAATGCGCCATCAACAGCAAACACTCTTTTACAAAGCAAAATCAATTCATTAAGCGCAAGCGCGGAGAATCATCATGAGTACATACACAGCCATCAATCTCGTTGCCCGTCCTGAACCGGGTCCGATATCGCCTGATGTTTTTCAGGTTGTTCAAAATGAAGTGCCTAAAGCGGGGCCGGGCGAAATCTTAGTTAAACAAACACATATGTCCTTAGACCCCGCAATGCGTGGCTGGATGAGTCCAGATACAGAAAGTTACATTCCACCCGTAGCCCTTGGAGACGTAATGCGTTCATCAGGTTTGGGTGAGGTAGTTGAGAGTAATAACCCTGATTTTAAAGTAGGCAATCGAGTGATGGGGATGATGGGCTGGACTGAGCTGTATTTAGGTTCTGGCGAAGGTTTGCGACAAGTGCAAGAGGGCATGGATGCCGAAATGGCGCTGAGCGTATTCGCGTTACCAGGCTTAACGGCTACACAGGGTCTTTACGGTTTTAGTGAGCCAAAAGCGGGCGAAACTATTGTTGTAAGCGGCGCAGCTGGTTCAGTGGGATCATTGGTTGGGCAGCTTGCTAAAGCTGATGGTCTAAACGTTATCGGTGTAGCGGGCTCTGATGAAAAATGTACGTGGCTTACAGGTGAGCTGGGCTTTGACGGAGCAATCAACTACAAAACTGATGATCTGAACGCAAAGCTAACTGAGCTAGCACCCAACGGTATCGACATGTACTTCGAAAACACAGGCGGACCGATCCAGCAGCATGTGGTTGACCACATGAATGCCCACGGCCGCATCATTGTTTGCGGAATGATTGCTGATTACCAATCAGCCGTACCTAGCGCGGGCCCTAACTGGATTCCTATCATCAAAAAACGCTTAAGCATTCAAGGTTTCGCCATGCCAGATCATTTTGGTGACGTGCCGGCGTTAGTTGCCAAGTTAGCGCCGTATGTAATGTCTGGAAAGATCAAACATCGGGCGCATGTGATTAACGGGCTGGAGTCTGCAATCGAAGGATTGAATCTTTTGTTTACAGGCGGCAACAAGGGCAAACTGATCGTTAAGCTTTAGGTTCTACATGCAGCTATCTATCACTTCTATGTAGAGAGCTGTTCGGCTAGTAATCTGGCTTGGCAAATGAACTTTAAACGGTTGTTTGTCGAGCCTCGTTGCGTTGTATTTCTGGCATACACCAGTGGATTCCAGACCAAAGAGGGCTACAATCTAAATCCAATCATAGTCACCACCCAACCAAAATATTGCGCATGAAAAGACCCAGTCTAAAAGATGCTACCGAGTTATTAGGTGTTATTGCGATTGTTATGTCGCTCATGGCGGTTACGTACGAACTTCGACAAACTCAGTCTGCGCTCATAGCATCAACCTATCAAGCACGAGCCACAGATGCGACGGTTGAACTGAATTTCATCGCGGACAGCGAGTTTCTTTTACCTATTCTTATTGCTACAGATTATGGCGCTGATACCGATGCAGTAGCGTCGCTAACCACTGAAGATCGAGGTAGATTATTTAATTGGCTTCGCGCTCGAATGATCGATTGGGACAATGAATACTATCAATACACTAAGGGCTACCTCACAGACGACTTTTTCCAAACAACGACAAAGCCTAGCGTTGAGAAATACGCTTCGAGATGGCGCGCATTGGGAATAGGGGAGTCGCGCTCAGAGTTCAGTGATTTTGTGGATTCTGTGCTCGCTGAGCAAGCCGAACGATAGCGTTTATCGATCGCGCTAGATCAATAATCAACAAAAGTTATGAGCGAAGAATTAAAACCGATTGAACAACGAATAAAACTGCGTATTTCTGCGCGGCTAAAATTAAACGATCTTCCTAAATGGATACATATCACTGGCCTTGGTGGAACTCTGGCGGTCTTGCTAGTTTTTATAGTTCTGTATCTGGCGTTCAAAGACGTTGCAGTATGGACAAACTGGCAGCCTGCTGATGAGTTTATTAGCCCTGAGTACGGCGAGCGTGTTTATGCGGACAGCGTGTTTCGAACACGCATGAATACGTGGTCGAACCTGTCTTATATATTCTTTGGCTTCTATGCTGTTGCCTTAGCGTTTAACGACTGGAAAAAGAAATTCCCTCTCGAACGAGGCTATTTGGCTCACGTTCCTATTCAAAGTTTTCTATTTGGTGTTGCGCTCATTTACAGCGGGCTGGGCAGTGGGTTCTTTCATGCGTCACTTACACGGTACGGCCAACAATGTGATGTAGGCGCTATGTACGCGATGATGCTGTGTATCGCGGCTATACCAGTTGGAAGTTGGCTGCCGCAATTAAAGATTCTCGGCACAAATTACAAATTTGCATCTTGGCCTTTGATAGCGCTTCTCATCGTACTTGGGTCAACCTATTTTACTTACTTCAAATGGGAATATGAGTTCACAGAAGTCTCGTCGTACTTTACGTGGGTCTTGCTTGTGTTTGCGGCGGTGAGTCTTATACAGCGGGGTAAGCATCTACAATTAAGATGGCTTATTGCAGCCATTGTGTCGATCATAATTGCCGCTAAGATTCGGGAGCTAGATATGCAAGACAGGTTTACCGATCCTGACTCTTTTTTTCAAGGCCACGCTGTATGGCATTTGATTTCGAGCTGTTATTACGCATTTATATTCCTGTATTTGCGCTCAGAAGAACGCAGATAAGCTCTTCAAATTTGTTATTTTTCGCCGCCGCAAAGCGATCCACCGCATTCGTTAGTCATGTAGGTCTCGGCATCAATTGTCCAATGGTCGTCGATCAAGCGCCATTTAGCTACATAATCACCACCGACAAAGTTCTTATCTGAAGCTGGTCGCGCACCGCGCCAACGAGCGTACTCCATAGCGATTGGGTGCAGGTTGGATAATTTAATGCAATTCGGTGAGCGTAAATAGATCAGTCGAGAATCATTAGTAAAGTCGCTGATCCATAGATTAAGCTGCTCCTCTCTGCCAATAAAGACATCGCTATCAGTTCCCGTGATCAGCACAACATCGTTAGAAAGAAGTGCTTGGATTGAATCGATGTCTCGATCAGCAATTGCAAGGTTAAACTCGGACCGCGCGTCTCTTATGGCCGTTGACCCCGTATTGACTGAGCATTCGGAGCCGACTAAGAGATGCCTAGTTGCTTCTGTTTCATCAGCACGGCTTAGTATTGAAAAGCTCGAGAGCAACCAAAATGCCAATACAAGGGCTAAACATCTATGATATTTCATGTAATTAAACCTCGATTCTAACTATCTATGTTTCCAGTAAACTCGGTTTTCGATCTAAAGTTTGTGGCTAAAACGTCCCCAACACCATGCATTGGAGACTCAATATCAACTCTTCGTTAAACCTGAATACCGAAACCTAATTCCGAAGTATTAGCTCACGGGACTCTTTTCAGGAACAAACACCTTAAAGCCGCATAGCGATGCAACCGTAATTAAGCCAATCAGTAGACCGAGCCATGGCTCAAATATGCTAAACGCCATGCCCGTTATTACCATCGCGCCGCGCTCCGTTGCATCGTTGACCAGAGATAGCGCAAGCGTTGCACAAGCGAATGCGGTCAATATAAGAGTAACGGCCAGTTCTAGTGATAGTAAGGGCTGGAGCAATGTTACAAACGGCAAGAATATAAACAGAAACGGTAAGCCGAACGCGTAGTAGCTGCCGATACTGTCAAACAATGAATCGACTTTATCTCGGCCTAAAGTCCAACGTTTTAGCAGCACAACTTGTATGCCGGTCCATAACACGCCCTGTGTGGCGAAAAAGGGCGCTGCGATACCCATTAAGACATTACGTATGCCCGTAGCCATGTGTGCTCTACTGGGGTTAATTTCTAGTTTTTCATCGGGTCGTTCTTTTTGCGCTTGTTCTATCATTTCATTGCCCGTTATCACATCACCAAAAAATAGGATGTAGGTGATAAGCGACAGAGGAAAAGCTGCGAGCATAGTATCCATTGAAGGCCATCCGATTGAAAACGGAGAAGCTTTAGCCCACAGAGACGCAGATGCTCCGACCACGTCTAATAGTTCCCAACGAATGTTGTACTCAAACTCGCCGGTAAAGAACCCAACGGTTCCTGCAATAATGAATCCTGGTAGAAGACCCAATCCAAGAATTTTAGCGAGTGATTTATTGCTGGCAGCGAGCTCTTGAATTGGCTTAGAAAACGCAAAAATCAAACATACAAATACGCCTAAAGTGCCTGCAATGGGTGCTGATTGGAAAACGTTTGCCGCATCGCCATCTTTAGTTACGCGCAAAAACGCTGCAATGGCTGCGCCGAGAATGATCCCGCCCTTAAACACATTGGGGACGACCTTAATCAGTTTTGCTCCGAGTCCGGTAACGCCCAACACTATGAGAATAAACGCAAAGTTTAACGACAACGCCGTCATCGCCTGAAACTGAGACGTATGATCGCCTAAATAGGCCGGGGCGGTGATAAACGCCACAACGAACGGAATAGCGGGGGTAAGCCATCCAGGCGCGTAGGGGTCACCAAAGAACATCCAAGAGAACGATATAAGTAGGCTGTGAAACATGGCCATAACAACGGCTTCTTGAAAGTCTAAGCCCAACAAAGCCATGAAGTAGGGCACTAATGCCAACCCGGTTGCTCCAGCTACAGCAAAGCCCTGCAACATATCAACTAACGAAAAGCGCAAATGAATTAAAGGGATGCGCATGGTAAACGGCCCCCATCTAACACCTGGTTGAACTTCTCCTTCGGGTCTTTTAATCAGCATATTATTTTCTCGTTATTAACTGCAATGATTGATGGCTAAAACCAAGTAAGCCACCGTGTTTGTGAGCATAGGAACCAATCTCACCTTTCAATATTAACGCCCCGTTCAACCGCAACAACAGGCCAGTGTGATGGTCATTAGTAAGTAACTAAAACGTAACACCCTGACCGCAAAGATTTAGGATGTATAGTTTTCGTTCTGCCTTTATCCGTATCGCACACAACACTGTCTAACCTAAAGGTGGTCAAGGAGATGTCGGATGATCTAAGTTTTTGACTTAACTGTTATCAATTTGTGTCGATGCGTGCTCATACGCATTTCAGCCACAAACGGCCGGCTACTCATAGCATTAGGGTAACAACCACATTCAATATCCCGGCAAAGAGCCTCAAGTTGACACTACGCAATCTAAAGTAGAAGATTAGCGTCTGATACTTAGCGTTCTCGACCCGAGATTTTCAGTGTGTACTTTCTTATTATGAGGGCGCGATTCAATCCATTTAGCGCGAGCTGCCAAGGCTTGGTGCAAAGAAGAGGCTGCAAGCAATGATTAAAACCCTATTTAGAGTGAGTGCCGTTTTACTATTTCTAACCGCCTGCTCTCAACACAGCACATCGCACAAGTCGGCCGTCGATGCGGCGATTAAATTGAAGCCCAGCAGCAACATTGATGTCGATATTCGATGGACCAGTTACGGTATACCGCACGTAAAAGCGGATGACTGGATGAGCCTTGGTTATGGATACGCTTACGCAACAGCCACCGACGGCGTGTGCGTTATCGCACGAGATGTGGTTGTGGTGAATGGCAGCTCAATGAAATATTTTGGCGATCAGCAACAGGCAAGCGATATTTTTCATCAAGCCGTCGTTACTGATGCGCTGGTTGCACAATACAATGTATCTCAAACCGAACGAGCAAAGATATTCAATGCGGGTTACGTGGCAGGCTACAACCGTTATTTAGCTGATCATAAAGACGCCTTACCCGCATCTTGCGCAAACGCTGAATGGGTGAAGCCCATTACGATCGACGACATGGCGCGCTTAACTGTAGGCGTAGGCATTCGCTATGGCTTAGGTCGGTACACCGCAAATATCGCAACAGCGCAACCGCCTAAAGCCGGTGAGATTTCCGATAAAGCCTTGCCGAGTAAGGGAGCATCAATAAGCGATGTGAATGATCTACCGCTTGCGAGTAACGCCGTCGCGTTTGGCAAGGCCGTTACCGACAATGGGCGTGGGATCTTGTTCGGTAATCCACATTATCCATGGGCTGGGCCATCGCGCTTTCACCTGATTCATATAACTCTTCCAGGCGAAATCGACATTATGGGTGTCAGCCTGTTTACCACAGCAGGTGTTTCTATTGGCTTTAACAAAGATGTAGCGTGGACCCACACAGTGTCCACCGGCATGCGGGCAACACTCTACAAGTTGGATCTGCACCCAAACGATCCTACCCAGTACCGATTTAAAGACGGTTTTCGCAAAATGGAAGCTAGGCAAGTCACCCTTGCCAACGGACAGGCAATAGACGTCTACTTTAGCCACTATGGGCCGATTGTGGTGCATGAGAATCTGGTTTGGGATGAGACAACGGCGTATACCGTTAGAGATGCCAATCTATACAATTTTCAAGCCGCAGAAAGCTACCATCAAATGTCTCAAGCCACAGATGTACATGAGCTCATTGACGCCATTAGCCTTGGCGGTGTTTCGTGGGTTAACACCATAGCGTCAGACAGCAAAGGTAATGCTATGTATGCCGATATCTCAACCGTGCCCAATGTAGATGCAGCGCTCATCGAAGAATGCCAGGTTGGAGAGCAACGATGGGGCCGAGCCAAGATGATTATTCTTGATGGCTCTAGGCCCGATTGTGCGTGGCGTGACTCTAGCGCAGCCGTAGTCGCTAACACTTTGCCAGCTGATAAGATGCCGCGACTAGTACGCGACGACTATGTAACAAACTCGAATGATAGTTATTGGCTCAGTAACCCCAAAGCTCCGTTAGAAGGTTACTCACCCATTATTGGCTCCGAAGGTACGGCTAGGAGTCTACGAACTCGCGCAGGTCTGCATTTTGTTGATGAAATACTGAGCGCAGGCCCTGTAAAACCGGCGGCAGTCTATAGCTTAATCGATGACCATCGAAACTTTGGCGCTGAGTTACTGCTTGGTGACCTTTTACGCTTATGTACTCCTGAGCGCACGTCTATTGAATTGAGCTGTAAGGTATTAGAGCAGTGGGATAGAGCACACCGTGTAGACAGTCGTGGAGCGCACCTATGGACCGAGATCATGCGCACACTGCAAACTGATTCGAGTATTTTTGAGGTGCCGTTTGATCTCAAAGATCCGACGAACACTCCGTCAGGCCTCAAAACATCTGATCCTGATGTAGCTAAAACACTTGTTAACGCAATAGAAACAGCACAACAACGGCTCACAAAGGTCGGCATCGCACTTGATGCCAAATTAGGTGACATACAGTATGTACAGCGCAATGAGCGCAAGATAGCGATTCCAGGAGGCGAGGGCTGGAGTGGTGCTTTCTCAATGATTATTGCTCCGTTAAGAGAAGAGTCCGGCGTTGGGTACACGCCTGTTGTGCACGGCAACAGCATCATGGAGATCGTTTCATGGGACGACAACGGCACAGTAAACCCAAGAGGTCTACTTACGTACAGCCAATCACAAGAACCTGATAGTCCTCACTACGCTGACCAGACTGAGTTGTATTCAAAAGGCGAGTGGATTGATTTTCCTTTTCATGAGGAAGATATCGCTGACAATCCAGATCTGCGAAGCCTAAACTTGACGGAATAGAACGGGAAGAATAGGGGATAGTCCTTCTCGTTTAAATATTAAAGCTACTCACCGAAATGGGGTATCACCTTGCTCACAAGATTCATTAAAAGTTTGGCGTCTGGCAACTTAAAAGTCGGTCTGCTTGAACTCTTTGTTTTAGTGCTTGGTTTATTTATGGGGTTCCAGCTTGATCGCTGGAACGAGGAGCGGCTACGCCAGCAGAATGCTGAGATTTACGTTCAACAACTGAGCAATGACTTACAGGCTGACTTGACTGGGTCTCAATGGCGTATTGATATGCTCTTGCAGGTGAAGCAGCACGGACTAAATGCACTTAAATTATGGGATGATGCTCCTATAGATAAGCCAAGCGACCTCGTGGTATCACTCTATCAGGCATCACAAATTTATCCATTTGTTGCCAGTATGGCTACCTACGAGGTTTTAAAATCCACTGCAAACGTAGATTTGGTGGGCGATGCCAGCACGCGCTCAGGTCTTTTTCTTTACTACAATTCCCACGAAGTTAATCGAGCCGCGATAGGGGGTGCTCCGCAATACCGCCTAACTGTGCACGGTATAATTCCCTTTCAAGTACAAGAGTTGATCCGTGGGCGTTGTGCCTATCTCGTTCCTGGTCTAACGACTACAGATCAGTTGACTGATACGTGCGACATCGAAATTAGCAAGGAACAAACTAGACGAATTCTTGCTTCTGCACGAGAGCACCCATCTCTCTTAAATGAGTTACATCAAAAACTCAGTCAAGACCGTATATTAAGGGACTTGTATGCCAGTCAAGTGGTTGGAGCACGAACGCTAACAGAAATGCTAACATCGCCTTAGCGCTTAGATAGCCATTAGTTTTGCTCGATGCAGTGAGTTTTAACAAGGCAAGTGCTCAGTTTTATTCTTGGGATATTTTGTATGGCTCTCACTTATGTTAAGTGAGTCACTTTCAAACCAAAAAACCTTAATAAATCAACGAGATTGCTTTGACACAAGGGGACTAGCTCTATATTATCCCGCCATCTAAATTCTGGCTCAGCACGCATTCTGCTGCATGGGTCTACACAAGTAATAGTGAGAGGTTCCTAATGGCCGTTCAAAAGAGTAAAAAATCAGTTTCACGACGTGGTATGCGCCGTTCGCACGATGCGATGGACGAACCAACACTTTCTACCGACTCAATGACTGGTGAGCTTCACAAGCGTCATCAAGTTACTGCTACTGGTTACTACCGTGGCAAGAAAGTAGTTAACGTTAAGGTAGCAAGTTAACACCGAATTATTTCTGAATTGAGCTTTAAGAGCGTTAGCTTTTAAAACAAGATTACAGAACAAGCGGAGCAATTTTTAATTGCGCGCGAAAGGCCCCGATTATTTGGGGCCTTTTCTTTTAGTTCTGCACTGAAATAGCTGTATTGCAGTGAGGTAACCCGTCCGTAATGACTGGTTCAGCATTCGGAATGCCTTGCTCATACAGCACTAATCGAACATCTTAAGGGCCGTCTTCATAAACAATTGTGTGATATCCGCCGCGTTTCGATTAAACTAATCGACTATGTACCTGCCAAAACAAACATTCAAAGACCAACCTCTCCAAGAGTCTAGCTAATGAACCCTGTTGTAATTGCAATTGACGCTATGGGCGGTGACTTCGGTCTATCCGTTACTACTCCTGCAGTCATAGCTTTTTTAAATAAAAAATCCAACGCTGCGTTTTCCATAACAATGGTTGGCGAAGAAAGCCAGGTAAACCAAGCTATACAAGACGCGCAGGGCCAATCATTACTTGCCTCAGGCAAGTTGACCATTCAGCACGCTAGCGAAGAGGTTGGAATGGACGAACCGCCGGCCAAAGCGCTAAAACGTAAAAAAGATTCCTCTATGCGTGTCGCCATTAACCTTGTAAAAGAGGGAACGGCACAAGCGGCCGTTAGTGCAGGCAATACAGGCGCTCTGATGGCAACAGCTCGCTTTGTGCTTAGAACTATTGCAGGTGTTGACCGACCTGCTATTTGTACGACTATGCCGTGCATTGACCCTACCAAGAGCGTTTTGATGCTCGACCTTGGCGCTAATGTAGATTCACCGCCAGAACTTTTAAAACAGTTTGCAGTGATGGGCATGGTCTTAGCGCGCGCTACTCGCCGAATTGAATCTCCCAGCATCGCGTTACTGAACGTAGGCGCTGAAGAAATGAAAGGCAGCGAAAAAATCAAGGGCGCTGCGCAGCTCATAGGCGCGACTAAACTCAATTATGTCGGCTTTATTGAAGGCGACGAGCTCTACAGCGGTAAAGTAGACGTGATTGTGACTGACGGCTTTGAAGGAAATGTTGCGCTTAAAGCCAGCGAAGGTACGGCTAAAATGGTAATGACCGTACTCAAAGAAGAATTCACCCGCTCATGGTTCACTAAAATCAACGCCTTAATGGCTAAAAGCGTATTCAAGAGAATGCAAAGCCGCTTAGACCCCCGTTCGCACAATGGTGCCACTTTGATGGGGCTAAACGGAATTGTAATTAAAAGCCATGGCGGAACCGACAGTGTTGGTTTCGAGTACGCCATTGTGGAAGCAGCAACTCAGGCTAAGCGCAATATCATTGGTCAGTTGGCAGAAGGCGTGGCTTTGTTTGAATCTCAAGCCAATATGCCAGAAGAGGAAGCAGCGCATAATATCTAAACGTTCTAAACAACTTCCCCGTACGCGTGAGTAACACTGAATGGTCAACGGCGTACAGTCTGTACCCTCAAATTACTCAACAAACAGGGATAGATGATTCTTGGCCAATTCATGCTAAAGTTATTCATCTGCATTAACCAATTTCATTGGTTTAGAAAGTTGGCAACGTTAGTAGTCCATTCTTAAATAGAAGATCAGGCAACATAAAAAACAACAGAAACAGGTTTTAGATTATTTATGAGTAATTCTCTCGCATTTGTATTCCCTGGTCAGGGGTCTCAAGCAATCGGTATGTCTAGTGCGCTAGCCGCACAATTTCCACTAGTACAGAATATCTACAAGGAAGCGAGCGACGCTTTAGGTATAGATCTTTGGGCAATGACCCAAGAAGGCCCGATCGAAGAACTATCTCAAACCCAGAACACACAGCCAGCGCTACTAACAGCTGGCGTAGCGGCATATCGTTGCTGGCTAGAAGCCGGCGGCAAAGCACCTAGCCTCATGGCAGGTCACAGTCTCGGCGAATATACTGCTCTTTGTTGTGCAGGCGCTTTAAACTTTGCTGACGCTGTAGCATTAGTCAGAGATCGTGGCCGTTACATGCAAGAAGCGGTACCAGCAGGTGAGGGCGGAATGGCCGCCATTATTGGCTTAGAAGACGATCAAGTACGCTCCATCTGTAGCGAAGTGTCAACGCCAGACGCTATTGTCCAAGCGGTTAATTTCAACGCACCTGGTCAAGTAGTTATCGCCGGCAGTACGGCGGGAATTGCTACGGCAATGGAAGCTCTTAAAGCGGCGGGCGCTAAACGTGCTCTGCCACTGCCAGTTTCGATTCCAGCTCACAGCTCGCTAATGGCTCCCGCTTCTGCACGTTTAAACGAAAGAATTGCAGGGCTCGACATAAAAGTGCCTTCGATTCCGGTAGTCCATAACTGCAACTTAGAAATTGCGACGTCGGACGATCAGATTCGCGCCAATTTAGTCTCACAACTGGATTCACCCGTAAGATGGGTTGAAACCGTTGGTAAAATGACCGAAGCGGGTACATCACAGTTTATTGAAAGCGGCCCTGGCCGAGTGCTTGGCGGAATGATTAAGCGTATTTCCAGAGAGTCAGCGACTGCAGTGATAGAAACTCCCGAACAGATTAACGAGCTTGTTTGAGTTACACGCAAGCCTACGAACTTATTTATTTTACGAGGATTTAGGATGTTAGATTTAACCGATAAGGTGTGTCTTGTAACAGGTGCTACGCGTGGCATCGGCAAGTCTATTGCACAAAAACTAGGTGCACAAGGCGCCATCGTTATTGGCACAGCAACGTCTGACGCAGGTGCAGAATCGATTTCTAAAGCATTAAGCGACGCAGGCATTAAGGGCGAAGGAATGACCCTAAACGTTTCTGACGGAGACTCTGTAGACGCTGTATTAAACGCTATTACAGAAAAGTTTGGCGCTATAGCAGTGTTAGTAAATAATGCAGGCATTACTCGCGACAACTTGCTGATGCGCATGAAAGAAGAAGAGTGGGATGACATAATGACCACTAACTTAAAGTCAGTTTATCGCCTATCAAAAGGTGTACTTCGTGGCATGATGAAAGGGCGTTATGGCCGTATCATCAACATAACTTCTGTAGTCGGTGTGTCTGGCAATGCAGGACAAGCAAATTATGCGGCTGCTAAGGCAGGCGTAATTGGATTCACTAAGTCCTTGGCGCAAGAAATTGCATCACGCGGCATTACCGTAAATGCGATTGCACCGGGTTTTATTAATACCGATATGACTCAAGCTTTAAACGAAGATCAGGTGGCAAAAATGACCGCAAACATTCCTGCAAACCGTTTAGGAGAGCCTGAGGACATTGCAAATGCAGTGATATTTTTGGCGTCTGAAGAGAGTTCCTACATCACCGGGACCACTGTGCATGTGAATGGCGGCATGTATATGCAATAAATATTTTTTAGTTTGCGCGTATTTACTGTAGGTATATGCGCTAAGTTATTGATTTTTAGTGTTTAGTTGACAAGTCATCCAGTAACTGGCAATAATGCGTAAATGGATAAATAGTCATTTGTTTTGCAAATAGTTGGCATTTTTATATAATGCGCCGCAATCAAAACGGCATCCGAATTTAGATCAAATTAGGATTACAGCCAATGCAAAGGTTTAGGAGAATAGCCAAACCTGAGCAACAGCCAGGGTCCTGATTTGATTATTAACCAGATCGTCCAGGCTAGGGCGTGAGGCGTAAGCCAAGCGACTTAGCTGATCTTTTTTTAAAGCTCCAAAAAACCTGAGGTATATACCTATGAGCAGCATTGAAGACCGCGTAAAAAAAATCGTAATTGAACAGCTTGGCGTTAGCGAAGACCAAGTTGTACCAGCCGCATCATTTGTTGATGATTTAGGCGCTGATTCACTCGACACTGTTGAGCTAGTAATGGCTCTTGAAGAAGAGTTCGAAACAGAAATTCCTGACGACGAAGCTGAGAACATTACATCTGTTCAACAAGCGATCGACTACGTTAAGAAAGCTCAAGGCTAGTATTAAGAAAGCTCAAGGCTGGTTTTTTATAACCTTGTTCTGGGGCGGGCAGTGCTTTTACATATTGCCAACCTAAGATTCAAGTTTAAGCCTAGTGGCGAGCGCCAACATCTTGATCGTTGTGCTACTACTCTCACGAGAGCAAGTGCACATTTGATAGAGTTCTGAATCTCAGAGCGCTATTAATGATCGAGAAACTTAGGCGTTTTGCTAGCTAAGAAAGTCATTATCAGGCAACTGGTAATGACTTTTTTTATTGTGGTACAGTCTCACTATTGACTAATAGAAAAGACTCGCAAATAGATACGCCAATTCCTGATAATGCACATATCAGTGTTGGCTTCTGAGACGCCATTCTGAAAGACGTACAGTTGAGAAAATCAAATGACTAAGCAAAGAAGAGTTGTGATCACCGGCATTGGCATACTTTCGCCAGTAGGCTTAACGCTAGACGAGAACTGGGAAAATATTACCAACGGTCGAAGCGGTATTGGCCATATTACCCAGTTTGATACCACTGATTTTTCGTGCAAGATTGCTGGAGAAGTTGAGGGGTTTAACCCAGACAACTACATGGCAGCCAAAGATGCGAAACGCATGGATCGCTTTATTCAGCTTGGTTATGCGGCATCGATGGATGCCTTCAAAGACAGCGGATTAGAAGTGACTGAGCAAAATGCAGAGCGCATTGGCATCTACGTAGGCTCAGGCATTGGCGGTATTACCACTATCGAAGATACAACAACATTGTTAAACGAACGTGGGCCACGTCGCGTTTCACCTTTCTTTGTTCCTGGTGCCATTATCAATATGATTTCTGGCAACGTGTCTATCGAGCTAGGCATTAAAGGGCCAAACCTTTCCATGGTTACAGCCTGTACGACTGGCACACACGCAATAGGCGATGCTGGCCGTATGATCGAATACGGTGATGCCGAAGTAATGATTGCAGGTGGGGCGGAAGCCGCCATTTCGCGCACGTCAATCGCAGGGTTCTCGAACGCTAGAGCGTTATCCAACAGAGAAGTAGACCCTACCCAAGCGTCTTGCCCTTGGGACGAAGCTAGAGATGGCTTTGTTATGGGTGAAGGCGCTGGAGTAGTAGTACTCGAAGAGCTAGAACACGCAAAAGCCCGTGGTGCACGCATATACGCCGAATTGACCGGCTTTGGCATGAGTGGCGATGCGTATCATATGACTTCGCCAAGTGCCACAGGCGAAGGCGCAGCCCTGTGTATGCGCAATGCTCTTCGTAATGCCAAAGCAAATCAGGAAGACGTCCAGTATTTAAACGCCCACGGTACATCAACGCCGCTTGGCGACGCTGCAGAAACGGCCGCAATTAAACTCGGCTTTGGCGACCATGCTAAATCACTAGCCATTAGCTCTACTAAGTCAATGGTAGGACACCTATTGGGCGCGGCAGGCGGCGTAGAAGCCGTTTATACAGCTATGGCACTACACACGCAGGTAGCACCGCCCACTATCAACTTGCATAATCCTTCGCCAGAATGCGACCTAGACTTTGTGCCCAATACCGCACGAGAAATGAAGATTGATTTAGCCTTGTCTAATTCTTTTGGATTTGGTGGTACAAATGGCACACTTGCCATGAAAAGATTCAGCGAGTAGGGCATTTACGTTCGGATATAAGCTCGAAACTTTCGTACAGTGTAATAACCTATATTTGCTATTGCTTTAGAAAAACTAAGGTGGGTATTAACAGCGCATGAGTGACACCAATTCTTGGGTAAACGGCGAACCCTGCGACAGCATCTCGCTGCACGACAGAGGCCTTTTATACGGACACACCGTTTTTGAAACCATTAAAGTCCGTGGAGGGCAGGCTTGCTTGCTGGACTTACACTTAGAACGCTTAGCATTGGCCTGTGCGGCTCTTTCGATACCACTTGATCTTGCGACCGTAGAGTCTGAAGTTATACGATTCTGCACTAACCTAGACCAAAAAGTAGTGCGCTTAACCATTAGCATCGGCTCAGGCGGGCGGGGCTACCTAACCCCTTTACAACCTAAGCCAGTACGAATACTCACTCAGCACCCGCTTCCAGAGCATGCATTACGTCTTCAAGAAACATTAAAGAAAGGCGCGCGTATCGGTGTTTCGCCTATGGCGCTTAGCTCTCAACCAGCATTAGCAGGTATTAAACATGGCAACCGTTTGGAGCAAATCCTCATCCGCCAAAGCTGGCAGCCAAGTTGGGAAGAAGCCTTGGTATTCGATCAAGACAAACGATTGATTGAAGGCACGCAATCAAATGTGTTCCTACGCAAGAATAATTCGATTATTACGCCGGCCTTAAATGACGCTGGCGTTGCAGGCGTTATGCGACAATTTATACTTAACAACCCAACAACATCAAAATTAATGATCACGCAGGGGCAGGTAACGCCTGCAGATATAGCGTTTGCCGATGAGCTTGTACTGTGCAATTCGGTGATGGGAGCATGGCCCGTAGCCGAAATCATAGGAAACGACCTTGTTGGCGACAAGACATTCGATCGGAATGAATTTAAACTCACACTATTGTTAACTCAGTTAATTAATCAGCATGGCGCTATTTAAAGCACTACGACTCGCGTTCTACTTTATCTTTTTGGTTTGTATCCTGGGCGCTTACTACGTCTACCTTACCGCCATTGATAAACCGCTAGAGAATCGTGCCGAGGTTCTCAACGTGCCGTCGGGCGTAGGTATATCGTGGCTTTCGGCACAGTTAGAAAAACAGGACATCATCGACAATCGCTATATCTTTAGAGCGTTTGCGTTAATGAACTACAACGATGCGTCGATTAAAGCCGGTGAGTACAATTTAGTCGATGTTAATAACATGGCCGAGCTTGTGGAGAAATTGGTCGAAGGTCGTGTAATTCAATATTCGATAACCTTGGTTGAAGGTAAAAACTTTAAGGAATACAAAGCGCATTTAGTTAGCCAAAACGGCTTAACAGATGATCTCGCTGATATGAGCGATTCGGATATTATGCGTGCTTTGGGAGCGCCAGGGCGCCATCCAGAGGGACAGTTTGCGCCTCAGACTTATTTTTATACGAAAGGCGACTCTGACTTTGATGTGTTAGCACAAGCATATCAGCGCCAACAGACAGTACTTAACGATGCATGGGCTAGCCGTGCCGAAGACGTGCAAGTAAATACGGCGTATCAGTTGCTGACAATAGCGTCGATCATCGAAAAAGAGACTGGTGTGCCAGAAGAGCGTCCAGAAATTTCAGGCGTATTTAACAATCGCTTAAAAATCGGCATGAAACTCCAAACCGACCCTACTGTCATTTACGGCATGGGGGAGGGATACGACGGCAATATTCGAAGAAAAGATCTCACAACCGATACGGAGTACAACACCTATACGCGCTATGGCTTGCCACCAACCCCAATTGCTATGCCAGGCGAAGCGGCGATTCGCGCAGCAGCGAATCCAATAGAAACACCTGCACTCTATTTTGTAGGCAAGGGCGATGGCACCCATCAGTTCTCAAGCAATTTGGCCGATCACAATAAAGCAGTTGTTAAGTATCAATTGGGCGGAAAGAAAAAGTCTTTTTCATCTAACCCTGATGGCAAATAACGATGAACTTGCAACGCTTAGAATCATTGGTGAAAGACTCTGACCGAGGCTACTTTATTACTATTGAAGGCCAAGACGGAGCGGGCAAGTCTAGCAATATCGAAGCCATCTTAAACGTGCTAAAAAAGCACGATATCAATTTTGTAACCACACGCGAACCAGGTGGCACCGAACTAGGCGAAGTTTTACGTGGCGTATTACTGGGAAGCAACAGCACTTATACCGGCAGCATTAGCGATATGTCTGAGCTTTTACTCGTGTTCGCGGCTAGAGCCCAGCATTTAGATCAAGTAATAGTACCTGCGCTAGAGCAGGGCACCTGGGTGGTTTGTGACCGCTTTACCGACGCCACCTTTGCGTATCAAGGCGGTGGCCGAAATATGGGCTCAGAAACCATAGAACGCCTACAGGAGCTAGTACAAGGGCCTCTTAAGCCAGATATGACTGTATTATTGGATGTGCCGGTACAAGTTGGTGAAGATAGAGCGGGCGCGCGAAGCAAGCCAGACCGGTTTGAGCTAGAAAATATAGAGTTTAAGCAGAAAGTGCGCGATGCGTACTTAAAACTAGCCAACGATGAACCTAATCGAGTAAAGTTAGTAAACGCCAACAATGATCTCGAAACGGTACAGGGTGATGTTGCACAGCTAACACATCAATTCATTGCTGACAGAACATAAATCCATTAAAAACAACATCTTAGAGAGCATTCCTAATAAATGATTCCTTCGATTCACCCCTGGAACCAACAACTCTGGCAACAATTAACTCTTGAGCCAGAACGCAGTCATCACGCGTTATTGTTCGCAGGCGGCCCAGGGTTGGGTAAACGAGTATTCGCTGAGGCACTAGCTGCCTATGTGTTGATTGACGGCAATCTGCGCCACGAAGGTCTGTTTAAAGCGGGCTCGCATCCAGACTTTTATGTAATCCGCCCTGAAGACCTTGTAGCTAACCCTACGGACAATGACTCATCTGCATTCGCACTTTCAAATCAGTACGCTTTGCGACTTATACCCAAGCACAGCGGAAAACCAAAAAAAGACATCAGTATCGACCAAATACGCATGCTGGCTCCGTTATTGAGTACCCACTCTCATATTGCTAAGAACAGAGTAGTTTTAGTTGATAACGCGGATTCAATGAACACCAGCGCGTCTAATGCGCTGTTAAAAAGCTTAGAAGAACCGCCTGCGAACACGTTATTTATTTTGGTAAGTGATCGAGCAGACAGCTTAACTCCGACCATTAAGAGCAGATGTTCTAAAGTTTTGTTTCACGCACCAGACGCTCAAACCACCGCAGCATGGTTAAAAGCCAATGCAAAAATGAGCGACGAAGACATTGCTTCTTACGCGCCCATGGCGAACAACCATCCATTATTAGCCGTAAAACTACAGCAACAAGGCTATCGCGAAGTGACTAAAACACTGCTACAGAGCGTAAACAATTTATGGACCAACACAGCCCACGTGAGCCAATCGGCGCAACAATGGAAGACCATTGGTGGCACCATGGCGATAGACATGCTGCATAAGCTCTGTGCGGATCTAATCCGGTTACAAGAGAGCGAAGACAGCAGCAGCTTGTTCTACCCAGTTCAGCAGAGCTGGACGACCAAGGTGGCAAACAAACTAGACCAACAACGACTGCATTTACTCTTTGATGAATTCGCTAATCTAAAAAGGCTTATCTCCACCAACGTTGACGAGGTGTTGGTGTTAGAATCTTTGGGCAACCAGTTTAGATTGTTGCCGCAAAACGCAGCGCAAGCCCTTATCTAACTTATATTAAAATTTTACGAATATGGCTAACGAACAACCAGAAAAAGGACGCAATTCCATTATTTCTATTGCCATCAAAGATAAGCAAGCGCTGTACATGGCGTATATGCCGTTTATCAAGAACGGTGGGCTATTCATCCCAACCAAAAAGCTATATGAGTTAGGCGAAGAGCTTTTCCTGTTGGTCAAAATCATGGATGAGACAGATGCCGTTAGCATTTCAGGCAAGGTGGTTTGGGTAAGTCCTGCAGGCGCATTAGACAATCGTCCCCAAGGAGTTGGCATTCAGTTTACTAACGATGACGCCGACAAGACGGTACGCCTTATAGAAACCAAGCTTGGCGCTTCGCTGTCTCTAGCACGCCCAACACATACGCTTTAAAGGCTAAAGCTAACAACCAAAACAACACTTGGATTAAAACTGTGAACGCACCTATTAATGAATCTGCACTACTCGTGGATTCACATTGCCACATTAATTTCCCTGAACTACGCAAGGACCTTCCAACACTGTTGGAGAATGCTAGACGCAATGGAGTAGGGCACATGCTGTGCGTTTCGGTTAACCTGGAAGACTACCCACAAGTACGAGAAGTAGCTGACCAGCACGACAATATTTTTGCGTCTGTTGGCGTTCATCCCTGTTACGAAGATGTGCAGGAACCTACTTTAGAAGAGCTAATTGAGCTTGGTAAAGATCCTAAAGTAGTTGCTATAGGCGAAACCGGACTCGACTATTTTCGCGTGGAAGAACAGGATATGACCTGGCAACACGACCGATTTATACGGCATATTCAAGCCGGCATCGCGGTTAATAAGCCGCTTATAATTCATACCAGGGCGGCAGCAGACGACACAATGCGCATGTTAAAAGAGCAGGGCGCCGATGCCTGTAGAGGCGTAATGCACTGTTTTGCCGAGAACTGGGATGTAGCACAAAAAGCCTTAGACCTCGGTTTTTACATTTCATTCTCCGGAATCGTCACTTTTAAGAGCGCAAAAGATGTACAAGAAGTTGCACTCAAATGCCCGCTTGATCGAATTTTAGTAGAAACAGATGCGCCGTATTTAGCGCCTGTACCAATGCGTGGCAAGCTAAATGAGCCAGCGTATGTAAAACATACCGCACAATTTGTAGCCGACCTAAAAGGCATAACACTGCAAGAACTTACAGAAGCCACTACGGCTAACTTCTTTGAACTATTCAGTTCAGCAAAGAGCACAACCAACGCCGTTTAAGTTTTTGACTGACGAGAGCTTCAGCGTGAAGCGCAAAAATACGTAGTTAGAGGAAGGGCACTTACAAGAGAGTTTGGCTCAACACATCAATTTTTGATGATCAGAGCCCTTTTAACTAATTTTACGAAAATACGCGTAAAAACCCTTAAAACACGCCTAAAAGTAGTAAAACGTCATAAAAAGCACTAATACGCGCCCTTTTACATTTATCTCCAAATCACCGCATATAACTTAGCTTTACGGCTATTTCCCCTCAAATCACAGCGCTGTGTCGTGAATTTCAGACACCCAAGCTGACCTTAGCCTCACAATATTGCTCAAAAATGAGTCTATTTTTATAGCCATTTGGATGAATTCGTTTTGGCTAGTACGAATATATAATTCAGCATTTAGTTTAATTTCTTAGTTACCAGCGGCCATCAACTGTCGAGATTGCTCAGACTTAACACACATAGAGCGCAAAATTTTCCAAGAGAATCCTTAAGGGACCAATATCTAATCATTTTCAATAATTGTTCGTTTAACTTGAGCGTAAGAGCTATATAACCAAAAACTATTGAGAGCGTTACATTAGGTAACGCCAGTAAGACATTGTTAATAAATGTTTTTTACTTAAAGTGGATTCACAAGTTCGGCAAAAGCAGTCCACATTTGATTCATATATTTTATTGCGCATAATATATATTATGTTAAATATTGCATTGATTGAGAATGAATCTACGATCTTTGTGGACGTTCTGTTATTACATTAAACAATCGTCTTCTAACCTATTAAACAAGTCTGCTAGCGTATTAACCTTTATGTCCGATTATGAGACGGCATAAACCCACGAAAATCGGTCCTCAGCCTCACCATATTGAATGGCTGTAAGTTCGTTAAAAACATGCTGCGCGACAGGTCCGGATTCATAGTTGTTGACAACATAATTTCGGCCCTTGTAGCCAAGCTGTCCGACTGGCGAAATTACAGCCGCAGTTCCGCAGCCGAACACTTCAGTGATTTCACCTGTTTCTATATCATTGAGCACTGTCTCAATATCGAGCCTTTCTTGTTTTACCGAATAGCCCATGGTAGGTGCTAGTTGGAGAATCGAATCCCGGGTTATCCCCGATAGAATGCTGCTTGAAAGAAGTGGAGTAGTGATAGTGCCGTCTTTGCGCACGAAGCAGATATTCATTGCACCCACCTCCTCCACGTAACGCCCTTCTATCGCATCCAACCACAATACCTGTGAATACCCTTTATTTGCCGCTTGTTTCCCCATCAATAGACTGGCGGCATAATTGCCACCAGTCTTGGCAGCTCCCACGCCGCCTTTTACTGCTCTTCGAACAACGTCGGAGACGTAAACCGAAACAGGATTAAAACCTTTTGAGAAGTATGGTCCAACTGGCGATGCGATAATAAAATGCATATATGAGGATGCAGCGGTGACACTCAGCTGAGGCGTAGTCGCAATCATTGCAGGTCGAACATAGAGAGATGCCCCACTCTGACTCGGCACCCATTGTTGGTCTGAAAGAACCAATTGCTTTATCGCTTCGAGGTGTAATTGCTCATCAACTCGCGGCATGGCCATAAGGTCGGCTGATGAATTGAATCGGGCTATATTTTGATCGGGTCTGAAAAGGTTTATCCCGCCATCAGACCGGCGATAAGCTTTCAGTCCTTCGAATATCTCCTGACCATAGTGCAATACAGAGGCTGCAGGATGTAATGTGAGATCATGAAACGGTTTAATCTGTGCATCATGCCAACCGATATTCTCGTCATATTTCTGTATAAACAAATGATCAGAAAATACCGAACCAAAACCCAATTCCTGCGGACTATTGCCACGTTCCGTTTCGGACGATATGTCAACTCTTATAGACATATCAGAATTCAAACCAGACGAATGCACCTTAATAATTTCAATTAGTAGGCAGCGATTGCTTCGATTTCGACAAGTGCGCCTGGCAACATTAATTCAGACTGAACTGTTGAACGAGCTGGCCTATGTTGACCAAAAAACCGAACATAGCTTGAGTTAAATCCAGTAAAATTATTTTTATCCGTTAGCCAAATAGTGAGCTTAATTAAATTATTACGAGTCAGGCCTTCCAGCGCCAGTGTTACAGCGAGCTGCTCAAGACACAGAGTGGTTTGATGCTCTATTCCCTCGCTGGATAAGGAACCATCGATTTCGAAAGGCAGGGCGCCCGAAAGAAACAATAAATCATGACTTCGATACGCCTTTGATAGAGGGGCTACTTCGCCGTTGGGTAATATGACTTTTTCACCAATGGAATACTGTTTTGTTGTGTTGTTCATAGGGTGTTGTTCTAAAGTTTTAAATGAGAATATAAACTGAGTTTTAGCGAAACCTTTCAACTGCCACTGCTGACAATTCAAAGTTCATCTTGCTTAACTCTTTGGGTATCGGTTTTGACATAAGCAATGAACTTGCTAGCCTCGCGGCCCCATCAGCCATTTGGATTCCATAACCACCCTGCCCGGCAAACCAAAAAAATTTTTCACTGCCAGGCTCAAAACCAATAACTGGGCTTTTATCTTGGACAAATGATCGCAAGCCAGCCCATTCACGGCTGACTGTTTCCAACGGTACATTTATAACGTTTGAAACACGCTCAATAGCAGTCGCGATATCCAGCTGTTCTGTGAAGGCATCCATTGGTTCAACCGGGGTTTCATCCGCCGGAGAAATCAACAAGCTGTCGCCTTCTGGTTTGAAATAGAAAGCTTCGTTAACATCTATTACCAAGGGCCAGTCTTTGATTTGATACTCATTGCTCACTGGAACGATGCAAACCGAACGTTTCATTGGCTGTAATCCGACACCTTCAATTCCCGCCATTTTGGCGATCTGATCGCACCAGGCACCCGCCGCATTAATGATTGTTTTAACCATAAACTCACTCCCTTGAGTCTTGATTATCCAGCCACGGTCGATCTCTTCGATCGCGTCTATTTCAGAACCCACAAATAATTGGGTGCCTAACAATTTTGATTGCTTTAAATAACTTTGGTGCAAAGCAGCAACATCAATTTCATAGCTTTCAGGGTCCCACACACAGGCGCTAACCCCCTCTTCTAGAAAAACCGGTACTTTGCTTAAAGCAAATTCGCGACCGCTTAGTTTAACGTCGGCGGACAGGTCTTTTATGGAATCGTAAAGATCATTGAGGTGTGGTTCATTGTTTTGATCGGATACAAACAATGCACCTCGCGGAGAAAGTAATGGGTGCTCACAAAATTCGCTGGGAGGAGAATGATAGAAGGCGCCACTCAGTTTGGTTAGACAGCGGACGGTGTGATTGCCATAAACTGGTGCGTAAAATGCTGCAGAGCGCCCAGTCGAGTGATATCCGGGTGTCGTTTCCTTTTCGAAAATAGCGATTGTTCGCCCCGCTTTTGCGAGTTCGTAAGCCAATGACGCCCCGGCAATTCCACCGCCAATAATAGCGAACTCAAATTGAGCCAGATTCTGTCGAAATTCGCTTCCCGTAGATTTTTCCTGTGTGGTTCTATTCATGCTTTTTAACCCCTAGCGATATCATTATTCTTATAGCTATCTATCAGCTTTTGATGGTCCATTAATTGACTGTCGTTTTTCAGGATTCCAAATTTTAAAAACACCAACTGAAAGCACCGGGATCACAAAAACAGCCAGAAAGCCAAAGGCTAATAATCCGTACCCCTTACCTATCAGTTCTATAATGCCAAACTGCGTTGCAAGCACTAACGATACCGCTAGCATTAGTATCGCGTTCACTGAACGAAATACCTTGGGCATACTTTTTCCTTCTGCGGCAAAAGATGACTCAACACGTTCATTGACCGAGTGAATAAGCCCTGCGCCTGTTTGCAATAGCGCCCCAAGTAGAATCACCTGAAACACAACCGAAAACCAGGCAATATCAATACTCTTCAGGAGTAGCGTTGATGGTATCGGGGCATCAGAAACACCAGAGTAATTGCTCATCATGGACACATACAATAAAACAGCGGGAAACATGCCAATAAATCCGGCAAGCAAGCCGGAAGTTAAAGCCTCTTTGCGGCGTTCAATATGCTGCAAGCTAAATAGTATCATTGGCACTACGGCAAGGTTGTAGCTTGCGTATCGAATTCCGTCCAGCAGCCAGCCTGGGCCTTGAGTGTTTTCTTCATGCAAAAAAGTTTGTTTAATTTCATCTGAAAAATAGACAAAACAAAAGACCACCAGAGATATAAAACAAAGATAAATAAGAACAGACCAGCTACTAATAAATAGTTCAACGACTTTTGAGCCATAGAAAACCAGAACACCAATAGTAAAAAGCAAAGCCGCAGTACCCACAATTAGCGGCACATTGAGCAAGTTATGTATCAGCTCACCAGAAGCAGCCCCTACTACCGATAAAACCAAAAGCAGTAGTAACACCAGCAGTACTTCAAAAAGAAACCAGAAAGGACCGAGTAACTGGGTAAAAAAGGACTTATAGTCGTAGCTTCGGGTTAACCGACAGAGTTCGAAGGAAATAGCTATGACCAGGCTCCATACGATCGCAGACACCAACATAGCCAACAGCCCTCCTATGGGCCCGTGAGGCAAGAAAAACTCCACCAGCTCTCGACCTGTTGCGTAGCCACCCCCAATAACCACACCTTGAAACACAAATCCAGGCAGAAGATAGCGGTTAAAAATACTCTGTAGACCCATTTATCTCTCCAATTTCACTGCTTGTTATTACCTATCAATGGCAACTATTGGTTTTTATAAATCACGCCATCTTTCATCACAAATTTCACATCGGTCATCAACGTAATATCCTCGAGCGGATCACCCTCAACCGCCACTAAATCCGCTAACTTGCCGACTTCCACTGAACCAAGCTCGTCAGAAATTCGCAACAAATCAGCTGTGTTAACCGTCGCTGATTGAATCGCTTTCATGGCAGGCATACCCGCTTCAACCATATAAACAAACTCACCACCACTTAAAGCATGAGGGAAGACCCCGTTGTCTGTACCAAATGCTATCTTCACCCCGCTTTTATAGGCCTTAGCAAAGGTGTCCTGCATTTTTGGCCCTACAGCACGCGCTTTTGGTTGAATAATGGCAGGATAGCTATCGGCGTGCTTCTCTACCCACTTACCTGCCGAAATGGTTGGTACAAAGTAAGTGCCCTTTTTCTTCATCAATTTCATGATTTCCGGTGTCATGTAGGTACCATGTTCTACCGAATGCACACCTGCCTCCACCGCACGCTTCATCCCTTTTTCACCGTGGGCATGTACCGCAACTACGAAGTCGTAATCATTGGCCGCTTCCATAATCGCTTCCAATTCGTCGGCCATAAACTGTGGATTGTCACCACTTTTCGCCATGCTCAACACACCGCCAGTAACCGCTAGCTTGATCACATCTGAGCCATCTTTGTAGCGTTGTCGAACCGCTTGTCGTGCCGCATAAGGGCCATCAACTATTCCTTGGACCGGACCGAGGGGGCCAAATAGGTGAGACAGTTGTTTATTCAAACCACTGGTGTGGTCCAGGTGACCACCTGTGGTAGATATCCCAATGCCCGCTGCATAGATTCGTGGCCCAGGAATAGTTCCAGCGTTAACCGCATCACGGATATTCAACGATACTGCGCCACCAAGATTTCTAACGGTAGTAAAACCTGCCATCAACAAATCTTCAGTAAATCGGGTGGCTCTCAATGCCTGATCCGCTTCGTCTTTGAAAAACTTGTTGGTGTAATATTCTGCATCAACAATCATATCGACATGGGAGTGCATATCCATTAAGCCCGGCATCAGGGTGTGATTTTTAAGGTCAACAACCTTTTGCTCCGCTGCGGGCGCGATATAACCTGACTTGATATCCGTGATTCGATTGCCTTTTACAAACACTGACATTTTTTCAGCGGCTTTATTACTTTTACCATCGATTAAACGTCCAGCATGTATCACATAATCTGACGCTAATACCGACATTGAATTGGCTAGCAGCAATGCTGCAACGAATATTTTTATTGTCATCGACTCCTCCCGAGAGTGATCGTTTTAAGACTCTTTGTGGCAAATATTAGGATGTTAATCACTGGGGAACCGCCATTATGGCCTTCACTTCTAAATATTCTTTCAGGCCATCCAGTCCCCACTCACGCCCATTTCCCGATTGCTTGTAGCCTCCAAATGGTGCTTCTGCCACCAGTGGCGCGCCATTAATGTGTACCATGCCACACCGCATTTGCTGGGCGATGTGCATGGCAGATTCATCATCTTTCGCATAGATATAGGCCGAGAGCCCATACTGTGTCCCATTGGCAATCTCAACGGCTTGTTCCAATGTTGTGTAGGGTATTACAGCCAACACAGGACCGAAGACCTCTTCATTGGCTATCGTTTGATCCTTACTTAGACCGGCAAAAATAGTGGGTTGAACATAGTAGCCTTCTTTGCAGCCGGGTACCGGGCCAGAACCACCTGTTACCGGTGTGAGGCCGGCTGTTTCGGCGTCCCGCAAAATTGCCGACACCTTGTCAAATTGCGCCTTATTCGCAAGCGGCCCAAGCTGGGTGGTGTCGTCAGATGGGTCTCCTACGATGTACGACTCGGCAGCCTTTCTTGCTATCTCAACCACCTCATCATGCATGCCTTGCGGCACCACGAGACGTGTGCCCGCGTTACAGGATTGGCCCGTGTTTTCCATACACAGCCATACGCATTCGGGAACAACGGATTCAGGGTCAATGCCTTCGGTAAGAATCATTGGTGATTTTCCACCCAGCTCCTGACAGACACGCTTAACGTTAGTGGCAGCCGCCTGAGCTACGGCTATGCCGGCGCGGGTCGACCCGGTAAAGGAAACCATATCAATATCAGGGTGATGGCTGATAGCGACTCCTACTGTCACTCCTTCACCATAAATCAAGTTAAAAACTCCGTCAGGCAATCCTGCCTGATCAATAACTTCAGTGAATAGTCGCGCTGATAAAGGTGAAAACTCTGACGGTTTAACCACCATAGTGCATCCTGCAGCAATGGCAGGCGCAGCCTTGGCGACCAATTGGCTGATCGGCCAATTCCAGGGGGTGATGAGCCCGCAGACACCAACAGCTTCATAGTTAAGAGTGTAACCGTCGTATCCTTCACTCAAGTCAAAATTCTGAAGAGCCTTTATAGTCGATTCGAGATGCTCGATTCCTGTATATGCCTGCGCTTCTCGAGAAAGTGACATAGGCGACCCCATTTCGAGAGAAATCGCCTCAACAAATTCTTCATAGCGCAGCTTGTAGATCGCGAGAATCTTCTCAAGATAGTAGATACGATTTTGCTTTGAAGTGCTCTGGAAACTCTGAAGTGCAGCCCTTGCTGCCAATACTGCAACATCAACATCTTCGCTACTACCGAGCGCCACGCTACCAATATCTTTGGCAGTTGCGGGGTTGATAATGTCCATTTTGTGTTTGTGGTTTCTTGGTTTTATCCATTCTCCATTGATATAAAAATGTTCCAGGTTGTATCCACTGTGTTTTCCAGTCATGTTGTGTCGCTCTAAAAAACTGCAATAAATTCCTGAAAAACCATTTCGCTAGCTTTCAGGTCAAAATATTTGGCAAAATGCAGCATGAAACCTATTCGTCTTCGGCAGTGTCAGTCGGTTTCGAATACTTATCAAACCAGGCCAAAATTGCATTTACTTTGGCGATTAACTGGCTTGGCCGATTTTCAATCCAATGACTGGCGCCGGGAACCCTGACTAATGCGGTATCAACACCTTCTATTTGAAGTGCATTAAAGTACTGCTCAGCCTCCGCTATCGGTGTGCGCATGTCCTGCTCTCCCGTCATAAGCATTGTCGGCGTTGATACGTTGCCGACCAGGGAAAGCGGTGAGTGCGACCAGCTGCCCATAGGATCATTCCAGGGCAGATCTGCGAGAAAGTGATTGGCCAAGTACTTATTGAGGTCTATTGTCAGGGCGGAGCTGATCCAATTGATAACTGGATTAACCGCCACTGCGGCTCGGAATCGGTCCGTTTTACCCACGATCCAAGCGGTTAGAGTACCGCCACCACTGCCGCCGGTAACAAAGAGTTGTTCCTCATCAATAAAACCCATATCGATTGTGGCGTCGACCACATCCATCAGATCGTCATAGTCTCGACTTGGATAATTGTGGCTGATCGCTTGGACAAACCCCTCGCCATAGCCGGTTGATCCTCTTGGGTTGCTATAGACCACCACATAGCCGGCCGCCGCATATAGCTGGTTGTTGGCCGCAAAATGCGGGCCATACGCCGCCTGGGGGCCGCCATGTATCTGCAGTAGCAGCGGATAGGATTTGGATCGATCAAAATCCGGCGGAACCATTATCCAGTATTGTATTTCGCGCTTGTCGAAGCTCGATTTAACTGTGTGTTCCTCAGCCGTCGCAAACCGCACAGACTTGTGCAAGGCGTGATTAAGATCGGTAAGTGTCTTTACGCTCCCCAGATCATCAACCACAGCCAGTTCGGTTGGTGTTGTGTCATTGCCCTTGGTAAAAGCAGCGAGCCCTCTATTAGCTGAAAACTTACCAGCCACATAAGGCTGATCCAGCTCCCACCCGGAAAGCTCATCGCTCAGCCTGGTCACAGAGCCATCCTCGGAAAGCAGAGCCAACACAAGATTTCCTCGCTCCTCATATTGAACATAGATTTGATGGCCATCCGGGTGCCAGGCAAAATCAGAGACGCTGAAGTTGCTACCCGACGTCCATTCCCGTAGATCCGAGCCGTCTAGTCCGGCCGTATAAAGCCGCTGGCGCTGGACTTCGACACGCCTATATTCGTTCCCTATCCAAGACATACGCTTGCCATCAGGAGATATTTGCGGAGCCGAGTCCGGCCCCAACTGTGTGGTCAGTGCAGTGAGCTGGCGTGTCTTAATATCAAGCTGAATAATGTCAGTATCGAGCGGCTTATTAACGTCGTTCTTTACGTTGCTGCTCAATAAAAGAGCAGAGGAATCCGGCAACCATATCAGCGGGCTTGTATAGTCCTGCCGCCCCTCGGTCAATTGTTGCGCCGCACCACCATTGGTCGGAATAATGAAAATCTGATTACTGCTGAATGGCAGGTAACCAGCTCCATCGAACGTAACCATATGGCGTGTTTCTATAATCAACGGTGCTGCCCACTCGGCTCCATCCGGCGCAGGCGGAAGTTCACCCATCGTATCTGGCTCATAGTCAACCGGCATGGTGAATGCCAGCCATTGGCCATCCGGTGAAAAGGATAAATTGGCAGGGCCTGCTAAACCCTCGCCCAATTCGACTCTCTCGCCGGTATCCAATTTATGCATGTAGATGTAAGACTCTTCACCTTTAACAGCAACAAACGCAAGAGCATCACCGGAGGGCGTGAACGCAGCTGAAGCAACCGAATCAAAGTTTTTTGATACCTGCCGTAAATTGCTGCCGTCGGAGCTGATTAGCCATAGGTGGTTTCGACGGGTATCGGTCATGACATCCATGTAGAAGCGATCAAAGGCTACGAGCTGACCATTCGGTGACATAACTGGATTTGCCGCATAGGCAATCTTAAACACGTCCATTGCAGAGAATGACTCTTTGATCGGTCGCTCTTTAGCCAGCCCCGGGCCATTAAGGGCTAATGCGAAGACAGTTGCAAGGATCAAGGGCAAAATATTTTTAGAGTTTCGTTTAGACATCTAGCTCAGATTATTATGATAATAGTTGTTTGACGAGTGTTCTGTTTTCGATAAGCCGTCACTCGATTGCTTTCTGGCCTCCTGAACAGTCCAATCATTGACTATCAGGGTAAACAAGATCAGTAACTAAATGCATTCTGACCGTCAACAGACAGCTTGTCGAATTGTCTGATCTGGTAGAACATCGTCACGAGGCTTCTAAAGTTCTGTTCGCAACAAAAAACCACCTGTAGGGTCGTCCATGACCTACACAGAATGGATCCTAGTTAACTTATTCTCCGAATAGCGCGCGAAGCTCAACACCTATTGTTCGAGGCCGAATGAAATTGGCACGACCATCGCCAATTTCTGTTTCAACCCAGGTAAGGCCCTCTTCGCCGGTTATATTTCGTGCGAAAAAGTCGAGCGATATGCGGTCGTTTATATCCGCTCCGACACGTAGATTCACGGTAGTGAAGTCGCCGGCATTGAGTCCCTGCTCTTGCAGGTTGTTAAAGTACTCACCAGTGTGCGCAATGTCTGCTCGTGCAAACATCGGGCGCCCTGCGAATTGGAAGTCAGCTTGCACGCCTAGCGAAGCTTGAAACTCAGGTGCGCCGGGAAGTCGATCACCCGAACGGCCAAGACCGGGTGCGTCTGATGTCAACTCGGCTTTCACGTATGACGCTCCGTAGTTCAAGCTCCACATGTCTGACAGCAACCATTGGCCCTCGACCTCCACACCTGTGCTTTCTGCTTCACCCGCATTCAACGTCACACCAAAACCGCAGTCGGCAGTTCGAGCGACGGGAATACCCTGCCAATCAATTTGATACGCCGCTACGTTGACGGTGGCACGGCCTTCAGCCAGAGTAAACTTTGCTCCAATTTCGATGCTGTCCAGTTCATCCGCATTTATTTGATTCGGTACGGCCACGCCGAGTCCATCCACGAGTCCGTCTCCATCAAGGTCACATAGGTCAGATGGGACATCGGGTTGCGGCCCACCCAATCTGAATCCCTGTGCAAAAGTTGCGTAGTATGTCGCTGAATCATTAGGAATATAGGTCATGCCAAGTTTATAGGTCTGACCAGAGTCATCAGCCTGTAGGGTGGTTGCCGAGGGCCCGCCGTTGAATAGACCATCAGCGCTGTCTAACGATGTCTGGTCGTAGTCGTAATGGCGTACACCTGCTACAAAGCTAAGTTGATCGGAGAGATCAAACGTGACCTCTCCAAAAAAGGAAAGTTGCTCTACGTCCTCATCGACCGATGATACAAACAACTGTGCACCCCCAAAAGGATCCAGCGCAGGGGCACCTTCAAAGACAAAATCTTGTCGCAGTTTATTCTCTAGGTCTTGGTAAAATGCACCTAGTAGAATCTGCCAGGGTCCGTCCAGGCGTGTGTTGAGACGCAACTCTTGAGTAAAACTCTCGACTTCTCCTGAATCCGTCAAGAACAGAGGGATATCATCAACACCAATTAGCGGGCCGAAGAACAAGCCGACGTCACGGTCTTGAAGAGTCGTTGTATCCGCTATGGATGTAGAGGAAGTAAGTTCAAATCGGCCCAAATCCAGATTCATCTTCAGATTGGTTACATCAAAATCGATCCCCAGCGCCTCATCGCTCCCATCTAGCCTTTGGAAAGGCGCTCTAAGCGTGCCTCCGAGATTCATGAAAGACTCAGGAATGCCTGATTGCTCAATATCCTGCGTAATGTGAGACAGGGACACGTCAAAATTTTCGCTGACCTGCCAGACGGCAGATATCCTGCCACCAGTGTATTGGTCACTGCCAACATCGACCTTGTCCGTCGCTACACCGCCGAAAGCTTGCGCCCAGATTTGTTTATCTGCGTTACTTCCAGAGACGCTCTCAAAGTAGCCGCTGTTGTCAAAGTCATAGGCGACCGCGCGAATGGCAAACTTATCTTCTACCACCGGGAGGTTGACTATCCCTCGCACCATTGAGTTGTCACCACCCGCCTCTGCGGTTGATGAAAAGTTCCCGGCTATTTCACCTGAAAAAGCATTCAGGTCGGGCAGGTTTGGAATTGCGCGGACTGTGCCAGCAATCGATCCATCGCCATACAGGGTGCCTTGAGGGCCACGCAGCACTTCAATTCTTTGCATGTCCACAAATTTCAAATCGGGGTTACCGCCGCTACCCGGGGACGCGGAGCCCAGACCTGTAAGCGGTGTTTCATCGATGTAGACCCCCACTGTGGCATCAGTCTGTGGTGATGCGGTTACACCACGGATAATAATGCCATTACGACCTGCTCCGCGATCCAGGAAATTCGTGGCAGGTGTGGAGCGCAGATAATCGTTCATTCCCACCAGGCCTTGCTTAGCAATCGCATCTCCCGAGGCAACCGAAATACTCATCGGTACTTCTTGTAAGCTTGAGTTTCCTCTTTTGGTTGCGGTTACAACAATTTCCTCAAGGACAGCACTTTGTGCGCTTGCTGCCTGTGCACCTATACCTCCAGCACACAAAGATCCTATTGCCACCAACAATTTTAATTTCTTACTAGATTTCATAACTTTCCTCTATTTTTATCAGTGAAGTTTACTTTAGGAACCACCCTATTAAATTTAGATCACATAAATATAGTTAACTCTAAATAACTATATTAAACAATACGGCTGTAAAATGCATATAAAAGCCTTTTAAATGGGTTTATAAGCGATTTTTCAAGATAGTAATGGTAAATATAATTGTAGTCAACTACAATTACTGAAATTATAGCTTTGCCATATACATACGATCTAGCGTGAACCAAGGACAATCTAATAAAGCCAAACGGCAGAAACTTATAGTCGCAACTGCGGCTCGACTTTTCTCTTCAATTGGTTACGACAAGACCAGAATAGAATTAGTTGCTGAGCGCTCCAACGTGTCTCCCGCCACTATCTACAACAATTTTGAGAACAAAACAGGCCTCTTACTCGCAGTTTTGATAGATGAGGGAGATGAAGTTAAACATATTGGTGAGAAGATTATTGCCCAGCGGCAGCGAAGCGACATCCGCATTATTAATCGTTTAATTGAACTGTACGTTGATCACCCAATGGAGTTCATGAATAAGTCGTGTTGGAGACAGGCGCTTGCTGCCTCAACAGCGTCTTCAAACAAAAAATTTACCCAGGAATATCAAAATGTAGATAAACAATTGAGGAACCAGCTCATAGAGGTAATACATTCTCTGCATGAAGAGAATATTTTTAAAGATCAGATCGACGCGCAATCACTGGGAGAAATTATTTGGAATAACGTCGATCAGATGTTCACCAATTTCATTTCTAACGAAGTAATGACACTCGCGAGCTTGAAAGACACATTAAGCAGACAAACCGCAGCGCTGATGACATTGGCCCTGAAATCGGAGTAAACACCCAATGCTTAATATCGTGAAGCGCCCTACTCGCACTGTTTATGATTACATTATTATCGGGTCTGGCTCCGCGGGGAGTACGCTCGCGGCGCGGCTATCGGAAGATGGCTCTAACCGAATACTTCTGATTGAAGCGGGGCCGAGTGACAGGAATATTTTTATTCAAATGCCTGCCGGTCTGGGTTTTCCGCTAATGAAGGACCGCTACAACTGGAAGTTCTTTGCCGAAAAGGAAAGTTTCACACCTTCTGAAATGGGGCCATACACACCCCGAGGCCGTGTTTTGGGCGGATCTTCCTCGATCAATGGCATGAACTGGGTTAGGGGAAATCCAGCTGACTATGACCATTGGGCCGATTCCGGACTCAGTAACTGGTCTTATGCCCATTGCCTGCCCTATTTCAAGCGCAGTGAACGGTATGAGTGTGGCGACCAAGCGTACAGGGGCCATTGCGGCCCCACCAATATCGTGAAAGCAGAGGCTACCAACCCCCTTTTCCAATCATTTCTTGAAGCTTCCAGTGAGTTTGGCCTAGCCTTAAACCCTGACCACAATGGTGCATGGCAAGTCGGGGCACATAAGACTCAGAGGAATGTTTCCGGCGGCATTCGGCATAGCGCATCTCAAGCTTACTTATATGATCAGCCTAACAAAGCTAAGCTGGAAATTTTGTTGGAAACTCGCTGTACGAAGATAGAGTTTTCAGGAAAGGATGCTGTGAGGGTTCACTTGAACCGCCGGGGAGAGGAGTTTCATGTCGATGTTGGGGGCGAGTTGATTTTGTGCGCCGGCGCAATACAGTCACCGCAGCTGTTAATGCTTTCGGGCATTGGTGATGCGGAACTGCTTAGTAAAAATGGTATTGCAGTACAGCAACACATGCCGGGCGTTGGTGAAAACCTGCAAGACCACCCCGCCTGGTGTTTCGAGTACGGCGCGACCAACCCTGGTGATTCATTGGCATCAAAACTCAACCATTTTGGCCGGCTCAAAATTGGCATCGAGTGGTTATTCGGCAAACGAGGATTAGGGATTTCCAATCACTTTGAAGTGGGGGCTTTTTTGTGTCTGCTTAAAGGGGAAACCGTTCCCGATGTGCAGATGGAATGCATCGCCATGAGAGGTGATTTTGCTCCAGAAGGTATCAAAATTGAACCCGGTTACCAGTGCTTTACCAGCATACAACGACCCACCAGTCGCGGAAAAGTGTGGATCGACAGTGCAGACCCTGCAACAGCTCCAAAATTCAGATTCAATTACCTAAACACTGATTACGATAAAGAGGTAGCACTAGCGGCAATTAGAGCAACCCAAGAACTGTTTCAGCAAGCTGCATGGCGTGGCCGTCTAACGTCAGAACTATCCGGAGTTCATGAACTTAGGTCTGATAGCGATACCATGAAGTGGGCCTACGCCCATGTGGAATCTAACTACCACCCCTGCGGAACGTGTAGCATGGGCACTGATGATCAGGCCGTGACTGACGGGGAAGGCAAGGTGCATGGGTTTAATAATTTACGGGTTGTGGATGCGTCAATAATTCCGTCAATCCCGGCAGGTAATCTAAATGCTCCCACAATTATGATTGCCGAAAAAATCGCTGACAGTATTCTGGACTTATCTCCACTTGAGCCAGAGTATCCAGTGACCAGCTGATTAATAAAACGAGCAAAAAAACTAAAGGTAAGATCTTGCAAAGCATATCTAAAGCTAACAATGAGCACCGCGATAACTCGTCTCGGAACAACAATGTATTTGATCAGCCCGCGGCAATTTTCGCGGCGGTTGTTCTCGGCTTCGCTGGGACTGGCGTTGCGATGGGGTTGCCACTGCTTGTGGGTTCAATGGCCGAGTCTCTCGGCTTCAGCAACCAGCAGCTGGGTTGGTTAGCGTCCTCTGACATGGGAGGGTTGTTTGTGGGTTCGGTATTGACCTCTTTTCTTGTCACCAGAATTAATCGCCGTTTCCTCGCTGCGGCTGGCCTGTTCCTGGTGATACTGGGTAACTTTATTTCTACCCAAAGCCCAGACCTTTTACCGCTGATGCTGAGCCGGTTTTGTGCAGGAATTGGTGCGGGAGTGTGTTATTCAACCTGCACCGCAAGCCTTGCCGGAAGCCATAATTCGGCGCGCACCTTCAGCATTCTTCTGTTTGTGCTTGTGGTTATGAATGCATTTATCTTTTACATATTCCCGATTATTGATGGGAAATGGGGCGTCAATGGATTGTTTATTTTTTACCTGCTGGAGGCTGTGCCCATTCTGCTTGTACTGCCTCTACTTCCGCGATATTGCCATGAAGAAACGGATGAAGTTGTAATAGAGAGCGAAACTGGTAGCCCTGAAACCTGTCTACACATACCCGAGATCTTGCCACGTTTGTGTCTGGCTGCGGTGTTTAGCTTTTATATTTTAGTGGGCGCATATTGGGCATTTATTGAACGCGCAGGTGTTGCAGTGAATATTAGCACCGACTTTATCTCGGGGACTCTGACCTGGGGGCAGATATTCAGCATTTCTGGCACCGTGTTAGCAGTCTGGCTTGCAAGACGTTTTGGTCAGTCAAAACCCTTACTGTTTGCGTTGATGATCATGGTGCTTACGATGCTGATTCTGGCGTGGCGAGTGGACAATATAACCTTTGTGTTCAGCGTGTTTTCTTTTAGTTTCTTCTGGATATTTATTGACGTTTTCCAGTTAGGAACCTTGTCTAACATCGATCATTCTGGCCGTTATGCTGCACTGGTTCCAGCTTGCCAGGGAGTTGCACAAGCCATGGCTCCTTCAATGGCCGGAATGCTGCTTGCTTACCAGCTTGGGTATAGCGCCGTCATGGTGATGTGCGCTTTAGCTGCCGCGCTGGCCCTGTGTATCTATATTTATGTTTATCGAGAGCTATTACAGGTAGCTCCAGAAATAGCAGATGCAGATTAGGTTTTAAAAATAAGTCTATTTCAGGGCTAATGCCATTATGGCCGCCATTTGCCGGTTCAGGGTCTCTTTTAAAGATTCGAGGGACATTTCCTCGTCAGATATAAAATCCGTGAACATCTGATTAACATTATTCCAAATCATCTCACCCAGAGATTGCGGGTCTACTTTAGCTATGAAAACCTGCTCATCATGGAGAGCGTGCAATAGCTCAATGAGCTGCCCCTCTAATTGTTTATCCACATTTTGATAGGCCTGGGTAAATTTTATGTTCGAAGAGGCTGTTGAGGCAGCGAGTGCTTGCCGCCAACAGGACTTGTTCATAAATTCCATTGGATGGTCAACATACAATTCAATCAAACGCTGAATAATATCCGCGTCATTTTGTTTACGCTGGGCGATAATTTTCTTGCCAACGCGCTGTACGTCTTCCCCCTCTTCTATCAGTACAGCAAGCAAAAGTCCGGTCTTATTTTCAAAATTATTATAGATAGTTGCAGGGGATACATTGGAACGCTCCGCGACCAATTCTATGGCGGTACGGTCGTAGCCTATTGAAGAAAAAAGTCGAGCAGCATTGGCGACTATAAGCTTTTGTCGATTGGCTTTATTGGTTTGTCTAAGACCCATGTTTTCATCTATCTCTTTTTATTGCCGCGTGTGCGTATTGATACGATTGGAAACGCTTCACCCAACTTGCTGAACATAACAATCAGGCACTGGAAGTTTATCTGCTGCCTGTAAATGAGTAAATGTTATTAAAGAGTGAATTAGCTTCCCTGCATCGCCAAAATCGGATGTGGTGTTTAATAGACTAGCAGAATGCAGGTTTTAGTTTTCAATAAGCTGCTCCATGCTAAAATGTTTAACGAATTAACAGAGACGCAATCCTAATATCTGTAAAATAATCAAGGGGATAGAAATTTCACCTGTTTAATGGTTTAGCAGTTTGTCCAACTTCTGAGTACACCCACTTAGTTCCTAATTTAGAGCTTACTATTCCGTTTTAGACCAGCCTTTATCTGAATAACGTACCCGCGACCAGTAAAAGTCCTAAATTTGCACCCAGTAAGGTTGCTGTGAAATTGCGACCTCTTAGTAGGCGCCGTTGAAATAGCCGTAATCTGGCAATCGACCGTAAAGCCTCTTTGTAAGCTCATGCTAAATCTCCATCGCTTCTTGCAGCGACGCCAAATTTTTCACCTTCCCTTTCAGACACGTGGATTGGGTATCCACTGCTCAGACTCGGGGATCCATAATCCCCGAGTCTGATGCTAAATAAAGATAACTAGTTTGTTTAACTGCTTGGCCATTATAAAATTCTAGCGATTTACGATCTGGTCTTTGAATTAATCTGACAACACCGTGTTCAGGGCTATCGATTTTCAAAAACAATCAACTATTATGAGCCATCGCAGCCAGAATTGTTTTACGGATACTAGTGCTATGAACTGCCATGACGTCGGCGCCACCCAATAACCTTACTAGCTTGTAGCTAATAAGCTCTTTGCAATAATAACTTTTTGAATCTGTGAAGTCCCTTCATATATTGTGGTGATCCGCGCGTCGCGCATAAAACGTTCGGTTGGGTGATCTTGTAAGTAACCAGCTCCACCCAATAATTGAATCGCTGTATTACATGCATCCATGGCTTTTTCAGAAGCATACAATTTGGCCATTGATGCCGGAACCGTATAGTCCTGTCCTGACTCTTTACAATAGGCCGCGTTCATCACTAATAGCCGTGCAGCCTCGAGTTCAGTATAGGCATCTGCAATCATCCATTGAATGCCTTGGAATTCAGAAATAGGCTTTTCGAATTGCCTACGTTCCTGAACGAAATCTTTTGCATAATCCATTGCAGCCACACCCAAACCCAAAGCCAAAGAGGCAATACCTATGCGGCCGCCAGTTAGCTCCCCTACGGCCACTTTAAAACCTTGATTCTCTGCTCCCATCAAAGCAGTAGCGGGAATTCTACAATTATCAAAGACCACTTCATTGGTACTGGAAGCATGCTGGCCAAGTTTGCGTTCTGCCTTGGATATCTGGATGCCTGGTGTATCAGCTTCCACAATGAAGCATGAAATGCCTTTGCCCTTTCTAGCGGCTTTGTCAGTGACCGCCCACACTACAAAGACCCCAGCATATTCAGCGCTGGTGATATATAGCTTAGTGCCGTTCAATACCCATTCGTCGCCGTCACGATTCGCACTTGTGCGCATAGCCGCTGGGTCAGAGCCTGCACCTGCCTCGGTTAAGCAGAACCCGGCAGCGGCATACGTTCCATCACAAAGCTTGGGAATGTATTGCGTCTTTTGCTCTTCATTGCCAATAGCCTCAATAATCTCAGCAACCATATTGGACACTGATAAAGTGACTGCTGTTGAGGCACAACTCTTAGCCACTTCTGTAATCGCGAGGCTAAATGCAATAACCCCAGCCTCGGTGCCACCGTATTTGGAGCTCACATTGAGCCCCATAAATCCAAGCTCAGAAAGAGATTCAAGGTTCCGTAGAAATAAGGCTCGATCATTTTCGACTTTCTCTGCGGCTGGTGCTAACACTGATTGCGAAAAATCACGCGCCGTATCTTGTATCAGAACCTGTTCTTCTGTGAGGGATAAATTCATTTTTTAATCTAATCAGTTCTTTTATAGAGGGCCTGTGCCCTCTGGGAATTTGCTTTACGGCTTAACCAAACACATGTCCACCGCCCATTTTGATCTTGTATCTACTCTAATTGAAGCCCAATTGTCGTCGCTGCTAGAGGTTAACCGTACACAGGTGTTTAGCCCGGTTCACTCTCTGCCCCCACTTCAGAACGCAACAAGCCTTTGAATATCTGGCGTGGCGTTTTATCACCAGTAATTACTTTGTAGACATCGAATGCAAGTGGCATTTCAACACCATGTTTTTCTGCCAAAGATATTACCGCCGGTGCGCTTTTAACACCTTCAGAAACCATCACCATGCTCTCAATAATCTCATCAATATGACGGCCCTTACCTAGTTCAACGCCTACATGATGATTGCGGCTTTGCGGGCTAACGCAGGTTGCTATCATATCTCCCATCCCCGCCAAACCGGCAAATGTTTCGGCTTGCCCGCCCAGCGCCGTACCTAATCTTGTTATTTCGGCTAGGCCGCGGGTAATTAATGCAGAACGAGTATTGTCACCTGCTCCCATACCAATGCCCATGCCCACCGCAATTGCAATTATGTTTTTCAATACTCCACCAAGCTCACAACCGACAATGTCGTGATTCGTATAGACACGAAATAGTCCACTGGAAAACAAGGGCTGAAGTTGTTTAACAATGGTGGTGTCTTCCATTGCCAGAACGCTGGCTGCAGCCTGCCCTGCCATTATTTCTTTAGCAAGGTTCGGCCCAGAAAGTACACCAATGGGGTGACCTGATAACTCTTCTTCAATTACCTGAGTCATGCGAAGGTTCGTATCTTTTTCAAGCCCCTTGGTGAGGCTGATAACTGGCACCCACGGGCGCAGGTGTGGGCGGACTTCCCGTAGCACTGATCTAAATGCACTGGACGGCACTCCCATTACTAACACGTCTATATCGGCCACAGTATCACCGATGTCGTTATACGCTTTTAAACGACTTGGGAGTTTTGCGCCAGGCAAATATTTCTCATTAGTGTGGAGTTCATTTATCTCTGCTACCGTTTCAGAATCCCTTGCCCAAAGCGAAACTTCAGTATTTTTTGCTACCAGAGAGGCAACGCTGGTCCCCCAAGAGCCACCTCCCAGTAGTGCTACTTTTAATTTATTCATGTGGCTCTCGAAGACGGCGTGATACCTAACGCTCGCGCTGGTTTGTTAGGCCCTTAGCTTATATCTCTCTAACTGAATGAGCATTATGAATTTGGGCAAAAAGGAAGTCTCCGTTCTTACCAAACGACCAACCAGCGGGCAAAAAAAAGGCGGCCAGTTTCCTGACCGCCTTTTCAGAAGAAACCAAATGTAACCACAATATATTAAAACTTATACGTACCTTGTAAGGTAATTGTACGTGGCGCAGCTGGATAAACCATGTCATAGCCAAATAATGGCTGACCACCTAACCACGTTTCTTCATCAGTCAAATTTTGACCCATAAGAGCAAGACTCCAGGACGAGTCAGTGGCCTCTACACCGATGCGACCTGACACTTTGGTCCAAGAGTCTTGTATCAAAGTAGGCTCCAAGGTCCCTTCGACAAAATACTCATCGCTATAAGAGACTGTTAAGTTGGCTACCAAATTTAAACTGTCAGAAATTGGTTTTAATATATCTGCATAAACACTTGCTGAAGAGTCTGCAGCAAAAGGCAATGCCTGTCCTGCAAGGTCGCAAGTACCTGGCAAGCTTCCTGCTCTGGTAGATTGTGAGCGGTTGCATGGGCCGGCTGAATAACTGTCGTACTCTGCATTCAAGAACGCCAACGTACCACCAAGAGTTAAGCTTTCAGAAATCAAGATCCGGCCGTCTAGCTCTACGCCTGTGCTACTTGCCTCACCTGCATTACCAATAACTGTGACAACTGCACCAGAGGGACCAATGGCGCTGCTTTTAACTTGTAGGTCAGTAAAATCAGTGCTGAAGAGAGCCACATTTAACTCCGCTCGGCCATCTAAGAAACGACCTTTCATTCCTAACTCAATTGATTCGGCCTGTTCGTCGCCATAGATAAGACCACTAATATCAGCCGAACCCGCTGTAGCTACACCACCAGCCTTTGCACTTTCCGCATAACGAGCATAAAGCATTACGTCGTCAGCAACATCCCACTCAGCCATCACTTCCGGCATTGTGTTATCAGAGTCAACAGTACCCGCTGTTTTACCAACGGCTGCACCATTTGCATTCAAGACTGCACCGCCCAAGAAGAAACCCAAGCTGCCATCAGGGTTCTTTAAGTACAAACCTGACCCAGCTGTTGCGGCATCACGTCTATAGACTTTTTCCTCATCCGAGTGACGTACACCAGCTGTTACACGAAATGTGTCCGAGAAATTGTACGTACCTGAAAGGAAAACTGACTTTAAATCAGAATCTTGTGCCAAATTGGCTCCACCAAGCTCATATAACGGCGCTCCAGTTACCGCCGCCGTAACGATAGCTGGTGGTAAACCAATTGCAAGACCCAATACTTCGCTCACATCAAACACATTTGGTTGGTCAGTAAAAAGAGTAGAGTCTTGGTAATATGCGCCCACTATCCATTCAAATTTATTACCTGTTGCCGAAGCCAATCGAACTTCTAAGCTCGTTTGCTCGTATTCCTCGTAATTGGAACCTGAATAAATTGAATATGGCGTACCTGCAATATTAACCGCAGCGTCATAAAAATAATCTGAGTAACCCAACAAGGCCGTCAGAGTATTCTCACCAATAGCCCAATCAAGAGCAAGGCTTGCATTATCTATCTCTTGATCTGCGCCCAGCATATTACGGTAAGTATTCCCTTCGAGACCATCGTCTAAGCTTTGGAAGCGTGGGTTATGTTCAACAAACGACACATAATCAAATTGTGAATTTTCGCCGCGTAAATCTATCGAGCCTGGAATAATCCCATTAATACCAGCAACACGCTGAGCAAAACCACCTAAAGCTCCATCACCTGGA
>Ga0115546_1000077_pt1 | contig 73934 bp, 68 predicted proteins | sample COGITO_mtgs_1004_FD_87186 | JGI IMG/M metagenome (GOLD analysis project Ga0115546, IMG submission 87186) | Pelagic marine microbial communities from North Sea - COGITO_mtgs_100413 | ecosystem: Environmental > Aquatic > Marine > Epipelagic | place: Germany:Helgoland, sampling site Kabeltonne...
CCCCGACCTATTTGAATGGACACTAGACCATATTGGGGATTTGCCTATGCCTCGCAGGTCTTCTAAACCACAGCAGCACAAACCCTTATACGCAGATGTTTTCCCGGCTTAAGTTGGTACCCCTTAGCGGCACCCCAATGCCAACTGCCACCGCAAATCGGATGGGGGCTGCAACGCCATGAGTCAGCAGCGGCAAGTCTATGGCAGCTAAAATCGGTGCATGAATTAGATACAAGCTGTAGGAAAACGCGCCTAGTCCAAGCACGAGTGGCGTACTCAATAAACTCACCACAGCGTGCCACAATCCGTCTACCGAGTGCTCTATTGCCTTTTGCTCCATTGCCTTTTGAGCCGTCGCCTTTTTAGTACATTGCATCAGCAAACACATCATAAACAAGCCCACCATTGGATCTGTGATTGCCTCGCTATGATTGAGCCAGACTCGTTGCTGAGGAACGACTAGCGCCAGTAGTCCTGCCACACAGCAAAGGGCTAAGCTTCCCCACGGCAGCCGTTGTCTTAAGTTGACTAGGAATAAGTCAGAAGAAACGCCAATCAGAGCTGCGATCGCACCCATCGTAAACAGTGTTAGATACCAGGGTTTGGTCCAGTCTAAAGCGCCGTGCATCAAATAATGAGGTGCAAAGCCAATCAGCACAGATGCGATCGCCATAGCGCCTAAACCCAGTCGTTTCCATAGCGGGATTAAAAGAAAAGGCAAGAAGAAATAAATTTGCCACTCGATCGCGATACTCCACATTGGATAGTTAATCTTGCTAATCCAGATACTTTTGAAGTTATGGATTAGCAACAAATGAGAAGCGAGTGAGCTGAGGGCAAAACCAGGCTGCGTTCCTGCCCAAATTGTTTTGGGCGCTTGTGTTTGTAGCCAAGGGAAGATGGCAGTGAGTAGTAAGGTGAATGCGATCGCTGCATAATACGGCGGAATAATGCGGCGTGCTCGTCGCTGAATGTAGTGCCAAGCGCCACCTGCTAATACCCCAGATTTAGCGACAGGCAGCATCAAACAATAGCCCGACAGCACAATAAAAATGGCAACCGAGAAGCTTCCATATTCTAGCCAGTGTGTTCCCCAAGCGAGCGCGACCGGCAGAACTTGTTCAGGATTGGGAAAAACCTGTAAGTAAGCATGGTGAAGCGTAACGTATAGCGCGGCTAAACCCCTAAGACCGTCTAAATAATGCAATCTCAAAGATAAAGACTGAGATTGAGCCGAATCAGATTCAGTCATATTTTTTGCATACTCCCGAACAGGATTCTGTCGTATCGCAGCGAGAAAAGGCCAATCAGCGGATCTGCTTTATCGACATTTGTTGATGTCATAAACTTTTCGCCCTCTTTTTACGGCCATATTCCGTATGGTTACGCTAAATCACGAAGGAAAAGCCAATTAGCGCTATCGCTGAGCACCTTTCTAAACACCTTATTTCTAAACACCTTATTGACAGTGTTACCAGCAATAAATACAGGCATTATTAAGGCTAGACCGCAACAAAATTCAGTACATTTTCGAGGATTTATGTGAGGGCTGAGGGCGATAGAGGCAGCCTTTTATACTCTCTGGCCGTTGTATTATCCCTTCCAGGCTCTCTTCTATACATAAAGCCTTTGAACTATTAGCTGTGTCAGTAGTTTTACTGTCACACACTTTATAAATCAAGCCCTATAGCACTCTTTCTGATCTGCCAAAACCTCTTGATACTGCTGGTTTGACTGCAAAAAAGCGAGAAATTTTGATTAGATAGCTAATAGATAAAAGCTCTATCTTGGGAGAGATAAGGTTCTGATTTTACTTTGTTATTCTCGTTTCACTGATGAACACAACAAGCATAATAAAACAAGCACAACAGAAGAAAATGGCTTCAGAAAGAATACCTGTTTGTTTTATTTAACTGTTTGCTTTATTCAAAAGTGAATTTGAAAGTGACGAAAGTGTTTCAGTCTATTTTTATTCTGTTCTTTTGATAAGTAACTGACTTGATAATACTTTCTAGACCGCAATCAAAGGGGCATTTAAATACATTATTAAATTGGAGACATTTGACATGGCCACGGCTAATGACGATTCGAATAACCTAGAAGCTAGCAATCAAGAAATAAGCGGCGTGCATGGACGTCCGGCAACGCCTGAAGAGCTTGCTAGACGCGACGGCTATGTGAAAGGCCGTAATGATGAAAGCTATGCTCAGGGCACCATCCGAACACATGAGCGGATTGCCGCGCAGTCGCAGGCGAATGACAGCGCAGCGAGTGGTTTGTTGGTGGGTTTGCTAGTGGCTGTAATAGCAGCAGGTGCGGGCGTAGCGCTGTACTTTCTGACAGGCGATCGCACCAATCCCGCTCCGGTAGCCGTGCCTCAAATTGAAAGAGAAACGACGAAAGAGACCACTGTTATTGAAAGAGAAGCGCCCTCCCCCGATGTGAGCTTGCCAGACGTTCAAATCAACGTGCCTGATGTCAACGTTCCTGACGTTAATGTACCTGATGTCAATGTAAACGTGCCCGATGCTGGGGCTGCCAACGAAGCCCCTGAACCTGCTGCTGAGCCCAAGGCTGAGCCAGCACCTGAACCAGCTTCTGAGCCAGCAGATGCATCCTCTGCTGAGTAAAGTCGCTAAAGCCAATAGGTAGCCTATTGCTATTCGATAGGGCGTTAGTCGATAAGGCGTTAGTCGACAGCGCGTTGTTCGACAGGGCATTAGTTGAATACTTTCTATGTCATAAACGCTGGGTCAACGTCGTGAGTTTAATTGCCTGCTTGGGTTCTTCTCAAGCAGGCAATTTTTACGCTAGCGACTGAGCCATGCGATCGCCTCTCGAATCCACTCCTCAGTATCTTCGCGCTTACTTAATGCTGTACTGCTGCCCACTGCCACCAGCGCCTTACTAATTTCACTATTGCTATAGCCCAGTGCCACCAGCATCATCTCCACATCCTCTTGCACAGCCGATACCGGCCCACCCGTCGGCGCAACAATGCCAGAATGCTGCCGCCACTCGCCCAGCTTCGTCTTCAGCTCCAAAATTATTCGCTCAGCCGTCTTTGTTCCCACGCCCGGTGTCTGCGACAGCATCCGGCCATTGCCATTCACCACTGCCTGAATCAAATCATTGAGCCCTAGCGTGTCTAGCAGTGCCATCCCCATCTGCGGCCCAATTCCACTGACCGAAATCAGCAGCCGAAACACATCTCGCTCCGCCCGGCTCGCAAAGCCAAACAGCACCTGCAAATCCTCACGGCTCTGCAAATGAGTGAAAAGCTTTACAGTTTCGCCCACTATGGGCAAAGCGCTCAACGCCCGCGGATTTACCTGCATGTCATAGCCCACGCCACCTGCATCTACAGTGACAATCACTCTGCCATTAGGTAGCTTCTGGCTGTCGGCCAAAATGCCTTTGATGTAGCCAATCATGGACGCTGGCCAGGATTTCTCTGTAGGGGAGGACGATCTTGAGCAGGCCCCTGATTGCCACCCTGCGGCGTTCTAAACGGCATTGCCTCTCGGCGACTCATCGGGCGGACGCCACCAGTGGCCGGATTAATCTGTGCCGGGGGCGCTGCATTTTCCACATCCAAAGACTGACCGCCCTGGATTTTTTGACGCCCGTTTCTCAGCACATGCAGCATTTCCATAAACTGCCGCTCCATATTCTCTAAGACCTGATCGGCATAGGTATCCGCATCTTCTTGAATGGTCTTTGCTTCATTCGTTGTTCTGGTGCGAGTTTCCTCCCACTCTTGGCGCGCCTGATTTTGCAGCTGCTCAATTTCTGCTAGCGTCTGTCCGCGCAGCGCCGCACACTCTTGCTCTGTCTTCGCCCTTAGCTGGGCCGCCTGCGATTCTGCTTGCCGAACAATTGCCATCTCATTGAGAATCGCCGCCGCCTGCTTCTCAGCAGAGGTAATAATTTCCTGCGCGTACTGCTCTGCCTCCGCCAAAATTTCCTCACGCTGCTGCACAATCTGCACAGACTCTTGTACGGCTGCTGGCAAATTTACCCGTACTACATCTAGCTGGTCGAGCAGCTCATCTTCAGACACCATCGTCTTGCCCGTCAGCGGGACCGTAGGGCTTTCAAGCACGATTTCCTCAATCCGATCCAGCTCTTGCTGAATACTGAAGCGCTCGGAGGCTGGATTTTGATAGTAGTCGCCGTTTGCAGGAGTGTTCACAAAAATTGTTCGGTAAGAGATTTTCAGCAAATACAGTTTCTACGAATATTCGCAAAGACCGATTCTATTATCGATTATAGGGAGGCTTTTCCATAGCACTTCTCAATGTCAACCGCAATATGGGATGGAACGAGATGATTAATAGGGCCACCAAACTTAGCAATTTCCTTGACTAGGCTACTACTTAAAAAGCCATATTCCGTTGAAGTGGCTAAAAAAACGGTTTCAATTTCACTAGACAACGTTTTGTTAGTATGTGCCATTTGCAGCTCTTTCTCAAAATCGGAAAGCACCCTGAGCCCCCTGAGCAAAACCTTAGCCTCTTTAGCCATGGCATAGGTCACGGTCAGCCCATCAAAACTATCAACATCAACATTGTCTAACGCCTTCGTCGCCTGCCGAATTTGAGCGATTCGCCGCTCTACAGAGAATAACGGATCTTTGCTAGGATTGCGCGAAACTACCACAATCACTCGGTCGTACAGCTTGCTGCTGCGGGTAATAATATCTAGATGGCCTAGCGTAATAGGATCGAAGCTACCAGGATAGATTGCAATCATGAAAGGAGCGATGGGATGATAAACAAGTTCTCTACGTAGTTTATGACCCATGCCAAGAGCTGTCCTCAAATTCTCTTCCGAAGACTGTGGTATTTGCCACAAGATGGCCTTTTACGATGAAAAAGTGGCAACGGAGCTATCGCTAGACTTCGTAGATATCAAAATGCAAGACACGGCTACCTATCGAAAATATCGCAAGGTGCTGCTGAGCCAATATCCTGACAAAGCAGATATGGGCTGGCCTACTTACCTTGTTTGTGACGATTTGGAAGGCGATTTTACCGTCATCGGCGAAGTCAAAGGCGGTCATCCTAAGGGTGAATTTCGGCAGCGGTTGCAGGCAGTCCTTGACGGTGGAGCCTAGACAAAAAACAGCCTGAGTCGGGACTTGGATACACCCCTGACTCAGGCTATTTTAATTCAGGCTCAGTTTTATTTAGACTCGGTTTTATTTAGGTTTTATTGAGCTCTACAAAACGCCGATGTTCGCAAGACCTAAAATAGCGCCAGCGCCAATCACATGGCCTAGGCTTGTAACAGCCAAGAGCGCAGGCAAACCCAAACCCAAAAATACACCCGGAGCCGGAGCCGCATCAGGAATCTGAATCACCTGCTTGCCGATGAAGAAGGCTAAGGCATTGCAGATGATCATGACGATGGCGACGCTAGGGCCCCACGCTACGGTGTTAGGGACGGTGCCTGCAGCAGCAAGTAAAGTTAGCATGTATACGCTTCTCCCAGAAAAAAGTATTGGTAGGTAGATCCTGATGAGATGTCGTAAAAAGACACCACCTATGGCCTAGCTCTTTAAGAAGGAGCCTAATTCCACGGTATCTACTTGAATAATATCTTTCATGAGAATGGAGAGACTCCTCTCTGCATCAAGCGTATTCGTTGTAAGAGTTAACACTCAATACTCAAGAATTAATATTTAAAGGGACTTTGATATGGTTAGAGGCTTAATGTGGCTGCCGCTGCTGGGGCTGTTCTCTTGGCTGGCGTGGGCTGGCTGGAATGAATATCGAAAGCTAGAGGCATACAAAGTCTGGGCGATTGATTTTGAACGAGCCAAGTACGATATTTATGCAGCGCTCGGACAAAATGGGGATCAGCTCACCTGGGGGCTGCCGACTCGGCAGGGTGTGATAGAGACCAAAGTATTGAGGCTAAGTGACGTTGAGCAGGTGATGATGGAAGTGGATCGTCAGGCGGTTGATCCCGATCGGCTGCCAACGAAAGGAAGATTTTCTTTGGGCTTTACGCTAAGCGGCGATCGCTACGCAAGCATTCCTTTTACAGATGGTGATATTGCCAAGCGCTGGTATGACTTTTTGCGCAAAACCTGGAGCCTACCCTCTAGCTATTCTGCTAAGGGAAGCGCTCATAAATAATGTCAGGGTCTATCTGGGGTTCGACTACGCTCACCCCCCAACTGTGCTTATCCCCGACTGCGCTCACCCCTCGGTTTTAGCCTCGCACGTTAGATCCTTTGTTTGCGTGTGACTCTCTAAAGCCGAACAAGTAAGGCCCAATAAAAAGCCCAGTCATAAAATTGAACGAAAAGTGCTGAACGAAAAGCGAGCTTTTAGGTAATATCTGGGTAGCCTGCTGGACACCTATTGTTTAGACTCACTTTTTTTAGTCTAATCTGCTGCTCATTTCACGCTCAAATGAATTACTGCCGCTTGAATCAATCACTATGCCTCTATCTCGATATACCGCGCCCGATGGCATAGCGCCTCCCGACACAGCGCCTACCGACACAGCTGCCAATTCCAAGGGCATAGATTCTGCTGGTACGCAGCCGCAAACTGGTGCTCAGCTAGCCGTCGCACCGCTGCCGAAAGCCACAGGCCCGAGTGCGCAGGCGTTGGTTCAGCGCAGAAAACAGCTCAAAGCCAAGCGCAAGCACAAGTTTTATAAAATGGCTTGGCGATCGCTAGCACTGAGTGCCCTCGCTTTTGGCACCGTAAAGCTAGCCACCTCTCCAATTTGGCTGATTCGTAGCGCTAGCCAAATAGAGGTGAGTGATAATCAACTGCTCTCGGATGAAAATATTCAGAGCTTGCTGCCCGTACCCTATCCTCAATCTTTGCTGAGCGTACAGCTAGACGAACTAGAGGACAGTCTGATGGCACAAGCGCCTATTGAAACGGCGACGATCAGCCGTCGTTTGGTGCCGCCAAGTTTGCATGTAAAGGTCACCGAACGGCAGCCAGTTGCGGTATCGATTCCAAATGTTGAGCGCCCGCTGCAAACGATTCCCGATCGGCCTGTTCCGTTTGAAGAACCCGGGCTAATAGATGCCCAAGGAAACTGGATGCCGCGCAACAGTTTTGCAGACTTGGGCGCGATCGCACCTCCACCCTCGCTCCAAGTCATTGGAATGCGCCCTGGCGATATTGCTGAATGGCAAAATATCTATCGCGAAATCGCTCAAAGCCCTGTCACCATCACCGCGATTGACTGGACGCGGACCGATAATCTGACGCTACAAAGCGAGCTAGGTACTATTCACTTAGGCCCTTATGGCCCCCAGTTCGCGGCTCAGCTAACAGCATTAGATCAGCTCCGTCAAATAGGTGGTAAGGTCAACCCTGAAAAAGTCGCCTTTATAGACTTGCAAGATCCTGAACATCCCGTGGTAGAGATTTTACAGGCGACAAGCAATCCACTGGAATAACCCACCGGATAGGCTCAATGTTCTCTACATCGCTCTACATAGTAAGGAGGGATCTAGGGCAACCGCAGAGTTTGGTTTTTTTAGCAAGTTCCCCTATAGTTGACACTATTCATATCTAATTCATAATGTCTGAAAGAATTTAATCTGAAAGATAGTCTGGAAGAATATTGGGTTAGGTATAGACTTGCTCTATGACTATTTGTTAACTCTAGTTAGATTATAATTCTTCACGAAAGTTTAGTCATGAGTGCAGAACCACCGTTTTTGGCCTTCTGTCATAACATCTACCTTATAAATACACATCAAACCCATCAGCTCACCCTATGAACAACGCATCCCCACCAACAAACTCTTATGCGAATGATGGGTCAGGTGTACAATCGTCTCTTGCAGCTAGTAATGGCAGTACGCTGTCAGCGGAAAGGCCGATGAGTGGAGAAATTATACCGAGCAGCGTTGCTAGAATTAAAGTCATTGGCGTAGGTGGCGGCGGTTGTAATGCCGTGAACCGGATGATTGACAGTGGACTCGCAGGCATTGAGTTCTGGACAGTCAACACGGATGCTCAGGCACTGACTTATTCGAGCACGACCAATACGATGCAGCTGGGCCAGAAGCTAACCCGAGGGCTAGGTGCAGGCGGCAATCCGTCGATTGGGCAGAAGGCGGCTGAAGAATCGCGTGACGAAATTTTTCAGGCACTAGAAGGTTCGGATCTGGTCTTTATCACCGCTGGTATGGGTGGAGGCACGGGTACGGGCGCTGCGCCGATTGTGGCTGAGTGTGCGAAAGAAGCGGGCGCGCTGACGGTTGGTGTGATTACGCGGCCCTTTACCTTTGAAGGTCGCCGTCGCACGGCGCAGGCCGACAGCGGCATCGCGGCTTTGCAGGCAAGCGTTGACACGCTGATTATTATTCCTAACGACAAGCTGCTTTCTGTTATTTCTGAGCAGACACCGGTTCAAGAAGCGTTCCGTGTGGCTGACGATATTTTGCGCCAGGGTGTGCAGGGCATTTCTGACATTATTACTATCTCTGGCCTTGTCAATGTTGACTTTGCCGATGTCAGAGCGGTGATGGCTGATGCGGGTTCGGCGCTGATGGGGATTGGCGTAGGTTCTGGTAAGTCTCGAGCAAGGGAAGCGGCGATCGCAGCTACTTCTTCACCCCTACTTGAAACCTCTATCGACGGGGCAGGCGGTGTCGTCTTCAACATTACTGGTGGCAGCGACCTGACGCTGCACGAAGTTAACCAGGCCGCTGAGATCATTTACGAAGCGGTTGATCCGAACGCCAATATCATCTTCGGTGCGGTCATTGACGATCGCCTTCAGGGTGAGATTCGAATTACGGTCATTGCCACCGGGTTTAGCATGGAGAGCAAGAGCATTCCTTCGATGACCGGAGCTAGCAATGTCACGCCGATGAATCGGACCCAGAGCCCGAGCGTTTTTGATACTACGCCTAGCAGCAGCCCGGATCCGGCGGAAGAAGTGCCTAGCGATCCGTCCAACCAGCCTGTGATTTCGCCCAACCTCGATATTCCCGAGTTCTTGCAGCGTCGCCGTAATCGCTAGGTTTTGATAGCGCCTTTTATTCCCCCGGTTGCCCTTACCATCGCAGGCTCTGACAGCGGCGGCGGTGCGGGCATTCAAGCTGATCTGCGGACTTTTTCTTTTCATCAGGTCCACGGCACCAGCGCGCTGACCTGCGTAACCGCTCAGAATACGACGGGTGTGAGCAGAGTAGATGCTCTACCACCAGCGGCAGTGATTGCTCAAATTAAAGCGGTCACGAGCGATATGAGCGTTCGGGCGGTAAAGACGGGGATGCTGTTAAATCAGGCCATCATTGAAGCAGTGGCAGCGCATCTAGATCGCTATCCTATTGCCAATCTGGTGGTTGACCCGGTGATGGTGTCGCGGATGGGCGCTAAGCTAATTGATCAGGGTGCGATCGCTGCTTTAAAGTCACAGCTGCTGCCGCTGGCTACCATCTTGACGCCAAACCGTTACGAAGCTCAGATTTTGGCAGACATGGAGATTACGAGTCTTGCCGACATGCAAACGGCTGCTCAGAAAATTCTAGCGCTGGGGCCAAAGGCGGTGATTGTTAAAGGCGGCGGTTTTTCAGGAGATCTGCTAGGTGTGGACGTTTGGTGTGAAGGCGGCCAAGACGAAGTGTTAAGAACGCAGCCGGTAGAGACGACGAACACGCACGGGACAGGCTGTACGCTTTCGAGCGCGATCGCAGCTAACCTCGCCAAAGAAATGTCGTCACTTGCTGCTGCCAAAGCTGCTAAAGGCTACGTAACCGGGGCGCTACAGCACGCGCTGTCTATTGGTAAAGGGCAGGGTCCGGTGGGCCACTTCTATCCGCTGCTGACTGTTTCCTAAGCATTCCTAAGCTGACTGAGCCTTTACCGTCTGATGTTCTGAAGCCCCTGCCGTGACTGAGCCTCTACTGATCTTCTAGCGTGCTAGCAGACCACACAGATTCCCAATCAGCACAGTCTCTGTCGTCAGGGCCATAGGGATGCATCCCACATACCAGCATTTCTTCTCCGTATGCTGTGCCGTGGTAATACTTGCAGCCGATGCAGGCCGGATGATTTTGCAGCCATGGCGTGACTATATGCGTAACAGGCGCAGTGGCTTCTTCTATCCAGGGCGTCAGCTTTTGGTCAATAAACAGCACGCTAGCATCAACCGCTTCATCTAGCCGCGTATCAAAATCTTCTAGAGCAGGGGAAACGGTTTCTTCGATCCCTTTTTCCAGCATCTCAAAAGCATCTAGCGAGGATGTTACCCAAGACTCAATCGCCTTGTTGCTTTCCTGCGAGACGTCTGCAAACCAGTCACTAGAGTCTTTTGCAGCCTCGTGAATATCTGCTTGCAGCTGTTTTAACCACTCATCCATTGCGATCGCGCTCCTTTTCCCTTGCTCCTGTACTCTTCAAACCTATACTCTACAGACCTATTTCAAACTTGTCGTCTTTCTACTTCACACGCTCTGGCCCATCGCGTCTTTAGCGTAGAGACCCTAGCTAGTAGAACCGCCTAGCCACGGATTTCAAAGACTACTTCAATTTCTTTAGCTCTTCGCGCAGGGCTTCTACCTCTTGGCGAAGTGCCTCTGCCTGCCTTTCCTCTTCGGTCAGCGATTCACTCTCATCTAAAATCTGAATTTGCCTGGGCCCGTCCGACTCAGTGGTGACAGCTTGCGCCTCTGCTGTGCCTGCCGCAGCAGTGGCTTGTGCCCGCGCGACCATGTCATTCATCATCGTCTGCGCTTCTTCTGCGGTAATTTCGCCACGCTCTACTAGTTCATCTACCAGCTTTTGCGCCTGACCCCGCAGATCGCCGAAGGCACCGCCCGCCTTTTCGCCTGCGTAGGAGGCTATTCCCACGCCTAGATAAAAAGCCTTTTGTACTAAGTTGCCAAAGCCTGCCATGGGCTGCGTCCTCTAATAACGAAGGGTGTCACTATTATTCTAGTGATTCTTAGAATAGGCAAAAGCTATCGGAAACGCCCAGCGTGAATAACCGCCCCAAGAAGTCGGATAAACCCGCTTTTCGAACCTGATCTTTGGAGCCGCCTTGATCTTTCGAAGCTACCTTTAAAAGCCAAAAGGCCCGAATTCCACGCCTATCACAAGCATCCCGTATTGCTGCTACCTTCCGGTCCTGACAAGATTTGGGCGTTGTAATTGCGTGGGTCCGAGCCATCTCTAGCATAGCATTACTTCTTGCTAGATCGAAACGGTCAAATTGGAATCGCTCACCCAGACTTAACTGAGCAGGGGGACTATTTCTTCGATTAGGCGGCGGATCTCGAGCGTTAATAAGCCCTGCTTGGCTTCGAGGTTAGCGAGTACCAGCAGCAGGGTCTCGTGGCCACAGAGTGCCAGAATGCTGTAGCCGTTTGTGCCTTCTACCCAGATGTGTTGAACGACACCGCGCTGAAGCTCTTGGCCGATGCGATCGCCAATGGTGATTGCCGCTGCCGCCATTGCCGCTGTCTTGGCTTCGTTGAACCCAGGTGGCAATGTGCTAACGACGGGTAGCCCTTCTACTGTCACTAACGCGGCCCCCTGCACATGGCGAATGTTTGCCACAAAGGTTTGCACCCTTTCACTTAGCCGATCGGTGTCAATGCTCATAGTTTGATTTCACGTCAGTTGACCCGTTCAGCAAGCCCTTTTAAAGTTTTGCTGTGATGCCCGGAAAATTTGCTCGGCAATGAAGGCGATCGCCGCCTCGCTATCAGCCTGTGGACTCAGGTGCTCTGTATTTCGTGACCGATTTTCAGGCTGCGTAAAGATAGCGAGCAAATAAGGATGAACGCTTTGCGCTTCAACATAGGAGATGCTGTAGCTGCCAGTTTCGCTCACACTAGTAGATGACCAAAGCTGTGTTCCGGTAGGGAAATAGGGTGGGAGGTGCGATCGCTTTAGCAAATCCATCATTTTTTGCGATCGCTGGCTGCTAACCGAAACCCCACCCACAATGCTGTGCAGCAGTCTAGCGGTGGCTTCAGTCGTGAGCTGATTGCGGTTTTCTAACGCCTTACCCAAAAAATCTTGCTCTCGTCCGTAGGGGCGATCGCGCCAAGTTTTCTGATTGAGATTAATCGAACGTAGCTCCGGCCAGCCCAAGTTAGCAAAGTAGCGATTGACGATATTGCGCTGCGACGCCCAGGTTTCATCTGGCCCTGGCGGCAGAGAGGGACCGCTGGTTGTCCCGCTCAAAATGTCTACTACAAAGCTAGCCGCATCGTGGTTAGTCGCCGCCATCATGTCGCTCATAGCCCGCTCAATTTCGGCAGAACCAGGCACCATGCCTTGCTCTAGCCAATCATGAAGTGCGACTAAGTAAAACAAGTGAGTCATGCATCCAGGCTCTATAAGCTCTACGCCGCGATAGCTAGCACCTTGAGGCCGGTGTTTCCAAAACTCTTCTGCGCTGAGGCTGCCGCCTGTATTAACGATGTAGGGCGGCTCGTATACGACCCAGGTGAGCGCTATCTGATTAAGCGCCAGATCAGGAAAAGTATTCCAGGTGGTTTCTAGAAGGGTCTCTAGCTGAGTTTGAAGGGTTGGATCGAGAGAGAAAAATTTTGCAGGCATCTGCGAAAAGCAAAAGAAAAGGCGTTGATTGGAAAAAGCAGGCTATACAAAGCCCAAGTTTGTCCCTTTGCCCGCGTGAACCAGGGCTAGCTGCTCATACTTTTTAGCATGTTCGAGCAGGTCTGCGGCTTCCTCGGCTGAGAGCGGGCGAAAGATTTTTCCGGGCACACCGACAACGAGCGACCTGGGCGGCACATCTCTATTGACCACGGCCCCAGCCCCAACCATACTGCCCGCGCCGACCCTCACCCCGTTGAGAATAATCGCCCCAATCCCAATCAAACAGCCCCGCTCTATGTGGGCGCTGTGAATGACTGCCCGATGCCCTACCGTCACAAAATCTTCCAACACCGTTGGCAAATGCGGATCGCCGTGTAGCACCGCGCCATCTTGCACATTGCTATGATCGCCGATGCGTACCACGTCCACATCACCGCGCACCACCGCGCCATACCAAATGCTTGCGCCGACGCCGACCTCAACCTCACCAATAACAGTGGCATTAGCCGCTACAAAAGCCGCCTTCGATACATCTGGGGCTGGCCAAACAGAATTCACTAGAACACCTCGCTAGCTATAATAAGTCCATTCCTATAGACATTTGAATCGTTAAATTTAGATAGCCGTAATTTAGATAGCTGTCTGTCAAAAGACAGGTTTCTGTCGAAAGCACAGATTATAGAGACTTTTAATGCTTGGCTCTGCCTCTCAATATCCCATATATGGCTCAGAAATACAGTGCCCTCACTGTCGCCAAACGATTCCAGCACTGCTGCTGACAGACAGCTATTTATGCTCACGTCACGGCGCATTTGAGGCCAATCCAGAGACCCAGGCGCTTGTGCACGTTCAGTCTGGGCGGCACTGGCGCTTTTGGGAAGGGCAGTGGTATCGGCAGCATACCCACCCTGACGGCATTCGATTCGAGATTCATGAAGAACTTGATCGCCTCTATACAGAAGGCTACCGGGCAACTAAGGTCATTATTGCCGCGCGCTACGAACAGCTAATGACGCCGTACTTAGAGCACGGTGCCCCTTGGCAAAGTACGCATCAGGAAAAAGTGCCAAAGCTGTATGGCCTGCCCGTTGCCTTTAGTGAATCTGTAGACGCAGCGCCGCGGTGGGAAGTAATCAATTTTGATTTGGAGAAAGAGCGCGGGGTGCCGACCCAATACCGATACCTAAAGATATTTGAATAGTCGATTCGGCTGCGCTCAGCGACCGGGCTGTGATGACAGACCTTTTAAGCCCTACCCGGTCATTGAGCGTAGCCGAAATGACGTTTCTCTCTCTGCACAGACTGAACCTATGCATCATGCTTCTATAAAAACTGCGGATATTCACCAGGCGATCGCATTCTATGAACGCCTGGGATTTACTATGCAAACCCGCTTCACCGCAGGCATTACGCTCGCCTGCTGGATGGAAGGGCTGGGCGGCCGCATTGAGCTGATGCAGGTGCCACAGCCAAGGCCAGCTGTAGATGCCTTTCGAGATGAGCACTATACCGGCTACTACCATTTGTCGTTTGATCTTAGTGAGCAGGTGCAAAGCCTGTCGGACTGGATACAGGATTTGCGCAACCAGGTAGAAGCTGCTGGTGGCAATCTCAGGGTTTTACTGGAGCCAGAGTCACAGCAAATTGGCGATGATAGATACGAGGTAGCCTTCTTAGCCGATACAGACGGTCTGCCTTTAGAATTTTTGCGGCGTTTGGACGGTAACTCAGAGGGCAAGTAAAGAATGGGCGTTGATGTAATGCCATTTGCAGACAATTGGGCCTATCTGAGAACGGAGCTAGCCTGGTTAGACCGGCTGCTGATGCTGGCGATCGCCCGTCAGCGAAAAGAGACCAAAGTAATCAACAAAGTGGCGACTACCGCTGCTGATAGGCTTAGCAGCCACTGGTGGAAAGGCATTATCTCGGTGGCTAATCCCAGCTACGACGACTGCCGAGTGCCAGCCGCCGCTGCCGCTGAGCTCAAGGCTCCTGTGTCTAAAGCTGAGGCGGGCAGCGTCGATCCGTGCAAAAAAGCAGCGGTCGGCTATCAGAGTCAGCTAGAAAATAGAATTAAAGTCAGCGCCCAAGACAATATTGTTTTGGCTTTGCCCGCTTTGCGGCACTACCTGAATTTGACGCTGTTCGAGAAAAATTTGATTTTGATGGTGCTTGCCCCCGAGGTCAATCGTCGATATGGCAGGCTGTATCACTTTTTGCAAACCGGAGAAGAAAAGGCCAACACCTCTGACTTGCCGATGGTGGACCTGGCGCTGCGTTTGCTGTGTCGCAACGATCTAGAGCGACGACGCGCCCGTGCCAAGCTGACGGGGCCCAATTCGCTCATTGAGAAAAAGATACTGCGCTACGTGTCTTTTCGTCCGGGGACTCGGCTAACGAGCTATTTACAGCTTTCTGAAGAGTGGGTTGAGTATCTGCTCGCTGAGCAGCCAGACCAAGCAACTTTGTTTGAGCGGCTAGCTACTCCAGAGCCGCTTTTGGCCCTTCCGGCCCCCACGCCTGCGACGCGCGCGGTCAAAATTCGCCAGCCAGAGACTGCCTGGGATCAGCTAATTTTGCCAACGCCGACTGTCCGGCAGCTCCGCATTCTCAGCCAGAAAGCCTCGACTGGGCTGGTTGCTCGCACCGCTGTGGGAAACACGATGTTGCTAGTGGGAGAGGCCGGTACGGGTAAGACGACGGCGGCAGGTGCGATCGCCACTTCTTTGCGTCAGTCGCTTAGCGAATTAGACCTTGCTAAAGTTCAGCCTGAAGACTGGATAGATGTGCTCAACTCGCTCGATTCCTATCGCTATCCGGTCTTGCTGATCAAATCTGCGGCGGTTTGGTTTGGCCGCGACCAGCCTGAGCATCCTGACTATTGTCATCGCCCTACCAAAGCTCAGCTACAGCAATGGCTGCACAGCCGTCAAACAGCCGCTGGTTTGACTATTATCAGCACGCGCTACCTGCATACGGTACAGGCCCGATGGCGACAGCAGGTTGACACTGTGATCACGCTGCCGATGCCTTACAAGCTCGCGCGTAAAATGCTGTGGCGGCAGGCTTTTGCTGGCATTGCCTGTAGCTCAAAAATTGACTGGCAGGGGCTAGCCGATCAGCTCAAGGTAAGCGGTGGCGACATTCAAAAGCTGGCTGACAGTTCGATTGCGATTGCCCAGTCTAAAAACGCCAAAACAATTACGATTAAGCACATCAAAGAAGCCAGCCGCCAGCGCGGGCTATCACTTAATATCGCCTGAGCTAACCTTGCCTGAGCCCAGCTTGCCTGAGCAATTTTTAACCTAGGCAATGCTGCCTCGCTTACGCGCTTCTTTAAACGAGATGCCGACATTTTTGAGCCCAGCGCGAATCATTTGCTGCTCTAGTAAAGCAAAAAATTGAGTGCGATCGCCGCCTCTAACCACTGCCTGATTGTGCGCCTCTGCCAGCGCTACCGGGTAGCCAAAGCCCTTCTGCACCTGCGCTAGCATCAGGCTTAGCGCCGACTCTAAAAGCGCGCTGTCGTCTACCATCCACTGCGGAAACTCGACTCGCGCCACTTCTGCGCCTACGTGCACATAGCAAAAGTACACCGTGTGCTCTCCATAGCCACTCAGAATATCGGCAGCGCTTTTCCAAATGGGGCCGCGATCGCCTGGTGAAAGCGCCGTAGTCCACCAAGTGACATCGCGCAGCGGCGAAAACGTTTGGCAGGGCAGCTGGCTACGCTGGTCAGCGCAGTGAGTGCGGCAGTCTGGCGTGTCGTATGGACAGGCTTGCAAGCGCAAAAAATTGAGTGCCTCGCTGCTGCGTGAAGCGCTGATGTAGCCCATAACTGGCACCCTAGCCTGGCGCAAGTCATCCCAAGCGTCTAGAACGGGGATCAAAATTTCGTCGCGAGCGGCGGCAGGCACCTGCTCTAGAAACCAGTAGACCAAAGAGCCATCTGTCAGCGCTAGCATCGGGATCTGAGCTGGCACCTGATTTAAGGCTGTCTGACCCGGTGAGATGAGTAGTTGACGTGTTTGCTGTCCAATTGTACCTAGCATTACAGCCTCAGCTGCCGTGCGCTTAAAGCTCATCCACTCTTCGGTGCGAATGCCCCACCGGCGAGAGGCGTAGAGGTCTTCGGGGCGGTAAATAATTTCGGGGAGACTGTCGAGAATGGGATGGCGGCTTTGGCCATAGTGAATGATCACTCGGCTGATGTTGAGCAGATAGCAGTAGGCAATTTCGTGGTGGCTTGGTGAGATTTGAGAGCCGTCTGAAGAGACGACGGTATGGGTTTTGGGAGCGGCTTTGAGGGCGATGCGAGTATTGAGCGGTTCGATGGGCTCGGCAGCGGCAAACAGCAGGCGATCGCGATAGTCATTTAGCCGCTCGGTCAGCGCTTGCTGCGCACCTGTGGCTTGCACCATCAGCTTTTGAGCAATCTCAACTCGCCGCTGCGCTGCGTCCACTTCTTGGGTGAGGTGGTCGCTAATTCCCTGCATTTGGCGGGCTAGCTTGGCGAGATCGAGCACGACGAATTACATCCAGCTATCGAACTTTTGTACTACTTGCTGCAATGATAATAGATGAATTCTCGGATCTTGTCTGGCTATCTCGCGGTCGGACTCAAGGTTGTACCCCCAGTCTGCTAGGAACAAGCCGACGTCCTCTAGATCTGGCTGCTGGGCAACAGCTTGAAGTGCGGGCAGCCGGTCTTCTACAAACCAAATGTTCGCCACGTCATGCTTTTCTTTTAGCAGGCGCAACGTTTCGTACTTGGGCCTTTTTACTTCCTTTCCAAAGATTTTCGCCGTCGGAAAATCCAATCCGCTTTGTGCCAGCAGCGCCTTAATAAAGCGTCCCTCTTTGGTGCTGATGATATAAACCGGAATGTCTCCAGCTAACAGCTCACGGACGCGCTCAATCATGCCGGGGTAAAAACGGTGTAAGTCTAGCCAGCTTTGTAAGTCATTCTGAATCCACTGGTCGCGTACACCGTCAAGGGCTTGCGCGGACTGCGTTTTGGTTAAGCCAGCTGCCGCTAGGTAGGGCAGGGCCATCTGCGGCCACTGTTCAACAATCTGAGCTGAGCTGGCACCTTTAACCAAGGCTTCTACCAGCACAGGCATTTCCCAGCCAGTCTCAATGACGGGGCGCAGCGGATAAAACTTATCAGCTAAACCAGCAGGCGGCTGAGCGATTTGATGGTTGCCCTGCGGATCGCTTTGCGGATTAAAGAGCTGGCAGTAGGCTCGCCAAGCGGTCTGAAAATATTCAATCAGGCCATCACAGATGACACCATCAAAATCAAAGGCAATGAGTTGCGCGCTCGTCATATGTAAAAAGACCTTATGTTTAGTTTACGAAGCTGTTTTGGTAGACACGCGCTATGTCGGTTTTGCTGATCTCTAGTTTTCTCAACGATTACCATCGCTCGTTAGAATGAATTTTATAGAGCTAAAGCTGAAAAAGCTAAAAAAGTAAAGCTAAATTTCTTCCGGCATAACTTGAGTAATATGAGCGTCTCTTTTTCAGACGAATTTGATGTCATTGTAGTTGGCGCAGGCCATGCAGGCTGCGAATCGGCACTGGCTGCGGCCCGTTTGGGCTGCCGCACACTGCTGCTGACAATGAACCTAGATCGAATCGCTTGGCAGCCATGCAATCCGGCAGTCGGTGGCCCTGCCAAATCTCAGCTAGCGCACGAAGTAGACGCACTCGGTGGTGAAATTGGCAAAGTCGCCGATCGCACCTATTTGCAGAAGCGCATTCTCAACAGCTCTCGTGGTCCTGCGGTATGGGCTTTGCGGGCGCAAACCGACAAGCGCGAATATGCTGCGGTGATGAAGTCAGTGGTTGAGAACCAAGAAAATCTCACCCTGCGCGAGGGCATGGCCACAGACTTGGTGCTGGGTGCTAACGACGAAATTATTGGGTTAGAGACTTATTTCGGTACGGCCTTTGGCTGCAAAGCGGTGATTCTGACCACCGGGACTTTTCTCAACGGCACCATCTGGGTCGGCAAAAAATCACTCTCGGCTGGTCGCGCGGGTGAGCCTGCTGCCATTGGCATGAGCGAAACGCTCAACCGGCTAGGCTTTGAAACCTCACGCCTAAAAACCGGCACGCCTGCAAGAGTCGATAAGCGATCGGTAGACTACAGCCAGCTAGAAGATCAGCCGGGTGATGTAGACGTGCGCTGGTTTAGTTTTGATCCTGAGGTGTGGCAAGAACGTGAGCAAATTCCTTGCTATATGACCCGAACGACTGCCGCCACGCATAAGCTGGTGCGCGATAACTTGCACCTTTCTCCTGTGTATGGCGGCTGGGTAGAAGCAAAGGGCCCTCGCTACTGCCCTTGCATAGAAGACAAGATTGTCCGCTTTGCAGAGAAAGAAAGCCACCAGATTTTTATTGAGCCAGAGGGCCGAGACTACCCTGAGCTGTATATTCAAGGTTTTTCTACAGGGCTGCCCGAGGCGCTGCAGGTAGAAATGCTGCACACGCTGCCTGGGCTGGAGAATTGTGCAATGCTGCGCCCTGCCTACGCGGTTGATTATGACTATATTCCGGCGACTCAGTGCCTGCCGACGCTGATGACCAAGCGGGTTGAAGGGCTGTTTTGCGCAGGGCAGATCAACGGTACGACTGGGTACGAAGAGGCGGCGGGTCAGGGGCTAGTGGCTGGGATCAACGCGGCTCATTTGGTGAAAGGGAAAGACATGGTGGTCTTTCCGCGCGAGGGCAGCTATTTGGGGACGCTGATTGACGATCTGTGTACAAAGGATTTGCGTGAGCCCTATCGCGTTTTGACGTCGCGCTCGGAGTACCGTTTGCTCTTGCGCTCGGATAATGCGGATCAGCGGTTGACGCCGCTGGGCCGAGAAATTGGGCTAATTGATGATCGACGCTGGCAGATCTATACCCAAAAGCAGGCGAATATTGCGGCTGAAAAATCGCGACTGAACGAGTTGAGGGTGAAAGAACATGAGGAAATTGGCCAAAAAATCTATGCCGACACCGATCAGCGAATTAAGGGGTCGGTGACCTTGGCCGATTTGATTCGCCGTCCAAAGTTTCACTATGCGCAGCTAGAGGGCTACGGGCTGGGCAATGCTGAGCTGACTCGGGCGGAGAAAGAAGGGGCGGAGATTGATATTAAGTATTCTGGCTATATTCAGCGGCAGCAGAAGCAGATTGATCTGGTTTCTCGGCAGTCTAATCGGTCATTGCCGCAAGATTTGGACTATATGACGGTTGAGACGCTGTCGATGGAGTCGAGAGAGAAGCTAAACAAGGTGAAGCCGCTGACAGTAGGGCAGGCAACGCGAATTGGCGGGGTGAATCCGGCGGACGTGAATGCGCTGCTGGTGTTTTTAGAGGTGCGCGATCGCCGCAAAGTTTTGGCCTGAAGTCTTGGCCTAAAGACTTTGCCTGGTGTGGTATCTTGGCTCACACCTTAGAGTTGGCTAGCTCACGCCACTCGTGAACTGCGAAGGGCGGAACCACGAGCTGGGCTATGCTACCCCCTGACAGTGGAATGTCGATTTGCAGGGGAATGTCTCCTTTTAGCGCTGATAGCGTCTCAGCGATATTGTATTGCCCTGCATTCTCTGGCAGCTCAGCGGTTTGCGGATCTAGCTCGGGCGCTGCGTTCCACTGCAGGCTAGAACCTGTGGCAACGGTGAGCGGCTTTTGCGTATCTAGCGCAACTAGGCCAGGAAACCCGACCAGGCGCAGGTAGAGGCCCTGAAGGGTATCGCCCTGATAGCGTTTGAAAACAATGACCTGCCAAGAGCGATCGGCGCGATCGCGCAAACTCTGTTTAGATCGAAAAGTGGTTTGACCGGGCCGCTCTTGATACGTGTGCAAAGAGGCTACCGGAGAGGCTATCGGCAGATCAAGTGCATTGGCATAATGGGTCTGTGGCCAAGCCACTAGCAGAATGCACAGCAACAGCGACAGCCAGAAACGACATCCTTTTAACCGTTGAATCATCTTGTGCGAGGTTATTAGCGAACAGCTATTAGCAAACAGTTATTAGCGAACAATAAAAAAATGGGCTGCACTTAGTGTACAGCCCCTATCAAGGTTGGGCAGGCAGACTCTAGATGAGAGGGGCGACTACAGCCTGCTCATCCGCTCAATGACAGCGCGGTAGCCCTCAGCCTGACCGTTCGCTAGATACTGGTTAGCAGCAGTTTGCAGGTCGCTATGGGCCCCAAAAGCATCGCCGAGTGCGGCGAGAGTGAGCCCGCGATAGTAGTAAATATCGGCGTTAGCAGCAGTGTCTTGACGAATGATGTGGGTAAAGTCTTGGTAGGCGCTTTGGGCGTCGCCTGTCTCGTAGTAGGCGCGGCCACGAGAGGCATAGGCCGACAGATATTTCTCATCTATTTCAATGGCACGGGTATAGTCTGCGATCGCTGCTGGCAAATCGCCATAAATCGCGTAGGCATCTGCTCGGCCTTTGTAGATACCGCTATCTGACGGGCTCAGGCTAACTGCATTCTCGTAGTCAGCGATTGCTGCTGCTACATTGTTAGTGGCAATCTGGGCCAAAGCTCTTTGGTGATAAGCTTTGCCCGCATAGGCGTCTAGCTCAATAACGCGGTTAAAGTCTGCGATCGCGGCAGCATACTCTCCTTGCACTTGATACAGCGTGCCTCTCGCCATATATGCCTGAATCGAATTAGGCTGGCGCGAAAGTACCTGATTGATATCGGCTAGCGCTTGTCTAGGGCGACCTAATGCTGCTTGCACATAGCTGCGGTTGTAGTAGGCTTCGCTGCTTTCAGGATTTAGTGTGATCGCGCGATTGAGATCTGCCAAGGCGCTGGGAAAACTTGCCAAATGGTAATAGGCCACGCCCCGATTGAGCAAGGCCTCTGTGTAGTTGTCACGTAGCTCAATGGCAGTAGAAAGCGCCGTCAGCGCATTTGCATATTCGCCTAGCCTAATGAGCGAAGTGCCCCGGTGCATGTGAGCAAGCGCGTAGGTCGGATCGAGGCTGAGCGCGCTTTCAAAATCGGTCAGCGCCTCTGCATGGGCCCCAATGGCGGCTTTGGTCAGGCCCAAATAATCGTAAGCCTCTACGTGGGTCGGGTCGAGTGTGATCGCCCCTTCAAAGTCATCAATTGCCGCGGCTAGCTCGCCCATGTTATAAAACAGCGCCCCCCGCGAAAAATAGGCCAGGTCATACTCGGGGCGAACGTCAATTGCTGTAGAGTAATCGGCCATCGCCGCTATCGGATCGTTCAGCTTTAGCTTGGCGGCTGCTCGAAACAGATAGGCTTCGGCATAGTCAGTATCAGCTGCGATCGCCGCGTCAAAGCTAGCCACCGCCACATCATTCTCTCCTTGGTTATAAGCCCGAATGCCCCGGTTGTAGTGCTCTACCGCAGTAATTTCAGCCGGTGTAAAGACCTCTTCAGTAATAGTCTCGGGCGTTACTAGCTCAGGCAGCAGCAGCTCAGGAACCGTCGAATCTGCCTCGTTTGAGACGACCTCATCATTTGAGTCCTCTACCTCTACTTCTACGGTCTCCACAGGCTCCGTAACGGCCTCCATAGGCTGCTCCGTAGATTCCACTGAATCCATCCTCGGCTCTATCGAAGAATCCGGTTCTATCGGTGCCACACTCTCATAGGGCTCCAGAATAGGTAGCGGATCGGGCGCAGTGAGATCAAAAGCCGTCTCATTCAAGAAAACAGGTAACTCTATCGCGTCAATAAATTCTTCATCAGCCAAATCATTGGCCAGCACTGGCCGCGTCATCAACAGCCCCCCTACAAGCCCAATCGATAGCCCGCTGAGAAGCGTCGTAATTTTGAAACCTGTCAGACAACTTGTAAGACCACTGCTTGTAAGACCACTGCGATTCATGACGTTCCTTGCTAAGGCAAAATAGTATTCTTATGCGCTTGTCGCCCACCGTTACACGATCCAGATTGCCCAGCTATCGCTAGAAAACGTCTGATGAAATCACGTATATAAGGCAGAAGGCGGGCACAGGCGCAGCGATCGCACAGCCGCTAGCAAATACACCGAAGCATTAGACAGCATGTGGCACAATTGATGGGTTCAGCCCACAATTTTTCAAAACTTCCATGACTAAATTCGTCTTTGTAACTGGCGGTGTTGTTTCTAGCATTGGCAAGGGAATTGTGGCAGCGAGTCTGGGGCGATTGCTCAAGTCCCGTGACTACTCAGTTTCTATTCTTAAGCTCGATCCCTACATCAATGTTGATCCAGGCACGATGAGTCCCTTCCAACACGGGGAAGTGTTCGTCACCGAAGATGGCGCAGAGACCGATCTGGACTTGGGCCATTATGAGCGCTTTACAGATACCTCCATGTCGCGGCTCAATAGTGTGACGACAGGCTCGATATATCAGGCGGTGATTAATAAAGAGCGGCGCGGTGACTATGAAGGGGGAACGGTGCAGGTAATTCCCCACGTCACCAATGAAATTAAGTCGCGCATTCACCGCGTTGCCCGCAACCGCAACCCGGATGTGGTGATTGTAGAAATCGGCGGTACGGTCGGTGATATTGAATCTCTGCCGTTTATGGAGGCGATTCGTCAGTTTAAGCAGGACGTGGGCCGAAACGATGTCATTTATATGCACGTCACGCTGATTCCTTGGATTCCGGCGGCGCATGAGCTAAAAACCAAACCCACGCAACACTCTGTTAAAGAGCTGCGCTCTATTGGTATTCAGCCAGATATTTTGGTGTGTCGCAGCGAACGACTGGTGCCCGACGAGATGCGCCAGAAGATATCGAACTTTTGTAATGTGCCAATGCCCTGCGTTATTCAGGCGTTGGATGCGCCGAGCATTTACGAAGTGCCGCTGTACATGGAAAAAGAAGGGCTAGCAGAACAGACGCTAACGCTATTGAATTTAGATCAGCGATCGCCCGATCTTGCCAATTGGATCCGGCTAATTGAGCGTATGCATAGCCCGGCTAAAAATATAGAAGTGGCCCTCGTTGGCAAATATGTACAGCTCAACGACGCCTATCTTTCTGTGACTGAGGCCCTGCACCATGCAGGAACCAGCTTCGATACCGATGTCAAAATTCGCTGGGTAGACTCAGAAAATATTGAAAGGGACGGGCCAGATAAGCACCTAGAAGGAGTCTCTGCCATTGTGGTTCCAGGCGGATTTGGCTCTAGGGGAGTCGATGGCAAAATCCAAACCATTCAGTACGCCCGTGAGCGCGATATTCCTTTCTTGGGGCTGTGTTTGGGAATGCAGTGCCTAGTGATGGAGTGGGCCAGCCATATTGCCAAGCTGCCGCAAGCAAATAGCTCGGAGTTTGACACAGAAGCGGAGAACCCAGTCATTAGCCTGATGCCAGAGCAAGAAGACGTGGTGGACTTGGGCGGAACGATGCGTTTGGGGCTGTGGCCCTGCCGAATTGAGCCAGACACGCTAGCCAGTCAGCTCTACCAAAAAGAGGTGATTTACGAGCGGCATCGCCACCGCTACGAATTCAACAATGCTTACCGCAACCTGTTTTTAGAAACCGGCTTTATGGTTAGCGGCACTTCTCCTGACGGTCGCCTGGTCGAGATTGTTGAGTTGCCAAGCCATCCGTTCTTTATTGCCTGCCAGTTTCACCCAGAGTTTCAGTCGCGCCCGAATACGCCCCATCCTATGTTTTTAGGGTTAATTGAGGCCGCGTTGAAAAGCGAAGAGCCGCTGGCCGAACTTCCTGTCAGACAGGAAACCCCCGTTGAGGCATGACCAGTCGAGGCATGACCAGTCGAGGCATGACAAATTGAGGCGTAACGGATATAACGGGTAGCTGTCTGAGTCTTAGGTCTGCCTTGAGATCGAGGATTAAATAATCTGACCGTTTCAGCTAGACACCCTACTCTGCGAGAAGAGCAAAGCTCTACGACTCCGCTCAGGGTTCGGTGCTCGGTATTTACGATGGCTGAGCGGAGTCGAAGCCAAAACCAACCGATCCACAAAAGCAGATTTTATTTAATCCTCGATCCTTAGTTGACGACCTGGGCACCGTGACTGCGCGGGTCAGCAGCACCTGAGCCAACGACCGGGTTGGTGATTGTATCGACTTCGGAGAGTCTGCCGCTGATTTGGGCATGGGGTAGCGCCTGTTCTTGCGCGATCAGTGCATCTAAGTTTTCGGCCAAAATGGCACGGGGCAGCTCTCCCACGGCGGCTCCTTTTTCCGTGCTGTCTGCGGTCAAAAATTCAAAGTGAGGAATGCCGTCAACTCGGTAGTTCAGCATTTCGGGCAGCCATTTGGTGTTGTCTACATTGAGCATGACAAAGTTAACGCGGCCAGCATAGCTGTCTTCAAGCGCTTGAATGTCGGGGGCCATAGCCTGGCAGCTAGTGCACCAGTTGGCGTAAAACTCAATAAGGGTGGGTTTGCCGTTGGCCATTGCGGTTTCGAGCGGGGTGGACTGCTCGGCCATCTCGCTTAGCGAGGCAGCAGGAGAGGTGGTTTGAATGCCAAGGACGAGGGCAATGCTGAGAATGGATGCGATCGCTACCACCACCAAATTCCTCACCTTTTTGGCCATATCCGAACTAGCCATTTCCGAAGACTCCACCGACATATATTTGTTTGATGTAAGGTTTGCTGGACGTATGTTTGCTGGACATCAGCAGTAACTTTACCTATCTTATCGTGTTGTCTCATTCTCTTAATGACCGCTCTCAAACGATAAAATAGACTTACTCGATATAGGCTGTGGAAAATCGACGACCGTGAAAAAAAGACTAACGCTCACCTTTCCTAAGCGCACCGTTCATATGCCGATTACCTATCGGCTAGCCAAAGACTTCAACGTCGCTGCCAATATTTTTCGGGCTCACGTCGCGCCCGACCAGGTTGGCAAGCTATTAGTCGAACTTTCTGGCGATATCGATCAGCTCGATGCGGCCATCGACTGGATGCGAGCGAACTATATTGAGGTCTCTTCGGTTAATCGAGAGATTGCTATTGATCAAGACAGTTGTGTGCACTGCGGCCTATGTACAGGGGTGTGCCCCACCGAATCTTTGCAGCTAGATCCAAAAACGCACAAGCTAACCTTTACCCGGTCTCGCTGCATCATGTGCGAACAGTGTTTGCCTAGCTGCCCTGTCCAAGCTATCTCTACCAATTTATAAAGCCATGCGCGTCATTCCCTGGCTTTCTATCCTTTTGCTGCTGCTGGCTAATATTGCCTTTGGCATTTTTCTGCATGAGCGTTCAATGTCGCTCTTGCTTTGGGGCTTAACGGTTGCCTATGTTGTTTTAGAGTGCGGCATTTTAAGCGTTATCTGGCATCCGGTTCGCGATTTACTGCTGCTGGGGTTTCAATCTGACGTGGGCTACTCGGTCATGGCCCTAGCCGGAGCCTCTTTTGCCGTCATTATTTTAGTGTGGGCCAAAGTCTCTAGCTATTTTTTACTGATGATAGCGGCGGCTTTGCTACTGCGAATAAACCTATACACACGGCGAATTGGGACGATGCTGTCGTTTGTGATTATGGTCATCGTCTCGCTGGTGGGCATTGGCATTAGCTGGCTACCCGCCTGGCTAATGCCATCTGGCTGATTTTTGCCTAGCTGAAGCCCTCTTTTCTGACCTCAATTGGCTAATCTGACCTCAATTAGCTAAATCTTATTTGTGGCACTCCATAAATCGGCACAAGATTGCGATTGTAAACTGCGATTGAACGCGATTGTAATCACAGCACAAGCGTTTAACTGTTGCCCTACCCCATGTCAGGCCGTGTCATGGGGTATTTTTTTCTTTAATCCACTCAGCTAGAATCGGATTGACTATCTCAGGCGCTTCATCCTGCGGGCAGTGACCGATTCCTTCTAGCTCAATAAAGTCTTCTACCGCTGGGTAGTCTGCATAGGCGCGGGCTAGCGCAACGGGCTCCCACGGGTCTACTTGTCCCCACAAAATTAAGGCAGGGCACGCAAGCTGGGGCAGCAGGTCTTCTGGAACGGGGCCCTGAGAATAGCGAATAAAGGCCAAGAACACATCAACCGCGCCTGGATCGAAGGCCGGTTCTAGCAGCAGTGAGACTAGCTCGTCGGTGACAGCTTCTTTGCGCCCGTAGGCCTGCCGCAAGATGTTTTTAACGGCTTTGGGTTTAGCTAGCTGACCAAAGAAAAACTTGATCAGCGGACGGTAGCCCAGTACTTTTTGGATGTAGGGGGTGGGGGCACTGCGATACCAGGGCAGCGTTTGGCGCTTGCGATCGTGCAGTAGGCGTAAGGAGCAGTCTAGTAGGGCGACGCCTCTTATTTGTGTTGGGGCAGTTACAGCCGCCTGCATAGCGACAATACAGCCGATAGAGTTGGCGACTAGAAAAGCGCTGCTGCCAACGACTTGCTCGCAGAAGTCTAAGATCTGCTGACCCCAGGTTGCGAAGGTGTAGTCGAAAGGGTCGCCGGGGGTGGGTTTGGCAGATTTACCGTAGCCCAGTAGGTCAATCGCATATACCTGGCAGGTTTTGGCGAGTTCGGGAATGTTTTTGCGCCAGTGAATGCTCGATGCCCCAAAGCCGTGGATCATGACGACGGCAGGTCTATCGTTTAGATCGCTCGCCTGTTTGGTGCCTGCGTACTGATAGCCAATGGTTAGCCCTTGCCACTGCCAGGTGGCTGAGTGTACGGCGGTTGGCGAATGGGTTGCGATCGCAGCCTCATCTGGCTGTAAAGGTAAAGGCATGAAAAAAAATAAAACCGAGTAGCGAAGATTCGGACAGCGAAATCCGTGCCTATTAGCGTAACGGTTCTACCGCGTCTGCGGGGCCTAAAATAGAAACAGATTCCTGGTCAAAGCAGCGCTGGGCCGCGTTTTGTACGTCTTCTATGGTGACAGCTGCGATCGCACTTTGATAGGCCTCATCAAACTCAATGCCCAGCCCTAACATCTCATACCAGCCCAGCGTCTGGGCAATCTGACCGTTTGTCTGCTTGCCTAGTGCATACTGACCCAGAATCTTATTCTTAGATACCTGAAGCGCTTCTGCTGTCAGCGGCGTGGTCTTTAGCCGAGTTAGCTCCTGACGCAGTCCGGCTAGCGCCACCGGCACGTTTTGAGGCGCGGTGCCAATATACGCCACAAACTGAGACTGACTGCGCCGCGTCGGATAAAAGGCCGATACATCGTAGGCCAGCCCCTGCTTCTCTCTTAGTTCTACAAACAGCCGACTAGAAAGCCCATTTCCCAAATAGGTACTGATAATCTTCAGCGCCGCGTAGTCCGCGCCCCCGACTGCATCTGCCAAATAGCCAATTACTACAAAAGCCTGATTTGTTTCTTGAACAGTGACAATTTTTTGGGTGGCTCTTTTGATGGACGGAAAGCTAACGGCTGGCAGCGGCGTGCTGGGCGATTGCCAATTGCCAAAATAGTCTTCAATGAGCTGCACCGATCGCTCAGGTGAAATTCGACCGACTACCGTAACGACTACATTGTCTGGGCGATAGTAGCGCTGATGCGCTGCCTGCAAATCGGTCTGGGTAAAGCTGGCGATGCAGTCTTCTGTTTGCGCAGTGGTCAGACCGTAGGGATGGCCAGCATAAATGGCCTCTCTCAAATGGTTATAAGCGACACTGAAAGGCTGCTCTTTGATAGACTGCAGCCCCTGCAAAATAAGACGACGCTCCAGGTCGATTTCGGTCTGAGGAAAGCTGGGCTGCTGGATGACCTCGGCGGCTAGGGCCAAAACGCTTTCAAAATCAGCAGACACCGTTTTGAGACTCACAATGCTGTAGTCAGAAGCAGCATCTGCGCCAAAGCCAGCGCCGACAGATTCTACAACTTCGGCGATCTCTAGGGCATTTTTGGTGGCGGTGCCTTTGGTTAAGACCGCACTAAGCAAATCTAGCAGCCCAGCAGTCTTGGGGGTTTCTTGCCCCTGACCAGCTTGGATAAAAATACGTGAGGCAATAATATCAGCGACCGGATTTTCAATAGCGATGACCGTAAGCCCGTTGGGAAGGGTCTTGCGGAGCGTGGCAGGCTGTTTGGTCAAAGTTGAAGAAGTCGTAGAAGAAGTCACAGTGGCAGTATTGTCGGTAAAGGGGGCTGGCAGTAAAGTTTGAGCAGTGAGGAAAGTTTGAGCGGGGAAGCTTGAAGCGAAAAGCGGGATAAGGAAAAAACAGGTATTTATACTTAATCGTACTGGAGTGTTACTCACCCGTGCGAAAGCCTTTCGCCTTAAACCGGTAGATTAGTCTAGATCGAGTCTGACAGTATTAAAAAAATCCCCGACCAAAAAAGGACAGGGATCTTTTAATAGTTCAACCGCAGCGCCGTCTTACCTCAGTTTTTGACCTGGGGTGACCAGGTGGGAATCTCGGCTGTAGGCTTATAGTTTCCAAGTAACAAGCCCGTAAGGGCAAGCTTGGTATACTGCCGCCTCAGCGGCAAGACACCCTAAAAATGAAAAACATAGATCAGAAAACGTTGTTGGCAGTCACCAACGCCGTAGTCGAACTGAGCTAATCATAGCGAACATCTTCCTCGATCTGCCAAGGGGAGATCCATACAGAAGAACGTCGGGTATTCCCCCTATTGATTAGATATTTGGAAGTATTGAATTCCGGATATTGGGCGTTACGCCTGATGCATTATCTCTTGAGCGTGATCATGTCAGGTGCAATCATGTCAGGCGTGATTATCTTGGGTGTCGTACCAAAGGGCCTCAACCGTTTGAATAATCTTGGCGATGGTTGTGTTATCGCTGGTGGTATCTGTGAGGATGGTGACGTGGGCAAGCTTGCGGCCAATGCGCGATCGCGTTTTTCCATACCAGTACAGATGGGCATTGGGCAAAGCGGCGATCGCCTGCCTTTGCTCTTTATACTCACTGGTTTTCCCGGCTGGCGTATCTTCAGTGCCTAGCAAATTCACCATGACGGCTCCTGGGCTTGTCAGCGCTACTGGACCTAGCGGCTGCCCGCTCACGGCTCTGAGCTGCTGTTCAAACTGAGAGGTGGTGCAGGCGTCTAGCGTGTAGTGGCCAGAGTTGTGCGTACGCGGGGCAATTTCGTTGATGAGCACCTGACCGGCGGTGGTGAGAAATAGCTCAATGCCGAAGATGCCAACGACGCCTAAACTATTGACGAGCTGGGTTGCGATTGCGCTTACCGACTCAACCACTGACTGCGACACCCGTGCGGGGGCAATTACTCGCCGACACACCTGCTCAATCTGCTCAGTTTCCACCACCGGATAGACAACCACTTCGCCTAAGTGGGATCTAGCAACCATCACGGCCAGTTCTTTCTCAAAATCAACAAAGGCTTCTAGCAAGACGGGCTGATAGCCTAAGCCCTGCCAGGTCGATTCCACGGCCTCTAAAGTTTTTAAGATAAAGGTGCCCTGCCCGTCGTAGCCGTGGCGACGGGTTTTGAGCGCGAGGGGCAGGCCGACTGCGCTGACCTTTTCACTGAGCTGGGGCAGATCGGCTTTGCTGTGGAGGGTGGCAAAGGGCGGCGACGGAAGATTTAGGCGATCGCAATACTGCCGCTGATCGTACTTATCGAGCAGCGGTGCTAGGCAGTCTAGCTGGGGATAAAATACGGTGCCTGCTGCCTCTAGTTTGCGCAGTGCGGGCAGGTCAATGAACTCGTTTTCAAAGGTGATGACATCGCAATGGGTGGCTAGCTTGGCGGTGATAGTGGCGTCGGCGACGGGGCCCAAGATGGTTTGATGGGCGATCGCGCAGGCCGGATCGTCGCGACTAGGCGTCTGAATAACTAGCTCAAGGCCCAGCGCCTCAGCACCATCCGCCATCATCCAAGCAAGCTGTCCGCCGCCAATGACTCCGACTCGTTGAACTTGTCGATTTTTCAATATCATGTTTGTGCTCTCGGCCCTATGCCTTCTTAGTATCCAACGATTTACAGATCAAAGCTGAAGCCGGTTTGTTTTAACGATTGATACTTCTGATCGTCAAAGCGATAAAGCTGAGCTGCTCTGTGGGATACGCCTGTTTCTTTTTCTCCGGTATCTATTAATAGATCCATTTTTAACAGTTTTTTCCGAAAGTTTCGTTTGTCTAGCTGGCGCTCTAAAATTTGCTCGTACAAACGCTGTAGCTGGGAGAGGGTAAATGTCTCAGGCAATAGCTCGAAGCCAATGGGCTCGTAGCGGATTTTACTGCGCAGGCGAGCGATCGCGCAGTTCAAAATCTCCTTATGGTCAAACCCCAGTCTAGGCGTATCTGCTAGCTCAAACCACTGAGCTTCACTCGCATCGGTGGCCGCTTGTAAAGCATGTTGTTGCAAATTCACAAGCGCATAATAAGCAACAGAAACAACCCGCTCTCTTGGATCTCTTTGCAGCGCGCCAAACGTATAAAGCTGCTCTAGAAAAATGTCTTTGACACCTGTTTCTTCATGCAGTTCCCGCCGGGCCGCGTCATCTATAGACTCTTCTATATGAACGAACCCACCCGGCAAGGCCCATACACCTTTGTAGGGCGGCAGCTTGCGACGAATCAGCAAAACCTTCAACGCAGCCTCGGTTTCAACACAGCCAAAGATAACGCAGTCTACGGTGAGCGCGGGTCTAGGATACGCGTAGGTATAGGGCATCTGGTGGCTTTGACTTGACGGCTTTGACTTGACGACTGGCCAAGACATTCGCTATAACGAAAATGTTAGTGTATTTTTAACACTAAGTCAACTTCTCAGCCGATTCTCAGCCGACAACTTCTTAGCCAAACCCCCCTTCGCCCTCAAAATATGCAATCTTCTCTCCCTGATTTCTTTAACCCTAAAACCGTTGGCCAAATTTGGCGGGTTCCTTATCAAACTCGGGCGGCTGAAGCGATGGACTATCGCCTGCAGCACGGCATTCCTCCGGCGCGTACCGATGAATCGCGGGTTTGTCTGCTGGCTATTGATGTGCAAAACACATTTTGCCTACCCGACTTTGAGCTGTTTGTGGGCGGGCGCTCTGGTGTTGGCGCGGTAGATGATACGCGTCGGCTCTGTGAGTTTATCTATCAGAATATGAACCTGATCACAGAGATTATCCCTACGATGGACACCCATAGCGCCGTTCAAATTTTTCATCCGGCCTTTTGGGTAGACGCAGCGGGCGAGCATCCGGCCCCGATGACGATGATTTCGTTTGATGATGTGGAGCAGGGTAAGTGGCGCGTCGATCCTTTAATAGCCTGTGGACTGGCTGAGCGCTACCCACAGACGGTGGCAGCCGCTAGCCAGGTTGAGGCATTTGCCTATCACTATGCGCAGCAACTGAGCGATCGCGGTAAATATCCGCTCACCATTTGGCCTTATCACTCCATGCTAGGGGGCATTGGCCATGCGCTGGTTCCCGCTTTTGAAGAAGCCTGCTTCTTTCACGGTTTGGTTCGCAGCAGCCCGACCCGTTTTGAGGCAAAAGGCGATAACCCGCTGACCGAAAACTATTCTGTCCTGAGCCCTGAAGTGCTGACTAACGCTGCTGGTCAGCCCATTGCCCAGAAAAATAACCAGCTCATTCAGCACTTGCTGAAATTTGACGCGATTATCATTGCCGGTCAGGCAAAAAGCCACTGTGTTGCCTGGACGGTGAGTGACTTACTCAGCGAAATTCAGCGGGTTGATTCTGTGATCGCGCGCAAGGTCTATCTCTTAGAAGATTGCACATCACCTGTTGTCGTACCCGACGTTATTGACTTCACAGATCAAGCAGACGCTGCCTATCATACGTTTGAAAAATCTGGCATGAATTTAGTGTCTTCCGCAGACCCCGTAAAGACCTGGCCATTTTTTCCACTTTAGGCCGCGATACCCAAACGTCCCATCTGTAAGTCTGGGTATCTGGGTAAACGTTTTTATATTTATCAACCTGATTTGATTGAACGCTCACTCACTGAGTTATCCTATGGCCACTCTTTGTAAATGAAAGAACACTAACATGGGCAACAGAAAACCTAACTTGATCACCACCATTGGCCTCTATAGCGGAGGTGTTCTTTTGGTTATTTTTGCTATTTTGCTGTTGCTGCAAGCAACTGGCCTGATTCCTGCTGTTTCTAGTACGGTTTACATCGCCCTTGTTCTGTTGGCTATAGGCTGTGGCGTTCTTTATGGAATTGGCAATAGAGCCTAGTTTTCGCTGAGGCTTTTACCAGACGGCTGTCTATTGCAAGGGCTCTAGCGCCTGTTGTACCTGTGACTGATGCTGCGGGCAGTAGTGCGTAGCGCCTATGCTCATAACTGCGCCGCCGTAGACTCCGACGGCATGAGCCATTTCTTCAGTAATGTCTGCACCGAGTGAGGCGGCCTGGTTAATGGCCGAGGTAGTGTATACCGAGAAAGCTTCGGCGGGACTAACACCTGAGTCAAAAATGCGACAGAACATTTGAGCGGCCCGGATGTTGTCTTCTGCGCTCATAGACTGCGTTGCCATTGCATGGGTAATGGCATCTTGCCGTTGCAAAAGGCTATAGAGCTGATTGAGATAGATGCTGTCGGTGGATGGGTTGGTGGATGGGCTGGTGGCAGATGGATTGGTGGTAGATGAATCGTCAGGCGGACTGTCAGACGGTAAGGTTTGGGCTGCGGGCTCTGTTGGTAATGTTGCTGGCAGTGTTGCGAAAGAGACTGTCGCCATGGGAAGCGAGACTATCGCCGCGCTCAGTAACCCAGAAGTCAGTAACCCAGAAGTCAGTAACCCAGAAAATGTAAAGCCTTTCATCCTGTCCTATGCTGAATCTCAATGTCAGCTTTCCCGAGAAAGCTGCGCTGTTGACAACTGTCGCTTTAGTAAAAGTACGGGTTGAAGGTTAAGGATTTATTGAGATGCTCGGCAGGCGATCGCTTCTAAGCTGAACAAATATACCGCCATATTGGCGCTACAACCATGTTGTAATCATGCTAGCGGTCATTTGGCGAATGTTTTCGAGTACAGCGATCGCACCTGCTGCCTTCAGCTTTTTAGCATAGTCCGCTTTATAAGCCTCGTCTTTCTGGGCGTGCGGGGGCAAAATGCCAATTGCCAGCCACTCTCGCTCAGGAAATTGGGCTTTGGCCGCTGTAATTGTTTGCATATCAGCGGCGGTATCCCCGGCATAGATGACCGGTAGGTTGGTTGCGTGCCTCTCTTGCTTGGCCTGCTGCTGAATTTCTATCTGCTGAACCGCCATCATTAAGCCAGTCGGATCGGGCTTGCTAGGGGCATCTTCCATCGCGATCAAGATTGGCTGACTAATCCCAATTCTTCTTTGCAAGACAAAATTGGCAGACCCTTGAGTTGCGCCGCTAAAGAAGGCATAGGGAACGCCAGCGCTATTGAGCTGCTGAAGATATGCCAAATCGACTAGCAGCGGTTCACTAGAAATGTAGCCAGTCCACTGATCGGGATCTTCGGTGTCGGGGCCACGATATTGCTTTTGAAAGAAATCGGTAATTTCTGCGTAGGTGGCGGGAGAATGGGGCTGCTCTTTGCTCTTTTGACCTTCGCTTTTTTGACCTTCGCTTTCTTGACCTTTACTTTCAAAATAACGATGGATCATCACCTCTGAGGCTTTCCAGTCGTTGTTCCAAATGCCTTCACTTTTGAGCTGGTCAATATCTTCAATCGTGGGACGATATTGGCCTTGGGTATAGTGCTCTACGGTATCTGCGATCGCCCGTCGATAAGACCCGCCAACATCGCGCAGCACACCGTCAATATCAAATACAGCTATGGCAAAAGGCGTCATTCTTCTAAACTTGCTAAACAGTAGGGAATCAGCAGGGCGCTTGGTATGTCAAAACAGAGTATGCCAGAACAGAGCATATCAAAACAGAGCGGTTCAAAACAGAGCGGTATTTTGGGCCAAAGCCTATTGGCTGTTTTGACTAGCTTACTATTTGCGGGCAGCTTTGTTGCAGGCAAGTATACGACGGATGAGATGGGACCGCTGTTGATTACGCTGCTGCGCTACATCATTGCCAGCGTATTTCTACACCTGTTGGTATCGCTTCGGGGTGATATTGGCCAACGAATCGGCACGGCGACTTGGACAGATAAGTGCTGTTTGTTTTTGCTAGGAACGTTTGGGGTAGTCGGCTATCACTTCTTTTTCTTTTCTAGCCTGCGCTACACTGCTGTGGCAAATTCAGCCATTATCAATGCCTTTAATCCTGTGGTTACTGGCTTTTTAGCAGCTGTTATTTTAAAAGAGACATTGGCGCTGCGAAACTATATGGGAGGTGCGATCGCCATCCTTGGCGTTCTTGTTCTTCTCACGAACGGTAAGCTTCTCTCTTTACTACAGCTCCAGTTCAATCAAGGCGATTTGCTGATGCTCTGCGCGGTCTTTTGCTGGGCGGGCTATTCTATTTTGCTACGCTATTTGGGCAAACGCTTCAGCGGCCTAGCGATGAGTTACTACGGCGCGCTGTTTGGGGTAGTGCAACTGCTGTTGCTGGTTATTCCCGAGCTTTTACAAACAGGTTTGCCTAGTCTCTCTGCTGCCTCTATCCTGGGTGTCTTTTATATGGGAATAGGGGCTTCTGGCATTGGCTATTTGTTGTTTACCCTCAGCACTCAGAAAATTGGGCCAACAAAGTCTACAAGCATTGTTTATAGCGGCGTTCCGGTATGGGTGGCTTTGCTGGCTTGGCTATTTTTCAAAGAGCCAGTGACTCCTTGGATGCTGGCAAGTATGGGACTGATTTTGATTGGGCTGAGGACGGTTCTAAAACCTGCCAAAAGCCCGTCCGCTTAAGGCGTATTGTCTTGATGCGTATTGTCTTGATGCGTATTGTCTTGATGCGTATTGTCTTGATGCGTATTGTCTTGATGCGTATTGTCGTTTATTTAATCAGAAAGTCTTTCTAGTGCCTCTAACAAATCGTCTAACGTTATTTTCAACAGATTGAGCTGCGCTTCTTTTATCGATTCTTTGTTAGAACTCTGCGAAGGCGATGGAGCTGTAAGTGGTGTCTGGATCATCTTATTGCTGATATCTTCGTAGGCATCTAGGGCCTGTAGCGCTGCGCTGCTGAAGCCATTGAGGTAAGTGTCAGCCCACGCCTGATCGTTTAATTTTGTGCTTGGCTCGGCAACAGAAATCAATGATAGATCCGGTGGACACTCACGAACTAGTATTTCGCTGGCCTGGTGCACCCAGTGAACAATGGTTTTTTTGCGATCGCACCAAGCAGGCTGTAAGTTGTTTAACAGCCATGCTTCCGTGGCCTTATCCTTTCGCGCCTGAGCTAGCCCTAACCGATAGTGAGCCTGCAAATTAGCCGGATCTAGCCAGCGACGTAAAACAGCTACACTCTTTGCAAACCCTGATTGAATTAGGGGCTGCGCTTTCTGTTGAATCTCTAGCCTGCACAGATCTGTTGGATTTGGCTCAACCGTTTCAAGCGTTTCTATTTGAACCTTTAAAGCTGTGGTGACGGTAGCGCCAACGACTTTTAGCCGGGGCAGTGTTTGTTCTGGCGGACGCCCGCTAGCTAGCTGAGCGCCGATAGTTTGCAGGGCCGTTTCTAGTGCGGGCAAGCCGGTCTGGGTGGCCGCAGCGATGTCTCCTTTGAGGCGAGCGCGAAGGGCGGGCAGGGCATCAACTGGGTACAGGTTGCTAACACCAGGGGGCAACTGAGCGCGAAAGCTTTCAGCTAAGAATCTGAGTCTGAGACTGACCTGCTGGCGATCGCTCGCTTCCATTAGATTGAGAAAATTTACGACAAAGATAACGGTCGTGATTCCTCGGTCCAGTAGCCAGTCGCGTAGATGCTCTCTTTCGGCCAGGCTCATCAGCTTGCGACCATCTAGGAGCTGAATAACCAAATCTGTATTGAGCAGTTGCTTCTGCACAAGATCGTTTTGCGCCTGCTGATCGTCTGTTCCTGGCAGATCTATTAGCTCAATGCCTAATTTCAGCAAAGGATGCGGGCAATAGACCTCTACAGCGGCAACGTCTGCCCGCATTTGTCTCTGTTCGTTTAAGACCGCGTAGTCTTTAAGGGCGCTGGCTCCGGCTTCTTCGTGAATAGAGCCGTCGGTATGAATGATGCAGGTATGCGGTTTTGGGCCGTATTTAATGGTGATGGCTGCGCCTGTGGTCGGCACTAAGTCCATTGGCAGCGTTTTTTCGCCCAGTAAGGCATTGAGCAAGGTGGATTTGCCGTAGTTAAAGGGGCCAAAGACGGCAACGCGATAGGCGGGATGGTGGATGCGATCGCACGCTTCAATCACCTCAGCCCTTATCTGCGATCGCGATTTGTCTAGCAGCCCTGCCGCTCGTCTGAGTGTAGAAATCAAACTATTTCGCCTGTCATTCAGCGCAGCAACTTCATCAGAGGCTGCTTTTTCTAGTTCTCTATCCATCAGATCTCCTAGCCACACAGACTATGCTTCAACGCAATATAGGGCTTCAGTGTGATGACTTCGCCTATAATTATCTCCTTTATGGTTATATTGAAAATGAACATACAACCATAGCCTACGCTCTGATTCCTGTGTCACTTACCATCGTTGCCAAACCGCTGCCTTTAGAAATAAATGCGGATCATGTAGTGCTTGTCGCAGGGTCATTTCATTCTAAAGAGAGATTTGAGTAAATCGAGGCCATGTCCTGATAGCTTTGGTAGATTGACGGTATCATAGGTCTCGTTCGCAAAACAAACCTATCGTTTTTTACCCTCATTGGGCAAACCCCTCTCCACACATAGCCTTTGAGTGTTGTGTCACCCCTTCAGATTGAGTTGTCGTCTGATCGCGTTCGTCACACGTCACACTCGCGTCTGGGTAGGTGTAGTCTTGCGTAGCAGCAACATTCACTCTGATATCAGAATTACTAGTTATACAGTCGCTGCCAGCTAAATGAGCATCGAATAGACCTGTAAATCTGATCGCAATACGCCTCTTTTGCGGCGATCATAATTGTTCCTTGAACGCATCATCCTACGCAAATACCCGTTCATGATAGCTAGTCATGCCAGCTAGCTATACTCAACAGCTCAATACAATTCGTATTTCATCAGCTGGCACAGCAAAGCGCCGTTGTAGACCGGCACGCGAGAGGCTGACTTCAGGCCAATGTTGCTAGAAAGCGCTTTGTTGCCGCTGAGCACAAATGCCGTCCAGCCTTTAAATCGTTGCTTCAGCACGCTGCCCAACAGTTTGTAGAAAGCGCCCAAATCGGTGTCTCTGCCCAGCCGCTCTCCATAGGGCGGGTTGCAGATCAAAATGCCGCTGTCGGTAGGCGCTTCTACATCGGCCAGCTCATTTTGTTGAAAATTTACGAGATGTTCTATGCCGCATTTGGCCGCGTTGCTGTGCGCCTGAATCAAAACGTTGGGGTCGCGATCGCTTCCGCCCACAAAAGCTGGCAAGCCCTCCCGCTGCTGATCTTCTGCCTCGCTCAACATGCCTTCCCACAGCGCTTCATCAAAATCTGGCCAGGTTTCAAAGCCAAAGCGCTCACGAAAAAGACCGGGGGCGACTCGCAGCGATCGCAACCCTGCCTCTAGCGGCAGCGTGCCCGATCCACACAGCGGATCAAAAAAAGCCTGCTCTGGCTGCCAGTCAGACAGTTGAATCAGCGCCGCTGCCAAAGACTCTTTTAGTGGAGCCGCTCCCACCGCTGGCCGATACCCCCGCCGATGCAGACTCTCTCCAGAGCTATCGAGGCTGACCGTCGCTGTGTCCTCATGTAGATGCACATTGATGCGCACATCCGGCTCATGCGTATCTACATCCGAGCGATAGCCTAGCGTATCCATTTGCTGTTGCACGATCGCATTTTTCACCTGTAGCGACGTGAAGTGGGTGTGATTAAGCGCAGCTGTTTTGCCCGTAGCCGTAACAGCCAGGGTTAGCTCGGGCGTTAGGTGCTCGCTCCAGTCAATGCGCCCAATTCCGGCAAAAAGCTGATCGCCATCGGTACAGTCAAACTCGCTGATGCGCAGCAAAATCCGAAAGGGCAGCCTAGCCCACAGGTTGACTTTGTAGAGCAAGGTGCGATCGCCACGAAACGCCGCCCCACAAAAACCCGGCTGTACATCAGTTGCGCCCAACTCTTCTAGTTCCTTTACCATCAAAGGCTCTAGCCCTCTGGCAACAGTTGCAAAATACTGACTCATGTATTGTTTTTGATAAAGGGAAGGACTGACATTTTACACAATGTCAGTCCTTCGGCTGGTCTTTTTTATGGCTATAAAAGAGCGCTACTCTGCTTCGGGATAGCTCACGTCTCTGACATCTAGCAGAGGATAGCAAGGAATCGATTTGGGCCCGCAGATGCCTGACACACTGCCCGTGACGATCACGCTTTTGCCCACATAGGGCTGGAGCGGCTGGCCCTGCAAATAGACTCGCCCAACGCCCGCAGATTCAACATAGTAGCCAGTGGGCGGCGGGGTCATATCGCTGCCAATGTCATAGTCGTACTGGGCTTTTACCTCACCTTCTACAGCAACAGGCGGTGCAATCGTCGCTCTGTATAGCTTGTGAAGTTGCCAAATAGTCAGTGCGCTCGCCGCTGCGCCCATCACAAAAAAGAGAGAAGCAACGGCCCAAAGCGTTGGCTGCGATCGCTCTCTTCTACGGTGTAGCGGCGCGGGCTGCTGAGACTGAGATACGGTTGAAGATGTCATGGGCCAGGTTCTCCTTTTGATAAGTTTATGTCGTAAAGTCTTTAGTCGTTGTTATCCAACAGCACCGTCACCTAGCTTTGACTATCTAGCTTTGACGCGATCGCTCTATCTAAACAGCTCTATCTAAACGGCTCTATCTAAACAGCTCTATCTAAACAGCTCTATCTAAACAGCTCTATCTAAACAGCTCTATCTAAACAGCTCTATGCAAAAGCTCTTATGCAAAAGCTCTGTGCAAAAGCTCTATCCAAACGGCTCTATCTAAACTATAGCGGTAGTCTCTGGTCTGTGTGGACGACCCGTATCCGTTTCCCTACGTCAGTAAGGTTACCCAGCACCTGCCTAGAATACGTATTCTCGCCAGAGAAGATCTGCTGCTGCCTCCAGTAAGTCTTTGAGGGGATCTTTGGGGGTTTTGCTACCCGCTCAGCGCATGATAGGTCGCCCAAATCGCCAGCGGCCTGAGATAGTGACAGGCTCTAAAGGTGCCAACGGCTGTAATAGCCTCGGGTGTGCGAAATTGCAGGCCGTGGTTGTAAATCTGTTGAACCACAGCTTCAGTGATTTCTAAGGCGATCGCCGGTTGGCCTTCGTGGGCAAAAAATGCCGCTAAGCCAAAGTTAATGCCCGTCCACACTTCTAGCTGATGGGTATCGTCTGGGTTTTGCGGCGAACCGTCCGGGCGCACGCCGTTGGCACAGCCAATCGCGATCCCCAGCTCAGCCGCGCTAAAGTGGCCCACCTGCACCCCTTCAAACTTTTGGTTTTGAGGGCCAAGCCGAGCCGCATACTGGTTGAATTTAACAAAGCAGGCGTCGTAAATTGCGGCTAAAGTAGGCTTTACATATTCGGGATCAACCACGTCAGGCAGATCCATCGTGGTCGTACAGAACTGGCCGCAAAGCTGGTCGGCCATCACCACATCAGAGCCGCTGCCCGTATCTAGCCGATAATAGCTGCCGTTCCACAGCTGTTTTTGATAGGCGGCGCGGCCATGCTGCCACCAGCGACGATATTGAGACAGCACAATGACAATCGTGCCTTTGACCCTACCGTGCTGCTGCAAAATTTCACCCATTGCGATCGCCGCACTCAGCGCCGCAATCCACAGTCCGCCGCAGTAAGCGCTAATTCCCTGCAATCGCCAGTCATCAAAGGTCTGGTCGGGCGCGCCGCTATTTTCTATCAGCCCATCGCCATCCGTATCAAACAGCTTGGTATAGCGCAGCGTCTCTACCACCGCAGGCCAGCATTCTTCTAAAAAGTCGATATCTGTACTGCCCGTAAACTGAAAGGCCCTGTACACTTGCAGCACAAAGTCACTAGAGAGATCTTTCCACTGGTTGCAGTCTTGGTAGCTGGTGTAGTTGGTTGCCACCCAGGGATTCTCATTCGGCGCGCCCAAATCGTGCGGCGTTGCGCCCTTCAGCTTGCGCGGTGCCCTGTGGTCTGCTGCGCCCACCGTGTAGTAATAGCCAATGATGCGCTCTTTGGCGTCAGCGGTAGGAATAGCGCGGGCAAAGGCACGCAGAACAGATTTCTCTAGCGCTGGCCAAAGTAAGAGAGTGGCAAAGCCGCCGTATAGCCGTACATCTAGGCTTTCGTACCAGCGATAGTCAATACATTCGAGTACGCCAAACTGGCCGACCGGGTCGGCTGTACTGGCCGCAGACCACAGGGTGCCGCCGCTAGTCAGGTCGTACAGCTCGTTGAACAAAGCCATCTTGAACCAGCTCGGCAAATCTGTTCTATCTAAAATTGGCTGCTGCCAGCTAATGATGTTCTGCTGCCAGGTGGTGTAGTTGGCCAGGGCTGTAGATGCGATCGCCCAGGCATTGCGTCCTTTGCGATCAAAAAAGTCGGTATAGCGCCGATAGGCCTGCTTTCCTTTGGCAAATTCTGTAACAGGTAAATCCCAACTGAGAGAAAAAGGAATCTGTTGGGTTTCACCGGGTGCAAGGGTAAAGCGCAGTGCGATCGCGCCCCCAATTCTTTCTCCCTCACTCGCCGCAGCCTTCTCATAGTTGCTGAGACGACCTGTGGCTGAAAAGTCATCCCACAGCTCATCGCCCTTTCCATCTGGGTGCCACCGGGTATGATACGAGACTTCTGAACCAGATGAACCCGGACAGTGAGCTGCGATCGCAAACTGTCCTTGACCTTCAGACGGCTCCCCGGTCCAACGACCGTCCATCACCACGCCTTTAGCAATACCGTCCTCGCAAACCAGTTTGTTGTAGTTCCCCTCACTTTCTTTTAGCGGTGGAACATAGTCATAAAAAGGACTGCCATCTTCTCTTTGTTGAATCTCGGGAGAGGTTTCACTATTGGTAAACCAGCCCACCATATTCTCCCAGCTCAGCATAATGCTCAAGCTCAGCGGCTGGTCGGTAGGGTTGTGCGCAGTCCATACAAACACAGCAACCGGATAGCTGGCTTCTTGATAATTATTCGCCCAGATAGGAGAGAACTGCTCGCAGGTCAAATTTGCTTTAAATACAGTCTCGTAGGTGTACCAGCTACGCGGATATAAGGCGCGGTAGGTGCCGGTTGGCTCAGTCGCTGAGCTAGCAGGGTACGGCTGCCAGCTAGACAGCTCGTCTGTTGGAATATCTGTTGTAAGAGTGTAGGCGATCGCATCACTCTCTTTGGCCTGCTCATACACACTAAACTGACAGCCTGGAAAGCTATCAAAAATATGCTCGCCGCCATCTAAATGCCACAGGTTAAACGATCCGTCGGGCGTTCGGCCTATGCAGCCTGCGCCAAAGCCACCGAGCGGTGCGCCATGTGCTGGTCCATCGTCTAGGTTGCTGGCATAGCGGACGACGTAGGGCGCGTCATCGGGCGCAGCCCACTGCTTGCCAATCGGCCACTGCCAAGCGCACGCTGGAATGTTTAGATTCACGCTATTGGACTGGCTCATGAATGACGTTCCGCAGGTTTTGACACCCCGGATTATCCTACGCTTTGGCTAAGCACGCCAGTTATTGAGCCGGTTATCAACCCAGTTGTTAAACCAACTATTAAAGTAGGTGGAGGCTAACGCCCTTTCAGAACGTCAGGGCTGCTCTCCAGCATGATAAGAGCTTCTAACCAGTGGCCCCGATCTGACATGCTCAAAGCCTAGATCCTTTGCAATCTTTTCTAGCTGAGAAAATTCCTCGGGTGTCCAATATTTGCGGACAGGCAAATGCGCTAGCGAGGGGCGCATGTATTGACCAATGGTGAGGCGATCGCACTTCGCAGATCGCAGATCTTCCATCGTTTTTATGAGTTCTTCCACCGTTTCACCATGCCCCACCATCAGACCCGACTTGGTCGGAATAGCTGAGTTAATGGCTTTTACATAGCGAAGAACATCGAGCGATCGCTCATATTTGGCCCCGCGTCGCACGACCCCTTGCAGCCGTTTTACCGTTTCTACATTGTGGTTAAAGCAGGCAGGCTTGGCCTGGGCAACTGTCTCTACGCGCGATCGCTGCTTCACCTCAGCGTCAGCCCCACCCCAAAAATCCGACGTCAGCACCTCAATTTCTGTCTCAGGGCTCACCTGACGAATCGCCGCCATTGTTTTTACAAACCAGCCTGCACCGCCGTCCGCCAAATCATCCCTTGCCACCGCTGTTAGCACCACATATTTTAGGCCAAGCACCTGCACCGACTCCGCGACCTTCTGCGGCTCCTTTGGGTCTAACGGCATCGGCGAGTGGCCCTTGTCCACCTGACAAAACGCACAGCTTCGCGTGCAGGTCGGCCCCATCAGCAAAAAAGTCGCCGTCTTATTGGCATAGCACTCACCACGATTGGGGCAGCGCCCTTCCTCGCAAATCGTGTGAATATTGCGCTGCTTAATTACCTTCTGTACGGCTGATAGCTCGCTTGCCTTACCGATGGGCCGTCTCAGCCAGTCTGGCATAGCCAGGATCTCGGGCCGAGGTCGAGCTGCCGATTTTGAGGCGTTGGGCAAAGGGGACATAGCGTCATCAGAAGAGAATGGTTTTATTTTACAGCGCACGCCTTGCTCATCACACGTCATAGATTGTGCAGCTAGTCACCGCATATCATTTCACCGCATATCATTCACCGCCTTCGTGTTCTCTCTTCCTCTCGATCTGGGCAACTTGAAACCAAGCGTATGCGTCAGTAAAGGCGTAGTTTTCTTCCCTTCGTCAGTCAAAGGAGTCCGTCGTGGCCAGTCATAGAATTCTAGTAATCGACGATAGTAGGGTTATTCGTGCTCGCGTACGAGATATGCTGCCAAACGGCAACTTTGAAGTGATCGAAGCCAAAGATGGCATAGAAGGCATTGAGGCAATTCGAGCCCAAAGACCTAACCTAATCATGCTCGACTTTTTGCTGCCTCGAATGAGCGGCTACGAAGTCTATCAAGAAATTCAGTCTAAAGTGGAGTTCCAAAGCATTCCGCTGGTGATGATGTCGGGCCGTCGTGAAGAGCTGACCGAAAAAATTCAAGAGCCCTTCGAGTTCTTTGAATTTATTGAAAAGCCCTTTGAGCAAAAAGAGCTAATTGGTGCCATCAAAGGCGCAATGGCCAAAGCCCGTAAGCCTCGCCCACAAGCCGCTATCGTTGACGAAGGCACCCTAAGTGGTGAGGCCGTTGTCGAATTGGCTACCCTACAAAAGCAAGTGAACACCCTGACGAAAGAGGTCGCTGCTCTCAAGGCACAAAACAACAAAATTCTTGCCTTCATCAAAAAGAAATTCGCATAGGTTGGGCTGCCAGGTCTGCCAAGAACTCACCCGATAGAAACTTAAAAGCCTCTCGAACCTTAAAGAAGTGTTCGAGAGGCTTTTCGCTATTACAGAGGTAATGGCGCAGCGCTCGGTCAGCGCTCGGTCAGCTCTAGGCGATCGCTAGAACAGCTGGCTTGCTGATGAGGATGGGTTTGCCGCTATCAATCTGCGGTGATGGGGCTTTACGTGCGGAATGAGCGAGTGGGGTTTTTCTAGTCCGTGGGTTTCCATCAGCTCTTGATCGCCCATGATGTCTAGGGGATCGCCATCGGCAATGATTTGGCCGTCGTCTATTAGCAAAATGCGATCGCACACTTCCAGCACAAACTCTAAGTCATGAGACGAAATTAACAGGGTCTCGGTAGACTTTTGTAAGAAGCTGATTAACCGGCGGCGGGTGCGCAAGTCTAGGCTGGCGGTAGGTTCGTCGTACAAAACAATTTGGGGCTGCATGGCCAGTAAGCCTGCGATCGCCACCATTTGCTTTTCGCCACCCGACAGATGATGCGGTGTTCGATCGGCTAGCGGTTCCATCCCCGTTACCTTTAGAGCCTGGTTTACCTGCTTAGTCACCGCTTCCGGGTCACAGCCCATATTCTGCGGGCCAAAGCCAATATCTTCTCGCACAGACGGCGAAAATAGCTGATCGTCTGGGTCTTGAAACAACATGCCGACTTCTGGCCGAAATGCTCCAGGCATGACCGGCTGATCTAAAAGAGAAATTTCGCCCGTGGTCGGGGTCAGCACGCCGCACAGCAGCATAAACAGCGTCGTTTTGCCACAGCCGTTATGACCGATAATGCCAACGCGCTGACCGTTGTGGATGCTGAGTGAGACGCCCTTTAAAACAGGATCGCAATTGGGATATTGAAAGGTCAGATTTCGGGCGGCGATCGCTACCTTATTTTCTCGCATTTGCTGACTGTTCACCTGGCTATCTAGCTGGCTATCTGACTGGCTATATGTCTGACTGTTTGGCTGGCTGTTTGGCTGACTATTCATCTGACTGTTTAACGGTTGATCGAGGGAACGATTGACGAAATTTTCGATGGAATTTTGATCGATAGAATTTGAACGCATACTTGTTTTCCTGTCTCAGATCCTATTTCAGCAAAAAGGTTAATTCTGTAATCACAAAGCCAATGGCCGCCATCACACACAAGCTAGTCAGTACGAGGCTGGTTCTATCTGCGGGCTGATGGGCCGCTAGCTGAGAAGACTGAAGCTGCCCGTAGCCTCTTAGCAGCATGGCCTTGTAAACTCGCTCTGAGCGCTCGTAGCTACGAATTAGCAACGTGCCCAGCAGCCCAGCTAGCTGCGATAGCGTCCGCCCGTTGAGGCGTAGCCAGCGGTTGCGATGGCCAAACCCTCGTAAGTGCATAGACCGCTGCATTGTAGAGAGCATATCGGCGGTTTCAAAGAGATAGCGGTAGGTAAGCAGCGTCATGTCGGCCAGTAGAGTGGGCAAGCCGAGCGATCGCATGGCCCGCAGCAGCGTCAAAAAAGGCGTTGTGCCTAGCAAAATAAAGCCTAGAGTCAAGATAGACACAAACCGAGCTACCACCAGCACCATTGTCATCAGCCCCTCTTGGCGCAGCGCCAGCGGTCCCCACTGTGCGAGCACCGTTTCACCTGAGCCAAAAGGCAGGACCAGCACCACCATTAAAATAAATAAACCTGGGTAGCGCAGCCGCTTTAGCAAAAAAGAAAGCGGCAGTCCTGAGAGCGCGTACATCATAGCGGTGACGCCCAGCATAGGAATCACCAGCGAAAGATGCTTGATCGCAGCAAACGCAAACATCAACAGCACCAGGCTGATTAGTTTGAGCCTAGGGGTCCAGCTATGGATGCGCGATCGCCCGTCAATATAGGTTTCAAAACTGGCTGTGGCCATAGGCTATCTCCCGGTAAGCAGTTCGGGCTTCACCCGCTGCAAAAATATCACCAGCATCGCGGTAAAGCCACCTTCTAAAATAGCTAGCGGTATGTGCATCAGCGTGAGCGTGACAATGGCCGTCTGTTCTGTACCTGCATTAAAATCTGCCGGAACCGTAGCAATCACAATTCCCATAAAGATCAGCGCCGACAGTGCTAGCCCGATAAACCCACCCAAAAACGCAAAAATGCCAAGTAAGACAGGCCGCTGCGGATTTTTGCGATCGACTAAAAACCGCAGCTGAAAAATGTGATAAGACAGCAGCGCTGGCACGCCCATCATGGTGGCATTAACGCCGAGAGTCGTCAGACCGCCATGCCCCACAATCAAAGCCTGAAAAAACAAACCAATGACAATAGCCGGAAAGGAAAAGTAGCCCAAAACAACGCCAAGCAGGCCATTTAGCAGCAGATGCACGCTCGCGGGCGGGATGGGAATATAGATAGAAGAAGCGACAAAAAAGGCAGCTGTTAGCAGAGATGCCTTGGGAATTTGCGGCCCCGGATTGCCCTGCTTGTCAATCTGGCGCAGTGAGTACCAGGTAAAAAAGCCCGTCAGCCCGTACCCGGCTAAGCAGACTTGCGCAGGAACAATCCCGTCGGGGATATGCACTAGGCTTTCCCTCCTAGGGGTTTACGAGAAAAGAACAAAGCCGTGCCGACAAATCCCCAAATCACAGCCGCCATACTGATCCATCGCTGCATAGGCGCAGCTGAGGGATTGCCTGGCAGGGCACTAGAGGTACTGACACTACCGGTACTGCCTGCGGCGTCGCCGACAGCAAAAGTTGTCGTCCCGCCGTGTCCGGCCTGCCTGACGGTGACCTCCCACTGGCCTGCGGTTGGAGCTGCATCCTGGCCCGCATCCTGCTCTGCTGGATCAAACACAAAGTATCCCTTCTCGTCAGTTTGGCCTTTAGTCCAAGGGGTTTGAGGATCGCTCGGCGCGTAGATCAAAACTTGAGCGGCGGCCATCGGCTCTCCATTGTCAAACGTCGCTTTGATGGCAACGGCTGTTTGCGTCGCTTCAACCACCGCGCCATGTGCGATCGCCTTGGGCGTTCGATAGCCCAGCAGCAGTCCAAGTACCAGCGTTCCAACCGCCAGACTGTAGAGTATGGGTTTTCTTACTAGCTGACTTGAGTAGTTTCGCAATGTCCTTCCCCAACGTGGCCTAAGCTTGTCAAAATTGTTTCTAAGCTGCTGTAGTCTTCTGGGCTGAGCTGTTCTTTAAGCTGATCGCTATCAACCGTAAGCGATCCCCCTTCAGCTAGGTCTGCTAGCTTACCGAAGCCAAGCGCACCGGTATTAATTTCATCATCGGCAGCCGCTTCGCCATCGCCAAATAAGTGATCAAAGTGAAAGGTAGCTTCTACATCGGCGGCGTCTGAACTATCCAAAAAGCCCTTGCGTTCGTCCCCGACAAAATCACCACAGCTAAAGGCGATCTGATCGGCGATCTGAATCTGAAACGGGATGGTTTCGCCTGCCTTAGTAGCCGAGCCGACCATCATCAGTGGATAGCCTGCGGCGGGGCCAGTTTCGGCAGGCACGAGCTGCCAGGCTAGCGCATTGTAGCGGCCACTGGGCGCATCTGGAATTTCGGCAACGGTGATGGGATCGGCGTCAGCCTCGCCCGCCGCTAAGTCAACGGTAATCGGCTCTGCTGCTTTGACTTGCTCTATTGCTTTGAGCGACTGATCTTTGCCCGCTTCAAAAGGGGGATCGCTCTGTGTGGCGGTGATACCAGCAAGTGTTACGTACACATGATCGAAGCTGATTTGCCAGCCGTCTTTGTCAACAAAGCCCTGACGAACGAAGTCTTCACCGTTGGCGTTGACGACTAGCGTTCCAGATCCAGCCGTCTCTGCCTCGTCTGAGGTGGCTACCGCATCAGCGGATGGCTCAGAGGCCTCTGAAGGCGTAGTGGATGATTGGCTGCTACAGCTTAGTACGGACAGGCCCAGCAGGATGACGGAGACGACTTTCATCGGGCCTTTTACCAGCCGATGCAAAGTGCTCAGCATAGGTGAGTGCGCGGATGAGTGAGCGGATAAGGGCGATCGCAGCTTAGTTGCCATGTATGGGAATACTCCTTCGCTTTTAACGAAAGCATGGATGACAACTGCTATTCTTTGCAATGCCCTAGGGGGGCATCCTCTCCTATCTTCAGGTTCTTGTTATAATCTGCGCTGCCGATACTAGAAAGTCTTTTAGGGCAAGGAATTAAGCGCGATCGCTCATACTAATTCTGGTATCTATCGAAAGCCAGCAATCGGTGAGTTTCGCTATGCTATTAACGCTAATCTGGTTTGACTTTCCGGTGCTTTTAGATATTTTTTGAGATATTTTTTGACCGAGAGACTCAGTAGGCGGATAAGTAATTCAGATGAGTAAGTCAACAGAGCGACTTACGTAAATTCACTTAAAGCGTTCACTCAGCCTATGTCACTTAGCCTGTGCAGGCTTAACCCGCTCTGTCAGCCTCCAGACACCTAAATTCAAAACACTTTTGATCCTGACTGCTATTGGCCTTTACCTACCCCCAAACGATTCAGTGAATCCTATTTTTTCTAGTCCGCCGACTGCCGCGAGTCCCGCCGCATTTCCCTCTGCACGCAAGACTAGCAGCGAGGCGTTGCCGCACAACCAAACGCATCCGCATGTCCATAGCGAAGAATCTTTGCGCAAGATCGTCAATCGGCTCTCCCGATTGGAAGGTCATATCCGAGGAATCAAAACGATGGTGCAAGAAAGTCGGCCCTGCCCAGACGTGCTGATTCAGGTGGCAGCGGTGCGAGGGGGCCTTGATCGGGTAGCGCGCATTATTTTGGATGAACACCTGAGTGAGTGCGTCACTCGGGCGGTGGATGAAGGTAATATTGCGGCTGAAGTGGACGCGCTAAAAGCAGCGCTCGATCGCTTTATCTCCTGAGATTCGTGAACTATAGAAGCTGCATATGAAACATATTGCGATCGCAGGGGCCGGGCCCGCCGGGGCAGCGACTGCGCTACTGCTTGCTCAGCAGGGCCTAAAAGTCACGCTGCTAGAGCAAGAGCCTGAGTTTGATCGCGTCTTTAGGGGTGAGGGGCTGATGCCGTCTGGGCTGGCCGCACTGTATCAAATGGGGTTGAAAGAGACCTTTGCGCAGATTCCGTCTCGGCAGCTGAGCGCCTGGGACTTTTATGTCGGGGGGCAAAGGCGAATGCGGGTAGTAGAGCCAGAAATAGACGGGCTCGCCACGCAGATTATGGATCAAGGGGCGCTGCTAAAGGCGATGGTAGAAAAGGCCAAGGCGCTGCCTAGCTTTGAGTTTTGTGCGGGGTGGCAGGGGGTGGAGCTGCTGCGCGATCGCAAGACAGACGCGGTCATTGGCCTGCGTGCTAAGGCAAAAGGAAAATATGGCGGGCAGAGCCGAGACGTTTTAGCAGACGGGGTGATTGCCGCAGATGGGCGCTATTCACGGCTGCGCAAGCTAGCAGGACTGGCTTTGACGAACTCGCCTGCTCAGTTTGACGTCCTGTGGTTCAAGCTCCCGGCTCCTGATTGGCTGGCAACAGAAACGCCGTTTGTCGCCTGCTTGCAGCCCGACCGACAGTTTGCCTTTTATCCGTCTTGGGATGGCACTGTGCAGATTGGCTGGATCGTTGAAAAGCCGCAAAAGCCGACAGGGCTATCAGCCAAACTATCCGAACTGCTGCGATCGCCACTGAAATCACCACAGCAAGCGAGCCTAGCCGAGTTAAAAGATCGCGATTGGGTTGAAGAATTTGCGCAGGCCGTACCGCCCAAGCTCGCGGCGCATTTTCGGGCGCATCGGCACGCGTTAGAAGGCCCCATATTTTTGGATGTGCAGGTCGGCTGCTGCGATCAGTGGAGCATACCGGGCTTTTTGATGATTGGCGATGCGGCCCACCCGATGGCCCCAAACCGGGCGCAGGGGATCAACATGGCCTTGCGCGATGCCATTGTGGTGGCAAACCACATGCGGCAGGCAGACAACCGCAATGGGCCAGTGCCACAGGCGGTGTTTCAGGCCATTCAGGCAGAGCGACAGCCTGAAGTAGAAGCGGTGCAGAAGATGCAGCTAGCAGAGTGGCGAAAGGTGGCGTTTATTTCGCAGCCAGGACTGCCGTACGAAGGGTTCAAGGCGATCGCATCCGTCTTTGGCCGTTTTCGATTTGCGCAAAATATTTGGCTACACGAACAAAAAGAGCTGCGAGAAGGGGTTGCCCATGTACAACTAAAGGCATAAATCTATCTGCAAAGCGGCTTTTCAAGGAACGGCAGCCCGAGATTGGCCTCTCAGTCTAAACCAGTCAGTTTAGTATGGAACTATTCAGCTATTTCAGACATTTCAGACAGTATGCTAGCCAAAAGCGGTTCCGGTCTGAGCACGCCCACTCAGGCCGTAAAAATAATGAATGGCCCTGCATCGCGCTTTGCGGCTAACTCTCCTAGAATGCTCATGACCTTTTTCTCTCGCAACTATTCTCGTTCGTTCAAGGGGCGTATAGCTGGCTTAATGAGCGGGTTTTGTTTGGGTTTGTTGCTGCCTTTAGCCCAGGCACTGCCTGTCGCGGCGGCTGAGCGGGTGACGCTGACCTACGGTTTTATTGAGATTTCGACAACGGTGGATGCGCTGCGCCAGTATGCGGATACGGGCGTACCCACCAGAGAGTTAGCGTCATATTTACGGTATTTGAGTACAGAGCAGCGATCGCAGTTTCGCCAGACGCTACGGGTTCGACAAGATGTCGATCACTTGCAGATTTCTCAGTTTTTATATTCTGCGATTGGTGAAAATATTTTGCGATCGCTAGGCAGCGTCATTCAGACCGCCGGTCGTCGGGATGGGGCCAAGGGCATTCGGGGCGCGCTAGTGCTAGCGGCGGCAGAGCCAGAAGGACTGTCTTTGCTAGGCGTATTAGAAAAGTTTCCAACCGGTACGGTGCGAATTGACTCGCAGCAGGCATTTCGGCTGTTGAATGCCGCTACTGGTCTGATTCAAGATACAGAGCAGGCGATCGCAGCTATCAGGGTTCAAAGCCAGCCGCCTTCGTTGTTAAGTGGCGGCGTAACGCCGTTAGAAGCGCTCTCTGCACCCGGTCCTTACGCGGTTACCGTGCAAACGCTGTCGATTGTGGATAGTGAGCGCGATCGCACCCTAATAACAGACCTGTATCTGCCAACGGACGCGCCACCAGCAGGCATCATTGTGTTCTCTCATGGGCTAGCGGGCGATCGCAAAGGCTTTCTTCCCGTCTTAGAACATCTAACCAGCTATGGCTATGCCGTTGCCGCCTTAGAGCACCCCGGCAGCAATACCCAGCGGCTGTACGACCTGTTTCAAGGCGTCGCCCAAGAAGTCTCTGACCCAAGTGAATTTAGCGATCGCCCCAAAGACGTTTCCTACCTGCTCGATGAACTCACCCGTCTAAACCAGGCAAATGGGCCCCTAGCCAATCGGCTAGATCCCTCACGCGTCGGCATCATTGGCCATTCCTTTGGTGGATACACGGCCCTCGCTCTATCCGGCGCTCAGCTCAATTTTCAAACCCTGCAAACCAACTGCGACTCAGACGAGTTTGTATTCAACGCTGCCAATCCGTCCATGCTGCTGCAATGCACCGCCCTACTCGACCCCGATCAGTTTAGTGAAAACCTGCGCGATGACCGCATTCAAGCCGTCATGGCCCTTAACCCGGTCACCAGCAGCCTTTTTGGCAAAGCAGGCTTCGCTCAAATCGCAATTCCCAGTCTCGTCGTTGCGGGCACCAGCGACCCGGTAGCCCCTGCCCTGCTAGAGCAAATTCGTCCCTTTACCTGGCAAAGCGCAGCGCCTGACCACTATCTAGCACTGATTCAAGGCGGATCTCACCTCTACGATCCGATCAATATTGAGGGCGCAGACAGCAACGCCCTGTCTAACCAGCTCGTCAATGCCGATCCGTCACTCGTCTATGACTACCTCAAAGCAATGGCCTTGGGCTTTATGCAAGCTGAAATCGATCAGGTTCCTGAATATCAAGCCGCGCTAGAAGGCGCTGCGGTCGTTCAAATTGGTCGGCAGCCCCTACCGCTATATGTTGTCAACACACTGACACCAGGGATGTTGAACCCATCTGTGGCCATTCCAGATATCGCACCTATCACTGTACCTGGCGCACCTGGCCCTGTCGTTCCCGACGCCCCACCACCCGATGCCCCACCACCCGATGCCCCACAATAGAAGTCTTATCAAAAGCAACGTCATCAAATCTTTTGAATCCCAACATCTTTGAATCTTATGAGCTTGAACGTTTACGGCATTCCTAACTGCGGCACTTGCAAAAAGGCAATAGCTTGGCTAGACGAGAAGGGCATTGACTACACCTTTATCAACACAAAAGAGAATCCGCCCACGCAGCAAATGATTGAGCAGTGGGTGAATGAGCTGACCGCGAGGCCAATGCGCAATACTTCCGGGGGCTCTTATCGGGCTATTGGTGAAGAGAAAAAAGAATGGAGCGATCGGCAGTGGGCCGATGCGTTTGCTAAAGATGCCATGCTGCTGAAGCGGCCTCTGTTTGAGAAAGACGGAAAGGCTGTGATGGTGGGGTTTAGAGCTAAAGAAGAAGATAAGCAGGCGACTTTGACTTAAAAGGATCTGTTTTTCCGATGACCCTAGAGACGACAGAAGAAGCGACAGAAGAAACAACAGATGTTGTCATTGTCGGCAGCGGCATCGGTGGCCTATGCTGCGCGGCTTTGCTAGCTCACTACGGTTTGCAGGTTATCGTCTGTGAGAGCCACACGCTAGTCGGCGGGGCGGCTCACGGCTTTTGGCGGCAGGGGCATCACTTTGATTCTGGTCCTTCCTTGTATTCGGGCCTGTCGTATAGCCCATCGCCCAATCCGCTGCGTCAGGTGCTAGACGTGATTGGGGAAGATTTGCCCTGGGCTCATTACGATACTTGGGGCTGTCGCCTGCCCGAGGGTGATTTTGATACGGCAGTAGGGGTCGATCAGTTCTGCGAGGTGCTACAAAAGCTGCGGGGATCGCAAGCAGTGGCAGAATGGCGAGAGCTTCAGCGGGTGATGAAGCCGTTGGCGAGTGCGGCGGTGGCTCTGCCAACAGCGGCGGTGCGCTTTGACTGGGGCGCGGTAAGAACGGCTGCGCCCTTCGTGCCCAAGCTGATACGGCATACCGCAAGTACGCTAAAGCTAACGGGGCCGTTTAGCCGGGTGATGGACGAAGTGATTACCGATCCCTTTGCTCGTAACTGGTTAAACATGCTGTGTTTTTTACTCTCTGGCCTGCCCGCTAGCGGCACAAGCACGGCTGAGGTGGCCTTTATGTTCGCCGACTGGTATCGGCCTGGGGTGCAGCTTGACTATCCGATTGGGGGCTCGGCGGCGCTTGTGGACGCGTTGGTGCGGGGGATTACGAAGCACGGTGGACAGGTTAAAACGGGGGCGCATGTCAGCCAGATTGACTCGAAAAATGGCCGGGTGACGGGGGTAACACTGCGCGATGGTAGCGCGATCGCAGCCCACAAGGCAGTAGTGTCTAATGCGTCTGTGTGGGATACTCTTGCCCTGATCCCAGCGGAAGCTTTGCCGAAAAAATTCGTAGAAAAGCGGCAGGCCACGCCCCGCTGCGACAGCTTTATGCATTTGCATTTGGGCATAGAGGCCGAGGGGTTACCGGCGGATTTGGCCTGCCATTACATTGTGGTTAATGACTGGGTGGTAGAAGGCTATGAATCGGGAATCACCGCGCCGCAAAATCTGGTCTTGATTTCAATTCCTTCGGTGCTAGACCCAGCGCTAGCGCCGCCAGGAAAACATACCATCCATGTCTACACGCCAGGAAACGAGCCCTATCATCTGTGGGCGTCTATGAAAGGGGCGTCTATGAAAGCGGGTACACCGGCCTACGAACAGCAGAAAGCGGCGCGATCGCAAGTTATGTGGCAAGCCTTAGCGCGCGTCATTCCAGATATTCGGCAGCGAACAACGCTGAGCCTAACGGGCACCCCGCTCACTCACCAGCGCTTTCTGCGCCGATCTCAAGGATCTTATGGTCCGGCTATTGCAGCAGGTAAAGCGCTCTTTCCGGGGCCGAAAACGCCGCTGGCCGGATTGCTGTGCTGCGGCGACTCGACCTTTCCAGGAATTGGACTACCCGCAGTCGCCGCTAGCGGCATGATCGCCGCGCATTCGCTAGTTAGCGTTTCTCAACAGCAAAAAACGATTCGTTCGCTGATGGACTGACAATTTACGGCCAATAACGCGTCGCGAGCATCTCGTAATCCTGATATCCTCTGGTAAGGAACTATTCCTCAACCTCATTTAGTGAGTTCTCGCCCCCCTTAGATTCGTTAACAGCATGACCCAAGAGAGCGAAAGTCGATTCGCGATAATCGCAACCCTGCTAGCCTTTGCCCTAGTCGGCGGTGTATCGCTTTTGCTGTGGGCGCTCACGGGTCGAGTAGACCGCGCAGTGCAGCTACAGTCAATCAGTGAGCTGACCTTGGATGAGTCGCTGCCAGCGTCTGTAAGATCAAAAGTGAGCGCTGGCAACAAAGCGCTGTTTGCAGACGAATCAGAGAAAAAAGCAGAAGGCATTGCGGCGATCGCCGATGGCAACTACGCCAGTGCGGTCACCGCTTTCAACGCGTCCTTATCAGAAAATCCGAACGATCCTGAAAGCGTTATCTATCGCAATAACGCTCGTATTGGCAACGAAGCCGCTCTAACCATTGCAGTCGTCGCGCCAGCAGGCGCACAAAGTGCCATTGTCTTAGAAATTTTGCGCGGTGTTGCCCAGGCCCAAGACGACATCAACCGCAGCGGCGGCATAGATGGCATGCCCGTGCAGCTACTGCTGGTGGACGATGACAATGATCCAGAAACTGCGAAAACGCTGGCCAGTGGCCTCATCAGCAATCCGGCTATACTAGGCGTGATTGGCCACTACAGCAGCGACGTGACGCTAGCAACCGTGCCTATTTACGAGCAAGGTGAACTGGTTGCTATTACGCCAGTAAGCACGGCTGTTGATCTCTCAGGAATTAGCCCTTATCTCTACCGTACGGTTCCTGCCGATAGCTTTGCCGCAGCGGCCCTTGCTGCGTACATGATCTATTACCGCGAAGACCGCACCGCAGCAGTCGTTTATGATTCGGCCAGCGAGCTAAGCGGCTCGCTCAAAACGGAGTTCAATAGCTTTATATCGGCTTGGGGCGGTGAGGTGATTGCAGAATACGATGTGGCCAATGGCTTTTCGGCTGAGGCGATCGCAGAGACGGAAGCTGACGTGCTGATGCTAGCTGCTAGCCCAGACACCCTGGCACAATCGGCTCAGATCATTCAGGCCAATGGCAATGCCAAGCCGATTTTGGGCGGCGATGAAATCTACAACCGCTATATTTTGGAAGAGACCGGGGAGAATGCGCGGGCACTGACGGTTGCCGTGCCCTGGCACCTGCTCTCGGGCGATACCGACATTGACTTTGTTGAAAGCTCTCGGGCGCTGTGGGAGGGCGATGTTAGCTGGCGAACGGCAACGGCATACGATGCGATGCGGGCGATCGCAGCCGGACTATCTGTAGATCCTAGCCGCGAAGGACTAAAAGCCGCGCTTGATAATACCGACTTCAGCGTAGATAGCGCGACTGGCCCGCTCGTTTTCTTGCCATCAGGCGATCGTCGCCAGGTTGACAGGCTCGTGCAGGTAGAAGCCGGAACCCGCTCAGGCACAGGCTACGACTTTGTGCCTTTTATCCTAGATTGAGTGGCCCTAGATTGAGTGGCCAAAATTAAGGCTAGCTCGCTGAGCTAAACCGACTCAATCAGACTGAGATGCCGTTTTTGCAGGGCACCTTAGGTTGTTGTGTCAAATATTTTTTGCCTAGCAAAATTAAGAAAGATAACGTTCAAAGGCCTTTCCAGGCTTGGCTTTTCTCATAAAAGGCGTGAGCGCCCATTCAAAAAATGAGTTTAAACCGTGTGAACTAAGGCTTTCGAGCAATCCCAACTCACATAAAAAGTTGTTATACTTATTTACATAAATCCGTCTTAAACCTTAATATTTCGCACTCACATGAAATTCAATCCGCTCGCAGGCGTTTTCAAGCCTAATGTTTCTGTCAACCTTGCCTCTCAAACGACCCTTGCGATCGCCCGCCTAGTCCTTGGCCTGATGATGATCCACAACGGCCTAGACAAGCTAGCCGACATCGAAGGTTTCGCCCAGGCATACGTCGCTTATATTGGTCTGCCTTTCCCTATCTTCTTTAGCTACGTTGCCGCCTACACAGAGCTAATTGCCTCGCCACTACTTATGGTGGGTCTGTTCACTCGCCCCGCAGCTTTTGGTCTGTTTAGCACCATGTGTGTTGCTATGTACCACCATGTCAAAGTCGCTGGCCTCAGCCTTCCTTACCTAGAGCTGTCTGCCATTTACGCCGCCGTCTTCTTTTACTTCACGGTCAACGGCCCAGGTCTCTTTTCCTTCGATGCCCTCATCACCGACCGAATCGATACCAGCGCCTTGTCTGCTAAAGCCAAGCGAGTCATGCGCCTAGACAAAAAGCCTGAAGCCGACAGCGTGCAAAAGTCTGAAGCCAGCGCACAGTAGATTATGCCGGTAGATTAGGCTCTTGTATTAGGTTGATCTCACAAAAATATCGAGCTTATACAGCTAGTCTCATACAGTCAGCCGCGTCAGCTAGCCTTCAATGTTAGCTAGGCGCGCTGATCTCAAAAGCACGACAGGAAGCGACGCCAAGACTAGTATCAGCGTCGCTTTTTGCTGGCTCCTATTTGCTCGGACCTAGCAGATGACTTGCCATTTTCTGTGGTGTTCGATGCTTGTGGTATTTGATGATATAGAGTTTAGGATATCCGATTGGAGAAGCGACCCTTGCCACCCACTATCCCCTTAAATTTTGTCGATGAGGATCAAGTTAAAAGAGAGTATGTTAATCAGTCTGTATGGCTAGAAATGTCTGGGTTTACGGGTCGCCCCGGCACCTATTGCCTTCTGCCCTCAAAAGACGGCGAGCTAGCGCGCGTGCTCGTCGGCAAACCCCACACATTTGATACCTGGACGCTCGGCAGTCTGGCGCAAACCCTACCCGCGCAAAAGTATACCCTAGCCGATGAGTTCTCAGCCGAAATGGCAACCAAGCTTTGCCTTGGCTGGGTGCTAGGCCAGTACCGCTTTACCCGCTACAAGCGACTAGCCGACGCCCTGCCCGAACTAGAATATCCAGAAAGCGCCGACGAGCACTACATCACAGCAACCGCCGAAGCCACTTATTTAGTGCGCGATCTAATTAATACGCCCGCTTCGGACATGGGGCCACAGCAGTTAGCCGAAGCCGCCGCCCAGCTAGCAGAGCGGTTTAATGCCCAGTGCACCATCACGGTTGCAGAAGACTTACTGACTCAGAACTATCCGATGATCTACGCAGTCGGGCAGGCAAACAGTCACTCAGAAAGTCAAGCGCCTCGGCTCATAGATATTCGCTGGGGAGATAAAGATGCGCCCAAGGTGACGCTGGTGGGCAAGGGGGTTTGCTTTGATACCGGCGGGCTAAATATGAAGTCAGCAGCGGGCATGAAGCTGATGAAAAAGGATATGGGTGGCTCGGCGCAGGTGCTAGGGCTAGCCAAAATGATTATGCAGCTAAAGGTGCCGGTGGCCTTGCGGGTGCTTATTCCGGCAGTCGAAAACAGCATTTCGAGCAATGCGACTCGGCCTTCGGACGTGCTGACCTCTCGGCAAGGATTGACAGTAGAAATTGGCAATACCGATGCGGAAGGGCGCTTGGTCTTGGCTGATGCGCTCACAGAAGCGAGTGACGAATCGCCTGATTTGCTGATTGACTGCGCGACGCTTACTGGTGCGGCGCGGGTGGCTGTTGGCTCGGAGATTGCCGCGATGTTTTGCAATGACGACGCGATCGCTCAGTCCCTATTGCAGGCCGGTCTAGCTCAAGACGATCCGCTGTGGCAGCTGCCTTTGCACGAGCCCTATCGCGCCATGCTAGAGAGCAAGGTCGCGGATCTCAATAATATTTCCAATACGCCCTACGGCGGATCGATTACGGCGGCGCTATTTTTGCAGGCCTTTACGCAGGGGCAAACGCCTTGGGTGCATGTAGACTTTATGGCGTACAATCTGCGCAATCTGCCCGGCAGACCGGAAGGCGGCGAGGCGATGGGAATGCGATCGCTATTTGCCCTAATCAAAGACCGGTTTGCCGAGTAGCCAGTTTGCCGAGTAGCCAGTTTGCCAATTCTGCAAATATCTGCAAATAAGTTTGCAAAAGTGTAGTGTCAACGATGCCGATTGACACTACAATATCAGCAAAAATTTGATAAAAAATAATCGATAGCTGAAGCTAACGCTCGTCGCCCGGTGGGAACTGTAGGGAGGCTTGCACATATCAATAGTTCTTGATTTATTTTTATTTAATCGGCCTGCCGCCCCCCTCTAAGGCCAAACAACTAAGGCCAAACAACTGTCAAACGACTGCCAAAGGAGTACTGCCAAAAAGTACTTTCACAAAACAACTGCCAAAAACGACTGCTGTCAGCTATTGCCGGGTCTCACTTCGATGACATCTATACCGCCCACCTCATCTACCGTTCGATCAGCTGCGCCACCAGTAACAGCCGTCCGCTCGCTCACCGTGCGTCAGTTTTTGCAAGATCGGGTCCGCCACGGTCTGTCTGGTTTGGTGCTACCGCTGGTGTGGACTGCTATTTTGATCACCGCAGGCGGCATTGGCATCCGGGCGGTTTTGGTGATGACTCGCAACCCACCGTTGCCAGACTGTTCTGCCCTGTCAGCGCTAAGTTCAGATAGCGAGCGGCTGCTGTGTGCGCAGGCTAGTGTGCAATCGGGATCTGCTCAGGCATTGATTGAAGCCATTGAGCTCGTTGAGCCCTGGACCTCGTCGAATCCTTTGTATGTAGAGTCTAATCGGCTGATGGATCGCTGGTCGTGGGCGCTGCTAGATGAGCTAGAGCAGATGGTGCAAAGAGGCGATCGCCGCCGTGCGGTGGCACTAGCAGAACGCATTCCACCTCGAGTAGAAGTGTATCCACAGGTCGAAAGTGCGATCGCGACTTGGAATAATGAATGGACCATCGGCGAAGAAACCGAAGCAGATGTGCTCAAAGCCATTGAGGCGCGCAACTGGCAGGGGGCGCGCCGAAACCTGCAAAGGCTCAAAACGTTAGACAGTAACTACTGGGTTCGCACTCGCCACAACCAGCTAAAAGTAAAAATAGAACGTGAGCGCACTGCCCGCCTACAGCTACAAAAAGCGCGCGCACTGGTCGCCACCGGCGATTTAGAAAAGCTAGGCGAGGCCCTCGCCATCACCAAAGCCATCAACCTAGAGACCGATGCTTGGGTTGAGTCCAAAGCCGATATGGAGCAGTGGGCTGAGCGAGTGCTGCAATACAGCTTTCAAAAGTGGGAAGAAGAAGACATTGAGTCGGCCATCGAAATTGTGCAGCTCGTACCGCCCGGTCTGGCCACCACCTCTGAAGCAAAAGACCTGATCAGCTTTGGCCACGCGCAGAGCTTAGCCAGTAACCCTTACGATCAGTGGGCACCTTCCTATGGTCAAATCTATAGCCTAATCGAGGCCATTCAGGCCGTGCAGCGCATCTCGCCCGATAGCCCCTTCTATATCAAGGCGCAAGATAGCCTCAGCGAGTGGCAAAAGAAGCTAGATGACATGGTGCAGCTGCAGTATGCCAACAATGTGGCCAGTGTCGGCCAGGCGGCAACCTATCGCTGGGCTATTGCCGAGGCTGAGCAAATCACCCAAGAGCGGCCGCAGCGGGTACAGGCACAAACGCTGGTATCCCACTGGGAAAAGGAGATTCAACGGCTAGAAGACAGGCCGATTTTGACCGAAGCGGTCAGGCTAGCTACGCTAGGGGGCAAGCCAAATTTGCGCTTAGCGATCGCTCAGGCGAGCCAGGTCGATCAGGGCCGAGCCCTGCGCATAGAAGGCCAAACCTACATCGCCGAATGGGAAGACCGAATTGAAACCATTGAAGATCAGCCGATTATGGATCAGGCGCAGCAGCTTGCTGAAGCGGGTAAGCTGAGCGATGCGATCGCCCAGGCCGGTAAAGTTGCCAAAGGCCGAGCCCTCTATGCCAGTGCGCAAACCACTATCAAAGACTGGACTGAAGAACTGCAAATCATTGAAGATCGGCCCATTTTAATCCAGGCAGAGAATCTCGCGGCCCAAGGCTCTCTTTCTGCGGCAATTGGAGTAGCTGCGCAAATTACGCCAGGCCGAGCGCTTTACGATGAGGCACTAGCGAGTATTAACATTTGGGACAGAGAGCGGGCTTACATTTGGTCTTTGGAAGCCCCTGCGGTTGAAGAAAGTGCAGGCGGAGACTACAGCGACAGCTACACTGATGATGGCTATGAGGATAGCGACAGTGATGAGTTCTAGATGAGCGATTTGACGACCGGCCCCCCGTCTGAAGCCAAAGATCTTTCTGAAGGAAAGCGCCCCCTTCAGCTAATGCTAATTGACGAAGACCCGGTTTTTCGACTGGGCTTGAAAGTGTGGCTAGAGCAGCAAAGCGATTTTGTGGTGGTGGCCGAGGCCGGAACCGCAAGCGAGGCGCTCAGTAAGGTGCGATCGCGCTTTGCAGACTATCAAAAAGCGCTAGATAACCCCGCGCTGCGCCAGCAAAAGCAACCCCTTGCAGCGCCTATCGATCTGGCCCTGCTTGACTTAGGCATCGGCGCAAAAGACCCCAGCGCCACCCCTGGCCTGTCTCTTTGTCAGCAGATCAAAACAGACTTTCCTCAGCTGCCCATCATGGTAATTAGCGCTCAGCAGGAGCCTGTGCTGCAGGCGGCTGCCGAAAGAATGGGCGCGAGTGCCTACGGAACGCGCAGCATGTCTGTCAGGCGGTTGGCGCAGCTGATTCGGCAAACAGCCACCAGCAAAAATTTAGCCGATGCGGGCTCCGACACAGTGGCCAATGATTCAGACGCTGCTTCAGCGACCGATTCAAGGACGCGCAATCTGGCCGAAAAAACACGCCGCTCACGTTCAGATCGGCCTCGTCGGGGTAATGCCTTATCGCGTTTAGACGATATTCCAGGGCCACTGACCGCAATGCGAATTAGCCTGCGGCTCTCTGGCGTGCGGCAAATCGACCAAAGCCTATCAGAGGTGGAAGCGGCGCGCCAGCAGACGACGGCTTGGTTAGAGCGGGCCGTTTTGGCAGGTAAAAAACGAGAGCTTGTGGCCGCGAGATGGCTAACCGCAGCGCTGTGGCGGACGCCGAAGTTTACAGATAGGCAATCGGGCAGTCCGCAATCGCCTAGATCGAGTCGACATACAGCTAGCACCGACTGGATTCGGATGGCTCGCCAAGAAGGTGGCGGCAGCTACGCGGATCGAACGGCTGCTCGGTATTTAGATCGAGAGGCACTCGTACCGGGTGCAGCGGCGGCGCTGGCCTCCATGGAATCGGGACTGGAATCGGGACTGGAGTTGGGATTAGACCCTAGTTTGCGAATGCGATCGCCCGCAGGTGCGTCACTGGGCGCGCTGCAAGGACGACCAGGCGATGTGCAAAACGCGGTCTTTGAAGGGGTGTTTGCCAAGCTTCAGCGCCCGCTGAAAAATATTAGCGATCAGCCCTTAGAGATTGACGTGCTGCGGGCAGATAAAAAGCTAGAGCTGCTGTACTTGGTGCTGCGGCAGCTAGAAGAACTGCTGGCAGATCTGCGCGCCTCTCAGTGTCAGCCGGGGCAGCTAGGCGGGCGATCGCGCCAGGTTATTAGCGATCTGTGGGACGCGGTCAATACCGAATTTTTTGGCAAATACTACACCGTACGCATTGGCAACGTAGAAGAAGAAGTGGTGAGCCTGCTGCAAAAAGAAAAGTCGGTAGTGCGATCGCAAATCCTCAACACCATTCCGCTCGTGCCCGAAATGTTTGGCCACTGGCTGTTTCAAGACGCCATGGTAATTGACAGCTCGCCTTATTTGGCCACCACGCCGCAGGCGATCGCCTACAGTGAGCGCCTGCTCGAAAACCTCACCATTCAAGTCGCCAACGCTGTCATTCAGCCCCTACTCAACCGCGTGGCCGACAGCGAACCGATCAAAAAAAACCTGTACAGCAGCAGGCTAATGTCCTCACGCGAAATTGAGCGCTTCCGCAATGATCTCTCTTGGCGCTACCGCGTAGACCGGCTGATCAACGAGCCCAAAGCTGTCTTTGAAAGCCGCTACAACATTTTTGTGCTCACCCCTAACGGCATCGGTCAAGCCTCGCTGTACGCCCCTCGGCGAGCTGAGTTAGATCAGCTTAGCGGCATTCCCTTTGCTGTAACGCTGGCCCTAGAAACCAGAGACGCCCTTTCTCCTCGTCTGCGGTCGGCGGTGTCTTTCATTGGTAGCGGTGTGGTCTACGTGCTCACAGAAGTTTTGGGCCGTGGCATTGGCCTAGTTGGACGGGGCATTTTTCAGGGGATGGGCTCTGCCTGGCGAGAATCTAAAGGGAAACGGCGGCGGGCGGGTGTGAGCGATCGCGATTCAGAAAGCTATCAAAACGCGCGCTATCAAAACAACTATGTTGAAAATCCTTACTCTCAAGATTTTAACGAGTGGGAGTAAGGGCCAGTTGCAGCCTTTCAACAAAATTATAAATAACAAAACCGTCATCAAAAGATATCTGTAGCTGAGATATCCGCAGGTAAAGATGTTGGTATTAAGACAGGCTGGGTTTCCAGACCGGGTTTCAGCCCAGGTTTCAAAAACTGAAACCCGGCGCTGTTTGTTTAAACAGAGTGCCACACTAGTTTTACCAGAAACAACAATCTAGAAACAGAAACAACAATCTAAGACTATAAACAACAAACACCTGTTGTCCCCAGTCATTATCAACCATTTTTAGAGGAAGCCTGATGAAGCGTTTTGGCCTTGCAGTGTTAACCAGTTCTGTCTTTGCGCTTTCTGCGCTGACTAGCTGCGCCCAGTCTCCTACCACAAGTGCGGCCACCGACAGCATTGCCCCCGAAAGTCCTGCTGCTGGAAATGTGGCCGACGAAAGTATGGCACAGGCTGAAGCAGATGTCATCATGGCTCAGCCTGCCTCTCAGCCAATCTCTCAGCCAGCCTCTCAGGCAACCACTGGCGCGATCGCCCAGCCGCAGCTAATCAAGCGGGCTCATTTAGCTTTGAGCGTAGATTCCGTAGAAGAAAGCTCTGAGCAGATAGTAACGATCGTGCGATCACAAAATGGCGATGTGCTAGCAATGCAAGACTACGGCGATCGCCAGCGCAGTATTGATTTTGAGCTGCGCGTCCCTCAAGAAAAGCTAGATGCTACCCTCGCGGCGCTAATTGAAATGGGCACCGTGCGCAGCCGATCGGTTACTACCGAAGATGTGTCGAGTCAGCTAGTTGATTTGCAGGCGCGGCTGATCAATGCCCGCAAGTCGGAAGCAGCGCTACAGGAAATTATGTCGAGATCTGGCGAAATTGCGGATGTGCTAGCGGTCTCGCAGGAGCTAAGCACCGTGCGCCAAAGTATTGAGCAAATGGCCGCCACGCAAAAAAATCTGCAAACTCGGGTGAGCTATTCAACGGTGACGCTGAGCTTGCAAAGTGCGATCGCAGCTTCGCCCAACCAGCCCAACGTGGCCACCCAGCTCGCCACCTCTTGGAACCAGGCGACTGACTCAGTTGGCGACTTTACCACCGACCTGCTCCAGCTCGGTCTTTGGCTGCTGGTCTATAGCCCCTACTGGCTGCTATTAGCAGGCGGTGCAATGCTCGCTAACAAGGCTCATCAAAGAAACAAAGTTCGCCGAAGAAATGCTAGCTCCTGGCAGGCCTAACGGACGTGCCTAACAGACTAAGACTATCGCCCCAGCAGCATCGCCCTGCTTTGTACCTCACGAAAAACCGGGTCTACCTTAGAACGAGGGGCGTAGGCTTCGGGGTGGAGTGCGATCGCTCGCCTGAGATACTCTGCTGCCGAACTCGGCTGCTGCAAAACGGCATAGCAGCGCGCCTGCTGGTAAAACGCGAAGGACTGATCGGGTTCAATCGCCAGCGACTTGTTATAGGCTTCAATCGCCAGGTTATAGTCGCCCATTTTTTCAAGCGCCCAGGCCAAGCTTAGCCAGCTTTTATAGTCGTACGCCTGATGCTTTAGCGCCTGCGTAAAGCTGTGGTGCGCCTCTGGATAGCGCTTGATCTTCATCAACGTCAGGCCCCGATGGTGCCAAATTCTCGCCACCGTATGGCCTAGCGCTAGCGCCTCGTCAAAAGCGGCTAGGGCCTCCTCATAGCGACCTAGCCGCTTGAGCAAAAAGCCTTTGTGAGTCCAATACAGCGCTGAAGTAGGCGCAAGTGCGATCGCCCGGTCAAACTTTTCAAGCGCCGCCGCGTCTTTTCGCTGGCTCATCAACACCTGGCCCAGGCTCGCCCACACTTTATGCGCCGACGGTTCGCTGCCTAAACCTATAGCTTGCAAAATTGCCAGCGCCTGCTCCAAACTCGCTAACGCCTCATCGAGCTGTTGAAGCCTATAAAAGGCTTTTCCCCGTCCGTACCACAGTTCAGCAGCTAGCGCGCCCTCTGCCATCGGGCTTGCGATTGCTTGGTCGTAGCTGTCTACCGCCTCTTGATAGCGGCCAAGTCGATATAGGCTTTTGCTTTTACCGTACATAGCTTTAAAGTAATCAGGAGATATTGCTAATGCTTCTTGATAACTTGACACTGCTTCACCATACCATCCCATCTTTTCTAAAAGCGTGGCGTAGTTATACCAAATGCGCGGCGCTTTTGAACGAATTTGTAGCGCCTTGACGTAGGCTTCAATCGCTTCTAGGCACTGATCCGCCTGCGCTAGGTAATAACCCAGGTGGCTCCAAGCCTCAAAACTGTAGGGGACAGTCTGGCTCATTTGTCTATAAATCTGAATCTTACGCTCAATGTCAGCAGACGTTAACACGGGGAAAGTACCACAGCTAGACAAATTATGCTCAGCGGCCTCAACAGAGTCAGAGTGGGTAATCACATCGATAGTTTCGTCGCCCTCTTGGTTGGTAGCCGTAGGCCCGGCAGCCAAAAGGGGAGCCTTCCAAACAGTGCGGGCTAAAACATCAATATACGTACCCATGATAATTTCTTTTGTCTCCGATGGTTTTTGGTCGCTCGCACGATCAAATTTCTACCAAATCACCCTAAAAAAGTTCTACAGATTCAAGGCTTGATAGAGAAGCTTGATAGAGCTACACTAGCTTTTCCGTTGCCCATGAAAATAACCGCTCGATTTTTTAAGAATTCGATTAGTTGTCTGTGCCAGGTGATTGACGTTGAATGACTATTTATGCAGATTATGCAGAACGGACTGTTTAGAAAGCGGTAGATAGCTGATGACAGCGCAAGCATCGTGGCCCAGCGGTATGGCCCAGTGATGTGGCCCAATAATTTGTTCGGCGCAGGTTTTGCGAAACGCCAGGCTGAGGTTTCAGCCTGACATTTTTGCCTGTGGAAAACTCTGTAAAACCTGTGGAAAACTTTTTTTAGAGCCAAAATACGGCTACAAATGTTACAGTTTTCTGTTTTTTTAATTTTCAAGGTAGCCTATCAGAGACCTTGGAAACTGGTAGGTTTTGGCAATTTTTTCAGATAAAAAGCTTTCCTGTCTCGGCTGATTGCGATCGCAGCCAACGTTTTCCACAGCGCTTAAGCCAGAGTGGATAAAAGCACGAGTACAACCGTCATAGGTAGAGGTTGCCTACGTTACGGCAAATAGCTCTCTGAGCAGGCCGCCCTTACCCTGATTACCGGCGATTAGCTGATGTAAAAGTTCGTACTGCCATCGATATAAAAAGCTCTCTGGATGAATCGCGATAGTGCGGAGCTTGCTGATTTGATCCAGGCTAGAGGCAGCCTGTCCGCCCTTTTGACTGAGGCAGTCTGCCATCGGGTGTTCCCACTGCTCAAAAAATTGATTGAGTAGTGTGCGATCGCGCTTTGACAGCGACTGTGCGCCTTTTACCTTCACCATCTGTACGCCACCTTCAGGGCGATCGCGCTGCGACAGCTGACCCGACTGCACAGATAGCCACTGCTCGGCTAGCAACGACGGCATCGTGCCAAGGCTGTACTGACTGGGGTTACAACTAGCCTCGTGCTGATTAGAGTCGTCTTCCGGAGCCAAAGCTAGCGTAATTCCCCCAATTTCCTTTAGCTGGCGGTCTTGCAAAAAGGCAGAAAGCGCCTGAAAAAATGGCGTCAGCACCTCACGTTCTACAGCCTCGCTCAGACGAATACCCGCCTCAGAGTAATCGGCAATATTGGCATCTGGGCTACCCGTTTGAATCATCTGATCGTTTTTGTACGCTGCCTGCAAATCCTTTTGGCTCGCTGGTTGCAAACAAAACCAAACGCCATCGCCAACCGCGTCGCGCACCTGCTGCTTAATGTCGACAGCTTTAGGCAGCGGCACACTGCCCACCTGCACCTGCAAATGTTCTATCTGCGCCTCTTGCCCCGAAATTGACGTTTCCTGCGCCTGCACTTGCGACGCCAACACCGCAAACTGCCGCTGCTGCTCGTCTGAAAGCTGCGTAATTTTTTCTTCTAACAGCTCAATTTGAGCCCTCATCGTGGCAATCTGTCGATCCTTTTCACCCAGCAGCTCAGTTTGCTTCATCAGTAGCTGAGTTTTCTGCTTAACTTCTAGCGCGCCTAGCCCTGATCGAATCAGGTTAAAGTAGCGCAAATCAGCAATATCAACCGCCTGAGCCGGGACATCTGGCAAATACAAAAATCCTTGCCGCTGGCTCATCTGCACTATCAGCAAATGCCCCTCAGTATTCTCAATTGTCAGCTGCCGCTCACCCGCAGCTTTTTCTAACGTTCCTTTATAGCGGCGCTTGCTGTAGTAAAACTCTACGTGCAAGGCGGTGTCTGTTTCTGAAATATCCTCTATGTCAGCAGCGGAGATGTCAGCAGCGGAGATGTCAGCAGCGGAGATGTCAGTAGAGATATCTGTGTCAGCAGGTTGAGGGGGCAGGGGATTGTGCCTAGACGACAAACCAGATGACGAGCCAGGCGACAGTGGGTGTGAATTTGCTTTGGCAGGTGCTGATTTGCCTAGATTGGGCAGCTTGGGCGGCAGCCGAAACAGCGCAGGCGATTCTGACGCAGCGATAGGCGGCTCGCTATTAACTGGGGCCTGAAGGCTATGGGCCACTTGCTGAGCAGGCGTTTTTGAGACTGGTTCTGATTCTGATTCTGATTCTGGTTCTGATTCTGGTTCTGATTCTGGTTCTGAGGCCGGTTCTGGTAGCGGTTTTGATGGCGTCTCGCGCCAGGGTTGAATGCCAACATCAGGCGAATCAACAGGTTGAGCCGGTCGAACGCCGACCAGCTCTAGCTCTACGGTGCGGTTGCCTCGCCATTCGTTTAGCCGCAGCTTGTAGGCAATGTCTAGCGCTCTGGGCAAAGGATGATAGCTTCCCCAGCGCCATGCGATCGCTTTCACCACCGTTTTTTGATTAGCGTTCGACTCACGCTCTAAAGTACTCTCCCGCTCTTGATTAAACTGCGTGTGCGCCACCGTTAGCTTCAGGTGATCGCTCGTTTTGCCAATGACCTTTTGCTCAACCACCGCGACATTTGCCGTCCAAAAAACCGGATCGGGGTTTTCAATCCCGCAAGGATGAATTTGATCAATCTGGGCATAAAGATCTAGCGTTATCGCGGCAAGCGGAGCCTGGGCATCAACCGTTACCAAAGGCTTTAGATGCTCTACCTGCAAGTGCTTGCGGGCAAAGTTGCTCAGCCGAGACTTAACCTGACGCAGCTTGCTAGCCTGAAAAGAAAAGCCCCCTGCCGCCCGGTGCCCGCCATACTTATCGAGCAGGTCATCACAAAATTGCAGCGCTTCAAACACATTAAATTCTGGAATGCTGCGGGCCGATCCTCGAATCTCTTTCATATCGTCATCTTCGTAGGTGCCAATAAATACCGGCACGCCATAGCGCTCTACCAGGCGCGAAGCCACAATGCCAATCACCCCGTGATGCCACTCGGGCTGCACCACCACCAGCACCCGTTCCTTTTTCAAATCCAGCAGGCCAGAGTCTATTTTAGTCTCACACCATTCCACCGCCTGCGCTTCAATAATTTCGCACATCTGACGGCGCAGCTTATTGGCCTCTTCGCACTGCATCGCCCGCTGCAACGCCACACCCACGTCGTCTGTCGTCAGCAACTCAATCACAATTTGTGGATCAGAAATGCGGCCCACAGCGTTGATCCGAGGCCCTAGACGAAAGCCAATGGCTTCAGGCCGCAGCGCTGTTTCTTCACTTAGACCCGCCACTTCAATCAGCGCCTGAATGCCAGGAATCCGCGACTTGGGCAGCAGCTTTAGCCCTCTTTTTACCCACCGCCGATTCACGCCTGTCAGCGGTGCCAAATCAGCGATAGTGCCCAGCGTAAACAGCGCTAGCAGCGGCGCGGTCAGATCTTGCGTTTTTTCTAGGCGCTGGGCAAGGCAGACGGCTAGAATGTAGGCCACGCCGACACCCGCCACCCCTCGGTAAGGAGAGGTTTCGCGAATCAGCTTGGGGTTGAGAATAGCGTCAGCAGGCGGAATGCGCTCGGGAACATCGTGATGGTCAGTCAGGATGACTGTGAGCCCCAGTTCTTTGGCAAGGGCAACCGGCTCATAGGCCGCAATGCCGTTATCTACCGTGAGGATGACGCCGCCGCCAATACCATGAAAGTCTTCGACGATGCGCTGGTTAATACCGTAGCCTTCGTCCATACGGCTAGGGATGGCGTAGTTGACCGATGCGCCAAGGTAGCGAAGCGATCGCATCAGCAAAGCCGTACTCGTCATTCCATCCGCATCATAGTCCCCACAGATCAATATCTTTTGACCCGCTGCGATCGCCGCTGATAGCAAATCCAGACTCTTTGCCAAATCAGGAAACTCATCTAGCGGCGAAGGCAACAGCAGCGTTTCAGGATCTAAAAACTCCCAGGCTTGCTCTGGGGTATAAATGCCGCGATTGATTAAAACCTGTGCCAGTAAAGGAGAAAGCGCTGTTGCTTCGGCAATGTGCTTGGCCTGAGACTTTTGGGCCGGAAAAATCTGCCACCGCTGCTGAGGAACCTGACGCTCGGCAGGCGAACGGGGCCCAGCGACACGCTCAGCAGTTGGGCTATCTTCAGCTTGACCATCCGGGGCCGAAATCAGATCTTCTGACACGTTAGATCAATCAGTTACTCGCACAAAGCACTATAGCGCTGACCCCACACATTGAACACATGGCCGCCAAAAAGCAGCAGATGAACGCAAGGCAGAGCAGCGCAGTAGATCGTTTGATCTAATAATAGAGGATGGGCTGGCTTAGCAGTGTGTCTGAAGTGACCAGTTCGGCAGCTTGACAAACAGCTCAATAAACCAAGACTCGGCCATCATTAGCAACATGGACAACCCGATCGCTATCGTGGCCACTCGGCAACAGCTCAACCTGCAAGGTTCCAGCATCCGGGCGATGCAGCACCGCATTTACGGCCTGATTGTGCTCATCCCAAAATACCAACGACATTTCGTCATCTACGCCGACTAAGGTTTCGATAGAAAATTCGGTCTGAGGCCGCAGCCACTGCATATCAATATCGAGCACCCGCTCTAGGTTGACCATACCGTTAGTGCGGTTGATAAATTCGATGGTGATCGGCTGACCGGGCATAAAGCGAATCTGGTTTGTTTCGCAGCGGTATGTGCAAGGTTCTGCCTGTGCGGCGAGGGTGAGCGGAGGGAGCGCGCTCAGGGAAATAGCGGCAACGCTAGCTGACAGAAACCCCAAAGAATGAGCCAGATAACGGGCAGTGGCCGGGGCAGTCAGTCGCAAAGTCATATATGAGAGTCCTGGGCGCTTGTACCCTTCAAAGATGCCTCAGGAGTATCTACAGGTGGCCTAGTAATGACACCCTAAATTAGCAAAGCCTTTACCCGATTGAGGTAAAGGCTTAGGAGAAATCTCTCTAGGCAGACGTTTGGGCTGATTTAAAACGAGGTGACACCTTGAAGCGTTCAGATCGTCTCAAAGCGTACCGTCATCCCACCACATTTCGTGGTCGATCCCACTGGCGTAGATCTGTCGTAGCTCGTATCGGGGCGGCGTCAACAGTTGATATCAGAACGCCGAGTAAATGGGCCTTTTTTGAACCCTTGCCGCATTTTTGCCCTCTTGTTGCCGATAAGGTCTATTTCTTATCTGGGCTTGCCTTCAATCGCTTTCCTTCAATCACTTTTCTTCAATCGCTTTTCTCAATCGCTTTTATGTATCTTTCAGATGAACGCCGAACACTTGCTTTTGCGTCAGACGAAACGACAGCGCTCCACCAAGCCCCGTAGAGGCGATCAAAGCTGTAGGGTTCTACAGCGGCTGTGATACTGCGAACCTTGTCGGCAGATAGCGGAATATAGTTTGGGTAGCTATACATGAAGCTCACCCAGCGCCTGTCAGCGACTACCTGAATGACATCGCCAGAGAAAAGCGTGCCTGCGCCATCAGTACCAGAGGCCCAGTGGCAAACAGTGCCACCATCGAAATGGCCGCCTGCTTTAATCAATGTAATCTCGTCGTTGAGCTGGAGCGTCTCTCCTTGCCAAAATTCTATGCTGGCGTCAGGTCGCATCACCCACATACGATCTGCCGCGTGAAGATAGACTTTTACGTTGAAAGCTTTGGCCCATTCGACGGCAGAACCGTAGTAGTGAGGGTGAGAGATGGCGATCGCGCTCACCCCTCCCAACTCATTCACCTTCCCCACTGTCTCGTCATCTACCAAGCTAATGCAGTCCCACAGCACATTTCCTTGATCAGACTGAATTAGCAACGCTCGCTGCCCGATAGCAAACTTTGGGTTTGTACCAATGCCATACAGGCGGGCTTCCTGCTGCTCAATGCGATTGTGATGCTTGGCTTGAAGCTCAGACAACGTTGTCCACTGCTGCCCCTCATGCCCCACATACTGCCGCTCATCTGTGCAAATAGGGCAGTGCTCTGGTGGATGTTTAGTCTCAGCGAACTGCACACCGCAAGTGACGCAAATGTAATGAGTCATTGTTCCTCGTTTTCAGATCTTATCCCTATTGACTTTATCCCTATTGACCTTATCCCTATTGACTACGTTGTTGTTAGGCAACGGCAACGGAGCTGGCTAGATGCTTATTCTTTCAGCTTGGCGGCTACTGTTGCAATTTTGAGAGCGATGGAAAAAGCGCTTGAAGAGATGCCAAGGGCCAGCTCAATGGTAGAAAATTTCAACTCTCGGGTACGCAATTACTTTTTCCTGCGACGGAGCCTTCGGGACGACTGTCTGAATCTCTTGCAGTTCTTCCTGAATAGTCGGTGTTTTATACACTTGCTGAAGCCAGAACGGGTGGGCAAAAGTTTGAAGCAATTGCTGACCAAAGAGGTTCACCTGCATTGGCTGAATCTGGCTAAATCTGGCTAAATCTGGGGCGATCGCAGCCGGACAGATTTGCGTTTGAGCGTGATCAGTGCGATCGCCATCACCACTATCCCTATCACCTGTCCTGGCTCTGGCACAGAGGTCGTCAGCGCGTTGCCCGGATTAGTCAAATCGTTTTGGCCGTCTTCCACTTCTCGCTCAAAGCGATCTTCGCCCGCTTCTGCTGCTCTTAACAGCTCTCTTTGGCGCTCATCTACTAGCACCAGCATCGAGGAATAGGGAGTGACGATACTGGTGCGCTGGGCGATCGCATGAACCGCATCTAGTGCCGCCACCTGCGTTGTATCTAGATCTCGCCCCTGCTGATGAATTAGCTGCCGAGCGGCCAGCGCCATAAACCCGGCCTCGTCAGACAACAGTTCTTTACGCTCACCTTCCGATAGCGGCTCTTCTAATAGTGACTCTTCCAACAGTGACTCTTCTAACAGTGACTTTACTTGCCAGCTATAGCCATCTAGCACCGTTTCGTCTTCATCTGCCGCCGCAATCTTTTGCAACACCGATGCCACGTCTGTATCTACCCCACCCCGGCTCGATTCCAGCATTTGCAGCAAACTGTCTTCATAGGCAGACGGTACGGTTTCACCCAAGTGCACAATCCACAGCGGCGCATTCAGTTCGGACAGTGCCGCCTGATCTTCAGCCAGCTCATAGCTCCCTTCATCGGTCAGCAGCACCACCGCATCGTAGGGCTTTTCACCAGTCTGCTCGCCTTGCTGCTGGGCAAACTGCATCAGCATATCCGCAGGCTGCAAGGTGCCATAAAACATCAGATTGTTTACGGCCAAATCGCGCTGCACAGACGCTTTTGACTGGCCCGCCACGGCAATGTAAAAGTCAAGCGTATTTTGTTTGGTCGCAGGTTTTAGCTGGGCAGCGGCTTGTGCTAGCGCTGCCTTTTGCTGGCTCATGCTGTAAGAGCTATCGACAACAACCGCGATACGCTGGTCAGTCGGTAGCTGCTTTTCCTGAGCGGTCAGGGGCATGGCTATGACGCGATAGCCCTCAGCAAAGTCAATGTGATGAGTCTGGGGCAACAGACTATCGGGCGACGAATGACTCAACGTGCCTTGGGCCGGAATCGCAGGCTCAAACCATTTGTCTTCGCTGAGTTGAACGGTGCGATCGCCCCTAGTATGCTCCGTCTTCGCCGTCCAAAAAATGTTGCGCTTTTCACTGAGCTGCGGCAGCGGCCAGCCCACAGTTTGATCGCCATCCGCCTGCGCCATTACGTCATACGTCATCGTCAAATCCAGCTCACCTGGCTCTCTAACGGCCCGCGTATCTTCTATCTCCGTAGACCGTGGAATCGGAAATACCCGCAGCCGATACTGCCTTGGCCCCACCTGCTCTAGCAATGCCGGGTCAGTCGCCTGTTGAAACTTGGCTCGCTCCACCTCGTTGTTGTACACCTGCTGCGCCGCACCTCGCGGGGAAACCACATGCGGAAACAGTCTAGGGTTCTCTTCATTTCCCAGCCATAGTCCTGTAATTGCGGCGCTTTCTGGCAGTGAAAACGAATAGAAAATCTCCTGATCTTCCGGTGTCAAATTCTCATAGCGCTCATGAATTTCTACCGTAGCCCAGTCCCCGTGAGGCTTTACCATCACATCTTGGTTCGCTAGCCGTACAATCTTCTTATCGAGATCTAGCAATCCAGCCTTGGTTTCGTCTCGATCTGCCGTTGCCTGAAGCGCAGAGCGAATCGCCGCCCGCTCCGCCTTTTGAATCGGCTCATCAAAAAACTGTTCGTACAGCTCGGCCGCCTGCTGCACATCCTCATCTTGACCACGATACAGAAAAGGAGACAGCAACCCATTGTGAATTATCTGTAGAAAATCACCCGCTGCGGCTGGCAGAGCTGGTTGGTACAGATCACCTAGCGCGTTACTTTGCGACCAAGAACTCAGATAGCGATAGCGATATAAATATGCATTCGTTAGGCCTAAGCGAATCGTCTTTGCCTCTTGTAATTGCGCTTGCCGAACCTGTAGCGCTGCGGCTGGCAGCTGCGGACTTAACTCCAAACTTGGCTCAGCGACAGCCAGATTAGGCGCTAAAATCTCGAACGCCTTCACCTGAGGCTGGGTTAGCTGCAAGCCCACAAACAAAGCGCAGCTAATAGCCACACTCACACCCGTAATCTTCCAGCTATTTTGCACCCCATGCTGCCGACTAAACGCCTGATAAATCCGCTCCCAAGCCTGAACATAAAAATGAACAAACGCGTAGGGCATAGAGATAAAGACCAGTAGCCCAGAGATACCTAAAAAGCTAAACGCTAGGCCTAACAGCCCATCTATTGGATGGGTGAGTACAAACCGAAGGCCAGACAAGAAATCGCTCAGGCTGCCCTCGGGATCCCTGTACAAGTGCTAATTTTCGCGAGCTAAAAGCTTAGCTGTCGAGACGTGAGGTTGTTTAGGGTCAGCCACTAACGGCTTTTTCTTTTTCTTCTTTTTTCTCGGTTGTTTGAGAAAGC
>Ga0115546_1000087_pt1 | contig 71543 bp, 53 predicted proteins | sample COGITO_mtgs_1004_FD_87186 | JGI IMG/M metagenome (GOLD analysis project Ga0115546, IMG submission 87186) | Pelagic marine microbial communities from North Sea - COGITO_mtgs_100413 | ecosystem: Environmental > Aquatic > Marine > Epipelagic | place: Germany:Helgoland, sampling site Kabeltonne...
CAGTAGACCTTGTATGATAGTTTCCATAGCTATCCAGTGGGCGTTTTTGTCGTTATTAACATCCTACAGACTGGGTAGCTTCTCCGTCTAAAACTCTTCTTCTTTTGTCCGGACTATTGTTATTGATACAGCTTACGAAAGTATTTGTAGGCAAATCTGCTGTGTTGTAATTCTTTGAGAATGCACCCTATCACGCGCTGTCAATTCTGCTTCTGTTGGCCACGTTTTCTACTGGTTACGCTCTCTACTAGTCACATTCTATGGCGTAAACGGCCTGCAATCGATAGTCACTGCCAGCAGCAACTTCAACCACATCGTCTCCCGCATTTGCCGTTTCTACACAAATAAACCGCTGGTAGTCTTCAGCTTCCAAGTCAGCCATTTTTTCAGCTATTTCTACCCACGGATTCCAAACAATCGCGGTCTGGCTTCCCACCGAAGAAATAAGAATACGGCGACCCTTCGCGCCATCTTCAACCACAAGCTCAGGCTTTACACCCATATAGACACGGTCTACTTCTGCGGTGACTGCGATCGCCCCAGACTGCGTTTTTTCGGCTCCCCCGTTAGCCTTGTCTAAATAGGGCGTATTTTCTAGCCCCAGCACTTTTACCTGGCTAATGTCGCCAGTCGATAGGTAAGTATGGAGCGCCTGCGTGATCGAGAAAGCCTGATCGCCCGTGTTTTGAGTGATTAGCGACACCGTTAGCTCGGTGCCCACTACAATCTCCATCACTAGTTCAAAGCTGTAGGGCCAAACAGCCCGCGTTTTCTCGTCTGCGGTGACGCCTAGGCGTACTTTTGTCTCCCCAGATGGTGTCTCTTCTATGCTTAGCAAATTCCACATGCGGTTGCGAACAAAGCCATGACTCGCGCGCCCCTGCCCTTCTGGGTCAGGCCCAAACCAAGGCCAGCAAATAGGAATGCCGCCTTTGGTCGCCTTTCCCGTTTGGTAGTAGGCGTTTTCGCTGACAAATATGAGATCGTCAGGCTCTCCCTCAGGCTGAAAAGAGAGGACCTGCGCTGCATAGACCGAAATTTTGGCTTTAGCCTGCTGGTTGCTGACTGCAATCACAGGGAACCCGCCCTTTCCTTCTACGATCTCAATCTGCTCGGAAGTTCCGAATTCTTGGTTGAGCTGCTGGGCGTTCATACGGTCTACCTAGGGGAGGATTTCCTTCTCATTTAATCCTGATGAATGGCCCAGTATCAAGTCTGCGCAATACAATTCAAATTGGCAGGCCGCTTTTTCCAACGTAGATTAATACCAGTGCTAGTGCCAGTGTCGGTGCGCTAGCGTACCTTTTAAGATTGCAATGAGATAGCCCCATTTTGTCATTGTTTCTAGAATAGATGAAGATTCTGTGTAGCTGAGGCAGGATCGATGGGTGCCCAATGGTCAACCTATCCATCCCGATATACTCTAGCCGGTATCGCCTATCGATCTTGAACCCTGGTAATAATTGCCTAGAATTTATCGCCCCAAAATAATTTCAGATTGAAAGCCGGTTTAACTGAACATTTAACTACGCAGAAGTTAGCTAAATCGGTACATTTGGCAGCAGAACCCATTAGTTTGAGACACATGGCAGAGGTCGATTTTCTGGCAATAGATTTTCTGGCAATAGTAGAGCAGGGTGCCGAGAGCTGGAACCGCTGGCGAGCAGATCATCCTGACGTTCAGCCGGATTTGAGTAAAGCCTATTTATTTGGCCAGGTGCTAGATGGGTTTGATCTTAGCAATGCGAACCTAGCGAGGGCCTGTCTGATTGGTGCAAGCCTGCGCGGCGCAAACCTAACCGGAGCTTGCTTGCTAGCGACCTATGCCAGCAACGCTCACCTAAATGGAGCCGATCTCAGCGGAGCCAATCTCGATCAGGCTAACTTCAGCGAAGCGGACTTTAGTGATGCCAACTTATCAGAGGCTCAGGCACTAGGCACCAATTTTACCAGCGCCTGCTTTACCGGGGCGCGCTGTTCGAGCTGGCAGATCAGTCCCGCTACAGCGCTCACCCATCTTCGCGGTAGCCATATTTATCTGGTTGCCCATCAGCATCAGCGCAGACCTCACAAGGGGCAGTTTCAGTCTGGGCAAATGGCGGAACTGCTGCGGCAGCTATCCAGCTCTCAGGCGAGTTCTCAGGCGAGTTCTCAGACGGTGGCGATCGCACCATCTTTCAATTCGCCCTCAAAACAGCCCTCAAAACAGCCCTCAAGACCACCTTGGCTAAGAAGTCCTGTAATCAGCGGGCTGATTGCCGTTGGGGCAGTTGCTGCTATTGGTCTAGCGATTAATGGATTTAGCTTTCTTAGATCTAGCAATGCGGTAGCGCTCGATAAACCCGGTTTGTTGGCATCAGATCTAGCGTCAAACTCAGAACCAAGCCGTGATGCTGACTCAACGCCTTTGCCCTGCCAAGAAACCGAACCGACGCCTACGCTTGATAGCGCGATCGCTCATGAATATACAAAAGGCATGGTGTACTACGGTGACTTCGCAGATGGTCAACCAACTGATGGTCGTGGCACCATGATCTACCCTAGCGGGAATCGCTATGACGGTGAATACAAAAGCGGTCAGCGGCATGGCTGTGGCACTTTTACCTTTAGCAACGGTAGACGCTACGTAGGACAGTTTGATGCCGACCAGTTCAGTGGTAAAGGCCTCTGGATTTTGGCCAATGGCGAGCGCTACATCGGCGAATTTGATGCCAACCAATGCAGCGGAGAAGGCACCTTTATCCTCTCTGACGGCTCTTCAAAATCTGGCACTTGGAAAGCCGGAAAGCTATTAGACAGTGACCTTTCCTGCGATCAGGGAAGCCTCGCGCTGCCTACGTCTCCAGAGAGCTAGCTAAATAGCTGAACCTGTCTGTTCTAAGTTCTGTTCTTCCAGCTTTTTTTAGTCTGTTCTTCCATCTTTTTCTCTAGGTTTTTCTGGGCTGACGCATGACTAGCCGTTAGATAAGACATGTGAAACAATCGACAGCTTGTGATTTCAATCACGGTTGTTCATAATGGCAGAGCTGAAACAACTTCACCTGTGAGTCACAACATTAGTATGGAAAATATGAAAAAAATCAATCTACGGCGACAAGGGTGGCTGCGTCCCCTTTCTGCTTTATCCATAGTCGGTTTGCTGCTGCTAGCGTTTCCTACCGCGAGCAAAGCCCAAGACACACCTGAGCCAACGCCAGCGCCAGCTATGCCAGAAGATTCTGGTGCTATGCCAGAGCCTACGCCTGCACCAGAGCCGGTCACGGACCCAGAAACCACTTCAGATGAGGACGTTTCAGAAGAAGCGCCTGCTGAAGAATCAATGCCAACCGAAGCTGAAACCGGCACTGAGGTCGATGACGGCGCTACGTCTGAGCCTGTAGACGCTGTGCCCGCAGAAGCTGCGCCTGTAGAAGCTGAGACCCAGACAGCACCACCAGCCGCTGAGCCTGTTTCGAGTCCTGCCCCAGCTAATAATAGTCCTAGGGCTTTGTGGTAGCGTTTGGCGGTAGCGTTCGGCGATAAAATTCGGCGATAAAGCCGGTATCCGTTGCAGCTTATAAGCTGCAACGGGTGTTCTAACTTCTTCTATTTTTAACCTCTTCTATTTCTAACGTGTTTCTGTGTTCCTCTATACAGAAGCCGACTCTGGCGAATGCTCGGTTGAGTTGGCTAGGGCAGTCGCGATCGCATCAACAACCCGTCCTACTTCAATCACCTCCATCCCTAGCCCGTCTCGCTTTTGCCCTTTTGGCACTAGCGCTCGCTTAAACCCTAGCTTTGCCGCTTCTTTTAGCCTTAGCTCCATTTGCGACACCGGGCGAATCTGTCCGCCTAGGCCCACTTCACCGATCAAGACTAGCTCTGGATCAATAATGCGATCGCGAAAACTCGCCGCCACCGCCACCGCAATTCCCAAATCCGCCGCAGGCTCTCCTACATTCAATCCGCCAGAAGAGGCCACATACGCATCTAGCTTAGACAGCGGTATGCCCACTCTCTTTTCTAACACCGCCAAAATTTGCAACAGCCGGTTGTACTCAATGCCTGTGGTCGAACGTCTCGGCGAACTGTAGCTTGTTGGGCTCACCAAAGACTGCAGCTCCACTACCAGCGGGCGCGTTCCTTCACAGGCCACAATCGTGGCTACTCCTGGCACATTCTCTTCCTGGCTGCTCATAAATAGCTCAGAAGGGTTCAGCACTTCTTCTAACCCCTTGTCTACCATCTCAAACACGCCCAGTTCGTGAGTGGCCCCAAAGCGATTTTTTACCGAGCGCAGCAGCCGGTGGCTAGCAAAGCGATCGCCCTCAAAATACAGCACGGTATCTACCAAATGCTCCAAGACTTTTGGGCCTGCGATCGCGCCTTCTTTAGTCACATGCCCGACAATAAACAGCGAAATATTCTCTTTCTTTGCAAGCTGCATCAGCGCTGATGTACATTCTCTTACCTGTGCAACCGACCCTGGCGCAGAGGTTAAGGCCGAATAGAACAGCGCTTGAATACTGTCAATCACCGCCACCTTAGGCCGCAGCGAATCCAGCTCTTCTAAAATAATTTCCAGGTTTGTCTCAGGCAGCAGATAGAGATTTTCAAGAATGTTGTTGTCTGCGCCAGAGCGCTTGGCTGGCTTCCTGTTGCTATCACTGCCATTGCTGTCAATATCCTGGCTGACAGACTGATTAACAGACTGGTTGATGCCTAGGCGCAGCGATCGCAGCTTCACCTGCTGCCCAGACTCCTCCGCACACACATACAAAATTGGCGTTTCCTTCGCCAGCTGATTCGCCGTTTGCAGCAGCAGCGTAGACTTCCCAATCCCCGGATCGCCGCCCAGCAACACCAAAGACCCTGGCACAATGCCGCCGCCCAGCACCCGGTCTAATTCCTGATAGCCAGAGGGAATTCTTGCCTGCGGATGATCCTGAATTTGATTGAACGTCAGCGATAGCTTAGCCTGAGCAGGTGCTTTTTTCTGCCGCCCTGCCGCCCGCGACGTCATACTAGGCCGCGTACTCGCAGGTGCTTTCGTCTCCACTACCTGTTCTACCAGCGAATTCCAGGTATCACACGTCGGACACTTGCCAAAACGCTGCCGCGTCTCCGCACCGCAGGCATTGCAAACATAGATTGAGCGAGTCTTTGCCATAGATATAATGACTAAGCAGATAAATAAGCCGGTGGACTGAAAGCCAGTGGACTGAAAGTAGGCGATCTGAAAATAGGTGGACTGAACCAAGCAGACAAATACAAGCAGACGAATACAATCAGACGAATAGCTAAGCAATCCGTAGATCATGCCTAGCTATATACAAACCATAGCCAGTACTTGGCTATATACGCTTAGCTATATCCATAGTACGAAAGAAATAGTACAAAAAAACCACTATATCGCCGGGCGTTTGAGAAGAGCCGAGCTAGAACAGTCTTTTTCGATACATTTCTTAGTGAATCGATACTTTGTTGCTTTGACAAAAATGATATTTCAGACCTAGTTTTATCCACATAGCGCTATCTTTCTTAATCTAAAATCTATGACTGGTAAGTGTTGTAGCGCTTTGTATCGGTTCGTCGCAATTCTGGCACAAACCTTAAGAAAGCTTGAAAGCCTTTTGTTTTTTAGGCTTTCGGGCGGTTTTAACACCTACAATTAAGAAGAATAGAAGGACTGTCGGCACAATCGTTGGTTGCTAAACGTCATGGTTTTGTAATTAACTTTTAAATCGTTACTGATTCGTATGCCTCATGCCCTCTCTCGAATAATTCCTACCGCGATCCTTAGCTGCTAAGGAATCAGAGCAGGAATAGATAGAGAAGGCCATCGGCAGCGACCTTTTAGCCACGACTTTATAGGAGTTTACAGAGCCTTGGAAAGCGTTAAAGAAAAAATCCTGGTTGTTGACGACGAAGCTAGCATTCGTCGCATTCTGGAAACTCGCCTCTCGATGATTGGCTATGACGTGGTGACCGCTGCTGACGGTGAAGAAGCCTTAGATACCTTTCGCAACACCGTTCCTGACCTAGTTGTGCTCGATGTAATGATGCCCAAGCTAGACGGCTATGGCGTTTGCCAAGAGCTACGCAAAGAGTCAGATATTCCCATCATTATGCTGACGGCGCTAGGCGACGTTGCCGACCGCATTACTGGCCTAGAGCTAGGCGCAGATGACTATGTGGTCAAACCCTTCTCCCCAAAAGAGCTAGAGGCTCGCATTCGCTCTGTTTTGCGCCGCGTCGAAAAAACCGGCGCATCGGGCATTCCGAGTTCGGGTGTGATCACAATCAACAACATCCGTATCGACACCAACAAGCGCCAGGTATACAAAGGCGACGAGCGCATCCGCCTAACGGGCATGGAGTTTAGTCTGTTAGAGCTTTTGGTTAGCCGCTCTGGTGAACCCTTCTCTCGCTCCGAAATTCTTCAGGAAGTTTGGGGCTACACGCCCGAGCGCCATGTCGATACTCGCGTTGTAGACGTTCATATTTCTCGGCTACGCGCCAAGCTAGAAGACGATCCGAGTAATCCTGAACTGATACTCACAGCTCGCGGTACGGGCTATCTGTTTCAGCGAATTGTAGAACCGGGCGAAGAGTAAGCGGCATGTGCCGTACCTGGACCGTTTGCCGTATCTGGGCCAAAAGCGGTGAGCGGAAGTGCGCTTGACGCCATTAAAAGCAAGGCCAGCGATAGGACCAGCGTGATAGGCGTGCCAGCGCAATAAGTCTGATAGAATTCTTAAAGTTTCTATTGGCCTGCTGAGGGCCAAATCACAGGATAGAACTTTGATGGATTCGACGCAGGTACGCATTGCAGTAGACGCAACGGGTGGCGACTATGCCCCGGATGAAGTTGTTGCTGGCGCTATCAGAGCGAAGGAAGAGCTGGGTGTTGAGGTGCTGCTAGTGGGCGATCCGGCGCAGATTTCAGCGTCCGTATCACAGCTAGAGCTGCTTAATGACATCGAAATTGTACCTGCGGAAGGCACGATAGAAATGCATGAAGAGCCTTTGAGTGCGCTTAGACGCAAGCCAAAGGCTTCGATTAATGTGTCGATGGATTTAGTCAAAAAAGGCCGTGCCGACGGGGTGGTTTCGGCGGGGCATTCGGGCGCGGCAATGGCGGCAGCGCTGCTGCGATTGGGCCGAATTAAGGGAATTGATAGACCCGCGATTGGCGCGATGTTTCCGACGGTGATTGCCAATAAGCCTGTGCTGATTTTAGACGTGGGTGCCAACGTAGACTCTAAGCCTAAATATCTAGAGCAGTTTGCCTTTATGGGCAGCACTTATTCTCGCTATGTGCTGGGTACGGAAAATCCGGCGGTGGGGCTGCTGAATATTGGTGAAGAGAAAAGCAAGGGAAACGAAGCGGCGGTTGCGGTGCACAAAACGCTTAGTGAGCAAAGCGCGATTAACTTTGTTGGCAATGCAGAAGGTCGCGACGTGCTGACGGGCGATTTTGATGTGATTGTCTGCGATGGATTTGTCGGCAATATTTTGCTGAAATTTGCCGAAGCGGTGGGCGGCTCTGTGCTACAAATTTTGCGTGAGGAGCTGCCCCAAGGTGTGTCTGGTAAAGTGGGCTGCACGCTGATGAAAGGAAACTTGAAGCGAGTAAAACAGCGAGTAGACCACGCTGAGCGCGGCGGTGGTCTGCTGCTAGGCGTGGCGGGCGTAGCGGTAATTAGCCACGGCAGTTCTAAAGCGCCTTCTATTTATAATGCTATTCGGCTGGCAAAAGATGCCGTTGATAACAAGGTGATTGACCGAATTAAAGGCCAGTATCAAAAGGTCGCAGCTACCGCCCAGGTCCAAGCCATTCCTGAAGGTAAATAACCTCATGACTCAGCAAACCTATGGCGTTGCCTTTGTAGGTAGCGGTTCGGCCAAGCTAGAAACAGTGCTCACAAATGAGCGGCTAGCGGCGGTGGTAGATACTTCTGATGATTGGATTGCCAGTCGTACGGGTATTCGACAGCGCCATATCGCTAATGCCACCGATTCGGTTCGCTCTTTGGGTGGGGAAGCTGCTAGGCAGGCGATCGCGCAGTCTGGCACAGCTCCAACAGACGTTGATCTAATTATTCTGGCTACGTCTACCCCTGACGATCTGTTTGGCTCAGCCTGCCAAATTCAGCATGAAATTGGGGCGACTAGAGCGGTGGCTTTTGATATTACGGCTGCCTGCTCAGGGTTTGTGTTTGCGCTGGTGACGGCAGCTCAGTTTATTAGAACTGGGGCCTATAAGACAGTGGTGGTAGTGGGTGCGGACATTTTGTCACGGTGGACTGATTGGAGCGATCGCAGAACCTGCGTTCTCTTTGGCGACGGCGCAGGTGCAATCGTCATGCAGCGCAGCGAATCAGAAGACCGCCTCCTCAGCTTTGAAATGCACAGCGACGGCAGTTTAAATAGCTGTCTCAACGCCACCTACGCTCATGAATCTGTGCCCCTTACTGCCGACGTTACCCTGCAAACCGGGCAGTTTTCCCCCGTTACCATGAATGGCCGCGAAGTCTATCGATTTGCCGTCAAGCGCGTGCCCGAAGTCCTCGAAAAATCTCTCTTCCATGCCGGACTGTCTACAAAAGATATAGACTGGCTGATTTTGCACCAGGCCAACCAGCGCATTCTAGACGCTGCCGCTCAGCGTCTAGGCATTCCGGCTGAGCGCGTTGTCAGCAATATGGCTAAGCACGGCAACACCGACGCCGCGTCTATTCCCATTGCCCTAGATGAATGGGTCCGCGCTGGCAAAATAAAAGACGGCCAAATACTGGCGCTATCCGGGTTTGGTGCGGGGCTTTCGTGGGGGGCCGCAATCCTCAGATGGGGAAAGTAGCAGCCAGAGAAAGTAGCAGCCAGAGAAAGCAGCTAAAAAAGCCAGCGTTCTCTTTGCTAAGCATTTATTGAAAGGTTGAAGGATTAAAGCAATGACCAAAACTGCGTGGGTATTTCCAGGACAAGGCGCACAGACAGTCGGTATGGGCGCGGATCTTACGGATGTGGCTGCCGCAACACTCGCCGAAGCCGAACAGATTCTTGGCAAGTCAGTCCTAGAGATTGTCCAAAATCAGGACCTGCTGAATGACACGCGCTATACCCAGCCTTGCCTCTATGTAGTGGAATGCGCGCTAGCAGATTTGTTAATAGCTCAAGGGCAAAAGCCAGATATTGTCGCGGGTCATAGCCTGGGTGAATATTCGGCGCTCTATGTGGCAGGCGTCTTTGATTTTGCGGCTGGTTTGCAGCTAGTAAAGCGCCGCGCTCTGCTTATGTCTGAAGCGTCAGAAGGGGCAATGGCCGCACTAATGGGTTTCAACCGCGATGAGCTAGACGCCAAGATTGCTGAGACTGAAGGCGTTGTACTCGCCAATGACAACAATGCCAGTCAGGTTGTTATTTCGGGTACGCCAGAAGCTGTAGACGAGGTGGTTGCAGGCATTAAAACCAAGCGGGCCGTCAAGCTAAACGTCAGTGGTGCGTTTCACTCTCCGCTGATGGCCAACGCGGCCAAAGCCTTTTCCTCAGTCTTAAACGACGTTCCTTTCAACGACGCGGCCATCCCTGTTATGTCGAATGTCGATCCCGCACCAGAGACTAGCGCCGCTGTTTTAAAAGAGCGCCTAGCGCAGCAAATGACGGGCTCTGTCCGCTGGCGCGAGATTTCCTTAGAGCTGCCCACGCAAGGCGTTGAAACGGTTGTAGAAATAGGGCCTGGAAAAGTTTTAACAGGTTTGATCAAGCGAACTTGCAAAGGATTAGATTTGCAGAACGTGGCAAGTGTTGGTGATGCTCAACTCTAATATGGATCAAGCGCGTGAACCTTTCATCAGCCTAGCGCTCTACCATCTTTTTAAGTGGTCTGTGGTGAGCCCGATGCTACACGGCTATTTTCGAGGCCGTATCTATGGGGCAAAGAAGGTGCCAACGGCAGGCCCGCTGATTGTAGTAGCCAATCATGCGAGTTATTTTGACCCGCCTTTGCTATCGAGCTGTGTGCGTCGGCCCGTTTCTTTTATGGCCAAAGAGTCGCTGTTTCAGGTGCCGGTGCTAGCGCCTGCGATTAAGGCCTATGGTGCGTATCCGGTCAAAAGAGGATCTGCTGATCGCAGTGCTATTCGCGCGGCCCTACAGCAGCTAGAGCAAGGCTGGGCGGTGGGCATTTTTTTGCAGGGTGTGCGGACACCGGACGGAAGAGTGTCTTCGCCCAAGCTAGGCGCTGCGCTGATTGCGGCTAAAGCTCAAGTGCCCCTGTTGCCGGTTAGTCTGTGGGGGACAGAGCAGATTTTGCGCAAAGGATCGGCGGTGCCAAAACCGGCTCCTATCACTATTCGGATTGGCGATGTTATTCCGCCGCCTGCGACCAAGGACAAGGCTGAGCTGCAAGAAATTACCCAGCGCTGCGCAGACGAAATTCATGCGCTGCATGACCTGGGTCGGTAATAGGGGAAATAGAGGGTGCTTGTTATCAGCTAGGCTAGGCTGAGCGGTAGAATGCTTTTAAGGTACTTTTTAAGGAAGTTTTCCGAGAAGTTTTCTGAGAAATTTTAGAGAGATTTTAAGAGCGCTCATGTCAGAGGATTTGTACGCAGAGTTGAAAACTATGATGGGGCCTGTTCAGTGGGAATGGCTGAAGCCTCATGCACAGCGCGACGTGGTGGTGGTCGTGAATGCGCAGCTCGATTTGGCTGCGGTGGGGACGGCGATCGCATCTAACCGTACCCAAAGCGTAGAACGCTGGATTACCGAGCAGCTCATCGTCAAACCCAACGCCGAACAGCTCGCAGTTTGGAGCCGCGAAAACAAGCGCTTTACCTCACTGATTGTGCAGCCTTACGTCCTGATTCAAGACGCTGCTGAGCCTGCCGAGTCTGCACCTTTGCCTACCGATACCTCGGAATAGTAGGTCGATGCAAAGCCACCCGATTTGGAAGTATCTCAGCACGTCTTCTCTACTCAGGTATCTGTTGCTATTTGCCTGTAGCTGGGCAGCGGTAGAGCTGCTTGAATATTTTGAGATTGTTGTTGTTATTTTTACCTTGTCAACTATCTTGGCTTTTTTGCTGAGCCACCCGGTACGCTGGCTAAACCGTTGGCTAGCTCACTCAGCTGCGGTTGCTATTGTGTTTCTCGTAGCGATGACTGTAATTGTCGGTATCGTTACCACCATTGGTCTGGCCGTTGTTTCGCAAGGTCAACCGCTGATAGATAATCTCACTGATTTTTTGACCTCGCTCACGCCTAGAATCGAAGCGTTAGAACAATCCTTGCAGCGCTGGAATTTGCAGATTGATTTGCAGTCGCTAGGCGCGCAGCTACGAGACCAAACGGTGGGGCTGCTAGGTGCAGGCATAGGCCTATTGCAGGCCCTGCTCAATAATTTTCTGCATTCTATTTTGATTGCTGTGGTCACTTATTTTATGCTGCTAGATGGCGATCGCATCTGGAACTGGTTAATTCAAAAAGCGCCTGAAGCGCAGCGACAAAAGATTACAGCTACCGTTCAAGAAAGTCTGCTGGGATTCTTTTGGGGCCGGTTGCTGCTGTCTATTTTCTTTGGCATCTCTACCTTTATCGTATTTTTACTCTTCAAGGTGCCATACGCGCTGACCCTGGCGGTGGTCGCTGGCCTATTCGATCTCATTCCTGGAATTGGGGCGACCATTGGCATTGGCTTAGTTTGTCTATTTTTGTTCTCTCAAAGCGTATTCCTTGCTGTTCAGGCGGCGGTTGTCTGCGTGATTTTGCAGCAAGTAGAAGAAAACATTCTGCTTCCGCGCATCATGCGAGATTCTTTGAATATCAACCCAGTCGTGATGTTTTTTGCGCTGATTGTTGGCGCTCGGATTGCCGGAGTATTAGGAATTTTTTTCTCTATTCCAGTGGCTAGCATTATCATCAGCCTGCTAGATATCGAAGAAATGAAAGGCAGCAATTCCAAAGCTTTGCTAACAGATGAACCAGAGCTAGAGCCGCCACACTCGCCATAGCGTCGCGTTAATAGCGCTGAGCCAATAGCGCTGGGTTGATAGCACTGAGTGAATAGGACTGTATCAGTAGCGCCTACGAATAGGGTCTATATCTATTCAGTTTAGCCAAACGTTATTGATATTACCTGTCATCAGCGGTAAGATAATCATCACGTTCATTCACCTAGTAACACTATGACCAAGCGCAAATCAAAAAAGATAAAAGCAACTGAGCTTTTCTTATCTTTAGGGCTAGTGGCCACGCTAGCAACCGCCTGTGGTGAACCCGCTGAAGACGGTGGCGAAGCGATTGAGGGCGACGGTACAACGACTGAAGAGCCTGCCGAAGCAACTACTGAAGAAATGCCCGGAGAAGAGAGTGAATATGGCGAAGGCACTGAAGAAGGTGCCGCAGAGGAAGGTGAAGGCGGCGAAGGCGGCGAAGGTTAAAATCTTTTTAAGCTGACAAAAATGCGTCCTGGGTTGATATCTCCGGGGACGCATTTTTTTTGACTTATTTTCAACCTAGCTATGCGCGATCAACGCTTTGCATAATTTCAATCAGCTTTTGCTGCATGCTCTCTGACGCGGACACAATAATTTCTGACTGTCGATAGTTTTCGCACTCGGCAGGTCGCGGCAGAGGGGTGCCGTCATAGGTCGTCAGGCGGTATCCCATTTCTTGGGCCATCCAGGCTAGGGCCGCAGTGTCAATAAATTGGGCGCTCGCTAAGACAACGCCTGCGATTTCACCTGTCAGCAGGCCGTTGATGGGTGGCACAGGGACATCGCTAGAGTAGTCGGTTTTGAGGCTGATGACTGGGAAGTGCGATCGCACTTTATCCGCAATCGGATCTAGCGCCGTTCCTAGCACCACTGTTTCTCCCGGATTGTCAATTACTAGTGGCTTGCACTGGTCTAGGTCGTCATCTAGGCTGCCGACAAAAGTACCCTGGCCGCGCAGCGAATAGTAGTAGCAGTTATTGGCCGGGCTAAGTGCGATCGCGCCCTCAAATCCATCTGCATTCAGCACCGTCATCATCACCAAATAATTGGGATGCCCATCCATGTAATAGCGCGTCCCATCAATCGGATCTAGCGTAATCAAATAGTCGCCATCAGGCCCCAGATCAATCGCTCGAAAATACTTTGTGTTATACGAGCGCTCATACTCCTCACCATAAAATCTTAAGTCAGGAAATTTAGCTAGCAGCGCCACCTCTACAAACGTCTGCACCGAGAGATCCGCGTCCGTCAGCGCATTGGCAAAAAAGTGATCGCCTTCATACTTATCTGGATGCACCACAATTTGCTTCTGAATCTGCTGAGCATAGGCCCCAGCAACCTTCAAAAAAGGCAGCAGCACAGACAAAATTTCCTTAGCAGACGGAGAAGCCATAAATCAGCCTTTTTAAAAACACATCTGAAATACCCCCGATGAGATAGCCTATCGGATGAAACGGGTGACACAAACAAATGCGGGACCTAGCATACCAGCTAAGCCCCGCATTCTTTCGTCGTCTAGCTTTGCTACTTCGAGCTTGCTATTTTTACCGCGCTTGACTACAGAGCCGTACTCTTATCGTCAATCAGGCCATCGCCCCCAATCAGGCCAGGATTAGCGCCGTTTTCCCCATCGGTTTTGCCGCTCTCGCCGCCGACCATGCCGTCACCTGCGATCATCTCCAGACCACCCTCACGGTCATAGGCCCGCGCCGTGCGATCGTCTAACACCATGTCAGAAAGCGCCATGTCGTTGCCTAAAAACGTCCCGTCAAACGAGGTGTCAATCTCAGGCGAAGTCGGCTCTTCGTAGGCGTTAAAGCCCGTTCCGGCCGGAATCAATCGACCGATAATCACGTTTTCTTTGAGTCCGCGCAACCAGTCAGACTTACCTTGAATTGCGGCCTCAGTTAGAACTCGCGTCGTCTCTTGGAAACTCGCCGCCGAAATAAAGCTATCCGTATTCAAAGAGGCTTTAGTAATCCCCAACAGCACAGGCGTATACTCTGCTGGAGCCATCCCTGTAATCGACATCGCTTCATTCACCTGCTCTAGCTGACGAATCTCTACTAGCTCACCTGGCAGCATGGTAGTGTCCCCGCCATCTTCTAGTCTTGCCTTCGACGTCATCTGCCGAACAATCACCTCAATGTGCTTATCCGAAATATCAATTCCCTGAGACTGATATACCGACTGGACTTCATTGACCAAGAACGACTGAACTCTCTCTAGACTCAGCATCGCAGACTCATGGGTACCCTTATTCTCCCGATAGTATTTGAAAAAGACTTCCAAAATCTGGTGAGGATTAGACGGTCCATCAGTCAGCGCTTCGCCCGTATCTACCTTCTGACCATCAGCAATTACCAAGTTTTGGCCCGGTGTCACCGGATAGTCGGTCACTACGCCGTCACTTTCTATCACCTTAATCTCAACCGTCTCGTCCTCGGCGTACACCACTTCTGCAATACCAGGACGCTCCGCCAAAATGCAGGCTTCTTTGGGCTTACGCGCCTCTAGCAGCTCTTCAATCCGCGGTAGACCCTGAATGATGTCCCCGGTCTTTGCCCGCTCAAATACCAGCAGCACCAAGCCGTCACCACGCTGTACCAAGTCCTTGTTTTCAATGTGCAAAACCGCACCCGTTGATACCCGATAAGGACGCGCAATTCGCATCACAATACGGCTATCTTCTACCGCAATCACTTGACCAGACTCTTCAGTGCGAATCCCTTCAGCTATTTCGGTGTTGTCTACTAGCAGATCGCCTACAGACACAGTCGGCTTGTGCCCATTCGTCTCGATTATTACTTGGTCGGCATCGCGCACTACCAGCACCCGGCGAACAGACTCTACATCCTCACGGATACCGCGAATCTGGCCTGCTTCCTTACACTGAATTTCAGTTCGCGCAATGACCGCACCCGGCGTAATCTCATCGCCGTCTGTTACCAGCAGCCGAGTCTTCGTGCTGCCCTGAGTTTGATCCGCTTCAATATCTCGGCGGACGACTAGTGTTTCTAGCACTACTAGCTGCAAGCGATGAACCGCGTCTTCACCTTCACCTTCGCTTTTCAGCTCAATGTCAGCAGTTAGCTGCGTACCGCCCTCATCAATGTCCAAGACTAGCTGCGTACGCAGAATTTCTAGCCCTTCAACCGATTTCACGCGCTCGCCATCTTTATAGAGCAGGCGCTGTACTGCTTTGAGACTGATACTTTTGTCATCGCTGTCACTTACTGCCGCTTGACTTGGAACCGAAGCCTCCTCGGGCACCTCAAACTCCTGCACAGGACGCAGCAGCAGCGCTGCCCCTTCCGGCGTTTCAACATACTCCACATAGCGCAGCGCATCCGCCACGACACCTGGCATTACCTCTTCACCCGCGTTAATAATCGTGCCGCTTTTCTTGCCCGCATCGTCAGGGCTATCCACCATGTGAATATCGCCAGGACGCACAACAATTTCTCGCAGAATGTCGTTTTTCTGGGTGACTTCTACCACACCGCTGGTCTGACAGAAAATGTCCTTAACAACTTCTGTACCCGCTTCAATGAACTGACCATCTTCCACCATCAACAGGGAGATGTCTTTGTTCACTTCATGGGCTTCTTCTGGAATCCACAGCAGCGTGCCGCCTTTGGTGACTTCGTAGCCAGTCTTAGCTTTGCCGCGCTTAGCCACTTCCACGCCCGCAAACTTAATAATGCCGCCAGTTTGCGTCCGGAAGGTATCGTCTACTAATTCAGCTACGACCTGACCGTTTGCAACTTTTGTGCCAGGCGTCGCGTTAATCGAGAACCGCTGACCGCCAGCGGTATTAAGGAAGTAGTGCTCGCGGCCCTGACCGCTTTCTATCTCGACTTCTGACTCGTCAAGCATCACAGAAGCTGTAATGATTTCAACTTCACGGCCACCTTTGCCATCGTTGGAGGTGTTTGTTAAACGGACAATCCCGCCGCGCTCTGTGATGAGCTTTGTTTCAGCTAGTACACCTTCAGCCGTAATCTCGTCGCCGTTTTTGACGACCGGTTCCGCGCCTGGCGGCAGGTTATACACCTCGCCCGAGAGCACCCAAAGCAAGCCACCGCGCTGCGCTAGCCGCGTTAGGTTACCCTGTCGGTCAGTTTTTTCTTCCTGCACAAGTCCATCAAAAGCAACCTCACCAGACAGATCGGAGGTAACGTCTTTGCTGGCTTTTTCTGTTACTTTACGCACTCGGCTAGTACTGGGCATCTCGGCGATCATTGCGCCTTTTTCGATGGCGTCACCGTCTTTGGCAAACAAAATCGAGTTTTTGGGCAATGCAACAGAGTACTCTTTGCCATTAGATTCAATCGCAATCTGGCAGTTAGCGTCCATCACCAGCGCGTCTTCACCGTGACGAGTCCGGAACTGACGCGTGCGCAGCCCTTCTGGAATGCGAATAGTTCCGCTACGCTTAGCATTGACCTGGGGTGCAAGCTCACCAGTAAAGGTGCCGCCTGTGTGGAAGGTCCGCATAGTGAGCTGTGTACCCGGCTCGCCAATAGACTGAGCCGCAATAATGCCCACGGCTTCACCAAGATCCACCATATGAGAGTGCGCAAGACTCCAGCCATAGCAATGCTGACAAACCGAACGCGCGGCTTCACAGGTCAGGGCTGAGCGGGCCTTGACTTCTTTAACTTTGGCCTTGCCAATTTCTATCGTAATGTCGTCTGTAATAGACTGGTTGCGCGCCACAATCAGCTCGCCCGTTTGGGGATGCACGACATCTTCAGCCGGAACTCGGCCCAATAAGCGGTCTTTGAGTGGGATTAAGACACGCTCACCGTCGACCATCGGTCGAACGGGAACATAGCGAGTTGTGCCGCAGTCAATCTCGCGGACAATTACGTCTTGTGAGACGTCAACTAGTCGGCGAGTCAAATAGCCAGAGTCAGCGGTCCGCAAGGCTGTATCTACTAGACCTTTGCGCGCACCATATGACGAAATAATGTACTCGGTTACCGTCAGTCCTTCTCTAAAGTTGGTCTTGATCGGTAAGTCAATAATTTCCCCTTGGGGATTGGCCATCAGGCCCCGCATGCCAACGAGCTGACGAACCTGAGAGATATTTCCTCGCGCCCCTGAGTTAGACATCATGTAGACGGAGTTCAGCGGATTATTTTCGCGGAAGTTTTCTACAACCTTGTCTTTTAGGTGCTCGCTGGTTTCGTTCCAGGTATCGATTACTTTTTGAAAGCGCTCTACTTCAGTAATTTCGCCGCGAGTGTAGCGCTCTTCAGTATCGCGAATTTCTTGTTCTGCGGACTCTAGCATCGCCTTTTTGCTAGGCGGTACTTCTAGGTCGTCTACGCTGATAGAAACGCCTGCTTTGGTCGCATATTTAAATCCTAGTCCTTTGATTTCGTCGGCCATCTGAGCGGTGCGAGCAGTGCCGTAGTGCTCAAAAGACCAAGAAACTAGGTTTTTTAGCTGCTTTTTGTCAATAACTCGATTTCTAAATACAACAGGTTTAGATTCGCCTTTGTCTGTCATTTTTGCCCCTTGTACGCTTTGCTGCTGAATAGTTTTTTGCTGTGCCTAAGACTGCTGTTTGGCTAGATTTAAGCGCTGGCTTGTGGGTCTATTAGCTAGCTGGGAAAGCTAGGTAGCCGAGAAAGCCAGCACTTTTTGTTGCCGCGATCGATTTGCTAAATTGCCAAATCGAATCGGTATCTACTCAGCCAAAGCGCCTAATACGGCGTGGTTATAGATGATTCTTCCTGTTGTGGTTTCCACATATTGGGAAATGACGTTGCCCGCTTCGTCCTCACGCACGCGCCGGAACTTATAGATCTTGGTCTTGCCACCTGCGCCGTCGTCTTTCACTTCTACTGGCTCGCTGTCGTCTTCGGCGGTTTCGATTGTGCCGAGGAAGCGAAGCCATACTTTAGCGTGCAGATCGATTGCGCCTTGTTCGTAGGCAGCGATCGCATCGTCCATATTGGCAAAATAGCGCCCTGCTCCCTTTTGCTTGCCGGGGTTATCTGCTGTCAGATAATAGCAACCCAATACCATATCCTGACTAGGCGTAATAATGGGCCGACCAGTCGCCGGAGACAAAATATTGTTAGAGGCCAGCATCAGCAACCGGGCTTCTGACTGTGCTTCTAACGAGAGCGGGACATGCACCGCCATTTGGTCACCGTCAAAGTCAGCGTTAAAAGCAGGACACACCAGCGGATGCAGCTGAATGGCTCGGCCTTCTACCATAATTGGTTCAAACGCCTGAATCCCCAGTCTGTGAAGTGTTGGTGCTCGGTTGAGCATCACAGGATGGTTTTCAATCACATCCTCTAGCACTTCCCAAACGCTAGGATCGTTGCGCTGAATCAGCTTTTTAGCCGCTTTGATATTGTTCACTAGGCCCTGACGAATCAGCCGGTGAATGACAAATGGCTGAAACAGCTCAATGGCCATCTCACGAGGCAACCCGCACTGGTGAATCTTGAGATTCGGACCGACCACGATGACTGAACGCCCTGAGTAGTCAACCCGCTTACCCAGTAGGTTTTGACGGAAACGACCCTGCTTACCTTCAATGATGTCCGAGAGCGACTTCAGCGGCCGGTTGTTGGCACCGACTACCGTACGACCCCGACGGCCATTATCAATTAAGGCATCTACGGCCTCTTGCAGCATCCGCTTCTCGTTACGAACGATGATTTCGGGGGCCAGGATTTCCTGCAACCGAGCTAAGCGGTTGTTTCGGTTAATGACCCGTCAGTACAAGTCGTTCAAGTCAGACGTGGCAAATCGACCGCCGTCTAGCTGTACCATAGGTCGCAAATCAGGTGGAATGACTGGAATTACATCTAGTACCATCCAGTCTGGTTTGGAGCCTGTAGCAATAAAGTTGTCGATTACTCGCAGACGCTTGATCAGCTTGGCGCGCTTTTGCCCCTTAGACGTTGCAATGGTCTCGCGCAGTAGCTCAGCTGTTTCTTCTAGCTGCAAGTCTTCTAGCAGTCGCTTCAGCGCTTCAGCGCCAATACCCACTTCAATGCCTGCTAGCTGAGAATCTTCGTCATAGAGCTGATCTTCAATCTCCATCCACTGATCTTCACTCAGCAGCTGTTTGTAGGCGAGGTTATCAGCATTGCCCGGGTCTAACACCACGTAGGCATTGAAGTACACAATTTGCTCAACGTCCCGCAGGGGCATGTCTAGCAAAATGGCAATGTAGCTCGGAATGCCTTTGAGATACCAAACATGTGCGACAGGCGCAGCTAGCTTGATAAATCCCATGCGATGCCGACGGACTCGCGATTCGGTAACTTCTACACCACAGCGCTCACATACAATGCCACGGTGGCGAACACGCTTGTACTTGCCGCAATGACATTCCCAGTCTTTTGCGGGGCCAAAAATTCGCTCACAAAACAGCCCATCCATTTCTGGTTTTAGCGTTCTGTAGTTAATGGTTTCTGGCTTGGTTACTTCACCGACGACAGTGCCATTCGGCAAGGTGCGCTCACCCCAGTCTCGAATTCGCTCTGGTGAAGCCAGACCAATCTTGACATAGTCAAACCGCTGTTCTACTTTCGGCATTCTTTGTTTATTCCCTTACAACTTAACGAGGCTCAATACTTCTCATTTATCGGGTGACGATGAGTACCGCATAGCCAGCGATCGCGAGTACTTCTCGTACTTTTCTGGTCTTAGCTGGCTTCTACGGTGCTCATGGGCCGTGCTCATTCTCACAAGCGCGATCGCTTATGCTCTATAGCGTTTCTGTGCGTTCTCCGGGGACGGTGTTTGCTGAAACCACAGCCGAGCCAGGAGGTGCGATCGCGCTTCCCGCCATGCCGCTGGCACCTGGGGCCGGCTCATCACGAGAAATAGATTCATAAGTGGGTCTAGAAGGCGTCCGACGATTGCCGACATCCGCCATCAGATCAACTTCAGTATCTCGGCTAGTCCCATCTTCTTGAGTTTCTAGCTTGTGAACCGCGATATCCAAACACAGTGACTGCAGCTCGCGCATCAATACCTTGAAGGACTCAGGTGTACCTGGGCGAGGAATCGCCTTGCCCTTAACAATTGCATTAAGCGCCTCATTACGGCCCTGCATATCGTCAGACTTCACAGTCAACAGCTCTTGCAATGTATAGGCCGCGCCAAACGCCTCTAAAGCCCATACCTCCATCTCTCCAAAGCGCTGACCGCCTTGCTGAGCCTTGCCCCCTAGTGGCTGCTGAGTCACCAGTGAATAAGGACCCGTCGAGCGGGCGTGAATCTTGTCATCAACCAGGTGTACCAGCTTCAGCATGTAAGACTGACCTACCGTGACCTCTTGGTCAAAAGGCTCACCAGAGCGGCCATCATAAAGCTGAATTTTTCCAGGATTATCAGGATTAAAGACCCAATCTTTGCCGCTATGCTCACGGGCCTCTTGCAGCTTGCCGTGAGTGGTTTCTAACGAAGCCTCCTCACCATACATCTCGTCAAAAGGCGTCACCTTAAACCGAGCCCCCAGATTTTCTCCGGCCCAGCCAAGCAGTGCTTCAAACACCTGGCCGACATTCATGCGCGAAGGCACACCCAGTGGATTTAGCACAATGTCAATCGGCGTGCCGTCAGGTAGATAGGGCATATCTTCTACCGGCAAAATTCGAGAAATAATCCCTTTATTGCCGTGACGTCCGGCCATCTTATCGCCGACCTGAATCTTGCGCTTTTGGGCAACATACACCCGCACCACCATGTTGGCACCTGGCGGTAGCTCGTCGCCTTGCTCACGGGTAAACACCCGAACATCAACGACGCGGCCCTTTTCACCATTGGGCACTCGCAAAGAGTTATCGCGAACGTCTCTCGCCTTTTCACCAAAGATAGCCCGCAGTAGCTTTTCTTCTGGCGGCTGATCCGACTCACCCTTTGGCGTCACCTTACCCACTAAAATTTCGCCAGAACTAACCCAGGCTCCCACGCGAATGATGCCAGTTTCATCTAGCTGACGCAGTGCGTCCTCACCCACGTTAGGAATCTCACGCGTAATCTCTTCTGGCCCTAGCTTGGTCTGACGCGCCTCAATCTCATATTTTTCAATGTGAATCGAGGTATAGACGTCTTCATAGACCAGACGCTCACTGAGTAGAATAGCGTCCTCGTAGTTGTAGCCCTCCCAAGGCATGTAGGTAATTAGCACGTTCTGACCGAGCGCGATTTCGCCGCCTTCTGTAGCAGACCCGTCTGCCATTACCTGCCCTGCGACGACGCTAGCGCCTTCGTAAACCAACGGCCGCTGATTCAAGCAGGTATCCTGGTTTGAGCGCTGATACTTCTGTAGCTCATAAGTATGCACCTGGCCTTCAGGGTCAGTCACCTTAATCCAGTTGGCATCTAGGTAGGTAACCACCCCGTCTGTACGGCTAATAATGACCATTCCCGAGTCGCGCGCAGCCTGCGCTTCTAAGCCCGTGCCCACAAGTGCACGCTCTGGCCTCAGCAATGGGACTGCCTGACGCTGCATGTTTGAGCCCATTAGGGCGCGGTTGGCATCGTCATGCTCTAAGAATGGAATCAACGATGTCGCCACCGAGATGATTTGCACTGGCGAAACTGCTACGTAGTCAACTTCTTTGGGAGTCGTGACCGTAAAGTCTTGGCGGTATCGAACCGGAACCGATTCACCCAAAATGTTGTTTTGTGAATCAATCGGTACATCGCCCGGTGCAACCCGCAAATCATCTTCTTCGTCAGCCGTCATATAGACTGCTGGCTTATCTTTAATAATCTGGCCGTTTACAACCGGGAAGAAGGGCGTCTCAATAAAGCCAAAGTCATTGACTCTAGCATGGGTAGCCAGCGAACCAATCAAGCCTGCGTTCGGGCCTTCAGGCGTTTCAATCGGGCAGATGCGACCGTGGTGAGAAGGATGAATATCTCGAACGGCAAAGCCTGCCCGCTCGCGCGTTAGACCGCCTGGGCCTAATGCACTGATGCGGCGCTTGTGTGTTAGCTCGGCAAGCGGGTTAGTCTGGTCCATGAACTGCGATAGCTGACTAGAGCCAAAGAATTCTTTGATTGCCGCGACTAAAGGTTTGGGGTTTACCAGCGAGGCCGGAGTCAAAGAATCGGCATCTGAAACTGTCATCCGCTCGCGGATGATGCGCTCTAGACGATTGAGACCAACCCGCACTTGGTTTTGCAATAGCTCACCCACCGATCTCACTCGGCGATTGCCTAAGTGGTCAATGTCATCAGGGTTACCAATATCAAACTCTAGGTTGATGAGGTAGTCGATGGCAGACACGATGTCTTGAGGGGTGAGTACGCGCGTCGCTTCAGGAATATTTAGGCGCAGCTTGCGGTTGAGTTTGTGGCGACCCACTTTACCCAAGTCATAGCGCTTGGGATCAAAGAATCTAGAATCTAATAGCTGCTGACCGCCGTTTACGGTTGGGGGCTCACCGGGACGCAGCTTGCGATATAGCTCTAGCAGCGCTTCTTCTTCGCTAAACTGACCCTCTTTTTCGATAGTCTTTTGAAAATACTCAGGGTGACGCAGAGAATCAAAGATCTCACCGTCGCTTAGGCCCAATGCCTTGAGCAATACCTGGGCAGAAAGCTTACGCGTTTTATCGATACGCACCCAAACAAGGTCGTTTTTGTCGGTTTCAAACTTAAGCCACGCACCTCGGTTAGGAATCAGGTTGGCGGTATACGTCCGGCGACCGTGCTTATCTGTTTCAGCTTTGTAGTAAACGCCAGGGCTGCGAACAATTTGATTGACGATGACTCGCTCTGCGCCGTTGATAATGAACGTGCCGCGATCGGTCATGAGCGGCAAGTCGCCAATGAAGACTTCTTGCTCTTTAATTTCCCCTGTTTCCTTGTTAATTAGACGCGTGGGGACGTACATTTGTACTGAGTAAGTACTATCCCGGCGCTTAGCCTCGTCCACCATGTATTTAGGTGCTTTAAGGCGGTAGTCCTTGCCTAAGAAGTGGAGTTCGAGCTTGCCAGTGTAGTCAGTAATTGGCGAGAAACTTTCTAGCTCTTCAACGAGACCTTCTGACAAGAACCAACGGAAGCTAGCCCTTTGAATTTCAACTAGATCGGGTAGCAAGTGGGTAGGCGTAGGCGCGGGCGCGGAAATAGCGACTGTTTCGACAGCCGCGGAAGAAGTATCAGCAGAAGTATCGATGGTGGCAAGGGTAGAGTCAGTCATGCGGTTCCTCAAAAATCGCGCCGAGCAAGGCAAACGTTTGGACAGCGGGGTCGAAAAGAAGTCAGAGGCTTATGAAGCCGGTAGATAAGAGTTGAAGACTGTGTATATCAGGCGAAACAGTGCTTTCCAGCAGCTATGTCAGTTTGCTAAGGTCGTCAAAACGACAGTGATTTGGACATAGTGATTTGGATATAGCGCTTTGAACACTCAGCAAATGCGTACCCGATAAAAGTCTCAGGCATGTTTGGCACATGCCTATTTTCCCGTTCAGGTGGTGTCTACCTTTTTGCATCTGTTTTGCAATGTTAAGAATTTTAAACTCACCTGGGGCTGAGAGATTTCAGCAGGGAAATTCAAGCGTAGAAGCGATGATGAATGGGTCAATATAAGGAATAATGCTAGTGAGAGCAGCGTAGAATTCGGTGGGTATATAGAGTCCGTATCCTAAGCATGGGTGGCTTTTTAGACATTTCTATCTGGGTGGCGAGTGGCTAGAGTAGAGACCGAATGGGATCTATCGTCGGGAGTGGGCTTTTTAAGCTTATCTATCATAATCTAAACATGGATCTTAAAAATATCAGATTGTCAAGATGTTTTGGTCGCTTATGTTATCTTCTGATATTAAAATCGGTTGCGACGACTGGTTGCGGCTATTAATGGCTCAGCTTGCTCAGTGACATATGATCTGATAGCGGCTTTAGTTGACTGAGCTGAAAAAACTATGAACGAGCCTAACTGAGTGAATCAATTATTCAAGTTAGTTGCTCAAGGCATTAGTTGCTCAAGGTAGCTGCTCAAAGTCAATCCAATAACGCTGTTGGCAAATTGAACAGGCGCTGAGCGTTTTGAGTCGTTTGGGCTGCGAAGGTTTCGATTGAAACGTTGCGTAGTTCGGCAACGTATTCGGCGACGTGCCGAACAAAAGCGGGCTGATTGCGCTTTTGTTTGCGCTGTGGAACGGGTGAGAGGAACGGACAGTCTGTTTCAACAAGGATGCGATCGCTGGGAACCATCTGAGCTGAAGCTTTGACCTGAGCCGCATTTTTGAACGTTACAATGCCGCTAAAGCTAACAAAAAAGCCCAGGTCTAAAAATCGCTGAGTTTCTTCTGGACTGCCTGTCCAGCAGTGCATTACACCGCGAAGAGAGCCCTCTGCTTTGACAAAATCCTCTAGCAGTTCAGCCATCTCAATAGCGGCATCTCGGCAGTGAATAATTACCGGCAAGTTCAAAGACTGGGCGATTGCTAGCTGAGCAAGAAAAGCCTGCCGCTGGATGTCTTTATCGTCAGCCTTATAGAAATCTAGGCCCATCTCTCCAATCGCAACGACCTTTGGTTCAGAGACTGCCAATCGAGCAATATCATCGGCAGTATCGTCAGTCCACTTATCCATATCCAATGGATGCAGCCCAATAGCCATAGAGACTTCGGGATACCTGTGGGCGATCGCCTGAATCTTAGTAAACTCAGAAGGATCAACGCATGAGTGCACGAGATGGGCTACACCCGCTTCTCGCCAAGCCTTAGCAACATCATCCCTATCCTCATCGAATGAATCGAAGTTGATATGAACATGGGTGTCAACTAGGCGTAATTTGCTCATTCCCTCTATTCGTAAACCGTCTTTGATCGTAACCTTTCGCGTTCATGTCCCTATGCGAAACCCGCCCGTAAAGCTCTATTCGTCAGTGACTTCAGCTGTTGTGGCTACTTCAGGTGCTTCAGACGCTGCGGGGGCGCTGTCAGCTTCGGGCGCATCTGCTTGAGCGGTTCCTGTGCGAGACTTCAGCACTTTAGAAAGCTGAGACTTCTTACGTGCGCCTGTGTTTTTGTGCAGAACGCCGCGCTTTACGGCTTTGTCAATCTTGCTAACAGCAGCAGATAGGTTCTCTTGAACCCGCTGTTCGCTTTCGCTAGAAGGATTTGCCACATGGGTCTCAAGCGCTTCGTGATACCGCTTGGTCAGGGTCTTCACAGCTGACTTGTACGACTTGTTGCGCAAACGATTTCGCTCTGCTACCTGAATGCGTTTGAGTGCAGATTTAGTATTTGCCATTGATTGCTTCGCTACTCGCCCTTATCAATTCAATAAAACTATCAGAATTAATAATAGTAGCATCGAAGTCTCATCTATGGTAGTAAAACGTACCGTTTTCCTCTGCTAACTCATTGTCCAGGTGCGTTGAGGACAAGAATTCCACGCTAAGCTATAGCAAATCTTTGTGATTCACTTACTTCCCTCCCTTCTTACATGCTGCGAATTATCACCCAGTTAGAGGATGCCAAGGCAGAACTCAAGCGAATTTGCGATCGCACTCACGATGAGCAAGTCACTGAGAAAGAATCGACGGTACGCGAAATTATAGACGCTGTGCGGCAAAAAGGGGACGAGGCCCTTGTGTACTATACCGAGAAGTTTGACCGGCAGACACTTACGCCTGAAACCCTGCGTGTAGATGGGGCCAGGCTTGATGCGGCCTATCAGCAGGTCTCACAGGGCTTACTCAAGGCGATTCGTAAAGCCTGCGCCAATATTGAGGCGTTCCACCGGCAGCGAGTGCCAACGAGCTGGGTGACCTTTGAAGAGAACGGCGTGGTTTTAGGGAAACGCTACACGCCGGTCGAGAAGGCGGGCATTTACGTTCCAGGCGGACGCGCGTCTTACCCCAGTACGGTGATGATGAATGCGATCCCGGCGCGAGTGGCTGGCGTCTCTCGGATTGTGATGATGACGCCAGTTGGCGAGAAGGGGACGCTGAGTCCGGCGGTGCTGGTGGCGGCTCAAGAAGCGGGTATCTCAGAGATTTATCAGGTGGGTGGGGCTCAGGCGATTGCGGCGCTGGCCTATGGCACCGAAACAATTCCGAGTGTGGATGTGATCACAGGGCCTGGCAATATATATGTCACGCTTGCGAAAAAGCAGGTGTATGGCACCGTGGGAATTGATTCGCTAGCAGGCCCTTCTGAAGTGCTAGTAATTGCGGATAGTTCGGCGAACCCGGTTCATGTCGCGGCTGATTTACTAGCGCAGGCAGAGCATGATCCGATGGCAGCAGCGGTGCTGATCACCACCGATAGGGCGATCGCCCAGGCAGTCGCTTTAGAAGTAGAACGGCAGCTATCAAATCATCCGCGCCAAACGCTGACCGAAAAGGCGATCGCTCACTATGGCGTAGCGATTGTGGTCGATACCCTAGAAACTGCGGCTGAGCTATCAGATATCTTTGCCCCCGAGCACCTAGAACTAGAAGTAGAAGACCCCTGGGACTTGCTATCTCATATTCATCAGGCAGGCGCTATTTTCTTAGGCCACGATACGCCTGAAGCGGTAGGTGACTACTTGGCTGGCCCTAACCATACGTTGCCAACTTCTGGCGCGGCGAGATACGCGTCGCCGCTGAGCACCGAAACCTTTATGAAGCACTCTAGCCTAGTGCAATACACTCGCAGCGCTCTAGCTGATGTCGCTATCGATATAGATGTCTTGACTCGGGCAGAAGGGCTTCCTTCTCATGGTGATTCTGTACGGCTGCGAGTGGAAGATAGCTCGACATAGCGCCGTCAGCTTAGCCAGACTAGGTTGGTGATAGCGACATACGCTAGCTCAGCAGCTGCAAAGGAAAAACGGAAGAGGCATAGGATTTGCGGCCTGTTGCCGTGCGCGTTAGAAAGTAGAGCGGCAGCGGCTCTTGGATCTGTAGCGTGACATGTGGGAAAGCCTGTGGGCTAATGAGAGCACCCGTGTGAAAAAGTCGCCTTTGCTGATAGCTGGCTGCTGTTGGCAATCGATAGGTTCTTAGCTCTACTGCATCAATAGCGAGTGACCAGTATTCGGCAATGCCACATTTGGCGTAGTGCTGTGCGCGAGCAGTTTGAGCTGTCTCAGTCGCGTCAGCTGCCGAGACGATGTCTATTGCCCAGTGAATGAAGGGCGCTGGGTCAGATGTATTAGGACAAGCGTTGTTAGCGTGAACGGCGATCGCAGGTTTTACCGCCGAATCTAGCTGGGCCGAATCTAGATGAAAGAGAGGCGCTAGTGATTGATCCTCTTCGGCAAACGGGCAAATCACGCGAACATCGGTGAGCGATCGCTGAAGCTGCTGTTGTAAAAGCTGCACCTGCGAGGCCCACTCATGCTCAGCAGCTATGGGCTGTCCCATCGTCAATATTATTGCCAGTTTTCAAGAAATACGATTACGGTTTCGATTGAACTGGTTGAAGTGTATCTGGTTGTAGCTCTGCCGGATAGTCTTCTAGCGATTCTTTATTGTCTGCAATCCATCTCACAATCGATTTGGCCATTGCCGTTTTTTGTCGAATAGCGCGGATTGCCTTGGGCAGGTCTAGCTCCTCAGCCGTGCCCGCATGAGATAAATCAAACATGCCGGTGCCGACCAAATCAACGATGCCAAATTCTGAGTCTAGATAAGTAAACGTATCCAAAAAGAACAGCGCGCTTTCCCAGCAGGGCGGATTGATCCTAAGCTCTTTATCAGTCGTCCACAGGGTGTTCACCGCGCACTCCTCTTTAATTTTTGAAAATCTGATTTTTGAAAATCTGAACCGGCTTAAGTGCCAAGACTTGTGTACCCAAGGGTTCGAGAGTGCTCAACACAGCTAGCTTAGGTTCAGCATTTACACGTTTAGAACAGTTCCCAGTTTAAATTTTCGAGGTTTTCCACCATGCCATCTGTGCAGACAATATCATCCGCGCCAAAAGAAGTTATCGTCACTGCTTTTGGCGGCATAGAGCATATGGAAACCCGGACGACAGCGCCGCTTATCCCTAAAGCTGGTGAAGTTGTGATCGATCTGCTCAGCATTGGTATGAACCAGGCTGACTTGATGGCGCGGCGCGGTGAATATCGGTTGAGTTCTGGCGAGCCGCCTTTTACCCCAGGAATTGAAGGAGGTGGGGTAATTGTGGCGGTAGGTGATGGCGTGTGTGATCGCCAAGTTGGGCAGCGAGTAATTTTGACGATAGACGCGCCTGCGGGCAAAGGAACCTATCGCTCGCAGTTTACTGCCTTGGCCACCGAAACTGTGCTGGTGCCAGACGGGATTTCTGATGAGCTAATAGGGGCGCTTTGGCTACCTTTTTTAACTGCTTGGGGGGCGCTGGTATGGCGGCAGGCCGTAAAGCCAAATCAGGTCGTGCTGCTGTCTGCGGCGAGTAGCAGTGTTGCGATCGCAGCTAGCCAAATCGTCAAGCAGCAGGGCGGTATCACCATTGGCACCACCACAAGTCCACAAAAAATCGAAGCGTTGCAACGTTCAGACGCCGCGCAATACGATCATCTTATCCTTACCAAAGATGCCGAACAGCCCTGGTGGCGCAAGGTTAAAAAAATTACGCAGGGAAAAGGCGTAGACGTTATTTTTGATCCGGTCGCAGCGGGAGACTTTCTCAACACCGAAATTCGCCTGCTAGCGCAAGGTGGAACGCTCTGGGTGTACGGCCTGCTAGGCACACCAGATACCGTTGATGTCTCGCCACTCATTCGTAAGGATGCCGCCATTCGCGGGTGGCTACTGAACTCCATTGCTGGGACAGTCGCAGAGCAAACAGGCTATCAGACTATTTTAGACAATATTGCAGCAGGCACCTACACATTGCCTATTGCCGGAAGGTTTTCATTAGACGAGGTGCAAACAGCTCATGAAGTAATGGAAACAGGCGAGCATATTGGAAAATTTATTTTGCAGCCATAGATGTTTTCTCCGACAGCTTACCGCAGGTTTTTTGGCTACCTCCACAGCTCTTTTTAGGTCTTTTTTAAGGCAGATAGTGATTAGCCAACAAGCGTTGTTACAACGATTAAAACTAATAAATAGGCTGGCCATTGTTGACATAGAAACTTTGCTGAAATTTGATTTCTTTATTTTTTTATGCGCGATCGCCACAAAAGGAACAATTAATAGCGAGAAATGACCGCACTCAAGTATGTTTTTTTACCGAGATCTCAATCTTTATACTGAATTATGGCTTATGTTAAAAATAAGCCAAATGGCTTAGCTTGTATCAACTTAAGCTGATACATTGCTGCACCTGAATTTTTCAGCACGGGTATCTACGGAAAAAAAATCTCCGAGAAAATACGGGCTATCAGTATTTTTGACGGTGGCTAGTTCAGGTCATATCAAGTCAACTTGTTACCGCACTTCTGACTTCCGTATTTACCAGTAAGTACGCTCAAACTATCTGTATATCAACCTTTTTAGATATAAAGAAATGAGGGGGATCGCCCCCTGATTGTTTGCCTCAAAAGTTGTCTATCTTCAAGGTATGAAAACAAAGTCTTAGTGTTTCTTCTAATCAACATTAATTGATTCTATGAACCGTTTAATATTGAGCCTTAGATTTGACATTTAATGACATCAACTCGTTTTCAACGGAGATGAACAAAGCTATCTTTTTTCAATCCGCGCCGTACTTAGCCAGTATCTGTAGCAAAGTCTGTCATCAGCGCTGAACTAGAGTGCACTACTTTTGAAAGGGTGTTTTACACATGTCAAGGGATGCATTAATTGTTGGCATCAACCAATACCAAGCACTGCCAGGGCTTAACGCACCCGCAGAAGATGCGGAAGCTGTTGCCGCTCGCCTGCAAGCTCAAGGTGAGTTTCGAGTGCAGCGCTTGCCAGAGGCGATCAAAAATAAACAGCCCGTTGTCGGACATCGCCTCGGCGTCACCACTCAGGCGTTAGAGTCTTCGCTGGTTCAACTGTTCAAGCCAAAGGGAAAGAATATACCAAACACCGCGCTGTTCTATTTTTCAGGGCACGGCTTGCAGCGTGAAGCAGGCATTCAAGAAGGCTACCTAGCGACTAGCGATACCGATCCGAATCGCGGTAACTTTGGGATCTCTTTGAACTGGCTGAGGCGGTTGTTGCAGCAGAGCCCAGTTCGGCAAATTGTAGTGATTTTAGACTGCTGTCATAGCGGCGAACTGCTGACATTTAGAGATGCGGATCCTGGCGCAAGATCGGGGATTGATCGCCTCTTTATGGCGGCTTCTCGTGAGTATGAATCTGCCTATGAAGCAATAGAGGGCAAGCATAGTATCTTTACTCAGGCCCTGCTCTCTGGCCTAAATCCTTACGAGCAAGACGGTGGCAAGGTAAGCAGCTATGCGCTTACTGAGCATATTAGCCAGCAGCTGCGTGGCGAGCTACAGCAGCCGCTATTTGAAAGCTCAGGGAGTGAAATTGTATTAACCCGAGTGAGCGGTCTAAAAGCAGCCTTTTCTAAAACGCCAATCAGCACATTTTCTAGGCTAAAAAAGCTTTCTTTTGGGTTTTGCCCTTATCGAGGACTCTCTCCTTTTGATGAAGCTCATGCTGACTATTTTTTTGGTAGAGAAGCCCTTACTACTCAGCTGCTAGAGCAGGTCGAAAACAATAATTTTTGCGCCCTAGTGGGAGCTTCTAGCAGTGGCAAAACGTCTCTGCTGCGAGCAGGGTTGGTGCATCACCTGCATAAAGGTGAGCGCATTCCAGGTAGCGATCGCTGGGAAATCAAGACGATTACGCCGACCAAACACCCCATCAAGGGCCTAGCTGCCGCCTTTGTCTCTGCCCACTCAGATGGCGTCGAACGAGCCGCTCAGATGCAACAGGCCGAAAGCCTACTAACGGCACATGGCGGCAGCGGCCTGCTTCAGCTAATTAGAGCCGCGCTGATGAAACCCGGTGAGACATCCATTCCCACCGCATCAAAGCTATGGCTCGTTATCGACCAGTTTGAGGAGCTATTTAGCCATAGTTCTGGAATAACCGCAGAGCGACAGCTTTTTGTTCAGTGCCTAGTAGAAGCGCTAGCCGACCCGAGCATTGCCTTCGGTGTTGTTGTGGGTTTAAGAGCAGACGCAACGGATGAGTTGCTTCCCTATCCAGCGCTCAAAAAGCTGATAGAGAAAAATACTGTTCTGCTAACGCCTATGAGCTATGAGCAGATTAAGGCAGTGGTCAAAAAGCCAGCTGAAAAAATGGGCATTGAGCTAGACCCAACGATGCTATACACCCTGACAATGGATACTAATGGTGCCCCTGGTGAGCTGCCCCTCATCCAACAGACACTGCTAGAGCTGTGGCGAAAGCGAGATGCTGGATCAACTGGCACAGCAGCGCCGAAGCTGACAATGGATGCCTACATGGCACTGGGCGGCGTAAAAAACGTCATGACTCACCGGGCTTCAGCTGTACTTGAGAGCTTGACTGAGGATATGCAGCGGGCAGCACGACGGATCTTTTTGTCGCTGTGTGAGCTAGGTGAAGGGCGCGAAGACCACCGTCGTCGCGCCTTTAGAAGTGAGCTTGTTAATGAAAACTTTCCGGCAGAACTGATCGACTGCACGTTAGATAAGCTAGCCACAGAGCGGCTTATTATTGTGTCTCAGGCCGCAGTTGCCACTAGCTACTGCGCAGAGCAGGGGGTAGAACTTCCTGGGGCAACTTGGCAAACGCAACGCGATCAAACTTCGCCGCTGACCACCTGGTTTGTGAAGAATATGCCCAGTACAGCGCAGCCGCTTTTGGGGTCACCAAGAACGGTAGAAATGGTGCATGATTCTCTAGTGAATGACTGGGATGTGTTGCGCACGTGGCTAGCGGAGTCGCGCAGTACTATGCGGCAGCAAAGGCGGCTAGAGCAGCATGCGCGGGAGTGGGAAGAACGACAGCGTCCGGTCGCAACTGAGCATTTGTTAGGAGGGACACAGCTGCAAGAAGCCTTGGCCTTTTTACAGCTCAACAGAGGCGATCTGTCTGAACTTGCGCAGGATTTTGTATTAGCTAGCAAACGAGTCCAAAATCGGCTGCGATTTCGCACCAGTCTATTGATTCCGCTGGCGCTAATTGCCGGAATTGCAGCGTCTATTGTCAGCCGATTTGTTCTGCCGACAGAGCAGTCTCCAGCGATTTCTGAGGTGTTGCCTATGGTAGAAGGTGGGCTAGAGGCCTCTAATCGCGATGCTAGTAATGCTGACAGCGACCTTGGGCCCAATGTAGCGGCTGCCGATCCTTGGCAAAGAGATAATAGCCAAACAGAAAACGGCCAAACAGAAAACGGCCAAACAGAAAGCGCTGAGGCGTCTACACCTGCGCTAGAACCGTCCGCGACAGTAGATTCAGCGGCAGTAGATTCGGCGGGTTCAACGGTGATTCAGGTGAGTCCTACGATGACGGCTATGCTGGCGGACGGTCGCTATGTAATGGTGCCTGCTGGCAAAATGCCATCGCCTTCTAATCCTGATGAAGAAGTTGAAATATGGCTCATTCAGCCAGCGCAGAGCAATACGCCATCGCCGATAGAGTTAGAGACCGTCCCTGAGCCTGTCGGTGCGAGCCAGCGCTAAGGGCGCGTGATGCTAGGTGGAAGGCTGCCTAGAATTGCTGGCGACCCATGACCCGTTTTTGGCTGTTGGCGCTATGCTTGACACGGGTTGATACTACAGTATTAGTTAGGTCATTAGGCAGTACTAGTGAGTTCGCCTTTGCCCTGTAGCTAGATCTTAGGATGCAGATTCTATCCGTTGCGCTTACCAACTTTAAAGCTTACAAAGAACAACAGTTTTATTTTGAGCCGGGGACGAATGCAATCTGTGGTGAGAATGGGGCGGGTAAGACTAGCATTTTAGAAGCGATCGCCTGGGTGCTTTTTAACTACCAGGGCAGCTATAGAAAAGAAGACCTGATTCGCAACGGTGCGAGCAGTGCCCAGGCTAGAGTGGCTTTTATCTCTAGTAAAGATAGTCGGACATATGAAGTGCAGCGCACTACCACTACTGGCTATGTACTTTACGATCCGCAGCTCGCTGAAAAGCTGCCCTACACCCGCACAAAGGATGAAGTGCTCCCTTGGCTTAGACAGCATTTGGGCGTAGCGCCCGGTACTGATTTGGGTCAGCTATTTGCCAATACAATTGGTGTTCCCCAAGGGACGTTTACGGCTGACTTTTTGCTTTCTACTGAAAAGCGTAAGCCGATTTTTGACACCATTTTGAAGGTTGAGGAATATCGAAAAACCTATCAGCAAACCAACAGTTTGAGAAAGTATGCTGAAGCGCAGGCCCAGCGGCTAAGAGATCTGATAGATCAGTACGAAGAGGCGCTGCAGAGTTGGGACGAACTGCAAAATCGCCAGCAGCAGCTACAGCTTGAGATTACGCAGGGAGAAAGTCTGCTGGCAAGCCTAGCGCAGCAAAGTCAGGATATGGCTGAGCGGCGGCAGGTACTGCTGGCCCAAGCAGAGCAGGTTCAGCGTCTACAGGCTCAGCAGCAGACGTTGGCGAGTCAGTTGGTGGCTCAGCAGCAGTCGGTGGACCGTGCTCAGGCAGGGATGGCACAGGCAAAAGCATCAGCGCAGGTGTGTCAGGAAAATCAGGCGGCGTACGATCGCTTTTTGTCTGCGGAAACGCAGCTACGGGCGTTAAATCAGGCTCAGCAGCAGCGGCAGCAAGTTTTGCAGCAACAGCAGCAGTTTCAGCAGGCGCTAGCTCAAAGTCAACAGGCGCGATCGCGCCTAGAAGCCAAGCTAGATCAATTCAAGACGGCTGAAAAAGAACTCAGCGATCTGGCGGCGGCTGTGGATATGCAGCTTCAGCTAGAGGCCCAAAAAGCGACTTTGCAGCAGCAGGTGCAAACGTTCTTGGCCATCCGGCTACAGCAAAAAGCGCTAACTCAGCAAGATCGGCAGATTGCTCAAGATCTGACGCAAGCTGACGCTGAACTAATGCGGTTGGACCGGCTCAGCGTTGCGATCGCAGACATTCCGCAGCTAGAGCAGCAGCAGGCGAGAATTCAAGAACAGCTGAGTCGACTGGCCGCTGCACGGCAGTTTGAGCAGGAGTTAAAAGCCTTAAGCGAAACCGGGCAGGCGCGGCAGGACGGCTATCGCACACAGGTTGTTGCCGCCTTACAGCTTTTAGATGAGTGGGTAGCCCAGTTTGCGCCTTTGAATAAAGCGGCGATCGCACCGATCAAAGACGCCCTTTTTCAAGGCGGCATTCTCTCAAAAGAAACGCTAACGATGATCAACACAATTTTGGCTGACTTGAGCCTGCAAACCGATCCTCAGAAGCTACGGCAGCAGAGAGACAGCCTGCAAAAGCAGCTTCAACAGGCATATGCGAAAAAAGCGGAGGTTGCAGGCGTAGAGACTCAGAAAAAAAGGCGATCGCAGCTGGTCGCTCGCCAGCAGCAGCTACAGCAGCAGCTAGCAGATGCAGCTCAACAGCTTGGCGCTGAAAGTGAGATATCTGCGGCGCTAAAAGCACTAGATATCCAGCTACAAAAGTTAGACAATCCCCAAGCAAAGCAACAGATTTTGCAGAAAACGCTTCAGCCGCAAACCCAGGCTCGGCAACAGTATCAAGAACTAGAAAAGACCCGAATCGCAGACGAACAGAAGCTAGCGGCGATCGCCTTGCAGCTAAACGACTTTACTCAGCTAGACGCTCAATTGCAGCAGCACCAGCAGCAAAGGCAGACCCATCAGCCTGGTCATTTGCTATATGTGCAAAACCAACAGGCGGCCCAACAGCTCGATCAGCTGACTCAAGAGCACAAAGCCGCAACTGCACAGATAGAAGACATTCAAAAGCAAAAGACGGCTAGCGACCAACAGTTGACGACCCTAGTCGCTACCTTTGACCCAAATGCATTTACTGCGCTCGATCGGCAGTTGACGGACGTTAACTCCCAAGCCGACCGGCTGAGGGGAAGCCTGCCGCAGCTGCAGCAGCGTTTTCAAGACTTGACTGAGCAAATCGGCGTCCTAAAAGAAACCGCCGAGAAGCGCGATCAGGCGCAACAAGATTTGAAGCAGCGCGATCGAATTAAACGCTTTGTTAACTACGCTCGTCGAGTATATAAAATAGCGGGCCCTCGAATTACCGAACGCTATGTGCATCACGTCTCACGAGAAGCCGATCGACTGTTTCGAGAGATGCTTGGGCGGGCGAATGTGGCCCTCAAATGGAGCGCAGACTACGAGATTACGGTGCAAGAAGGCGCACACAATCGGCGGTTTATTAACCTGTCGGGTGGTGAGCAGATGTGCGCGGCACTGGCTGTAAGACTAGCGCTGTTAAAGGTGCTAGCCGACATTGATATTGCCTTTTTTGACGAGCCAACGACGAATATGGATAGAGCTAGACGGCAAGGGCTAGCTGAAGCGATCGCCCGAATCAAGTCCTTTAAGCAGCTGTTTGTCATTAGCCACGACGACACCTTCGAGCAAGTGACTGAAACGGTCATCACCGTGGAACGTACTGAACGCTGACCATATATCAACAATACTGAGAGACTCAAGCAGCGCTAGCGGGAACTCTATGAGCGTCCTAGCCTTAGTAGGAAGCGTGTGTTCATTTTGAAGTCGCCCATATCAAGCAGTCAATCGAATTCCTCTTCTAGCGTGACTGGTGTGACCACGTCTGCGGCAGATAGTAGCCCTGCCGCCACTGCTGGTGCTTCTGATCTAGCAGATATGAAGAAAACAAGCGCTAGCCTACCGGTCGAGTCATCTGCTGCACCGCTTGCGGTCCATGCAGCAGACCCAGCCCAGTCCACGACAGCCCAGTCCATGAAAGCCCAGTCCATCATGAAAGCCCAGCCGCTAGCTGAGTTACCTCACTGCCCTCGGCCTACAACACAAGACTCTCTCAATACTAAAACGCTCAAGCAAATTTTCCAGCTCTCGCCCATAGGGATGACTGTTTTGGACCTCAGCGGTGGCTTTTTGAGCGCAAATCAGAGTTTTTGTGAGGCGGTGGGTTATTCTGAGCGCGAGCTGGTGATGCTGACGTTTACAGATTTGACGCATCCTGAAGATGTGCCTTTGCTGCGATCGCTAGGCGAGCAGCTACTTAGCGGAGAACGGCTGCATTTTCAGGTAGAAACGCGACACTGGGGTAAACACGAAAAGCCCCTGCATGTGGGTTTGACCGTCACCATGGTGCGTGACAACCATCAGCGACCTATCTGCTTTCTGCTGCAAGTCGTCAACCTGACAGAACAAAAATGGATGGAGGAAAAGCTCCGTCACCGCGACTTTTACGATGCCCTAACAGGGCTGGCAAACCGGGCGCTGTTTGTAAATAGGGTAGAGCAGGCCGTGCTTCGCCTAGAGCGCAACGCCAGTATGCAGTGCGCAGTCCTCTTTTTAGATCTAGATCGCTTTAAGGCCGTCAACGACAGCCTCGGACATACCATTGGCGATCAGCTGCTATCGGCATTGGCCGGTAGGCTAGAGTCCTGCGTTCGTCGATGCGATACGCTAGCACGCTTAGGCGGCGATGAGTTTGCGGTCTTGCTAGAGAGCATCGACGGATTGGATGATGCGCTATCAGTGTGTGATCGCATCCATAGCACTCTAAAAACGCCCTTTAAGCTAAGTGGCTACGAAGTCTTTGCAAACATCAGTATCGGCGTTGTTTGCAGCAGTGTCGGCTACGAAAAATCGAGCGATCTGCTGCGAAACGCTGACACCGCTCTCAACCGCGCAAAGAGTCAGGGAGGCGCTTGCCACACCGTCTTTGACCAAACCATGCACCAGCGAGCCGTCGCACTGTGGCAGATGGCTAACCATGCCCAGCTTGCAGTGCAAAGAGAAGAGCTAAAGCTGCGCTATCAGCCGATTATTGACATCACAACCAGCCGAGTCGTTGGCGTAGAGGCTTTGCTGCGCTGGCATCATCCTCAGCACGGCTCAATCTCACCGGGAAAATTTATTCCAGTGATGGAAGAAACCGGCGTAATTACGGTCATTGGCCAGTGGGTGCTGCGAGAAGCCTGCAAGCAGGTCTGCGAATGGCGAGCGTCTCTCCCTGATGACTATCCTCTCAAGATCAGCGTAAACCTATCTGCACGCCAGCTAGCTCAGCAAAACTTGACTGAGCAGGTCGCCCAGGTCTTGACAGAAACTGGCCTCCCAGAGGAACTATTGCGACTAGAAGTGACAGAAACCGCCATCATGCATAACTCTCAAGTTGCGGTACAGACGCTCACAGCGCTAAAAAAGCTGAACATTAGCATCTGCATTGACGACTTTGGGATTGGCTACTCATCGCTAAGCCGTTTACAACAGCTCCCGATTGATACCCTCAAAATTGACCGTTCGTTTATCCAAAACATGAGCGTCAAAGGTGGAGGCACAGAGATTTTGCGAACCATCATCGATCTTGCGGAGAACCTAGGATTGGATATTGTGGCAGAAGGCGTAGAAACAATAGAACAGCTGGAAACGCTTCGCCAGCTGGGCTGTCAGCACGTACAGGGATTTTACTTTGCGAGGCCCATGATGCCTGACGACACGTTGAGGTTCATTCAGTCCACAAATTTGCTCTCAGCTCGTACCGAAGAGATGCTTTGAAGAGACGCTCAGCACCCAATTGCTACTACATCTATCGCTAATAACAGATCGCTGCTGCTAACAGACACCTTCGCTAGGCCATAGAAGCTAGGCCACAGAAGCGGGCTCACGGTAGCCAGCAGTGTCTTCAGTCGAACTAGCAGAGGCTACTGGTGCAGCCGTTTCAACCTGAGTGTCAAATCCAGACTGAGCACCCAGCGCAAACGCAACCAACCAACCAACAATCAACAGTGCCAAAACGATAGCCATCTTTACAAGATTCCTTATTTCTTTGGGGTGAGGTAACAGATCGACGGTGATGCCGACGAATGCTCAGTTACAGCCTCGAGTGCCTGTGGCTTCAAGTACCGCCTTTGCCTCCGGATCTGCTTGTTAAGTAATGTAACGAAACTCTGGCTCAAACGTCAACCTAAAAGTCAATAAGCATAAATACCTTCTCAAAAAAGACTATTCGATAAAGCTAAGCTGTTGCAGATCGATCAGGCTCTTGACGCTGTAGTCAGCGTGAGATTGCCAGGGAAAATCGCCAGTGGGGTCTAGGTAAACGGCTTGGGCTTGGGCATTGCGAGCTGTTAGCAGATCAAATTTGTGGTCGCCGGTCATAACGGCATCGGCTGGGGTGAGCGACCATTGGGTCAAGAGCTTAAGAATTCCGTTGGGCTGAGGTTTTGGAGGGCAGCAGCTACGCCCCAGAACATCGTCTGGGTCAAATAGATGGTTTAGGTTGCAGGCTTTTAGCGTGATGTGGGCAATGTCTTTGGTGTTGCGAGTGAGGATGCCGATGCGTTTCCCTTTGCTTTTTAGCTCGCTGAGAAGATCGTATGCGCCGGGTTGAGGCGTTGCCTGGTGAGCAATGTCGAGTTCAATCTCGGTGAGCTGCTTTTGGCATTTGGCTAGCTCGTCTGGGTCTAGCCGTTCAAGCGCTTCGAGGATCGGTTCGTTGGGGGGCAACCCAAGGGCGCGGCTGATGGCGGGAAAGTCATGGCGGCTTTCGGTGAGGGTGCCGTCCATGTCGAAGATCCAGGCGGTGTAGGTGTGCAAAGACATGGAGAAACTAGGTGTGGAGAAGGGGGTAGGTGAGGAAGTCAAGATGAATGTAAGCGGCGTGCCTGTTAAGATCTGGAGGCTTATTTACAGATGCGCTAGACAGATGCGCGAGTACCTATGACTACGATTAATGATAATTACCTGAAGCTGAAGGCGGGTTATTTGTTTCCTGAGATTGGCCGTCGGGTGAGGGCATATACAGAGGCCAATCCAAACGCGCCTGTGATTAAGCTAGGCATTGGCGATGTAACAGAGCCTTTACCTGAAGCCTGCCGGACCGCGATGATTGAGGCGGTACAGGAAATGGGCGATCGCGCCTCTTTTCGGGGCTACGGACCAGAGCAGGGCTATCTGTGGCTACGCGAAAAGGTAGCTCAGCACGATTTTCAGGCCCGTGGCTGCGAGGTGGATGCGTCTGAAATTTTTATCTCTGATGGCTCTAAGTGCGACTGCGGCAACATCTTAGATATTTTTGGAGATGACAACAGCATTGCCGTTACCGATCCGGTCTATCCCGTCTATGTCGATACAAATGTGATGGCGGGTCACACTGGCGACGCAGATGAATCTGGAAAGTACGCAGGCATCACCTATTTGCCTATCAGCGCGGACAATGATTTTATTGCTGACATCCCGTCTGAGCAAGTGGATCTGATCTACCTGTGTTCGCCGAATAATCCCACAGGCGCAACGATGACAAAAGATCAGCTCAAGGCTTGGGTGGACTATGCAAAAGCCAACGGTTCGATCATTCTGTTCGACGCGGCCTATGAGTCTTTTATTACAGATGAATCCATTCCTCACTCTATCTATGAGATTGAGGGTGCAAGAGAGTGTGCGATTGAGTTTCGCTCCTTTTCGAAGAATGCTGGCTTTACGGGCACTCGCTGCGCGTTGACGGTGGTGCCAAAGTCTCTGACTGGCAAGGCTAAAGATGGTTCTGATGTTGATATCTGGAGCCTGTGGAACCGTCGTCAATCGACTAAATTTAACGGTGTTTCTTACGTAGTGCAGCGGGCAGCCGAGGCCGTGTATTCTGACGCTGGGCAGCAGCAAGCGAAGGCGCTGGTGAGCTTCTATTTGGAAAATGCGCGGATCATTCGCGAGCAGCTAAGCGCGGCAGGCATTAAGGTATATGGCGGTGTCAACGCACCTTACGTTTGGGTGAAAACGCCGGACGGCCTTTCTAGCTGGGACTTTTTCGATCAGCTGCTGAAGACCTGCAATATTGTGGGTACACCGGGGGCGGGCTTTGGCTCGGCAGGTGAAGGCTATTTCCGAATTTCAGCATTCAACAGCCGCGAGAATGTGGAAGAAGCGATGAAGCGAATTAGTGAAAAGTTTACGCTAGCAGCTGTATAGGCTAGCGCCAATGCTTTTGAGCGGGTATGCAGTATTTGTTTCCTCGCTCAAAAGCTTTTCTCTCTCGAAAGACATGAGCTTGCCCGATCTCTGTGCAGCCTGCTCTGCGCAACACTGCTCTATGCAACAGCTCTATGCAACAGAGTTGCCACTGGTTTTGTAGCTTGCCATTTTAGTGCCTGAGCTGTTTTTTTCGGCTGAATTATCGTTCCTAAACTTTTATCGCTAAAAGGAAACTGTGGTGTTTCTTACAGATAGTCCTAAAAACTTGAGCTATCCTCAAAAGTGTGGACGGAGTGAATAAGATTTAGCTGAGAGTTAAGACGATTACTGTCTGAAATGGAGATTATTATGCAAAACCCCTCTACTAGCCCCAGTCACGCCACAGACAATGCTGAGCTTTGGCTAGGGTTGAAAAGTGCGATCGCTGCTAGCTCTGGTTTTCAAAGCTGGCAGGCCGAACAGCCGTCCTCTATTACCGCAACAACGTCAGTCGAAAACTTAGTGCGCCTATATCTACGCGAAACGCTAGAGACACTGGCTTACTAAACGCTTATTCAACAACGTATTTCAAAACGACTTTGGCTAATAAAATTGGCTAGAAAAATTAGCTGGGAAGACTGGCTAGAAAAAGCAGTGACACTGAAGACAATGCTCAAGTGTCTAGCTCTCGCCGCCCTTCTAACGCTCTAGCCAAAGTCACCTCATCGGCATATTCCAAATCGCCACCCATCGGTAGCCCAAACGCAATCCGGGTCACCTTCGTAAACGGCTTCAGCAGCTGCCCAACGTACAGCGTCGTTGTATCCCCTTCAATACTGGGGCTGATTGCCAAAATGACTTCGCTCGTATCTTCTCTATTTACCCGATGTACTAGCTGCCCCACCGTTAGCTGCTCTGGGCCAATGCCGTCCATCGGCGAAATTAGTCCGCCCAGCACATGATATTTACCCTTGTACTCACGGGTTTTTTCTAGCGCAATGACATCCCGCGACTCGGCGACAACACACAGGGTTGTATTATCGCGAGACTGGGCACGACAAATATCACAAACCGGCTCTGCTGACAGGTGAAAGCACTGCGAGCACTGGCCTACCTGCTGCTTCGCATCTAGCAGTGCATTGGCTAGTGCCCGCACTTCCGCGTCAGGTCGCTTGATAATGTGCATTGCTAGCCGCTGGGCAGACTTGGGGCCTACACCGGGCAGGCGCTGAAATTCTTCTATCAGCTTGGCTAAGGGGCGAGTGTAAATGGCTAGAGCGTCCTTTTTTTATTCTTCGTCCTATATTTTAGCGGTCTGCATCATCATCAGACCGCATCGTCATCAGACCGTCTCTTCATCAGACACAGGCGGCGAAACTTCCTCACTTTTGCCCCGAACAGGCGGCAGGCTTTCTACCAAACCCATTTCAAAAGCTGCGTCTGGTAGCTGCCCTGCCAAATATTTTCCTGGCTCGAACAGGCCGCTAGGTGTCATACAGACCTGTCGCAGCTCAACCATTTCAGTTTCAGCAAATATCTCACGAGACAAACGGCGCTCTAAAGCCATATCAAAACCCTCCTTCTTATTCGTCTAGCTGCCACAGCTCGTGGGTGTAATTTTGGTCAAATATTTTCTTTGGTCGCATAATCAAAACCACCCCCCCAAGTAGCTTGGCAGTAGGCGCTGATTCAAACCAGCTAATCTCTATCTGACCGCCCGCATCTACTACAAAGTAGCTAAACTCGTCCCACTCGCGCTTGGCCTTGTCAACCACAATGAGAACGTCTTCATCTGCAATGCCGTCAGGTGGATTTGGCAGCTGCCCGTATTTTGCTAGCAGCGCAATTGGGTCTTCTGCCTTTAGGATGACCTGCCAGCCGGGAACCGGCACCCAGGCTCCAGTTCCCGAAAATTTCACTATGCCGAAGGGCTCTTCCGGGTTGGCACCTGGCACCTGCTTGTAGTCTTCAGTGGTCAATGGCAGCTGGCCTGCAACTGGCACGATAACCGGCGAGTCTGCCTCATTCTCTAGCCGAAAGATGGGAAGGCGGGGTGCGGACTTGGCCGAAACGACTGTGAAATCGACTAGCAGCTTTTCAGCTTTACTGCGAGCGCTCTCGGAAGTTGCAAAGCGCAGACTCTGGGCAATTAGCTTGGACCTAGCCTGTAAATCGCTCTGCTGGCGGGCCAAGCGCCAGTAGTAATAGGCAGCCGCGTCCCCCATCGTCTTTTCAAATCCGGGGGGTGGCGTTTCGCTATAGTAAAAGTCTCGCAGTGCTTTGACTACGTCTTTGACCTGATCGCTGTCTAGGCTGTGGGTGAAGGCAAAGTCAGCGGCGGCAGCTCGGTTTTCTTGAGAGATAATGCGAAACTCGTAGAGGCTATCACTGCCTCGGGTTTCGTAGTGAGCTTTGGTAGCCTCGCTCGCACCGCCAGCTTCCATTGAGGCAAATACTTGAGAGGCGACGATTAGCTGATTTTGCTGAATCGGTTCAAATCCGGTAGCTTCAAAGATTTCCTGCCCTGACATGCCTGATTTTTGCAAAGCTTGGCAAGACTGACCCCAGCTCACCCAGTTGCCCTGTTTGCGGCGCAGCTGATGAATGATTTGATCGATTTCTGAGCGATCCTCTTTTGGATCAGGCATCTGATCGGGCCTTTGAGTATTGGGAGCGCTAGGTGGGGTCGCGGCCATAGGTTGACGCAGTTCTTATTTCTACTGTAAATATAGTAGTCTAAGAGAAGCTAGTAATAGCAGACGGGGCTATAGCGCAGCTGGTAGCGCACCTCAATGGCATTGAGGGGGTCAGGAGTTCGAATCTCCTTAGCTCCATCCTACCCTTCGAGAAGATCATAGCTCTACGACTTCGCTCAGGAATCATCCTTCGACTTCGCTCAGGAACCATCCTTCGATAAGACTGCGATTCAATCATGGACTCGCGGCACCCGAGGGCTGAGCGGAGTCGAAGCCCGGTCTATGCGATCGCGTAATAGTCTTTATACCAGTCCACAAACTTTTGAATGCCGACAGATAGCGGTGTTTTGGGCTTAAAGCCAACGTCGTCCATCAGGCTTTGAACGTCGGCGTAGGTGGCAGGGACATCCCCTGGCTGCATTGGCATCATATTCTTGCGGGCGGTTTTGCCAAGTGCCTGTTCAATGGTGGCGATAAAGTCCATCAGTGTGACCGGGCTGTGGTTGCCAATGTTATAGATTTTGTAGGGGGCGGTGGTCTCTCTGCCTTGGGCTTCGGCCTCGGCTAGGGTAACTTTCGTCTGTGGCTTTTTCATCACGCGGATAATGCCCTCTACTACGTCGTCGACGTAGGTAAAGTCGCGTTTCATCTGGCCGTGGTTGTATACGTCGATGGGCCGGTTTTGGGCGATCGCATCGACAAACTTAAAGTAGGCCATATCTGGGCGTCCCCAGGGTCCGTATACCGTAAAGAATCTCAGCCCAGTTGTGGGCAAGTCGTATAAATGGCTGTAGGAATGCGCCATCAGTTCATTGGCCTTTTTCGTGGCGGCGTAGAGCGAGACGGGGTGATCGACTTGATCTTCGGTGGCAAACGGCACCTTTTTATTTTTGCCGTAGACCGAACTAGAAGAGGCAAAGACGAGATGGCCAACGCCGCTGTGACGACAGCCTTCCAAAATATTTATAAAGCCCAGCAGATTGCTATCGGCGTAGGCGAGCGGATTTTCGAGCGAATAGCGAACGCCTGCTTGGGCCGCGAGGTTAACGACGCAGCTAAACTCATTTTGAGCGAAGAGGGTGGCGATGGCGCTGCGATCGCTCAAATCCATTTTCTCGAACGTAAACTTCTCAAAGTTTTGTAGCTGGGCGAGTCGTCCCTGCTTTAGCGCCACGTCGTAATAGCTGTTGAGCGAGTCGATGCCGTATACCTGCTCTCCGGCTTCTAGCAGTCGTAGCGATAGAAAATAACCGATAAATCCGGCAGCGCCAGTCACGAGGATTGCCATACTGATATTGATTAAAGAACTAAAAATCGTACTAGGAGAGACTCGGGAAAACCGGAGAAAGACTTGTCTCTTAGCTTGCCTGCTACCTTGACCTGCCCACTATAGTATTGGCAAAAATACCTACGTCAAGCGTGTGGGCAGACAATAGTCACAACTTCATCTTTGCTGCTTCATCTTTGCCGATAGCTGCGATCGCCTAGCAGCACTGTTCCGCGTCAGAGCCAGTGATAAGCAACCACGCAAGGCTTCGGTATCAGTGATACGATTGCCAAAGCACAAAATGAGAAAACTAAAAAGAGTAAGGACTCCTCAATGCAAGAAATTGATAAGTCGATTTCCATCGACGGTCGAGATATTCAGCTGAAGGTAGGGCTGTTTGCCCCTCAGGCTGGTGGCTCGGTACTTGTAAGTTCAGGCGATACGGCTGTATTGGTATCAGCTACAAGATCTAGCGGTAGAGAAGGTATCGACTTCCTACCTTTGCTAGTTGATTATGAAGAGCGTTTATACGCCGCAGGGCGCATCCCTGGTGGTTTTCTTCGCCGAGAAGGCCGCCCGCCAGAGCGCGCCACCCTCACCAGCCGACTGATCGATAGACCGATGCGCCCCTTGTTTCCCCAGTGGATTCGAGACGATATTCAAATTGTAGCCACCACCCTCTCTATGGATGAGGATGTACCGCCTGATGTGCTCGCTGCCACCGGCGCATCAATTGCAGTTTTGCTGGCCGAAATTCCGTTCAACGGCCCAATGGCGGCGGTTCGAGTGGGATTAGTCGGTGATGACTTTATTATCAATCCTACCTATCAGGAAATTGAAGACGGTGAGCTAGATCTGATCGTGGCAGGCTCGCCGGATGGGGTGATCATGGTTGAGGCTGGGGCCAATCAGCTGCCTGAGCAAGACGTGATTGAAGCCATTGACTTTGGCTACGAAGTCGTACGCGATTTGATTCAGGCGCAGCTAGATTTGGTTGAAGAGCTGGGTCTAGAGCGGCCTACTGAGCCTGCGCCAGTGATCGATGAGAACTTAGAAGCGTTTTTGAGCGATCGCGCCACTGCCGAAATTAAAGAAGTGCTCAAGCAGTTCGAGCAGACCAAGTCTGAGCGAGACGACAAGCTCGATGCCATCAAAGCGACGATTGCTGAAGAAATTGCTGAAAAAGCTGAAGACGATGCGGTTAGAGTAGCGGTCGATAGCAATAAAAAGGCGCTAGGCAAGTCGTTCAAGAGCCTGACTAAAAAGTTGATGCGATCGCAAATTCTAGAAGAAGGCGTTCGCGTTGATGGTCGCAAGCTCGACGAAATTCGCAAAATCACCTGCCAGACCAGCGTGCTGCCCAACCGAGTACACGGCACCGGGCTCTTTCGTCGGGGCCTGACTCAGGTGCTCTCTGTTGCCACGCTTGGCACCCCTGGCGATGCTCAGATGATGGACGATCTGCACCCTGGTGACGATAAGAAGTACCTCCACCACTACAACTTCCCGCCGTATTCTGTGGGTGAAACGCGGCCAATGCGATCGCCCGGTCGCCGTGAAATCGGTCATGGCGCGCTAGCTGAACGCGCCCTCATTCCGGTTCTACCCTCCCAAGAAGACTTTCCCTACGTTATCCGCGTCGTCTCCGAGTGCTTGTCTTCAAACGGGTCTACTTCAATGGGCTCTGTCTGCGGCTCGACCCTTTCTCTAATGGATGCGGGTGTCCCCATCTTGCAGCCCGTCAGCGGCGCAGCCATGGGTTTGATTCGCGAGGGCGACGAAGTTCGCATCCTTTCGGATATTCAGGGCATTGAAGACTTCCTTGGCGATATGGACTTCAAAGTGGCAGGCACCGACAGCGGCATCACCGCCCTGCAGCTAGACATGAAAATTACCGGCCTGCCGATGTCCGTTATCAGCGAAGCCATCATGCAAGCGCGACCTGCTCGCCTCCACATCCTCGAAAAGATGCTGGAAACGATCGATAAACCCCGCAGCGAAGTTTCGCCTTATGCCCCTCGCCTGCTAACGATGCAGGTAAAACCAGACCAAATCGGCATGGTAATTGGGCCAGGTGGTAAGCAAATTAAGGCAATCACCGAAGCCACAGGAGCCAAAGTCGATATTCAAGACGACGGCACCGTCACTATCTCTGCGATTGACTCTAGCAAGGCCCAGCAGGCCCAGCAGATGATCGAAGGTATCACCCACATACCCGAGGCCGGTAACGTCTACATGGGCAAAGTCACGCGCGTGATTCCAATCGGCGCGTTTGTCGAAATTATGCCAGGTAAAGAAGGCATGATTCATATTTCGCAGCTCGCTGACTACCGAGTCAATAAGGTAGAAGACGAGGTGAATGTAGACGACGAAGTGCTTGTTAAGGTCCGTGAAATTGATAATCGAGGCCGCGTCAATCTAACGCGCCTAGGTATTCATCCTGATGAGGCCGAAAAAGCAAAAGCGGCAGCAGGCGTCGAGTAAGAACGCGGAAATATAAAATATGAACGATGAAGGTAGAGGACTCTTTGCTTCATCGTTCATATTTCACGCTCCATACTTCGATTTCCCCTGGCAATCATTTACCTGTAGGATCAAAAGATGCTACGCCCAATATAAAAAAGAACTGTGCGAAAAGTTGTAATTGCTGGTAATTGGAAAATGCATAAAACCCAGGCCGCTGCCTCGGATTTTGTGCAACAGTTGACGCCTCAACTAGAAGGTGTCCCCGAAAGAAGAGAGCTGATTCTCTGTGCACCTTTTACCACCCTAAATTCACTCATAGATAAGCTGCAAGGTAGCCGAATCCAGGTCGGTGCACAAAACATTCACTGGGAAAAAGAAGGTGCCTACACTGGCGAAATCTCAGGAGCCATGCTCAAAGAGATTGGTGTTCGCTATGTTGTCGTTGGCCACAGCGAGCGGCGACAGTACTTTGGCGAAACCGATGAAACGGTGAATGCTCGGCTCAAAGCAGCTCAGCTTATAGGCATTACGCCTATTTTGTGTGTGGGTGAAACCAAACAGCAGCGAGATGCCAATGAAACCGAATCGGTGATCACCCGTCAGGTTAAAAAGGCGCTAGTAGAGATCAACCAGTACAACCTTGTCATCGCCTATGAGCCAATCTGGGCGATTGGAACCGGTGACACCTGCGCTGCACAAGAGGCTAACCGCGTTATTGGTCATATCCGCTCTCTGCTGACAAACCCAGAGGTCTCTATTCAATACGGTGGCTCTGTTAAACCCGCTAACGTAGACGAAATTATGGCCCAAAGCGAAATTGACGGTGCGCTAGTCGGTGGCGCTAGTTTAGAGCCCGATAGCTTTGCCGCGCTAGCAAACTACAAAGAATAGCACTGAAATAGTGGCCGTTGGCGGCAGGTCAATTAGGCATCACGCTTAGCAAAAAGCAGATGCCTTCTGCGAGCTAGGACGGATCTTACGATTCTGCTGGCATGACAGATAGCCCAGCGTTCTCTGCATAAGTATCGGTTGCGGTGTGGGGCTTAACAGTGTTGTAGTGCCCATTGATGTAGGTCCGATTGCGCCCCTGCTGCTTAGCATAGTAAAGCGCAAGGTCAGATGCCTGTACCAGCATCTGCGGGCTATTGTTGTGGCCCGGAATAATCGTTGAAACCCCCATTGTGAGGGTGACATAGGGCTCTGAGTGGCCCGGCGCATGATTGATTTTGAGGGCACGGATGCTGTTATGAATCTTTTGTGCGATCCGCCAGGCACCCTGCGTATCGGTGTTTGGTAAAATAATGGCAAACTCTTCGCCACCGTAGCGGGCAACTAAATCTGCGGGGCGTTGAGGCCCTGTGAGTAAGGCCCTAGCTACTCGAATGAGGCAGCGATCGCCCGCCGGATGACCAAAAGTATCGTTATATAGCTTGAAATGATCGAGATCGCATAAGACGAGTGACAGCGGCTGCTGATCTCTGGCAAGGCGCTGCCACTCATCGACCAAATGCTGGTCGAATCGGCGGCGATTTGCTAAGGACGTGAGACTATCAGCCAAAGCGAGCTTTTGTAGCTCTTGATTTTCTGTCACTAGCTCGTGATATAGCTGGCTTTGCTGAAGCGCAACAGCCAGTTCAAGCGTGACACCATAGATGGCTAAAATCGCCTCTTGCGTCCAAGCTTCTCGCTTTGGCAAAGATAATGCTAATAGTCCCCAGTGGCTTGTTTCTGTTTCTATGCTGGTGGCCATAGTCGTAGGGACTGATAGCGACGCAGAAAGATGAGTCGGCAGCTTGCGGATAGGCACTAGCAGCCAATTTCCTGGCCAGCGAGATAGCCATTGACGCCGTTCGCTATCTGCCACTTCAGCTGCATTAACCAATGTCTCCGACAAAGCGGCAGGTGTAGAAGAGGCGCGATCCAAATCAATATGCACTAGCTTTCCCTGCTGTAGCTGGCCCAGCATACCGGGAAATTCTAGCTGACAGAGAGAAATTTGCGCTTGCCAGGCAAACGTTTGATTTTGGCAGTAGTAGGCAATTCGTTGGTAGGTATCAGTGCTGGTGCTGTGACGCAGCAGGGCAACTCGATTGGCGTTTACTAGCGCCGCAGTATCAACAACGATGGTTCCGGCAATGGTACTAAAGCTCAAAGTCCTGCGCAGTCTGCGCTCTATACAATGTAGTCGCTGCTGCTGATAGAGATGCATTTGGAGCTGATTTATCTGTTTATCGTCTTTAGCAGCATTCATAGACGAGTTAAATCGGTGAAGATCCCTACCAGCTGATGCATACAAGTTATGCTCGCTGATTGGACTGCTATTGCCGGATTGATAACAAGTAGATGGGTTGGCTAGCGGCCAATTTGACATACATATCTTACCTTGCTCACTAGTCGTATCCTGCTCACAAGTCTTACCTTGCTCATTAGGCAGTTGGACTAAATGCTGTTTGTGCGCGCCTCCGATAAGCTGGGGCTTCCTCCTCGCTGTATGGTTGCCGGTCGATGGGTGGCCAGTAGGCGTGTCAATAGAAGAGTGCGATGTGGAGAAAAAATGTTTTAGCATGTCGAACCTTCCGCTTTAGCAGGGAAGTCTTGCCGTGATATGGACAGATGGAAATAAAGACAGAAATCCTACACACCGGACGTCGCTGCCTCCCCTTTGATGCGGCCATTGGCTGCTAGGTGGATACGCAGAAGTTGTGACATGATAACGTGCTCCGTATCTGGGTAGATCAGTGTATCCGCTGATACTACTAGCGATGTTTATATGGCTAAGTGCGGAGTACACGGACGTATAATCTAGCACTTCACCTGTCTGGCTTTAACATATTGCTTTGAAAGCTATGTATTTAGCTAAATGCTCAGTCTAGATGGGCTTTAGCTCTTATGCATAAAGACGAGATGCATAAAGATAAGCAACATAATCTACAGATGAGGCACTAACCTATTGCTTGCCTTGCCATCTACCTGGTTATTGACTAGTTATGGACTCGCTATTGGCCTACAGCGTCAAAAAATGGTCGAGCGCAGTCACCATTTTTGGGGGCCATCGCCGTACATTTTTGACCCAGCCCAGATCTTTGTAGCGGGTGTCTAGGCCAACAACGGCGACCCAGTTGCTTTCGGCTTCGCCTCGTCGGCCTAGTTCCCAGAGGACAGCGGTAAGAGCCGCGCGCATGTCCGCAAAGTTAGGGTATTTGCGCACCAGGCTCTTCATGATTTGTAGGGCTTTTTGCTGCTCGTCTGTTTGGTAGAGCGCCAGGGCGTAGTTGCCGTAGGCTAAGGAAAAGCTGGGCTGTAGGGTGATGGCGGCTTGGTAGTCGGCGATCGCAAGCACCCAGTCACCGCGCCCGGCTTCTGCATTGCCTCGATTGTTGTACGCAGCCGGGTCATCCGGGTCAATCTGCAAAACCTGATTGTAATCATCAATGGCTTTATCCCACTCACCCGTTGCTTCCCAGAGTGCGCCTCGGTTGAGATAGGGGTCTGGTTCGGTAGGGGCAAGGGCGATCGCTTTTGTATAGTCAGCCCTTGCGCCCTCTAGGTTATTTTGTCGTACGCGCACGTTGCCGCGGTTGCTCCAGACGGCAGCTTCTTCGGGGAGCTGCTCTATGAGCGCTGACCACTGTCGTTCTGCTTCATCGAACTGGCCAGCCTGTGTGGCTTCAAATGCGGCTTTTCTCAAATCGCCAATGCGGCTCCAATCTTGATCATTAGCGTACTCGACCCCCTGAGAAAAAATACCCTGAGAAAAAATACCCTGAGAAAAACTGGGTACGCCGATCGCTAGGCCAGGCTGAGCAAAGATGAGCGGACTGCTTAGCAGCATTGAGCCACAAAGCAACAGTGTCAGCGGCCATATGAGCGTTTTTTGAACTGCTTTTTGGAGAATTGCTTTTGGGGTCACGAGCACTAAAGAGGCGGACTACCTAGTAGCATAAACCTTTTACACCGCATCGTTGGGGGTGGGCGATGACTGGTTGATCGGCTTGTTTGTGTCCATAAACTTAAATAGCGGTGCGTCATGGACGAAGAATCGATTGTCGGGCACCTGATAACCGAGGTGACGACAGGCCGCAGGGGTCACCAGCCGACCTCTGGGCGTGCGCTGTAAGTAGCCGATTTGCAAAAGATAGGGCTCGTAGACTTCTTCGATGGTCTGTGGATCTTCGCCGGTAGAAGCGGCCATGGTGTCGAGCCCGACCGGGCCACCGTTGAAGTTTTCAATCATCATGGTGAGCAGACGGCGATCGGTCCAGTCGAGCCCGCGAGGATCAACGTTGAATAGCTCTAGGGCTTCGGCAGCGATCGTATTCGTAATTGCCCCTAGCTTTTTGACCTGCACATAGTCGCGCACGCGCTTTAGCAAACGGTTGGCAATTCGCGGGGTGCCCCGAGCGCGGCGAGCAATTTCTTCGGCCCCTTCAGGCAGAACTTCGGTTTTTAGCACGTCGGCGGTTCGTAGGACAATCTGGGTGAGTTCGTCGATTTCGTAAAAGCGCAGCCGCTGGATCAGGCCGAAGCGATCGCGCAGCGGAGACGCCAGCGCCCCTACCTTGGTTGTGGCTCCAACCAGCGTAAAGGGCTGCAAAGGAATGCTACGAGTCCGGGCGCTTTGACCCTTCCCAATTGTGATATCTAGCCGCGCGTCTTCCATTGCCGGATACAGAATTTCTTCAGTCACTCGTGAGAGCCGATGAATTTCGTCAATAAACAGCACGTCGCCAGCTTTTAGATTTACCAGCAGTCCAGCAATATCGCGAGGCCGCTCTAGCGCCGGAGCCGTTGTGATTTTACAATCCACCTCCATTTCTTGCGCCAAAATCAGGGCCATCGTCGTTTTCCCTAGACCGGGAGGGCCATATAGCAGCAGGTGATCGAGCGGCTCTTGGCGAGATTTGGCCGCTTGAATCGCGATGCGCAGCACCTCTTTGAGCGCTTTTTGACCAATGTAGTCATCAATGGCTTCTGGTCGAATGCCGTCTTCGTGACGTGCTAGCTCTGTTGGCTTGGCTTCACCTTTTAATAGGTCAGTTTTAGCAGGCTGTGCTTTTGGAAGGTTGCTATCGGATGCCTTGCTCGCTGAATCTGGCTCACCTAAATTTGGCTTAGCTGAATCTGGCTCACCTAAATTTGGCCTAGCTGAATCCGGCTTAATTGGATTCGGCTCAATTACATCCGGCTTAGCTGAATCCGTCTTCGCTGGGGCCGACTTGCCTTTTGGTTTATTCTCAGCGCCGCCATCCGCAGATTGTTTTGAAGAGATAATCGCCATGGCGCGCCGCAGAATATCGACAGGAGTTGTAACAAATGTACTATACCAGTCTAGCTATAAGCGCAGATGAATCGGTTTAGCGACTAGCTTCGGCTTTAGGCACGACGCCTGCGGCGCGGAATACGTCTTTGATTGTGGGGTAGTTGTCTTCTAGACCAAAGCTAGAGGGCGTGACCGGGTGCTGATAGGTAAAATGTCGATAGTCCATGCAAAAGCGGTCCCATTCGGCCATTTTGATATTGAAAATTTTGATGATGACGTCGGCAAGGCCAAAGGATAGCGGCACGCGAAAGTAAATGCGTTTGCCAAGATAGGCGCTAATTTCTTCGACCACTTCGTTTGCGCTCTTAGCTGGATTGCCAATGACGAGTTCACGCGCATCGCCTTCAGCTGGTGGATGATCGACGAGGTATCGGACTACTTCGGCAATGTCTTTGGCATGGATAAAGTGAAGGCTGCCGTCGGCTTTGAGAAAGCGGATGATGCCGATATAGTCGGCTACCTCGCTGAGGCCACCTGCAATGTGTGAGTAGGGTTTAGTGTCGCTGCCGCCGAAGACAAGGGTAGGAAAAACTGTAGTGATGCGGGGTGCGATCGCTAATTCACCCATTTTCTGATGGCAAATGTATTTGGTGCGCACGTAGTCGGTTCCAATCTCACCGGCTGCGGCTAGCGGCGTATTGTCTCTATCTAAAATGCTCGCTGTCGAGAAATAAATTACCTGCTGACAGCGCTCAGGATCAAGCAGGTTCATCAGCTCAAGCGTTTTTTCAACGTTGATCTCATAGCTTTCTTGCGGGTCGCCCCAAGAGGTCGCCACTAAAATTGCAGTGTCCATTGTCTTCAACAGATTCGCAAACTGAGCTACCTCGCGCATGTCGCCTTTTAGGACATGCACACCCGGACGGCTATCGGTTGGCACCTTTAACTTAGCCGGATTGCGCATCATCAAAAACAGCTCATGGTCGCTATTTTCAATTAGGGTTTCGACTAGGTAATGGCCTATGCAGCCACTCGCGCCAGTGATGAAGATACGCATAGTGTTCTCTATAGAAAGAAGAAATCGAAGAAAAAAGAAAAAGAAAGAAGATTCTACTATTTTGACACTGAAAAGCCCAAGGCATAAGACACCTTGGGCCAGTTGCTAGGCCATCAGTCTAGGCATTTTTATTAGGCATTTTTCCAAAACATTTTTCAATTACAAAAGCTCGTTGACCTGCTTCCCAATCTCAAAGAAGTAAGCGCCATTTTCTTCTGGTGTTCCTGGCAGAATGCCGTGACCCAGATTGAGAATGTGACCTTTGGGGCCTGCTTTTTTCACCGTGTCGATAATGCGATCGCGAATCACATCCTTAGAGCCAAACAGCACGCCAGGGTCCATATTGCCCTGCACCTTCATATCCGCGCCTAGCCGCCGCCGTGCATCGGCCATATCTACAGACCAATCTACGCTGATAATATCCACGCCAGATTCACCCATCATTTCCAGCACGCCAGCGCTGCCGCTCACCAGTAAAATCAAAGGCGTATCGGGGTGCGTTTCTTTTACCTGGCGCACGATTTGCTGCTGATAAGGCAGGGCAAACGTTCTAAAGTCTTGAGGGCTGAGCTGACCGGCCCATGAGTCAAAAAGCTGCACAACTTGAGCGCCGCAATCGATTTGGTGACGCACATAGATCGCGATATTGTCGGCGATTTTGCTTAGCAGCGAATGCAGCATTTTGGGCTCACTAAACGCCATATTCTTAATCACAGAATAGGTCTTAGATCCTTTTCCTTCTACGATGTAGGCCGCTAGCGTCCAAGGCGCACCGACAAAGCCCAAAACCGTAGACTGGTTGCCCACTTCCTCGCGCAGCGCCCCCAAAATCTTACGAATATAGGGCATAGACTCATCTGGATCGAGCGTTGTGAGCGCATCGATTTGAGCCTGTGAGCGAATTGGCGCATCGATGATAGGGCCTTTGCCTTCGGCTACATCCATTGCCACGCCCATTCCTGGCAGCGGCGTTACAATATCTGAAAACAGAATCACACCGTCTGGCTTAAAGGCTTTCCACGGCTGCAAAGATACCTCAATTGCCACGTCTGGAATTTCAGAGCGATCGCGAAAAGAAGGATACTTCTCTCGCAGGTCTCGGTAAGCCTTCATATATCGACCAGCCTGTCGCATCATCCAAACCGGAGGCCGTTCAACCGATTCACCTTGGGCTGCACGTAACAATAAGGGGACTTGATTGGATCCGGTCATGAGATGAACGCTCTTAATATTGGCTTTATTTTCATTGGCTAGCTTATCATTTGCTGTGTGTCGGAGCTTTGCTGTAAGCCGGAGCGCGCGAGATTTAGGCCCGTTCTATCCAGCCCAAACTGTCACCACTTGCGCGTAAAATTAAAGACGGTAAAGAACTGTAGACTTATTTTCGGTGGGCCAATGGAAATTGTGAACTTTTTTGAAAAGATGGCCGGACGCTGGTTTTCGCAGCGCACGACTCACGCCCTATCTTCACAACAGTCCAAGGCGGGCAAGTCAGATTTAGAAGTCACTTTTCTAGCACCTGATACCGATGAGGTTCAGGCTCTGTACACTCAGATATATGGGCCGGTAGATCAAGACAAGCCGTCGGTGCGCCTGTCTCCGCTTTGTGGCTTACAGATTCAACAAAGCAGCACCGTTGAAGGAGACAGCAAGCCGACTGCGTCGACAACCTTATTGGTTCCTCTAACAGCTGCTAACGATGCCGATAGCGTAGAGCGCAACTTGTCAGCAAACGGCACCTTTTTGCGCAGTGGCCAAGCGGGCACCGGGCCAATACAAGGCAGCTACAGCCTTGAAGATGAGGTGCTCACCTTTATAACCGATGGCCCTGAGGCCTCTTCTACAGAGCGATTGTGGTTTATTAACGATAATCTACGGATGAGAACAGGGCTGACCGAACTGAGCAGCGGCCTTAGAATTGCTTCTTTTTGCTCTGAAATTCGGCTAGGGGTGAAGCCACCAAAGGCAGAAAACTAGCGTAGCTGACTGAGCAGAGTTGTTTTAGTTTTTGGGCTAGCTGGCCTGTGCTAGCTGGCTTGCGTTAGCTGGACTCTAGCGTGGCCAAAGCCTTTTGCTTGGTTAGGCGCAGCGTTTGTGCGGAAAAAGGCAGCGCGGGTTTAAAAGGTTGAATGGCTCTTGTGGTGGTGCTAACTGGACTGTCCTGCTGCTGCGCTTGGAGCGTTTCGGCTGTTTCGATGAGCTGGGCTTTGGACTCAGAAAGATTGAAGGAAACAGACGAGAGCGACCGATGTATGCGACGGCTAGCAGATTGCTTGGTCTGCTGCTGCTCTGGTGCTGAATCAGCCTTTTGTTTGACGGATTCTAGATGGGTATCTAGATGGGCAGGGTTTGGCGACGGCTGGGCGATCGCAACTAGCTTAGCGCCGCCATACTCTCGACAAACGGCGGCCTCAAATTCGTAAGTGGTGTGACGAATGGGCTGACCTCGCTTTTGCCACAGCTCTAAAATTTGGCGCACTGAAAAGGCTTTGTAGCGCCCCTGGTAGAGGGCTTCAACTACCGCGTCTCGAATCCACAGGGGGCGATACCGTTCTAGCCACAACCCCACCCACTGGGGCGCGTCATGATAGCCAAAGTCAAAGCGGTAGCCCTCCATCAAGGCGGCGGCTTGCTGAGCTTCTTTCGAGGTGGCAAAAGTGGTTAAGGTCATATAAATGCAACCCGCTTGAAAGGAAACTCTTCAGATTTTGAGCCGCTTTTTTTGAGACACATTTGATGCGATCGCTGCTGCTCAATTGATATCCATTTATACCCATACCGAAGATAGCAAAGATCAGCAGATAATCAGCGAGTTTCGACAACACCGCCGCGCACCTGACGAATCCGAGGGGTGTCAAAAGGATTGGTGTCGCCAATCCATCTAAAGTTGCTTAGGCGAAAACCGATAGAGCCGATGTTTTGCGTCGTGTCGTAGCGCAGCAGCAGGCCATAGGTACGACGGCTGTACTCTAGTGAGTAGATGTTATTGATAGGACGCCCACCGCTAAAGCTGAGAGCTGTTTGAAACCCTGCTAGGAAAGGACCATAGATCTGCTGTGTGATGCCCAGTGACAGGACGTTGCGATCTACTTCGCGGTCAAACAAGAAGGGTGAAGAGGCTTGTCCAATAAAAGACTGAGAGTAGCCGAGATTTAGGCGAGTGTAGTCGCCAAAGTTGCGGGCAAAGTGACCTAGCTGCGCCTCTAAGCCAATATCTGCTATCAGGCTGTTTTGAGAATCACCGTTGGTGTACTGGGTGAAGGTGCTTCTTGCACCCAAGCCAAGGTTGAGGTAGGGCACAACGGGCTGAGGTGTAAAGCGAAGCCCTTGCTCTTGGGTAGCGGGCTTAGGCTCACCGCGCCACAGGCCAAAGCCACGCCTGAGGGCAACGCTGCCCTGGTAGCGGCCAAGCGTCACTCTGCCGGTGTCTGAATTGCGAGCTGTGAGTAAGCCAGGGCGGTCGGTTCGGGCATTGATCACTTGAGCGCTCGCCTGGTAGGTAAGCTGCAAGCCACTATTGCCTAAGTTAAATGTTGGCGAGAGTAAGAGCGCGCCAAAGCTAGACTGCACATTTTGAAACCCCAGCGAGCCGTTGAACAACCGGTCGCGGTAGCCATATTGCAAGGACAGATTGTGAGTGCCAATTAGCTGCGTCAGGCGGACGTCAGCGCGTAGATTTTCGGTGACGTTGGAGAGGTTTAAGCTGGTGAGATCGGCGCTGCTAGTGAGCAGGGTGCGATCGCTGATTTGGGCTCTCAGATCGGAGGTCGCCCCAAAGTTGTCGGCATCAATCGGGGAGCCGTTTTCCCCGCTCACAGCCCGACCCACAAAAAACTGAGGCGTGACGGTAAGACGGACTTTTTCCTCGGTGATTAAAGGGATTTTGGCCCCGAGATACAGCCCACCGCGATCGCCGCTATCAATGCCAATCGGTGCCGGAACCGGGCTAAGATCTTCTGGGTTAATGTTGCCACGGCTCAGGAGAATGCGCGATCGCAGCAGTGGCACCGCAAAGCCCTGATCAAAGACGAGTCGGGGGCGTTTGAGCAGCAGCTCATCCTGGGTCGGTGAAACATTGCGTAAAACCAAGCTATCCGTACGCAGCTCTAGCTCTGGCGGCGAGAATGGATCGTTGGTAATGCGAACACTATCGGCGCGCCAGCCATTGACATCAAAAGTTAGCTCATCGGTCTCAAACCTCAGCTGATTAAGCAAGTTCCGCTCGTTACCATCCGCATCGACATCACTAATAGGCGGCGCGGCAGCTTGTGTCGCCAGCGGTGTGCCATATAGCAAGTTGCCATCGTTTTCAACTAGCAAGCCATCTCGGCCAATCGGATCGTAGGCGCGGCGCGATGCTGATACACCGGCTAGCGGCGAGGAAAAGTCTTCTTCAATCGCAGGCAAATACAGCGTTCCAACGGCATCACTCACGGTTCCAGAGCGCTGAATAAAGTTGTATTCAAGGCGGCTGCCTTCAACTAGCTGCGCGCCTCTAGTCAGCAGCACATTGCCGTCTGCTAGGGCATAGCGGTTGATCAGATTAACCCACAGTTCACTGGCTTCGATGTTGGCGTCGTTAAGCCTAAGAACAACGTTGCCACGCGCTGTGATGGTCTGACTCACCGGATCAAAAACCTGGGTGTCTGAGGTTAGTCGAAGCTGAGAGATAAATTCTTCTGTTGTTTGCGAGTCTTCTATATTTCCCGGAGTGTCATTTCCCGGAGTATCGTTTGCCGGGTTGCCATTTGCCGGGTTGCTATTTGCCGGAGTTTCTGTGGGCAGGTCATCTGCGGGTAGATTGTCTGCGGGTAGATTGTCTGCGGGTAGATTGTCTGCGGGTAAAGCTTCCTCAGATCGCCCTTCGTCATTCTCTTCGTCAGGCGTAATTTCTACGTCGTCAGTTTCGCTGTCTGTCTCCGCAGGCAACCTTGGCAAATCTGTCTCCGCAGTTTGCGCTAGCGTCGCCGCATTCGATAGCTGAACTGTGGGTTCTAGCGTAGTTTCGCTGCCCAGATTACTGGCCAGATTACTGGCCAGATCGACGCCTAGATTGCTCGCCAGATTGCTGCTCGATTCACTAGCTAGCTCACCAGTCAGTTCACCAGTCAGTTCACCAGCCAGTAGCAAGTCCAACAACCCGTTTGGAGAATGTTCTTTCTGAGTCAAGGAGTCTGCTTGCCTAGCCGAGGACTCTATGCTCATGACGATAGCAGGTGGCTCAGGTGGCAAGCTAATGTGAACCATATGCAACCCCTTCCCGTGAAACCATCTGATACCTTACAAGGCTTAGGCATTCAAAAGAACAGCCCGACAAAGCGGGCTGTTCTAGCAAATCTTAATGTTTAACGACGACGACCCAGACTATTTTTGACCCAACGACTGTTTGTCCCAACAACCTGCTTAGTCGAATGGCTTAGTCGAAGTCTCTACCACTGGGGTTACGAGCAGGGTCTCCGCTCAAGAAACCAAAGATGAAGAGGCCAACGAAAAAAGAGATTGTGATGTAAACAACGATTTTGAGCGTTACCATCTTTTATTTCCAAACGCGATTGATATTGAAAACTATCATATCGCACTCTAATGCCATCTCAACCTAAGCGGCTCGACAGACGTAGTCGTTGTAAAGCTCTGTAAATCATAAAGCTCTGCAAACCGTAAAAGCCCTGTCAACAAACATGACTGACTCTAGCGGCGCGCCTAGAGATCTTCTGGAGATACAAACACCCTTTTAGGTGCAAAGACAAATCCAGAAGCGGCTGTCACTTCATTTGCAATGTTGCTTGTCTGCTGGCTAGCGTCGGTTTCTGCTGGCGTAGCCGATGCACTGGTGAGCGCGTCTGCGGTGGGCGATCCGGCCCGAAATTCAGCGATGCCTAGAAACGTTTGGGTCGTTTCGTCTAGCACTCTGATGGGTATTGCCATCAAAGTTTGAATGGGCTGAGTGCCTGCATAGGGGACGATTTCTTCTAAGGCCAGTTTTTGACCTAGGCACCAGCGCCGGGCAAGCGCTGGCGGCAGGGCGATCGCCTGTAAATGCTGCATCACTGTGCCTGCGGTGACGGGCATAAATGTCTCTTGCTCAAGCGCTGTGGCCAGGTCTTCTAGCGTAATGCTGTCTTCAAGATCGAAGCCATTGCTGTGCGATCGCACCAGTCCTACCAGCGTTGCCCCGGTGCCAACCGCTTCGCCCAAATCACGCGCGAGCGAGCGGATATAGGTTCCAGGCCCACAGACCACATCGACCGTTAGCTCTGGCTGGTCGCCACTGTGCCAGCGCCGACTGTGCAGCTGATGAATAATGACCTGACGAACGGGGGCTTCTACTGCCTTGCCTTTGCGGGCGAGATCGTACAGCCGTTTACCATCGACCTGTACCGCGCTGTAGCTAGGCGGCGTTTGGGCGATCGCACCTACAAACTGCGTAAATAGCGCCTCCACCTGCTGCCGCTGAAGATGAGCCGCAGAGCGCTGTTGAACCACCGTTCCTTCTAAATCGTCTGTAGAGGTGGTTAGACCAAAGCGAATAATCGCCCGGTAAGCTTTGCCTTCGGGTAAATACTGCAGCAGCCGCGTGGCTTTGCCCACCGCCAAAGGCAATACCCCAGTAGCCAGCGGATCGAGCGTGCCGCCATGCCCCACCTTCTGCGTATTGAGCAGCCGACGGACCCGCGCCACACAGTCATGAGAGGTCCAGCTATGGGGCTTGTGAAGATTGATAAAACCGTGCAGCATGATGGATTTGTTCAGGAAAGCTATTTCGAGCGTAGCGACTCTTGTGCAATCATGTCATCTAACGCGTGCTCAATGGTCTGCATCACGGGTAAATCACCCTTGGCCGCCAGCCGAAGCTGTCGATTTAGCTGGTCTGAGTCCAAATCGGTAATGATGCTCAAAGGCATTTCAGGCTGGCTAAAGCGATTGGTAAACCCGCTAGAAAGAACGGCCTGATAGCGCTGATCGCCTTTGAGATAAGTGCTTAAAAAGGCCAGACTCATGGCCTGCGCATATCGCTGTGCAACCTCTGGCACGGGCCCGATAACTGCGGGGGGCAGCAGAAAGGTCTCTCCGCCTGTAATCGGAATAGTTGAAAAATGAGTGCCGCCATTGAGTAACAGCAAATAGCGCTCTGGCGTGGTTAGCCACGTAAAAGGGCGAATTTGCTCGGGCAGGGCCGGGGCTACCGTATCGCCGCTGCTAGCTATCATCATCACAGGAACCTCAATCTGGCCGAGGCTGTCTGGCCCAAAAATGAGACTGGTTAGCGGGTTAATGGCTACAACAGCGCGAATACGCGAATCTGAAACGTCGAGGGCGTCAACATCAGGGGCCGCCAAATTAACGGCCTGACACTGCAAGAGTACGACTAAATTGAGGCTGACTTCGGGCGGCGGACAGTTAGCGCGTAAAGAGGCGAAGTTAATCGGCGCACCAGCGATTGCCAAAGCGGTGTAGCCGCCAAAAGACTGGCCGATAATGCCAACATTGTTGAAATCGACTTGAGCAAAGGTTTTATCAGTGCTCTGTCGGGCTTCTAGCTCGCTCAAGACTTGAGAAATCAGCTCGGGTCTGCGGATAAATTCGTTGTCGGGAACTACCTGGCTAGTTCGGCCTGAGACGAGGGCGTTGAACTGGGCGACGCTGCTGCCGGGATGCTCTACGTTGATGACCGCAAATCCGTGCGAGGCCAAAAAACTGGCCAAATAGCGGTAGGTGGCGCGCTCGTTGCCAAAGCCGTGAGAAATGACGACGGTCGGTACGGTGCGATTATCGCTGCGATTGTTAACGCGATTATCACTGCGATCGTCAAGCGTCGCAATATTGGGCGTCGTTGGAAGATCGAGATCGATAGGTGCGATCGCCTCACTAGAAAGACTAGCTGGCGACTGCGGCAGATAGACATCAATCGGTGCGCTGCTCGCCTTGACCTGCATCGTTATTCGTTGGATGCGAAAAGGCCCTGTCTGGTCTACTAGCTGGTCAAGCGTGGCAAAAGACTGTCCGTCTGGAAACTCATCTGTCAACGTTTGTAGCGAAACTTGCTCAACGAGATCGACAGCTGCGATGGTCTCTTGTAATGACTCGCTGGCCTGATTAGAGATGGCGAGTCCTTGCCTTAAATCAATTCGCAAAGCCGGGGTGGGAAAGCGCTTAATGACGTTTAGCAGCGTTAGCCCCTCTTCATCGTCGGCGGCAGATAAAATTGCCGCCCCGCGAATGCCTTTGCCACCCGGTAGCCGAGCACCTGTGCGAAAAATTTTTCCCACTTCATCTAGCACGTACTCACCTTGCGGCGTGTATAAAAACTGAGAAACGGTTGTGACATCCACATCAATTCGCTGAGAGAGCAGGCCGCGAGCCGCTGTGAGCGCATTGGGATCTACCGCCTCAATGTAGGGAATGTAAGGGGCTAGCTCGTCGGTAATGCGCCCTTCTTCGGCGTAGATTTCTAAAGACTCAACCGAGATAGTGCGCTCTATCGTTGCGCCCAGAGAAAAGGTAATGTGTTCGGCGGCATAAGAGGGTTTGGCCTGCTGCGGAGAAAGAGCGATCGCAATCTGTACCAAGCCGATGCCAAATCCCCATCCCAATCCACACCCAAATCTATGCGGTCTGTGGCTACAGGCATTTCTCAACAGCTGCTTGCAAGAGAAAAACAGCGCTTTGGCAGCCTGCTGCCTAGTTTTAATGGCCATTATCATAGGTCGAAGAGCGGTAATCAAAGCATGGCAGTCAACGCACGGTTTTAGGCAGACTCTAGCAGCGCCAACAGCTCCGCTTCACTGAGCTGCGTAATGCCTAGTGATTCAGCCTTGGCCTGTTTAGATCCGGCATTTTCACCTACTACAACATAGGTGGTCTTAGCACTGATTGCACTGCTGACCCTTCCCCCTGCCGCCTGGATCAGGTCTTTGGCTTCAGCGCGTTTTAGCGTTGGCAAGGTGCCGGTTAATACAAAGCTTGTGCCTGCTAGCGGCTGTGGAGCCAGCTCGATTGGATTTACCTGTGAGGCAAGCTGTAGCCCTGCGGCCTTTAGCCGAGTGATTTGCGCCTGATTTGCGGGCACTTGGAACCACTGGGTCACTGACTGGGCGATTTCGGGCCCAATGCCGTGCACCTGGGCGATCGCCTCTTCATCGGCTTGGGCAAGTGCCTCTACTGATGGAAAGTGGTCAGCGAGCAGCTGCGCATTCGTACTGCCTACTAGCCGAATGCCCAAACCGTAGAGCACCTTTTCCCGGGGGCGCTGCTTTGAGGCGGCAATTGAGGTGATTAGCTTTTGCGCGAGCTGCTTGCCCATCCGCTCTAGCGGCAGCAAATCCTCAACCGTCAAATCGTACAGATCGGCAATAGAGGTCACGACGCTCTGCGCTATCCAGCTATTGACTAGCCGCTCACCTAGCCCGCTAATATCCATCGCATCGCGACTGGCCCAGTGGCGCAGCGTCCCGCTCAAAATTGCCCGGCAGGAGCTGTTTACGCAGCGGGTGACGGCCTCTCCTTCGGGTTTGACAACGGGCTGATCGCACACGGGGCAAGTGGTGGGTAGCTGATAGGCCACCGCGCCTTGGGGCCGCAGATCGGGCAAGACTTTGACGACTTCAGGAATAATTTCTCCGGCCTTGCGTACGATTACCGTATCGCCCAAATGTAGATCCAGTTCGGCCAGCCTGTCTGCATTGTGCAGCGTGGCCCTCGAAACGGTGGTGCCTGCTAGCTGAACGGGGGCTAGCTCTGCAACTGGCGTAATCGCACCCGTGCGGCCTACTTGCACCGTCACCTTTTCTAGAATGGTGGGGACTTCTTCGGCGGGGTATTTGAGCGCGATCGCCCAGCGCGGAAATTTGTTGGTAAAGCCCAGCCGGTCTTGCAGCTCAAAGCTATTGAGCTTGACCACCACGCCATCAGTAAGATACGGCAGGTCGTGACGCGCGTTTTCCCAGTGGTCGTAATAGCGAGAAACTGCCGCTGCCGACTCACAGCGCTGCCGGTTGGGGTTGACCCGAAAGCCAAGCGACTGCAACGTTTCTAACGCCGCCCACTGATGGTCTGGGGCGGCTAAATCGCCAGTGCCTGCGGGCATTAACAGCGTGTAGGCAAAGAAGTCTAGCCGCCGCTCGGCGACCACTTTGGCATCGAGCTGACGCAGGGTGCCTGCTGCCGCATTGCGCGGATTGGCGAATAGAGCGCTGCCCTCGGCCTCACGCTTCTGGTTGATAGCGGTAAACACATCTAGGGGCAAAAACGCCTCGCCGCGCACTTCTACAACGGGTGGCGGTGTTTGACCTTTGGGCATGTGCAGCCGCAGGGGAATGGTGCGAATGGTGCGGACGTTTTGCGTAATGTCTTCGCCCACCGTACCGTCGCCTCGGGTAACCCCGCGAACCAGCACGCCCTGCTCGTAGGTGAGCGCTAGCGCGTTGCCGTCAATTTTTAGCTCGGCTACTGCCTCTGCTTCGGATATATCAGGCTCTAGCCTTTGCCAGCGGGCCTGCCAGTCTAGATACTCGTCGGTGTCAAAGGCATTTTCTAGGCTGTAGAGCGGAATATTGTGGGCAATGGAAGTGAACTTTTCGGCGGGCTGAGCGCCGACTCTTTGGGTGGGGCTGTCGGGCGATCGCAGCTCAGGATGCTGCGCTTCAAGATCTTGCAGCTCACGATAGAGCCGGTCGTAGACTGAGTCGGGCAGATCGGGCGCGTCTAAGACGTAGTAGGCATAGCTGGCCTTTTGGAGCTGCGATCGCAATTCCAAAACTCGACTTTCAGCAGCAGACTCTCGTACCTGATTCGACCGTGCTTTTTCCTGAGCGGCCATGCCCTTTCCCCGAATGACGGCTCCCTAATGATTGCCTATTGCCTATTGCCTAAAGGCCCTTATAAATTCGCCTGCTGAAAATAGTTTATTTGTACTATATCAATAGTACTATGCCAATATAAACCCAGACTCCAAATTCTGTAGCAAATTTAGGGCGTGTCTGTCTATAGTCCTTGGGTCTGTCTATACCTGGACTACCCGTCTGGGCGCTACCGCCTGGACTGAAGCTTGCGGTAGACCGCTTTGAGATCTACGTCGTGATGCGCGATCGCTACTAGGGTGTGATACAGCAAATCGGCCACTTCCCCAGCAATTTCATCCGGTGCGTCGTCCTTGCAGGCCATCACCACTTCAACGGCCTCTTCGCCAATCTTTTGCAAGATTTTATTATCGCCGCCTGCAAACAGCTGGTTGGTATAAGAGTCAGGCTGGGGATTGAGCTTGCGATCGCGAATGACCGCAAACACCTGAGAAAGCGTATCTGCTGGGGGCGCTACCACTTCGACGCTGCCCTCTCTTTCCACCTGATGAAAACAGCTCCGCTCACCGGTATGACAGGCCACATCGCCCACTTGCTCAATGGTCACTAGTAGCGCATCGCTATCGCAGTCGTAGCGCAGCCCCTTCACCTTTTGAATATGGCCTGATGTTGCCCCCTTGTGCCACAGCTCCTGGCGCGAACGGCTCCAGTACCAAACTTCGCCCGTTTCCATTGTCTTTTTCAGGGCATCGGCGTTCATCCATGCCAGCATCAAGACCGTGCCGTCTAGATAGTCTTGCGCGATCGCAGGCACCAGACCCTGGTCATTAAACCGAATGTTGTCAACGGAAATAGGTTGGGCAGAAATAGGTTGGGCAGAGGGATTCATGAGCAGAACACACGGAGATAAAAGTCAGATAAAAAGTCGATAATTTTCAGTCAGTCATTTTCTCCTTCTCATGCTACGTCTTAAGTGAGATCTCTACATTCCTTAACATCGCGAAACGAAAAAGGATCTTAACCCGTTAGGATAAAAAACACTGCTGTTTATCGTTAGGTCTTTCCTTCTCGGCATAGCTTTGATCAAAAGCTAGCGAAAGCAGCGACAGCGACAACTAGCGATTAATCACTCTTTTTAGTCCCAAGGAGCGCGTTTTGGTTAGCACCACAACCCTAAAAACAACCAAGTCTGACGAGATTTTTTCAGCAGCCCAATCTTTAATGCCGGGTGGTGTCAACTCTCCCGTGCGAGCCTTCCGTTCTGTTGGCGGTCAGCCCATCGTATTTGACCACGTCAAAGGCGCGTATGTGTGGGATGTAGACGGCAACCAGTACATCGACTACGTTGGCACCTGGGGGCCTGCCATCTGTGGCCATGCCCACCCAGAAGTGCTCGACGCGCTCAAAGCGGCCCTAGATAAAGGCACCAGCTTTGGCGCACCCTGCTATTTGGAAAACGTGCTGGCCGAAATGGTAATCGAAGCCGTTCCTAGCGTTGAGATGGTCCGCTTTGTCAACTCTGGGACCGAAGCCTGCATGGCTGTTCTGCGCCTAATGCGCGCCTTCACCAACCGCAACAAGGTAATCAAATTTGAAGGCTGCTATCACGGTCATGCCGATATGTTCTTGGTCAAAGCCGGGTCAGGCGTTGCCACCCTCGGCCTGCCAGACTCTCCGGGCGTTCCCAAAGCCGCCACTGCCGACACCCTCAACGCCCCCTACAACGATCTAGAAGCCGTCAAAAAGCTATTTGCTGAAAACCCTGGCGAAATTTCGGGCGTCATTTTAGAGCCCGTCGTCGGCAACTCTGGCTTTGTCACTCCTGACGTAGGCTTCCTCGAAGGACTGCGCGAAATCACCAAAGATAACGACGCCCTGCTTGTATTCGACGAAGTCATGACCGGCTTTCGCATCGCGTACGGCGGCGCGCAGCAAAAGTTCAACGTCACGCCCGATCTAACGACGATGGGTAAAGTCATCGGCGGTGGACTGCCGGTTGGGGCCTATGGTGGCCGTCGTGAAATTATGGAAATGATTGCACCAGCCGGACCTGTGTATCAGGCCGGTACGCTTTCGGGCAATCCGCTGGCGATGACAGCTGGCATCAAAACGCTAGAGATTTTGCGTCGCCCCGGCGCTTACGACCAGCTAGAGCGAATTACCAAAAAGCTAAGCGAAGGTCTGCTTGCCGCTGCGCGCGAGACAGGACACGAGGTAAGCGGCGGCAGCATCAGTGCGATGTTTGGCATGTTCTTTACAGACAAAGAAGTCCATAACTACGACGACGCGAAAAAGTCTGATCTCGAAAAGTTCAGCCGATTCCATCGGGGCATGTTGGAAGCAGGTGTCTATTTAGCGCCTTCTCAGTTTGAAGCAGGCTTTACCTCCTTGGCTCATACTGATGAAGACGTTGAGCGGACCATCGCGGCAGCGAGGCAGGTGCTAGCTGAGCTTTAAGGCAAATTGCCCTGTGTTTACGGGGTGATTTTTGTGGGGTTAGTCAGAAAAGATGGGGAGGTATTTTTTATCTCCCCCATAAATTTTGGCCAGTAAGTTTTGGCTAACAAACTCTGGCCAATAAATTTTGGATTTCAGTGAGCTGGGTTGCAGTGAACATATACGAAGACGAGCTATCGGTATTAGAAGCTGAAATCGGCGGAGCTACCCCTCACGATCCGCTAGATTTGATTGCCTTGGCAGGCGAAGACACGACGCCTAAGCCAGATGCCGATATTATGCTGGCGCTGCTTTACCACCCAGATAGCCAGCAGCGAATGCTAGGCGCGCGGGCCTTTTGCGAAATGGATGAGGCCAGGGCGATTCCTTTTTTGATCGGGCTGCTAGGCGACCCTTGTCCGCTGGTGCGGGTGAGTGCGACCAATGCGCTGGGCCGAAATATTAGCGCCAGTGCGGTAGAGCCTTTGATTGCCCAGTTCTACAGGGAGTGGAATGGCTATGTGCGCAAGGCGATTGTATGGGCGCTGGGCAATCATCAGGATGCGAGAGCGATCGCAACTTTAAAAGACGCGCTCAAAAACGACATTGCAGCGGTTCGTCTGTGGGCAGCGAGCGCTCTGGGCCAAACGCCAAAAATTGACTACGACACCATGATTAAGGCGGTTCCATCGCTAATTAGAGGAATGCGCAGAGACACCATTCCGGCAGTTCGCAGCAACTGCGCCTGGGCCATTGGGCAAATTTGTACAGAGCTGCCTTCTAACGTTGTATATGCAACTGCAATTGATGCGTTGATTGAAGCGTTTGCCGAAGATGAGGAGTTTGGCGTCAAAGAAGACGCGAGAACGGCAATTTTGAGCGTTGGTGATTCTCGGGGCCTGCAAGTGATTGAAGAGATTGAGCAGGACGGCTATTTTTAGGATGATGTGGGTAGAAGCCTTTAAGGCGACAGGCAGCAGATAAACTGCTGGTAAGCGCTGTGCCGTTTCTGCTGTGTCGCCTTTTGGGTGCCAAGAGAAATCAGCAGCGAGTTGGGTGCTTTGATGATCTCTCTATGCGGTTCTATCTGGCACAGCTCTATTTCGTGCAGTTCTATTTGACACCCTCGTTTGGCGCTTCTACTCGGCGTTGTCAGACGAAGATTCTGCTTCTTCGCCGCCTGGAAGATCAACGTCTACGTTGGGTACTTCAATTGTTTTCTCTTCGGTCGTGACGTCTACTTCGGGCACTTCTACAGTCTCTTCGGTCGTACCAACTTCGACGTCAGGTCCTTCAACTTCATAAGCTGGGGCCTGACCAGGTTCTGCATCCACCTCGACATCAACGTCGGGTAGTTCTCCTTCGCGGGTTTGCTCTACCCGGCAACCTACTACAGATAGGCTTAGAAGCATCGCCATAGAGAGCAGCGAGAACTTTTTCCAGTTTGATTGAGATAGTTTTTTGGTTGTTGTCATAGGGGTAATTTTGGTGGTGCCATCTTTTTTCTTCACGTTCAGACTACTAAAAAAGACTTTTCTTTGCCTCCATCTATAGAATTAAAAGAGAGCTAAGAGCAATCCATCAAAGGTTTGATCTTACGAAATAACTTATTTCAAGCGCGATGAATCTCAAAGATTGTGCTGTCGGTTTGGCGCACGTCGCGTTAGCGCAAAATGTTGACTAAGGGTGGAAGGGCTGCCATCAGATGAGCCACGTCGCTAGCGATCGCTGCTGCCTTTTGGAGCGTGTTTCCTCAGCGGCCCGCTTCAATCATCGCTAGGCTTAGCTCTGGCTGCCAGTCTCACTTCCAGTCTTCTTTGAACGTGCCTTTCCTACTGGTGCGCTGCGGCAGGCCCCAGTCAATTTTGAGCAGATGGTGATACCAACCCGGCGAAGTCACCCCCGCGTTGGTTTTTCTTTTAATTTGTTGCTTAAAACAGCTCATTTTCTATGAGGGCGTCGCTTGCGTGGCATGATTGCATAGCTTTTTATTAGCGATCGCCCCCTACCTCATGCAACCTATCGACTGGTTCATTGTCATTGCCTACCTCCTCTTCACGCTTGGCTTTGGCATCTCTCTTTCTCGGCGAGCCCTGGGCAGCTTGACAGACTTTTTTGTCGGCGAGCGATCGCTCTCTTGGTGGCTAGCTGGAACCAGCATGGCCGCTACGACTTTTTCGGTTGATACGCCCTTGTACATCGCTGGCATTGTGGGCAATCGGGGCATCGCGGGTAACTGGGAATGGTGGAGCTTTGGCGTTGGCCATGTGGTGATGGTGTATCTGTTTGCGCGGCTGTGGCGGCGATCAGAGGTGGTGACCGACGCAGAGCTGAGTGAATTGCGCTATGGCAGCCCGCCCGCCGCCGCTCTGCGAGGCATTAAAGCGTTTGTATTTGCCGTGCCGATGAACTGTTTGGGGCTGGGCTACGCCATGCTAGCGATGGTTAAGCTTATCAGTGTCCTGCAAGTATGGCAGCGCTTTGGCTTTGATCCGGCGACAGACGATCTAGAGCTGTGGAGCGTGCTGATGATCAGTATTTTGGTGCTGCTATATGCCGGGCTCTCTAGCCTGTGGAATGTCATTGTCACTGATTTCTCTCAATTTTTTGTGGCGCTGTTTGGCTCTGTGATAGTTGCGATCGCATCTCTTAGAGCCGTCGGTGGTATCCGCCCGCTAGTTGACCAAGTCTCGGCAGCTAATCCAGAGATGCTCAGCTTTATCCCAGTTAGCTTCAACCAGGGCTTTGGATGGTCAGCTTTGGCGGGCATTCCATCCGGCACCTTTTTGGCCTACACCCTGCTGCAGTGGTGGTCTTTTAGGCGCAGCGATGGCGGCGGCGAATTTGTCCAGCGCCTAACTGCTACTCGAACCGAAACCGACGCTGAAAAAGCCGCCTGGCTGTTTAATCTGTTGCACTACGTAGTGCGCACCTGGCCCTGGATTATCTCAGCGCTGGCCGCCACTGTGCTCTATCCAAATTTGGCCGACCGCGAGCTAGGCTATCCCTTGCTAATGGTCGATACGCTGCCGCCTATTCTTTTGGGCATAGCCGTTACCTCCCTGATTGCCGCTTTTTTCAGCACCGCCTCCACTTTAGTCAACTGGGGCGCGTCCTACTGCGTTAACGATCTTTACGGTCGGTTTGTGAGTGTCAGTGCGCCCCCAGGTGAGCTAATTTTTGCAGGCCGACTGGCCTCTTTGTTGATCATTTCCTTGGGCGGAGCCGCGGCATTTGTTGCACCTGATATTGCGACCATTTTTAGATTAGCGATCGCAGTTGGCACGGGCCCTGGCCTCGTCTTGATCCTTCGCTGGTTTTGGTGGCGTATTAATGCGGCTACTGAGCTAGCGGCTATTGTCGGTGGCTTTCTCATTGGGACGCTCACCAGCGTTGCCCCCGGATTTTTTATTGAAGATTTTGGCGCACGGCTACTGGTTATTACGCTAGCGACTACCTTCATTTGGGTTTCTACGCTGCTACTGACCGCGCCCGAAAGTGACGAAACGCTCGATCGCTTTTACGCAAAGGTTCGCCCTGGTGGGCCTGGCTGGGCCAAGCAAAGACAACAAACCGGGTTGCGGCCTTTACAAAATTTGGGCCTAGAAGGACAGCGAGCGGTCGCGGCGGTGCTGCTGCTGTTTGGTGCGATGTTTACGGTAGGTGGCTTTTTATTGCTGCGATCGCTCACCGGATGGATAGCGCTACTCATTGCCGTGGGCAGCGGCATCTGGCTAACATTCCTCAACAAACAGCCCGCTTTCCCGACGCCCAGACCTGGCACAGAAGACGGCTAAAGACCACTCAGCCATACTCAATAACAAAATCCTTCCATCGCTGAGCACCTCTGTTATGTGATTTTTATGACCAGCCGGTGAACTCTGAGATTGTATCGTTTGCATTAGGGACTCTTGTTTGTCTCCTATTTCCCAAATTCAGTCAGCAAATTTGGCACGCAGGCTTTCGGCAATTTCCTTATCTTGAGTCACTGATTCTATGGCAAGTAAAAGCTCAAACGGCGAATCGAAGAACGCAACGCAGGGCGTCTACATTCTGGCGAATGACATTGTGCTAGATCAGCTCATTGCCCTGATTCACAGTCTAGAAGAAAACGTGAGTCCAGACTTACAAATTTGTGTTGTTCCTTATGATGATAATACGCAGCAGTCTAGACAGGCGACTGCAGTATATTCACAAGTTCAGTGGTTTGACGATACGGCTATTCTAGACAAATGGGAAGCCTTTGCAACTAAAATTTGGCGCTCTCATCCTACCGCCTTTGACGCTTGGCAAAAGCGTGGGGTCGTCGGTGTTAACCGCATGGGTATGCACCGTCGATTCTGTTGCTTTGACGGTCCTTTCGATAAGTTTATCTATCTTGATGCCGACATTCTGGCGATGAATTCATTTGACTTGCTATTCGATAGCTTGGATGAACACACCTTTGTCACCTACGATTTTCAGTACAAAGATTTGAGTCATGTGTACGACGTCAATGCATCTAATTTGACCGATGTGTTTGGACGCGATCGCCTAGAGACTGAAATTTTCTGCGCCGGGCTTTTCGCTTCTAAAAAAGGCGCTTTTACAGACCAAATGCTAAATGAGCTATTGGCTAGCTTACAGGCCGGAGATGCTGAAATTCTGTATTTTAACGGTCCGGATCAGTCCATCTTGAACTACATGGTGATGAAATCCAACATGGATGCGATTAACCTTTCTAGAACTCTGCCAGCAGAGCAAAGAACAGGCTGCTGTGTCACCTCGCCTCACTTCTCAGAAAAAGAGTATGTTCTTTTTGATAAAGAACAGCAGCTCATCTATCTGCATTATATCGGGGTTAGCTCTCGCTTCTTTAGACAAGTCTGTACGGGTAAAAATATTCTCTTTCCCTATCGCGATCTGTTTTTGCACTATCGCTACCTGCGCGAAGCAGAAAAGCCCGTGTTTGCCGGTCAGCCAATTCCCTACGATCGTCCGGTACTCAGCCAGCGGCAGCGAATTGCTCAAAAAGTCCGTCAGCTTGTAGCTGCGATCGCTCGTCAGGTTCCACTGCTTCCACAAACTTCTTCAGAGGCCGCTCCACCGTCTCCTAACCTGAACAAAGTCTAGAGATAGGATATATAAGTCTTGTAGAATCTCTCTCCCAAACATAAGACAGCAGCTATCCAGAAAACCTTTGGTTGTGCCACTCAATGTATTCCCTTGCAGGAAGATCCTGTGAGTTGGCTGGGCGAATAGCCAGATCTTGACCATGCAGTTTGTAATAATCCCTTCCATTTTGATACTCTTCGTAAATCCTGCCACTAACTTCGATCCTGAGGTCAGGAGTGATTGTGATATATTGCCTATCAAATAATTTATGCAAATCTGCTCGCAGTAGTAATCCATTCCTGGTGCTATGCGGGCCAGACTCTGCATAAGATTTGATATGAGCTGCCTCTAGAACAGGTAAAGTTCTCTCACCTGTCATTGCACAGCGTCTATTATAGGCATTCGTTATCAATAGTCCGGACAAAAGAAGAAGAGTTTTAGACGGAGAAGCTACCCAGTCTGTAGGATGTTAATAACGACAAAAACGCCCACTGGATAGCTATGGAAACTATCATACAAGGTCTACTGCG
>Ga0115546_1000095_pt1 | contig 68288 bp, 72 predicted proteins | sample COGITO_mtgs_1004_FD_87186 | JGI IMG/M metagenome (GOLD analysis project Ga0115546, IMG submission 87186) | Pelagic marine microbial communities from North Sea - COGITO_mtgs_100413 | ecosystem: Environmental > Aquatic > Marine > Epipelagic | place: Germany:Helgoland, sampling site Kabeltonne...
CCTTGCTCTTTAACGGCGTGCTCAAAGCGGATTTTCTGTCGCTTAGACGGTAAAAAGTCGTTTAGGTTTCCATAGAAATGGAAAAAAGCTCGAAACATTTCTAGTCTTAAGTAGTAGCGTTGTCTCGATCTTATGCAAAATAGAAAGGTCTATTCATTAGGTATTTGACTTATGGCTGTAGAAACCGTTGGAAGCCCGCCGCCTGAAGTAAATCAGCTGCGAAGCGAGATTGAAAAGCAGTTGCCAGAGATTATCAGCAGCTTTAGCGAGGTGCTGCAAAAGCAGTTTGGATTTGAGGCGCTGCGAGTGGGTGGCTTTACTATCGTGCCGGTAGAAGCGGCTAGCAGCAGCATTTCTTGCGACGACGAAGGCTGTTCTGTTGATTGAGCTGCCAATTGAACTGTCGATTGAGCAGTTAGTTAAACTATCGACTGAGCTGTTAATTGAGTTTTAGCGCGATCGCGCTTTTTTACATGGGCGCTTTAATTTGAGCAATCTCTCGTTCGGTTTGCAGCCGCTGAATTCGTTCGACGGTGCCTTCTGGAATCGCTGAGATTAGCTGCTTTGTATAGTCCCGGCGCGGACGACGGTAGATGTCTTCAGCCGGGCCAATCTCTTCAATGCGGCCTTCGTTCATCACCATAATGCGATCGCTCATAAACTTCACCACGCCCAAATCGTGCGAGATAAAGATATAGGTGAGCTTAAACTCCGCCTGCAATTCTTTCAGTAGGTTTAGCACCTGCGCCTGCACCGATACGTCTAGCGCCGAAACCGACTCGTCGCAGACAATAAACTTAGGGTTTAGCGCGAGCGCTCTGGCGATACAAACCCGCTGCCGCTGTCCGCCTGAGAATTCGTGCGGGTAGCGGTTAATGGCTGCTGGATCGAGATCGACGCGTTCTAGCAGGTACTGAATGCGATCGCGCAGATTTGATTTGCCTTTGGTGACGCCGTGAATTTTGAGGGGTTCGGCGATCGCATCGCCAATACTCATGCGTGGGTTGAGCGAGCTATACGGATCTTGAAAAATAATCTGCATCTCTCGCCGCTTTTGGCGCAGCTTGCGATGGCTGAGCCGGGTCAGATCGCGCCCCTCAAACCAAACTCGGCCATCCATCGGCGGCAGCAGCTGTAATAGCGCTCGGCCCAGCGTCGTTTTGCCACAGCCCGACTCGCCTACTAGCCCAAACGTTTCGCCCTTATATACCTGAAAAGAGACATCGTTTACTGCCATTACGTAGCGGCTTACCCCGCCGAGCACTCCCGGCACCGGATAGCCCACCTTCAGGTTTTCTACCGTTAGCAGCGGCCCCTTGTCCTCTAGCGACTCTAGCCGAATTTGCATCTGACGCGGCGAGATTTCATTCACCGGCGGCAGACCTGGCCCATAGTCCCGCGCTGGTTTGGCCTGAAGCGTGATTTCGCCGTCTGGCTGCACCACTTCTTCCATGTAGTCCGACACGGTAGAAAGCTTGCGCAGCCGTAAATCTGGCTGCGGGCGGCAGGCGATGAGTCCTCGGGTGTAGGGATGTTCTGGCTGCTCAAAAATGTCTAAGACGGAGCCGGTTTCCACAATCTCGCCGTTGTACATGACCGCTACCTGGTCGGCAATTTCGGCGATGATGCCTAAGTCGTGCGTGATGAAGATGATGGACATTCCTCGGCGATCGCGCAGCTCGCGCAGCAGGTCTAAAATCGTCGCCTGCACGGTTACATCTAGGGCCGTTGTGGGTTCATCGGCAATCAGCAGCGATGGATTGGACGATAGGGCCATGGCAATCATCAGCCGCTGAATTTGCCCGCCCGAAAGCTGGTGCGGATAGCGGTTGAGCAGCGCCATTTTCCGCCGCTGGATTTCTCGCTCTACTGGGCCGCTGTTTCTAGAGGCCGATTCTCTCTCGATCTCTTTTGCCATGTCCGCGTCGCTGGGCAGCAGCTTCACCTCCTGGAGCTGAGACAGTGCCTGGAGCTGAGCCGCTCGCTTCGAGATCCGCTGGTGCTGCCGAATAGCTTCAATGAGCTGAAATCCGCAGGTGTATACCGGGTTTAGCGAACTCATGGGCTCTTGAAATATCATCGCTACCTGATTGCCGCGATAGCGCCGCATTTTCCGCTTGGGCACCTCTAGCAAATCTATAGGTACGCCGTCTGACTCATTCCAGAACAGAATGCGGCCTGTCGTAATTTCTCCAGGCACGGGGACTAGTCCCATTACCGCTAGCGAGGTCACCGACTTTCCCGATCCTGATTCGCCTACAATGCCCAGGGTTTGCCCGCGCTGCACCTGAAACGACACCTCATCGACCGCGATGACATTGCCGCGATCGCCGTCGCTGTCGGTGGCAAACTCTACAGTAAGACCTTGAACATCTAAAATGGTGTCACTCATAAGGCGAATGCAAACCTAATAGCCAAACAATCACAATTAGCAAGCATCATATCAGCCCTGCTCCGCGATGACATGGTTTCACCCCGCAGCTGCTCTACTCACATACGTTCATGATTCAACTTGCGATCGCAGTCTTCGTCGTCCTCATTGGTTCAGCTATTTGCTCGGGTTCCGAAACCGCCTTGCTATCGGTCCCGCTGCTGCGAGTCCGGCAAATGGCCCAAACATCTAAAAGTCCAGCCGTTAGCGCTCTGCTGTCTATTCGTCATCATGTTTCTAGGCCCATCGCCAGCCTAGTGATTTTCAACAATATTTTTAATATTGTCGGCACGCTCATCATCGGTCAAATTGCCAACCGAGTTTTTCAAAACACGCTGCTAGCAGTATTCTCTGGGGTGCTTACCTTCTTAATCATTCTGTTTGGCGAAATCCTTCCCAAGACCATTGCCGAACGTTATGCAGAACAAATTGCTGTGTATATTGCAATTCCGATAAGCGGCCTTACTGTTATCTGTACGCCGGTGATCTGGCTGCTAGAGCACATCACTGCTCCGCTAACCAAAGGCGGCAAACGGCCCATTACCGATGAATCAGAAATTAAGCTGCTGACCGTGCTGGGCTATCAGGAAGGGCTAATCGAAGATGATGAAGTGGAAATGATTGACCGGGTTTTTCGGCTAAATGACCTTAAAGCCGCAGACATTATGACGCCGCGCGTTGCGATTACTTTTTTGCCGGGCGATGCGATTTTGCAAGATATTCGAGCCGATATTATTCGCTCGCAACATACTCGCATTCTGGTGATTGAAGACGATTTAGACCATGTGATTGGCGTGGCGCTGAAGGCCGAACTGCTCACGGCGATCGTGGAGGGTAAGGGTGGTTTGCCGATTCGGCAGGTGATGCGGCAGGTTCACTACGTGCCTGATACCGAGCGCACCGATTTGTTGATTAAGACCTTTCAGTCGCTGCGTGAGCATTTGATGGTGGTAGTAGATGAATATGGGGGGGTCTCTGGGGTGGTGACGCTAGAGGACACGTTAGAAGTTCTCACCGGTGAGATTGTGGATGAGACCGATCGCAATGTGGATTTGCAAGCCTTTGCTCGGCAAAGACAAAAACGCCTGATTCGCCGCAGCGGGTTTTTGCCCCAAAAGTCGCTTTCTCAGCGTTCAGATGCCAAATCTGAATAAGCTCTCGGCTGTACGGGTAATTCAGCGATTTCCGCTGCTGTTTTTAGGTGCGATCGCGCTGATCCCCCGGCTCTACCATCTCAATAGCCCCATTATCGGCGTTCATGCTTGGCGACAGGCCGATACCGCCGCGATGGCCCGCAACTTCTACCGAATGCAGCTATCGCATCCAGGATTAAACAATCTCTGGCGATTTTTCTATCCTCAAGTAGATTGGGGCGGCGGCGGCTATGCCGAAACTGAGTTTCCGATCTATCCGGCGATTGTGAGCTGGCTTTACCGACTAACCGGCGATGACATGCTCTACGCTCGCTTGGTCACCGTTTTATTTTCGCTGATTGGACTTTATTTTCTCTATCGGCTAGTTGAACTGTGCTTTGATCGCTCCGTTGCTTTTTGGTCGGCGCTATTTTACGCCATTTTGCCGCTGAGCGTGTTCTATGGCAGAACGGTACAGCCCGAATCGCTGGTGATGATGAGTACGCTGGGCGGGCTGTATTTTTTTAAGCGGTGGACGGTGAGCGAGCAAAAGCGGGACTTAGTTTTTTCTTGGGGGTTGAGTGCGATCGCGCTGCTGACCAAAGTTCTCCCGCTCATCTACCTGGGCATTCCGCTGCTTTTCCTGGCTGTCCTTAAGTTTAAAGGTCGCATTGTTCGCCGGCTAGACCTTTGGATTTATGTGATCGCGCTACTCGCGGTTACGTTTGCCTGGTATTACCACGCCCACCAAATTTATTTGGATACGGGCCTTACCTTTGGCTTTTGGTCAAACGACACCGACCGCTACAGCTGGATTGACTTGCTTTCTATTAAATATTGGGCAGATATTCTCCTGCGGCTAGCCGTCCGTCACTTTGCCATATTTGGCTTTATCGTCGCGCTGATTGGCCTTACCTACAAACGCCACCAGCTCGAAGATTACCTATGGGAAGTGGGCCTTGGCAGTAGTTTGCTGGCCAACGCGCTAGCGCCTACCTCCAGCTATATTCACGAGTATTATCAGCTACCCACTATGCTCTATGGCCTGGTCTTTATCGGCAAGGTCTATAGCAAAACATTCAATTCTAATCTCAACCAAACCCCTCCTGTGAGCTCGGCGTCCCGCCCATCTTTCTGGCTCGCTACGGCCCTCACCCTTACCTTTATTACTGGCCCGCTGATCTACAGCCTCGACTATATGCAGCTTGAGAACGTTCGATCTTCTAAGGTCTATCAGCTTGCTCAGCAGATTCAGGCGCAAACTCCCGCTGAGGCTAAAGTTCTGGCGACGACTGGCGGTGACCCTAGCCTGCTATACCTGGCTAACCGCAAAGGCTGGCTGATTCAGCCCGAAGATGTTTCGCTAGCGCGATTGAAAACAGCCAAAGAAGACGGCGCAGATTTTCTCGTCGGCAGCTATGAGATTGTCCAAAGCTATGCACCTTTTGAAGACGACGGCCAAAAAGCAAACATTCGCGAAATCCTAGCTCGCCCCACCCCTGACTTCTGTAAGCCTTTGGTCAACAACTCGCAGGCGTTTATCTCGCCAATCTGTCCATAGCGGCGCTTGGGGGTATAGAGTCATTCGCTATACTGCTCACTTGGCATTGCAACGATTATTGAGGGTGGATAGCCAAATGACGGTAGCTTGGACAAAACGATTTCCGCGTGCGATCGCGCAGCTTGGCCCTACTCGATTGATGGTTGGTGCGATCGCGCTGCTGCTTTTCAGTCTGCTCTGCGCCATCACCAAAGCCCAAATTGGCTTTAGCTGGGAAACCCAACTCATCCTCTGGCTACGCGAAAACATCACTGGCCTTTGGGGCAACATCCTCTCTTTGTGCTACTACGCGGGCGACACCGAATCTGCGGGCGTTATCACCGCCATTGTGGTGATCTACCTATTTATTAAAAAATGGTGGCAAGAAGGGCTTTGGTTTTCCATCGCCACCGCCGGAGCGCTCTACTGGGTTGGCATTGTCTTCAAGCCACTGTTCGATAAAGACCGCCCCCCTTTTGATAGAGACCCTTCCATTCACGGCGCGGCTTTTCCTAGCGGCCACGCCACTGGCAATACCATTCTCTACTTCTTTATTGCCTATTTGCTAGCCACCCAATATCCCCACCTAGGCCGCCGCTTCCACCTCATCGCCATCGGCTGGCTCACGCTCATGGGCTTGGGCAGTATGCGAGTAGGAGCTCACTGGCCTACCGACATTTTAGGCGGCTATTGCTTAGGATTTCTTTGGCTGATAGTCTGTATCGCAATGCTCCATGCAACGCCCGATTTGCCCTGGCTGAAAAAGCTGCCCCGTCGTAAGCAGGCTGCTCAGCGCTGACAGTCACTAGCGAAAATCTTGTGAGATGAAAATAGATGAGATCAAAATAGACGGGGGCGACTGAGAAACCCATCCAAAACGATCTGGCGCACAGCAGAACATTCGCCAAAGTGGTATTTTCTAACCGGCTTATTTTATAAGTAATGCTTCTAAGTTGCCATAGTGGCCAATTGCTGTGCAGCATTAAAGATTGTTTGGAAGTCAAGGCTGTAGAGCCTTACGCAACCACCTCCACCTGCATTAAAATTACTTGCGCGCCCAAATCTACCTCTGCCCAGTTTTCGCAATGACCGACCAACCCTCTTCTCAGCCTACGACCGATTCTGCTCACCCAACGCCCGCCGAGGGTTCCGCGATTGGCCCTACCCTACCTCGGTTTCAACCCCTACCCCCTACCGAGCCTCTAGACGATGAGGCCCCAGATTTAATTGATGACGAGCCGTCGCCTTTCATCTCTGATCGCATTAAGTCTGGCCATCTAGGTAAGTCTGAGGTTCCTAAAGACATTTGGATTTGGGCAACCGTTGCGATTGTCTTGCTGGGCTTAGCTATTTTTGGCTTAGTCCGTCGCCCTAGCGAAGTTCCTTCCAATGTTCAAATCGTTGAACCTCAGTCGGAGTAAGCTGCTAGAAACGTCGCCTACAGGAATTGGCAATTTTAAGCTCATCTTATGTCTAACTACATTTGCGTTACCTGCGGGATACAGTTTGCGCAGACACCTCAGTCGCCCGAGCATTGCCCAATCTGTGAAGATGAGCGGCAGTACGTGGGCAAAGATGGTCAGCAGTGGACGACGCTATCGAAGCTAAGACAAAATCACCGCAATCGGATTGAGCGGTTAGAAGATAATCTTTACGGCATTGGTACAGAGCCTAAATTTGCGATTGGTCAGAGGGCGCTACTCATCCAATCGGATGTGGGCAACGTTTTGTGGGACTGCGTAAGCTTGATAGATGATGAAACTATCGGGCGGGTAAATGAGCTAGGCGGGGTGAGTGCGATCGCTATTTCTCATCCTCACTACTACGCTTCTGCGGTGGAATGGGCGATCGCCTTCAATGCCAAACTCTATCTTCACGCTGCCGATCGCCAGTGGGTTGTGCGCCCTGATCCCTGCATTCAATTCTGGGAGGAGGACAGGCTCGAACTCCAGACGGGTATCACGCTGATTAAAGCAGGCGGACATTTTGCCGGCGGCACTGTTTGCCATTGCGACGCAGAAATCATCAAAGCCGAAGCGCTACTAACTGGCGATGTCATTCAAGTCGTAGCCGATAAGCGCTGGGTGAGCTTTATGTACAGCTACCCAAACTACATTCCACTATCTGCGGCCAAGGTCAAATATATTGTAGATGCCGTAGCCCCCTACGAATTTGATCGAATTTATGGCGCCTGGTGGGATGCCATTGTTCAAACTGATGCCAAAGCTAGCGTTCAAAAATCAGCAGAGCGCTACATTAGAGCTATTAAAGGAGCAAATTAGCGACAACCCAACATGAACAAACCAGACCTGACACCAGAACAAATTATTCAGACGCTCAACTGGCGCTACGCGACTAAAAAGTTCAATCCAGATAAGAAAATTCCAGACGACGTATGGAAAGCATTAGAGCAAAGCCTGGTGCTTTCGCCCTCCTCGTTTGGGATGCAGCCCTGGAAATTCTTTGTCGTGCGTAACTCAGCCCTACGAGAACAGTTAGTAGAGCATTCCTTCAACCAAACTACCGTTGCCGAAGCCTCTCACTTAGTAGTCTTAGCTATTAAAAAAGACATTGGCGTAGATGATATTCCGCACTATATAGATCGCGTTTCCGAAGTTCGCAACGTACCCAAAGATAAACTAGAAGGCCTCACCAACCTGATTAAAGGCTATCTGAACGAGCCTCCTTTCCCCTTACAGCCAGATAAGTGGTCGGCCAAACAGGTTTACCTAGCACTTGGCTTTTTCCTATACAGTGCGGCGCTACTCGGCATCGACACCTGCGCAATGGAGGGATTTGTCCCTAGCAAGTACGACGAGATTTTGGGGCTGTCAGATCAGGGCTACTCGGCAGTTGTTCTGTGCACGGCGGGCTATCGCGCCGAAGATGACGATGCCGCCGATAAGGCAAAGGTTCGCTATCCAACTGAAGAAGTGGTGAGCTATATCGACTAGGAACTTCTTCCCTAACCCAAGCCTCAGCGACTGCGCCAGCGATCCTTTAAGTAGAACGATCTTTTGAATAGAACGGCGTTTTAAGTAGAATGGTGTAGTCGCGAAGCGTCAATAGAATGAAGCAGCTAACGGGCTCCTACTCCCACGGCGAGCCAACGGAGCACAGCGACATTGACCTGCTAGTTATATGTTCCTTATTCAGATGAGCCAAGCCATCGCCGCGCGCAAGTAGCTTATGGCGCGATGAGCGGACTTGAAGGTGCCCACAGATATTTATTTTGATATTTTAGTCAAGGAAAACTACTCGGCGGTGCTGCCAGCGTTATCTACGGGCGCGTCGGTCGGATTAGATGCTTTTTGGGCTTCTTCTGCTTTCTTCTTATCGCGCTCAATTTTCTCCTGCTCGCGCTTAGCCCTTTTCTTCTTCTCCGCCTCAATCATGTCTTTCATAACTTCTTGAGCCTGCGCCATTTTCTCCAGGTTGGAGCGATATAGGTCTATATCCTTTTTCAGCAGCTCGTTGTTAAAGCCTAGTGCTGCGGCTAGCTCGTCTAGTAGGGCGTTGCGCTTTTCATCGTTGGCGATCGCCTCTGCGTCAATCTCCTCTAGCACGTTGTACAAGCCTGTTGCTAGCAGCCGACTGTATTTAAACTTAGGATTGCTAATGATCTTATGCAGATTAGCCTTTAGCGAGTCGCCGTTCCCGTCTGTTTTTGCCTCACTTAGCACAGACCTAAACGCGTCTAGAGACGGCAGCGCCTTTCCAGCCGCTAGCACTTCAGCCGCATCCGCCTTGTACTTTTCAGGATCGCCCTGCACCGCCTTGATGATGGCATCGTAGATAGACTCGCGATCTTTCTCTGGCTCGTAGCCTGTCATGAATCGGGTGTATATGCCCACTACCCCTAGCGAGTAAAGCGAATTGTAGTCAAAATCGGTATTGACTAAGAGCAGGTGCATCTCCACCATCAGCTCTTCAACCACACGGCGATAGATCGCGTTGATGGGGCGAGTATGCGTGCTGTAAAAGGCTCGCTTCGTATCTGAAACCGTGCGGACGTTGTTCACTAGATAAACGCTCAAAAGTTCTTTGTAAACATATTGTTACGCGATGGGGCCGCTTTGCCAAGATGTTTCTAGCCAAATAGCATAAAAAGATACGACTTTGAATTGCTAATATCGCCAAAACACAACGCTCTAGACGCTATGACGCTCTCTCCTTTAAAAACGCTGGCAACCTATCTAGCTGGCGAGTTTGAAAACAAGGCTCAGGCCGCTGCCGACCCCTCCTGGTATGTACACCTTCGCCTTTGGCAAAGACCGATACCGAGTCTTTCTTCGCCGAGTACTTTCACACTGTTTCTAGAGCAGACCAGCCCAATTTCAGACAAACCGCCTTATCGGCAGCGAGTTTTGCAGCTTACTGAGCAATCGGGCTCTCTGCAAGGAGAATATTTCGCGCTAAAAGATCCGCTTCAGTTTCGAGGCGCGGCTACTCAACTAGAGCTATTGAGCGCAATGGCGACAGATGATCTGGTGGGCTTACCGAACAGCACGGCGCAAATTCAGTATCAGTCTGTGGGCGCTGCCGACTGCCGGTTTCAGGCAGGGCTACCAGAAGGTAAGTTTTGCTCATTTGAATATGGTGGGCAACGAAAGTACGTTTACCTAGGCTTTGATATTGAAAGAAAAAATAACGTCATGGAGCTTAAAACCTATGACAAAGGGATAAACCCTGACACGGGCCAGGGTTTATGGGGTGCCCTGATGGGGCCGTTTATCCTGATAAAACAGGATTCGTATTGCTGGGATTAGGGGCGGGGTGAGAGCCTATGCGACTGCCTGTTTGTAAGGTGCAGACAGCGCTTCCTCTTCGGTGTCATAGATTTCAAATACTGAATCCATCATCGTCACTTCGAACACTAGCTTGGCTTCTGGATGTACGTTGCAGATGCGGAAGCTGCCATCGATTTTGTCGGCGTCGCGCATTCCTGCTACTAGGGAGGTTAGCCCTGAACTATCAATGAAGTTCACTTCGCTAAGGTTCACCAAAATGTGAGGAGATGCTTCTGAGATTACCTCTTGAAGCTTGAGCCGAAACTGCCAAGCCGTTGTAATATCTAGTCGTCCTAGCGGGTCGAGAATGATGACCTCATCGCCATGGGGGGTAGTGAATGTTCGCTGCTCCATACTGTTGATGTCACTCTTTTAGGGTTGTTGGGCGCACTCGGGCGCATATAACGATTAACATGCCCAGAGAGGAAACTTCCCTCTCTACGGACAAAGTCGCACATCGCTTATTTTTCAGGGATTAGGCGCTTTTACGGAGACTAAAAAAAGCCTCTAAAGAATCAGTTCTTTAGAGGCTTTCTGGATCTATTAAGAAGTTCGTAGGGTGGCCTGTTTAGATAGGCGTTGAGCTAGATAGCCCTTGATCTAAACAGATGTTGAGCTAAATAGACATCTCTGCCCAGTTTTGAGGCTTTAAAAACACATCGTAGAGTTTTGCTTCGGGTGTTCCAGGTTCAGGTGCGTAGCTGTACTCCCAGCGCACCATGGGGGGCAAGGACATCAAAATAGACTCGGTGCGACCGTTGGTTTGCAGACCGAACAGCGTTCCTCGGTCGTATACCAAATTAAATTCTACATAGCGGCCCCGACGATAGAGCTGAAAATCGCGTTCTTTCTCGCCGTACGGGTCGTCTTTATGGCCTTCTACGATGGGTACATAGGCGGGCAAAAACGCATCGCCGCAGTCCACCGCAAAGCTGAAGATATCTTCCCAGGTGCGCTTGGGGGCACTGCCTGCTTTTTGGCTGTATAGCGCCGCTGGCCCGTCCTGATTGTGGCCGCGATACAGCTCGCCGCGCTGGCCGTTTTGATAGTCGAAGAAAATGCCGCCGACGCCTCTAGGTTCGTCGCGGTGCTTGAGGTAGAAGTACTCGTCGCACCAACGCTTGAAGTTGGGATAGTACTGGTCGTTGTGGCGATCGCACGTCTCTTTTAGCGTGCGGTGAAAATGTGAGACATCCGCCTCAGTGGTGTAGTAAGGCGTCATATCGATACCGCCGCCAAACCACCAAACTGGGCCAGCTTCGAAATAGCGGTAGTTGAGGTGCACCGTTGGGATGTACGGATTGCGCGGATGCAGCACCATTGACGTGCCCGTTGCATAAAACTGATGACCTGCCGCTTCCGGCCGCTTGACTAGAATCGACGGCGGCAGCTTATCGCCCCATACCTCGGAGAAACCTACGCCTCCTTGCTCAAATATGTGGCCCTGCTTCATCACCCGAGAGCGACCACCGCCGCCTTCAGGCCGCTGCCAAGAGTCCTCCTGAAACTTGCCGGTGCCATCTACCGCTTCGAGCTTCTGACAAATCCGATCTTGCAGACCCTTGAAGGCATTGCTCACTCTTTCGCGAGAGCCTTCGGGGGGCAAAGTTGGGCTGGCAGCAGCAGCTTTAGGGCGTTTGGCCCTGGTGGGGGATACAGTCATAGCGTCTATTAACAGAACAATCCTTCATATAGTCAAACATGATTTGGAGGTGTTTGTTTCGCCTTAGAAACAGAGCGTGACAATCTGTGACATTTTCTACCCTGATTGCAAATGTGGCCTGTTTGGTACAGGTTCGAGCCACATTGAGGCTATCGCTGGTAAAAAACCACCTCTTACGTAGGGTGTGTATTCTTTAGAGCGATCGCTAAGATGAAAATAGGTTTCGGTAGATGCACTGACACCCTTAAGCTAAGCCTGGAAGATTAGCTTAGTCCAGAAGATTCAAATCTGCGTTTTGGGTCTTTTCCGTTCATAACGTGTTGCCCATGATGAATTGGTTTGCTCAGTATCGAACGTCTCCGTCTTTAGCGAGCCTTCTGGCTAGATGGCAGACGGATGGCCAAGCCTGGCTAGCTCGATGTTCAGGTGCTTTTCGATTGGGCGATCGCCTTGAATCGGCAAAAGCCATGCTGCCAAGATCGGGAGTAAGGTCTGAATTTAAGTCCGCGACAGCGATGGGCAGTGAGCTGACTCTAGAGTCGGATTTTTGCGAGGTTGGGCTGTCAAACTGGCGATCGCACGGCCAGTGGAAAGACAGTGCTAGCCGTCAGCGCAATTATTGGACAGCGAGCACCGCGCCTGCTGAAATCATTTGGCAAATGGTCACAGACCTCGCTAGCTTTGCCACTTGGCACCCACTCATTTCATCGACCAATGCGCCCTACGGTCAAATCGCCAAACCTGGGCTGATTTATCGCGTGTGTAGTCGCTATTTTCCGCTTTCTACCCAGGTCTTTGTAGAGCGCGTACAGCCTGGTGAATTGCTTAGCATCCGGCTCTTTCCCTTCCCCGGACTGCAAGAGCACGTTACCTATCGGATTGTCTCTACTATTTGCGGCACCTGTGTTCTGTATTCCATCACCCTTAGCGGCTGGCTATCGCCATTGGCCTGGCCCATGATGAAGCCTCACGCGGTAAAAGTCGCGGCGGCACTCGTTCAGGCCGCCGAGCAAGAAACTATTCGCCCAACTGATTCTAAGCAGCGCCTCGATCGCTACAAGCAGCAGTCAAGCATTTTTGATTAGACCTCCTATTTGGTATTAAGAAGTAGCCTTTGTAGGCTGTTTAGGACAAATTCTAAGATCGTTTCCTGATACCGATGCTTTAAGTCGGATCTCTGTATAGAGAGGCAGATGGTAGTAGGTGATGCATGGAAGATTTGTTGGAGGAATTATTGAACGTGTTGGCTCCGCCTTCCAGCACGGGTTCTGCCCATAAAGAGATGTCCTCAATCAAACCGTTTGCGCTTAGCAACGGATCTGCAAGTCAGAAGACTCAGGTAGATGGTTTTTTGGTCAGTCGGAAGATAACTCAGGAGACCGCTTATAAGGCGACTGAAAAGATGGGTCGAGAGATGAGTTATAAAGCCGATCAAGAGTCAGATCAAGACATTCGCTATAGGGCTATTGATGAGAGGCAGTCCGCGCTGATGACCGTCGCTTCTCTGAGCAACTTGGCTATAGACCGGTTGCTAAAAGCTGCCCAATCCTCAAATGTTTTAGCAGATACGGTAGACATTTCGATAGAATCGCTTTTGTTTGACGCTGGCGTTGCTGTGCCAACGGTGGTGGGTCATCGGGCATTTGGGACGAGAGACGACCAGGGGAGCGAAGTGTCTCCATTAATGGCGGATGAGATACCTCCAGAAGAACTGCTTCTAGAGACTATGCCTCTAGAAGATCTTGCTCCGCAGAAGCCTGATGCTGTTGCGCAGAGCAGTGCGGATGAATTAGACATTCAAGGAGAGCAGGAGCTTGAAGATGGCAGGGCTGAGATTGACGAGTATGTGATGAACGCCTTTGATATTGGCGACTTTGAAGCAGATGCTCATGCTGCGCAGGCTGATACCCATGCTACTGAGCATTTTGAGACAAAGGGCCGCACAGCTAACGAGTCCGACTCTAGTGATTTTGAGTCTAGTACTTTTGAGCCTGATGATTTTGAGCTAGACCTGCTCCATTTGGAAACGCTAGATCTGCAGGCTGAGGACGGTGCTGACTCAGGCGCTGTTGACTTAGGCGCTGAGGACAACTCTGCTGAGCGTTTGGCAACGGCGGATGTCTCGCTAGATGAGCTAGTAGCCGCTACCGAGCAAAACTTTCTGGCTCGGTGGTTTAAGCGTTTGATGGGTGCTAAAGCAGACGAACCGGAAGCGGCTGAGGCTGAGTTATCCGAACCTAGGCTGTTTGAGTCTGAGGATAGCCGGCGTGAGGTTCCGCTCGAATCTACTTTTAGCCGTGATGCTGAGTATGACAGTGACTTTTATGCAGAAGAGGTCCTAGAACGCGATTTAGAGCCTGTTTTAGAACCTGTTTTAGAGCTGTCTGTAGATGATGCTGTGAACGACGCTGTACCCGTTCTAGAGCCTGATGAAGAGGCCGATACTTCCCAGAATCTTGAGGCTTCCCAGGATCTTGAGGCTTCTTGGATGCAAGAGCTGACGACCATTGTCCAAGTCCGTGAAGACGAGGAAGACGAGATTGAAGAGGCCACTGTAGCTGCTGCTGTTGTGGAGCCGCTAGACAGCCCGCTGACAGAAAAGCGGCTGGAGTCAGATGCTTTTGCTCTAGATGCTTTTGAAGCGGACGCTTTAGGTGGTTTTGATAAGGACGGTTTTGAGGAAGATAGCCTGCTTGAGCCTTTGGGTGAGAAAGCTTGGCTTAGCGAAGCTGATAAGGCTAATGAGGCTTTGCATGTAGCGGCAGCAACTGGCGATCTCTCGGGCGTTTGGGCGGCTTTGGAGGCGAATGCCAGCGTGAATGCTTTATGGATGGCAGAGAAGACGGCGCTTTCTACTGCGCTTGAGGCGGGCCATATGCCGGTTGTCGAAATGCTGTTGGAAGTGTGCGCTGATCCCAACTTGCCTGATGTCGTGAATGGGTCGCCTGTGCGCTATCCATTGATGGCGGCACTTGAGGCGGCTGAGCCGGTACGAGGCGAAATGATGCATCTGCTGCTGGCGAGCGGCGCTGAGGTTGATCAAGTCGATGCGATGGGTCGAACAGCTTTGATGGGCGCGGCTGAGCGCGGCTATGTGGATGCGATGCGGCTGTTGATTGAGGCGAATGCTAATTTGGATGCGCAGGATTTGCTGGGGCAAACGGCAATGCTGCTGGCTAAGGGACATGGTTGTGAAGGGGCGATCGCATTACTACAGGCGTCGGCAATGGATAGAGAGCGGGCGATCGCATTTCTCAAAGCGGTGACGCAGGGAAATCTGACGGCGGTTGAGCAGTGGTTGGCCTCTGGAATAAGCCCAAATACCCGAGTGGCTCGAATGAGTGCGCTGACGCAGGCAGCGGCTAAAGGAGAAGTCGCGATCGCCAAGCTGTTGATTGAGGCAGGTGCTGATATTGACTATCGGTTTTATGAAACTGATCCAACGCCGCTGTTTCACGCGGTCTACAGAGGGCAGTTGGAAATGGTGTCGCTGCTGCTAGAGGCAGGCGCAAGCCCCCATCCAACGCCGGGCTATCCGATTGGAGCGCTAGACTATGCGGAAATTGGGCAACAAAAGGCTGACGACGCAAAAACCTTTGAGCCGATTGTGGCACTACTAGCAACGCTAGCAACCCGATCTAACTGAGCTGCGAGAATTGGCAGGCTTAAAGCAAAAGATCCTAACAATTCAGCGCAACTTCTATAGATAGTCATATTGCGACCAGATTCAGCGCAATCAAACTCAGTGTGATCAAAAGCACTGGTTTGTTATTGATAATTTGGGGTTTCTGTTCTTCTTTGGGGGCGTGGCCTGAATGATGAGAGCTAGAGCTGGCGCTGGGCGTTCACACGGAAAACCTATCGATGAATGCGGTATATGGTTCCGGTGACGACGCGCCCGTTTGGCCCTGGCGCGGTTGTTTTTTGCTTCTTTACCTGAAGCTTAGCCTGCTTAAGCGCGTAACAAAATCCGCCCTTTGTAGATCTATCTGGATCGCTGAGTAAGCAAATCCCAGTTGGCGATAGCACCGTCTGAACAAAGGCGACTAGCGGCTCAATATTGCGCTCTTCGTAGATGACATCGGCAGCGAGAATGAGCGGGACTTGAAAGTCGGGTGGGGTGCGCCAGTCTAGTGGGAGGGTCTTGAAGTTATTAAGGCCGTTGGCGGTGGCGTTGCGGGTGGCAAAGTCTACGGCGGTGGCGTCGTAGTCGCTAAAAATGACGTGGTAGCCCAGAGAAAGGGCTACGATACCGGGAAGACCTACGCCGCAGCCGATTTCTAAGGCGGTGGCTCCTTTGGCTAGCGTTTTAGACAGCGCTGCTTGCTGGGCGACGAGGGCGGTTCCTAGCATATGGGCGGCGGGCCAAAGTTCTGCCCAGTAGGGCATGTATTCGTCGGCGTTGAAGGCGGCTTGAGTGCTGGGATGGTCGAGGAGCTGGTCGGCGTTGCCAGGGTAGGAAATTTGAAAGGTGCAACCGCCAATCTCAACGGTTTGATCGGTGAGCTGGCTAACGGCTTCGGCGGGGGTGGTGTGGATGAAGGGCGAATTGCTGGCAACAGACATAGCGCTAGGCTCAAGCAGTTAAGCCCTGATTTTACATGCGAGTTAGAATTCTTACCTTAGACTGTTTTTCCGACGATAGCTCCGAGAGTTCGGAAGCCTCTACTAAGCCATCTTTAATTAGCCGTGAGAGCGTGAACATCAGAAAAGACTCTCTGTCATCGTACTTACCGTCGATCTCATGTCTTTTCGCGCTCAGGTAGTCGTGCAGCTGCCAGACATCTTCTACATGAGAGATTAGGCTAGTGTTCTCTTGAATATTCTTAATTAGTGATTCAATCTCTCGCTCATATGCTCTTTTGAGCAATGCCTGAGCAACTTTCTTTTCTTCTAGACTCCACTGGACGTCGGCCTGTTGCATTTTTTGAGAATAGTATTGATAGCGGCAGTTGTAAATCGATTGTTGTAAGTTGATTGCTGCGAGTCGATTGGCTGTCAGCATTGAGCCACTCTCTTCTAGATACTTTAGAGAAAAGTATTTGATAGAGAATGGCCCTTTCCTTAACGGATTGAAGATTGTCCTAAGCTAGGCACAAGCAATCTTAGCGAACGAGGTTCATCAGCTCTTTTGGAGAAGCTAGCAGGTCGATTGCCACAAAGAAGATTTCGCCTTCAGGGTTTAGCAGGAACCGCCAGGCAATGTTCATCCCGACAGCCGCGCCAAACCAGGGGGTCTGACATTTACCAGTGACTTTAAGCGGCGTAAATCCGTCCTCAGGAGATTCTGCAACGCCGCGCTCAGGAATGAGTCTCAGGTTTTGGCATTCTTCTCTAAAGAATCTTAAGATGGCTTCTTTGCCGACAATAGGCTTGCGAAATGGTGGCTGCAAAGCGCCATCGGTTGCAAACAGCTCGACCAGCGCGTCAAAGTCGTTTGCGTTCAGATTGTTCATGTAGCTGAGCACTGTCTCATTGCTAACGCCTTCAATTTTGACTTGGGTGCGATCGCTCATAGATTTAGGGGCCATTACCGGCTCCGAAACCCGCTGATAGTTGCTCATTTTGCCTGTGTCGTAGCCCATATCTACAACGCAGTTGCGTAAAACGCTAATTTGCTGCCCGGCTTCTAGACCTCTAATGGACTGCAAAACAGCATTGGCATTAGCAGAGAGTTTGTAACCTTCTGGAATAGGAGCCACTAATCCCTTCTCCATCAATTCGCCGAGGGTGTTCCAAAACCCTAGCTTGATGTTGGGCGTCCAGGTTGCATAGGTGCGCGAGACTTCAGTATCAGCTCTGTTCGCTAAATCGCACATAGCTTGCGACTGTTCTATCGGCGTCATTTGCTTGATCTTATCTAGCGTTAGTTCGGCAAACTGCATGTTTGCAGCTCCTGGGGCTGCAACTGTGATGCCCTGGCCCATATCGAGATAGGCAAACCAAATGAGTGCTAACTGGTCTTCGGCGCTGAGCTGAGCAAATCTAGCTGTGGTCGCTGGAATATCGTCCGCAGAGCGAGTGCTAGGGAAGATATTGCGAGCAGCTTCGATGGTATATGGCATAGATTTTTCTGATTACAACAAAGTGGAGTATTAAAACGGAAGGCTAGGTGTCTAGCCAATTCCGAAACCCTTAATTCTAGATATGCTCAGCGACTATATACTGGACTGTGTACTGTAGAAGACTGGCTTTTACTAGCTTTCGGCGTTTGTAAACATATATTAACATTGTTTGACATTATTTAATGTTAAGGATATTCCTAAGCGCTTTAGCGTAGCTACGTCTATAGAGATCCCTATTATCGATTGCAGGTGATCCATTAATCTAGAGGCATTATGCGGACTATCAGGGTTTGGGCAGCCGTTGTTATTATCTTTGGGTTGAGCTTAATGAACGCAGGGGGGGCAGAGGCTTTGCCAGCAAAAGCGTTGGCGCCCCCTGCTGAAGTTCCCTGGACGTATCAGGACTTGACGGGACCAGATTACTGGTCAGAGTTAGACCCTAGCTTTGCGACCTGCACTAGCGGTCAGTCGCAGTCACCGATAGATTTAAGCGCGGCTGATTCTATAGACTTAGTAGATCCAGATTTTCACTATGAGTCGGTGCCGCTAAATTTGTTGAACAATGGCCATACGGTGCAGGTGCCCTACGCGCCCGGTAGCTACATTGTGCTAAACGAGAAAAAATATAATTTGCTTCAGTTTCATTTTCATAGCCCGAGCGAGCACGCGGTAGCGGGTGAGGGGCGCTCGGCGGAGCTGCATTTGGTGCATCAGAGCGATGCGGGCGAGCTGGCGGTGGTGGCTGTTTTGCTAGAGAGCGATCGCAAATCTACAAACTCATCTACCCAAGATCTGACGGGATATCGTGAGCTGAGTAGGGCGCTGCCTGCTAGCGCGGGCGATAAAGTGCGAACAGATAAAACAATTAATGCGAGCTCTTTACTGCCGGATAAAACAACGACCTATCGCTACAGTGGCTCGCTGACGACGCCGCCCTGCACAGAGTCTGTTATCTGGCTAGTGATGACAGAGCCGATAAGTCTACCCGCAGGTCAAATTTTGCAATACGAGCGCTTGCTAAACCACAACAATCGTCCGCTTCAGTCTTTGAATTTTCGCAAGGTGCAGATGGACGCGTCGCCGTAGCCGCGTCTGTAGCTGTATCTCTGTAGCTGCAATCTCTGTAACGGTTTAGTGAGCGATCGCTGCTGTCTCTACTCAGCGACTTGTTCTCTTTCTTCTTCAATACTCTCTTCTTCTAACAAGGTTTCTTCAACCTGTTCTCTTTCTTCTAACACTTCTGGCTCCGTGTCTTCTGGCTCTGCCGTCGCCTCAACTGCATCTCCCTCAACCACCGTCAGCACTTCTCTAAACCGGATCATCTCTTCACGCGGGTCAGCGTAGCTAACGCTAACCTGCAATCGCTCGCCGACTGCCACGTTGCGATCGAAGCGCATTACCATTTCTAACCCTAAATCTTCAAAGATAATCAGGCCCAGCTTTTCGTGCTCTCGCAGCCAGCGCACCATCTGCACATCCCAGGATTGTCCCGGATTGGCCGCTTCGGCTCTGCGGAGATATTCAATCGCCCAATATTTTTTGGTTTGCCGCTCTACCTGTACGCCATCGTAGGCCGCACTGCCAGCGCTCATAATCATCTCGGACATTTCTGATTCTGAAAAGGGCAGATCTGCTCCGCGCAAATGAGCTTTTATCTGGAAGTGGCTGATGAGATCGGTATAGCGACGAATAGGAGAGGTGGCTTGGCTGTAGCGGTCTAGGCCGAGCGTTGCGTGGCGCACGGGAGTGAGGCCCATTTCGCTGCGGGTCATGCAGCGGCGGATAGCAGAGTCTCGTACCCAACCGGCTTCTAGCTGCATTAGCTCTTCTTCGGGGGGTAGCTCTGGCTGGGGTTGGCCTCGGTAGGGTAGCGGTAGCTGATTGGCTTCGCCATAGCGGGCCGCGACTTCTCCGGTGAGAATCATCATTTCGGCCACCATGTCTCTAGCGGCAGAGGCTTCTATCATTTCGATGGTGATGGCGTCGCTGTCTACTTTGATGGAGGATTCGGGGAGCTGAATAGTGATAGCGCCCTGAGCTTTTCGCCAGCTGAGGCGCTGTTTGGCTTGGGCTGCGATCGCCATTAACTCCTGCTCTGCCTCAATGCCTAGCTCTAGCATTTCATCTACGTCCTCGTAGGTGAGCCGGTAGGTTGGTTTGATGGTGCTGGGCTGAATGCTGTATTCTTCTACTTCACCGTCTTCGGTTAGCAGTATGCCAAAGCTAAGCGCACAGCAGGTTTTGCCCTGCACTAGGCTCATTGGCCCGGCGGCCAGGGCAAAGGGAAACATCGGAATGGTGCCCGTGGGCAAGTAAACCGTTGTGCAGCGCCTGCGGGCCTCTGTGTCTAAAATATCGTCTGGTACGAGCCAGCGGGTTGGATCGGCGATATGAATCCACAGTTTTTGGCGACCATTGGCTAGGGTCTCGCAGCTCAGGCCGTCGTCAATTTCGCGGGTGCTCTCGTCGTCTACGGTGTAGACCTTGAGGTGGGTCAGATCAGTGCGATCGCTCTCATCTACCGGTGGATTTTCTATGACCTGCTCAACGGTAGCTTCAACCTCTTTAGGAAACTGGGTCGGAATCTGGCGGCGGCGCAGCGCTAAGTTTTCGTGCTCGTCCCAAATGCTTAAATTTACCAATAGCTTGAAGGCAGCTTCGGGCGATTTGTCTTGCTCTAGAGCCGCTAAGATTTCTTGGGCAGCCGCTTTTTGTGAAGACTCGTCGCCTTGTAAGGCGTAGCGTTCGATAATTTCTAGACGGGGGCGATCGCTTTTTTCCCAGTCAATCTTTTCTCCAGACAAAATTTCTTTTGCTCGGTTAAAGAAGCCTTCTTTTTCTTCTTGTCGGGCCGATTCTCGTTCGTTCTTTAGCTGTAGTTCTTCAATTTGCGACTGGGGGCGCGGTTCGTAGTGGTCGCCCTTTTGCTTAAAGTACAGCTTGTCTTCGCTCAGCAACCGATGGGCCGCGTAGCAAAGCGGCGGACTCTGATCGGAAAACAGAAGCTGGGCTAAGGAGGTCGGGGTGGCCGATTCTTCTAGCTCGGTCAGCAATTCCCAGGCAATTTCTAGATTGTCTGGGTCGATGTAGCCTTCGGCTTCGCTAATAAAGCCGGTCAGTTCGCTTTGCTCGTAAGGGCCACCGGGCACTTCGTAGATGATCTGTCTGGGGTGAATGGTGTAAGACTGGCCCTGCTGATCGACGAGTACCCAGTTCTTTTTGCCCTCGGGGCGATCGGCTAATGCCAAGTGCGGCTCACCTTTGTGCTTAAATTCTACGAGCCTTCCTTTTTCCACCAGTTGTCATCCTAAAAGTTGCAATAAAAAAGCTACCTGCGCCTGAGTAAGAAATTAGCAGTTCTCTGCCAGGCGCTGATAGCTAATGTTAGGGTGTCAGGCAAGTTTGAAGCGACTGCCTAGCGAACACATTCTTAAAGCTGCGCTGAGAATGTATAGGCTTTAAGGCGTGCTTTAAGGCATGCTCTAAAACGTATATATTCCTAGCGGCTTCTAAACGTAAGGCGGGTTTAGCCGTCTTCGTTAACGTAGGGCAAAAGCGCTACGATTCTGGCTCGCTTGATGGCGCGAGTGAGATCGTGCTGTTGCTTGGTGGTGAGGCCGGTAATGCGGCGAGGCAGAATTTTGCCGCGCTCGGTTACAAACTTGCGCAGCATGTCTACGTCTTTATAGTCGATTTTTTCGTCCGGCTGAATGGGAGAAACTCGACGACGGAAATAAGCCATAATCCTTGTTCTTTGATGGGGGTGAAGGGGTATCTATTTAATTTCTTTGTGCACGGTGTGCTTGTTGCAGTGGGTGCAAAACTTTTTCAACTCTAGGCGAGCCGTGGTATTACGACGGTTCTTTTCGGTGGTGTAGCGAGACACCCCGTTAGAGCGCTTGTCGGGATTGCTCCGGCACTCTGTGCACTCTATAGTAATGATGAGACGGACGCCTTTTGCCATGATTCTTAAAAATGTGTCAACGCAGTCTCCAATTATTACACAAGCGGGCAAGTTTTGAGCAGTCATTACGGCTGAGCTACTTTACCGTTATACTTCACGCTTTTGCTCTACGCCAAAGCCCACTAGCAGAAGCTGATCCATCGGTGCGCCTTCGGGTGGCTTGAGGTAGTTAAAGATGCGGCGAACGCGCATGCCAGGATTGACTAATGTAATGGAATCGACCGAGATGATACGGGTGTAGGGCGTGGTCATCAGGAGCTCGCGGCTGCGGCTGTCGAAGCGAAAGTGAGAGACGATGGGGCGGTCTTCTTCGTAGGCTCTATCGCGTAGATAGTCGCCTTCTAGAATGTGCTTGTCCGAGTTGGTTTCGGGGCGCGGTACGAAGGCTAGGTTCAGCGCTTGATCGACGATTTCACCTTTTTCGGAAACGGTGTGGAAGACCAGGTGAAAGCCAGGGCAGTCGGTAAGATCGTGAGCGTCGGTGTAGCTGTTGTCGGTGAGTACTTTCGTTTTTTGCTCGCGGCTGAGGGGGGCCACGCCAAAGGCTGTGTGCGATCGCTCTACGGCTGACTTGCTCAGGTAGTGGTAGGTACGCTCGGACTCCCAGTTGCCGATGCAATGGTCAAAGAACTGATTGAAAGTATCTAAAACTGGCATAAGGCTAAAGATGCTATAGAGATCTTCATAGAGCAACACTTGTACCTTAATATCATACGCCCTGACCCGTGTAATGCTGAATTAGAAGCAACAGCGCATCTATCTAACCCTTTAAAACGGTGGCTACGCGATCGGTCCCATAGTTTGCCTAAGTAACTTGTCCAAAGAGATCTCGCACCCGCACTCAAATTTGGTTTATGCATAGCTGCTATCCTCCTCCTGCACAGCCCCATTAAATCCGGTAGTGGCTACTACAACAACGACAAAATGCCTTCTGTACGCTAGGCGCATGGCTGGAACTCGGCTGCTCGTGCTGGGCAGCTTGGTTCAGCTCATTTGACCTAGTTTTGAGAGGCAAGAAATTTGACTAGTCGAGCTACTCGCGCTGAAGCCCCCTCTGCGACGAAAGAGGCGGCGCCTAACGAAAGGCCAGATTCTCCTCGACAGCTCACCTATACTCAGCTAATGATGTGTGCAGCGCTCATTGGTGTGGTGGGTGGGCTAGTTGCAACTATCTATTATTTCGTGCTTGAAAGTCTGATGCACGGCGTTTGGCACAGCCTTCCCGAACGGATTACCCCTTACTTCCCGAGCTGGCTACCTGAGAGTAACTATGTGTGGATTGCGACTACGGTTGGCGGTCTTTGCGTGGGCATAGTGCTTTACTTTATGGGGCTACCTGGCGAAATGGCTAAAGTTGTTGATAGCATTCACAACCCTGGCAAAATTGACGTGCGCAAAACGCCTGCGATGGTAGTTGCTTCTTTGGTGGCGATTACAGCAGGTGGTAGCGCTGGGCCAGAGGCTCCTTTGGTTCAGGTAAACGGAAGCTTTGGGAGCTGGCTGGGCGAAAAACTTAATCTGGATGCGGCTTCGATCCGCGTACTGACTTTTTGCGGGATGAGCGCGGCGCTAGGAGCCTTTTTTGGTGCGCCAATTGGGGCTGCTTTGTTTGCGTTAGAAATTCCGCATCGGCGCGGCCTGGAATATTATGAGGCGGTTGCACCCGCGGTCGTGTCTGCTATTCTCTCGTTTGCGGTGTTTCGGATTAATACAGGCATTACCATTGGCGGGTTTTACCACTTTGAGGCGGTGCCGGAGCTGCAGCCGATTAATCTGGTTCAGGGGTTGCTGCTAGGCGCGGTAGGCGCGGTGGTCGCGATATTGTTTATCACTATTTTTAAGGCGATCGGTGAGCTGCTAGCACCGCTGGAGCATGATTTGATTCTGCTGGCGACGCTGGGTGGATTGATTATTGGCCTGATTGCCTATGTCTATCCGCAAACGCTGTTTTTTAGTGAAGAGCAGATTCATACGGTGATTGAGTCGGGGGCTACTTTGGGGGCGGCGACGCTGCTAGCCATTGCGCTGGCCAAAATGTTTGCAATTAGCTTTACGCTGCACTCCGGCTTTTTGGGCGGCTTCATTTTTCCGCTGTTCTTTATCGGCGCGAATACTGGATTAGCGATCGCACTGCTCATTCCCGAACTGCATCCTACAGTGGCAATGGTCTGCCTGATGGCGGCGGTAAACGTTGCAGTGACCAAGACGCCGGTGAGTACTAGCATCATCTTGAGCGTGCTCTCGGGGACGACGATGCTGCCGGTGATTGTCATTGCTAGCTTTACGAGCTTTGTGCTAACGAGTAATGTGGCGATGATTGGCACTCAGCGATCGCGTCAGGCAGCGCCGGCTAAAGAACCACTGTTTCCTCAAACGCTACCTGGAAAAATTCTTCAGCAAGTGCCTGGATAAGGCGGTTTTATCGGTCGGCTTCACTGCTCGTTGCTTTGTTGTTTGACCAAGTTGCTTTACCACAAGTTGCTTTACCAAAAAAAGCGGCTTCATCATTAGGATGAAGCCGCCGGTTTGCTGTATTTGTGCGCTTGTCATAAACGCTGCTTTGACGAGATAGACGGTTATGCGCTTTTCAATAAGTGCTTAACCAAATTGTCCTTCACCATCATCTGTCGCATTACCTCAACGACGTACTCCTGCGCTTGCTCTAAGCTAAGACCTGTCACTTGGTCTTTAACTATTTGAAGTTTGAACTCCTGCTCTAAGCTCAAGTTTCCAGGCAGGTTGTCTTTACCGGATATGCTCATTGTTTGTCTCCTCCAAAAGGCTAGATAGATCGATCTTCAAAAGGCTAGACGAAAGCTCTAAAACCAGACGACATTATCGTTGTCTTAGAGTGGGCTGATATGAATAAAGTACCCTTGATTTAGCTGCACTTTAACCTTGGATGCACAGTATCGTCAAACTGTAAACAGATTCGGTAACAGATGTTACTCAATTTAACTATTTGCCAGTTGTTCATTTTCGACGAGCTAATTGCGCAACCGCTTCATATAGTTAGCTTTAAGCGCAATAGCGGGACTAAGCCCTTACTGTTCAGCTATGTTAAGTATCTTAACGATGCTATTGACTAGTGACATCAGCCATAAGGAAGTAATTCAATTTTTCTTTAAGTCTAACTAGCGGCGTAGTCTGGCGGCGTAGTGGATCCTAGGCCGCTAAGTAAGCGATAGAATGTTTACCTATCACTGAACCTTTCGCCGTAATTGAGCAAAACTAGCGCTATGAACGTAATGGAATTTTTTCAGCAGAGTGCTGGAAAATGGCAATCTCAACGCACTACACACCACCTTCCTTTTCGCCGGGCCGAGCTAGGCGGCTCGAATATTTCAGTCGAGGCTTTGCCCGCTGAGAACGAGAAAGTTGCCGAGATTTGCAAGATGCATGAAGTAGATCCGGCAACGGCGGTTGGCGGCGCCTATGTAGAGTGGAATGGCGAGATGGCCTGGGATAAAGAAGGCGAAGACCACAAGGGGTCGACCGTGTTTGCGCTGGTGCCCGATGAGGACAACCCGCAGACGGGTAATTTACTGCGAGAGCGCGGCTATGCGGAGATTGTGCCGGTGATTGGCCGCTATGAAATGGATTCGGAGAATGGTCTGATTTTGACGACAGACTACGAGACGATGAGTTCGATTGAGCGCTTTTGGTTTCCTAACCCTGATCTGCGAATGCGCACTAGCGTGGTGAAGCGCTTTGGCGGGCTGAGCACGGCTTCTTTTTGCGCAGAGTCGAGAGTGGAGACGGTGCCAGCGCAGGAAAAAGATGATGCCGCAGCGCGAGAAGCCTTTGAAGTTGGCTCGAAGTATTCTTCGTTTGGCTGGTAAGCAGGGCTTTTTTTCCAGAAGACTATCTTTCACATCTCGATTTCGTTGGCAAAGCGATTGACCTTATCGAACTCAAAGGGACCTGCGACTGATCCCCAAACGAGTTCGTCGGTAGCCGGATTGCGACCGCGATCGTAGCTGGTCATGTGGTCTTCGGTGACGATGAATTCGTTGTCTAAATAGGTGTCCATGCCTTTGCGGTTGACCATGCATTTCTTGCCGGGTTCTACTTTGCCGCGAAAGCTGGTGCCTGTCCATTCGACTAGAATGTCGCAGCCGGGCATTTTTTCTAGATCGTCTGCGGTGAGGGCGGCAAGTTTGTTGCGATCGCGCGCTGCCCCATAAAAGTTTTCCTCATCTTTTACTTTGTAATTCTCTAGCAGCACGTGGTTCTCTTGCTGAATAAAGTGCAGCACCCGCACCCGATAAGGCTGCTTGAGTTCGTAAAAGTAAGCTTGCTCCAGGTATAGACTAATACCCGATTGAAACCCCTTGGGCAAAGGCCGCATACAAACTTGAATATGCGCAAAGAAGGGCGGATTTTCGATTGCCTGTGGCTGATTGCTAAAGTCAGCGGCCATCCATTGGGTAAGTTTCTTTACATCGGTAGAGTAGGTCATGAGCTGAAAAGGTGGAAGCTGTTTACATAGACACATTATCGCGGGCGTTCGGCAGGTAAAGCCTTAAACTATTATTACCGACGGCTTCTAATATCTAATTGGCTGGCCAATAGCATCCCGACTGAGGGCTTTTGAATTCCAAGATGGGTCAACCAGTGCGCGACATCTCATTACTCCGCGAACAGCAACATCCGACCATCCGCAGTCTTTCGGATGTGATTGAGCGCACTTGGCAAGATGAGCTGGTGCTCTCTGCGTATCAAACGCCCGAAGATTTGGGCTACGTGGAGGGATCGCTAGAGGGCGAGCGGCTAACAATTAAAAACTATTGCTACCAAACGCCGCAGTTTCGCAAGCTGCATCTAGAGCTAGCTAGAATTGGCAAAAATCTTGATATTTTGCACTGTGTAATGTTCCCTCGACCCAATTTTCGACTGCCGATTTTGGGCATAGACATTGTGGCAGGGCGCGGGCAAATTAGCGCGGCGATTGTCGACTTGTCGCCGGTTTCGCGCGATCGCACGCTCCCAGCTCCCTACCCCGAAAAACTCAGCAGCCTGCCGCCAGTTGCTTTTAGCCAGCCGCGAGACTTGCCGGCTTGGGGCAAAATTTTCTCAGACTTTTGTCTATTTGTGCGCCCGGTTACGCCCGAAGAAGAGGCTGCATTTTTAAGCCGGGTAACGCAGTACTTATCGCTCCACTGCGAGCTAGCTAACATAGCGGAGCCGGTAGGCTCTATTGAGGAAGAAGCCGCCATCTTGGCCGGGCAACGCCATTACTGCTTGAAGCAGCAGCAAAACGACAAAACCCGGCGAGTGCTAGAAAATGCTTTTGGCCCGGAATGGGCAGACCGCTACGTTCGCACCATGCTATTTGATGTGATGTGAACGCTATTTGACGTGATGTGAGCTGTCCATCACAGGCTGTTTAGCTTTTCTTGGACTAGCCAATCTGTTTTCTCTGGGTCGAAGTGCTGGCTTAGATTAGATTGGCCTAGCTTGGAGAGTGACATAAGCGCGGCATACTGCAAGTCCCAGATGGGGACACTTAAAGCGGCGGTAAGTGGTTGAACGGCTTGGGTATTGCCTAATTCTCCAAGAGCGATCGCGGCGGCTGTGCGAGACTTTTGAAACTGCGGTGCTTTATTGTTAAGCGCTTCAATGAGCAGATCGTAGCCTGCGCTCATGTTCAGCCAGCCAAACATTCGCATGATGTGATAGTGCGCTCCGTAGTCGTTGTAGCCTTCTGCTTCATAGCTAGCTAGTAGCTCAGCAGGTGCGGCCTCAGCGTGATTATCTATTAACGTTTTGCTGGCTAAATAGCAGCGGCCAAAGTCCGTGCCGTATAGCGCTCGCACCAGTTCTGGGACGGTGGGTTCGCGGTCGTAGGCATGTACTAGCGCCACGGTATCGGGGTGATCTCGAAGGACATTTTCTAAATGGGGCTGCACGTCAGCGAAGGTGAGTGCTTCTGTCTTAATGGCTGAGTCTGCGAGTTGGCGAATGGCTCTTAGTCGAAATATGCTCGAAACGGGACACTGCGCGATCTGTGGGATGGCCGCAGCATAGTTCGCGTCCATGAGGTCTTGAATGCTGCCCCGGCGCGCATTAACGTTATGACTTTGTAGAAACGCCAGGACTTGAGAAACCACCGTTTCGTCGTCGGTAAGCCGATAGATAGCCGTTAGCGCGGCGCTGGCAATAGGCGCTTGCTCGCTAGTTGTAAACGCTTTGATTCTATCTACGGCGGGCTTGTAATCTAGCGTGGCCAGGGCATGAATAATGGTTCGGTAGCTTTGGTCAGGGCGATCTAGCTGTGCGGCTAGCTTTTCTAGAATGGCGGCATCTTTTGTGCCAATCTCGCCTAGCGCCCAGGCTGCGTTCTCAACTAAATAACTGTCTTCATCCGTCAAACAAAGATCTATAACAGGCACGGCGGCGGCTACTTTTAATCGGCCTAGCGCTTCTATCGCTTTGCGACGGACAATTCTGTTGTCTAAATCGTCATTGTCGTTTTTAACCGCTCGAATAAGGGCTGCGATCGCTGCTTCTGAATCAAAGTTCACCAGATGAGAGGCCGCAATGTAGCGATTAGACGCCTCATCAGAATCGTTTGCGGGCGCATCTAAGATTTCGATGGCCTGCGCCTCAGTAAGGTTGAACAGGCGAGAGAAGCGAGTATCCATAGGTGGCCGTTTGAAGAGTCGAGGTTGCATATTAACTAGGATTGCATTAGAGCGTCTCCGATATCAAACTTCGGCGCAATCTGAGAGAATTTAAGAGTTGCCTATTCTGCGTTGACTATGACTTCCTCAACTCGCGACAATCCTACTTTGCTTTCTCAGTCTGAGACAGATGCGCTGTTGAAGTCTGTGCAGACTCAGCTAGGCAACGGCACCTTCGATCGCAGCGATCAGCGGCAGATTGTGCAGCTCGTTGAGAGCTTTGGTGATTCTCGCGGCCTGGTGCGGCTGGGCTTTGCAGAGGCGTTAGACGAGGTTGGCAAAGCGGCAACACCTGCTTTAATAGATGGACTTGCTAATCATGAAAATCCGGTAGTGCGCCGGGCCTGCGCTAAGACGATGACGCTAATTGCTGATCAGAGTACGATTCCGACGTTAGTTAATTCGTTGTTGCACGACGAAGACACGGTTGTTCGAGGTTCTGTTGTGGGTGCAATGGCGGTGATGGGCGAGGCGGCAGCGCCGGAGCTAATTGGCATTATTGGTTCGCCAGATTATCCCGATAGTTCGAAGGGATTAGCGACTTGGGGGCTGTCTTTTGTCGGTGCAGCGGGTAAGGCCCACCTTTATCAAGCTGCAACGGCTGAACAGTCGGAGGTGCGCAGCGCGGTGGTGGGTGCGCTAACGAGCGTGGTGCAAGAAGAGGAGGATAGCCGGGCGCTAGATTTAATCTTGAATGCGCTAGGTGATGAGTCTCCGATGGTGCGCTCTGAAGCGGCGGCGGCGTTAGGTAAGCTGAGCAATATGGAGATTGTGCCTCAGCTAACGCCTGTATTGGCAGATAGCAGTGCGGATGTGCGTAAGACAGCGGCGATGGCGCTGATGAAAATTGGAGATTATAGTGCGATCGCACCACTCAAAACCGCGTTAGAAAATGAATCGGACGATAGCCTTCAGCCCGTGTTTAATCTGGCTATCTCTCAGCTAGAGAAGAAGCAGGAAGAGGCAGAAGATAGCTGGGATTAGCGCTGTAATCTAGCCGCTATCGAAGATTGGACGGTATAGAATCCGTCGCGATTGTGTGCCGCTATCGAGGTAGATCAGGGCACACAAACTCCTGTTCCACCGCTGATAGTGTAACGTCCTGGGTTTCATTGCTTCTCACTAGGCTTTTCTGTAGCTGCAATGTCGTACTGGATAACTCGGCGATCGTAGCTGTAAATGCTAATTCTCCGTCTTCGACAACCTTCAGTACGTCAGGCGCGTCTTTATCTACTGTCCAAGTGGCAATCCGATAGGTTTCGGTGCAGGAAGTTTCGAGCACTGTACCGTTTGGCAAAAAGATATAGATGCTGCTAGAGGGAGGCTGCGAGGAATCATCAGAAACTAGCCAGATGTGACTAAACAGCTCGGTTAAATCACTATTTTGAGATGTTTCTGTTAGGGCGGCAGTCGGCTCGGCAGTGGGTGAAGCTTCAGCCGCAGAAGACGGCTGAGAGCAGGCAGCTAGCCCAATTATTAGGAAGCTAGCGATAGATATCTGGAGCTGATGCACGAGATGACTATGAGCCATAAAGTTTCTCTAACAATCAATCAATCAAACAATCAATCAAACAATCAATCTTACTTATTCTAAAACAATCTTGAAACGTAGCAAGATGCTTAGCGCGATCGCTAACTATTGCGCAAGCTGCCTTTTGCTTCTCGCAGCGACATCACCTGCTCCAATCGAGGCAATGCACTTTGCGCGGTCTCCCGTACGTAGCTGTCTACAGACTCATCTTCAATCAGCTCTCGCAATACTTCTACCGCTCGAGGATCGCCAATGGATCCCAATGTGTTGGTGATAGTAAGTGCGATCGCCACATTATCCGTCGTCTTCAGAGCATCTAACAGCGTATCTAGCGCAGGCGTTCCAATCTCTCCTAAAGACATGACCGAGGCAATCTGCACTACCGGATAAGGATCTTCCATCGCTTTGCGCAGCCCTTCAATTCCTTCTGGTGGAAATGTTTTATCAGGATGCTTTACCGCAATTTGAGCCATCGCTTTAGTACAGCTTGCTCGTACCGTATCGTTCTCGCTGTGTAGCATTTGCTCGACGACTATGGGCACCGAGTCCATGCCAATCATCCCGAGCGTTTTTACTGAGGCCCGACGATATACAACATCTTCTTCGCCAAGTGCAGACATTAGCTTGGGAATTGTCTGCTCATCGCGGGTGTCTACAATTTCTCGCATCGCGCGATCGCGCATATGAGGATTCGGATGCTTAAGCTGTTCAAAGAGAGAATCTGCGGCCATGACTCAAGAGATTAAAGATGGGTTTTGCTAACGGTCACTAAGAAAGCGGTCACTAAAAAGGACTCCCAGGCGATCCCTAACAAAAGGGTATCGGCCAGGAGTCCTAGTTTTTTCGAGACGTTTCGCTACGACTCAGACCGTGAGCCTGAGACTAGCTTGCAGTCAACTCGCAGCCATAAGAGACTATGAAAGAGAGTTGATAACGTAGTCGATGAGTGAACGGAACTCAGTGAGCGCCTGAGGAGACATGTCACGAGGAGCGCAAGCGCGATCGCGTGTGTGCTGCATAGCAGTGACATAAGGCGCAGTCGGTAGGTTCAAAGAACGATACACTTCACGTGCACCGGCAATGCCCCACTCATCCAAAGGACCAGTGCCGCCAACAACTAGGCTGTAGTTGATTAGACGCAAGTAGTGCTTGATGTCGCGCAGGCACTTGTCTTGCTTGCCTTGGTTGCCGCCAGCTTCGCCGTCGTTCTTGAGGTAAGGATACTTCTTGAACGCTGCGTCGTAAGCTTCTTGAGCAACTTTGTCGATGCCAGCGTTAAGCTTTTCAGCCGCTTCTAGGCGAGCAGCCGCACGCTGCAAACCACCTTGAACAGCCTGCAAGTCAGCAGCAGCAGGGAAACGTCCAGCCGCATCAGCCGAAGCGATAGCAGCAGTTACAACAGATTTCATGATTTATTTCTCCAAGTAATGTTTGATCGGTTAACTTGTTCGGTGCTGCTAGAAATTAACCTAGTGCAGACACAACGCGATCAAAGTAACCAGCCGCTTCGGAAGCTAGCGCGGAGCAATCGCCGTCAGCAGTTTCCATTTTGTTGTAGCGAGAGCCACCAGCTTCAGGGCTGTTAGTCTCGTTGATGTGAGCAACACTAGAAGCTTTCATGATGTTGACTGCACGAGCAGCGGAGCCAGTAGGGACGCCCAAAGCAGCGTAAGTCTCTTTAAGACCGTTCAAGCAACGATCGTCTAGGACGGAAGCATCACCTGCAAGTAGTGCGTAGGATACGTAGCGAAGAACGATTTCGCCGTCGCGCAAGCAAGCAGCCATGCGACGAGTGGGGTAGCAGTTACCGCCAGCTTGAATCAAGCCAGTATTCTCACAGATCATGCCGGATACAGCGTCAGAAACGATGCAGCTAGCGTTGGAGGAAATTGCGTTTACCGCGTCTAGTCGCTTGTTGCCTTCAGCAACAAAGCTCTTGAGTTGGTCTAGTTCGCCGCCGCCAATAGTAGCGGTTTTAGAGTCAGCCGAAACAACGGCTCTAGAGAAAGCGTCAAGCATCAAAGCTCTCCTTCTTCGTAATACAGCAACTGGCCGTTTGTTTAGCCAGTGAAATAACTTTAAAAGATGAGGCGGTCTTCAGTCCTCTTTATTAAAAACAAAGCAACAATCCGTTACAAAGTGTTTGGAGATTTATCTGGGATCAGCTTGGGTAGGGAGGTGTAGCGATATCATAAAAGCATAATGCTCATCCTAGTATCGCAATACCTCTTAACATTCCTGGCTAAACCGTTTAAAATCACTCGCGGATCTGAGAATTTGCAAAGCGGAGTTTGAGGATAGGTTCGCGCTGCTACTCACGTTCGTCAAATCGAGTGCGGAAGCTGCCGTACTTAATCCAATATTGGTTGAGTTCGTGGTGAGGTGTGTGCAGACTCGCTTTAGCCTGATAGAGCACGACCCGGCGATGACTGCCGATCCAGATTTTTTTTAACGGCTCGACCACGATAAGCGTGCCGCCAAGCGCTTCTACGCAGTCTTGAAATTTATCTACCGTGGAGTATTCGACTGTCTCAAAGATGTAGAAATTGCCTGAGCAGATCAGGTGGCGGCTGCGAATCCACGCCTGCATTTTCTTTTTAGCGGGAGGTGGCAGCATCTCAAGAGAGTTGATTGAATGGCAGTTCGCTGGCGAAGCTTTCGCGTTTTTCGAAACGCAGTGCGCCTTCGGTTGAACCCCAGACATGTTCGTCACTCTCTACATCCATTCCTTGATCTAAACTCACCCAGCTATGGTCGGTTAGCTCTACGCGGCTAACCAAGTAGGTGCGCTTTCCCTTACGCGGGATTAGACACTGATTGCCAGGTTCTACGCCGCCGATGAACTGATCTTTGGCGTCGGTGGTTTCGCGTCGGAAGACCATGGAGCAGCCGGGGCGACGGATGGCGATTTCTGCTGGGATAGTTTTGAGGATGTCTAGGTGGTGGCCCGATCCGGCGTAGGGAACGCCGTCTTTTAATCCGTAGTTTTCGATGTAGACGCCATCTTTTTGATCGATTAATCGGTGTAGTCCTTGGCGGTAGGGCTTCCAGAGGTCGTAGTCGTATACCTGCTCGGAGTAGAATCCAATACCGCCAGAAAGGCCCAAGGCTTCGAAGAATTCGAAGGGCAGCGGACGAAAGAAGATGCGGATGTGCGCAAAGTCGGTTGGGTGAGCCTGAGACTGCTTGTAGTTGCTAAAGTCTCCGGCCATCCAGGTGGCGAGGTCGATGAAGTTTTGGCTGACGGCGGTGGGCCGAGCGGGTTGGGAGGGAGCAGTGAACGCTGTCATGCGGGTGATTAAAGCGAGGGTTTGAAGGCGAAAATGTTAAAGCGGGATGCTTTTAAAATTGTAGAGAGAAATTCTGAAAACAGATCAGTAGGCCGGTGGCTAAGTGGGTCGTCAATCTTTGGGGAGTACGCGCACTTCGGATGAAAGTGAGGCAGTGGTGACGCCCTGGCCGTTGCTAGTTTTGATTAAAGATACTCGAAAGCGAAGGTTGTCGTTGGCAAACCAGATTCTTTCTTCGGCGGAGGCGCGGTCGTAGGGCGTCGTGAGCACGAAGGTGCCGTCGTCTTGGATGAAGTAGTCGCCAGCGGCGGGCATGGTTTCGGCGTAGCCCTGGTCGCGCAGGAGCTTGCCTGCATTGAGCTGAGTAAGATTGGGGACAGGAACAAGGATGGTTTGCCCTTTGAGAACGTCTTCTTCGTTCCAGTCGGTTTCGCCTTCCCAGCTCATTTTAAAAGGAGTGGCGATCGCACTTACCTCTACAGACTGCTGCTCGCACAGCGCTAGCACTGCCGGGTCGTCCTTGGCGATTTGTTCGATATTGATAGCCGAGCGAATTTCTTCGAAATGGGCAAAGGCTAAATGATGAGCGCTGCGCTGCGATCGCCATTGGCCTAAAGAGCGCATCACAAACGTATCAATATCCATTCCTGTCACTAAGTCCACCATTCGTCAGCTTTTAAAAATCGCTATGCTTTTTTAGATCATGCCTCAAATGCGCCCACGAAGTAAGGACCAAAGCTTGAGAAACCCCAACCTTGACCCTTTAACTCTGCTAAGAGCAAGCGACAAGCTAATGACTAGCGACGTTTGTTCTGGGTCTTTTTGGGGTCTTGGCCTTTTGGAGCCTTACTCTCAGCGCCCTGCCCAGATTGAGGTGAAGCATCTGATGCGCTAGCACGACTAGAGGACGCAGACGGGATTTCCTCTGCTACTCCTCCTGCTGCTTCCACTACGGCTACAGAAGCTATGCGATCGCCCCGACGGTGGATAGCTTGCATAGTTTGAGACATCTGGCTGTAAGGCACCCTGATCCGATAGCTGCTCTGCTTCATCACAGACTGCTGTCGCGCACCGGCAACTTCAATAGTTACCGTGCGATTTTGATAATCACTCGTGCCAGATTGGCTGAGTACGTTCATCACTATTCTCCTGATTGCAGACTTCTTACGCAGACTCGATACTGACGATTTTGCCACCGAACTTTTGAATGGAGCGGATTTTCTCTTGCAGCTGGTTGTAGCCCACTTCGTAGATGATGTTGCTGCGAGGCGTCCGACTGCCGCCCGTGTTCGCACCTGTCACGCTGATGCGATAGTTCGAAGTTCTGCCAGTTGTAGCCGAAATGCTCGACTTGGGGGATTTAATCTTGGTGTTGCGATTGCCGCCTAAATCGCTGGTCAGCAGCGCCTTTTTGCCAGGATTGTGAGAAGCGTTGCCGCCCGCAATGACGAGCGTGCGATTGAAGCTCACGTTTTTAAGACCCGCTTCGGTATTTTGGCGTAGCTCTACAGGCTCTGGACTGGTGACCCAAATTGACATTTAAAGTTTCTCCTAATAAAAAATTTTAAAAAATTGCGCCGCCTCCGGTTTGCTAGAGAATGACTTAAAACTGACTTGTCTTTAGCAAACTGGAGGGCGGCGCTCAAAATGAGAAAGCGTTTGTTTTCTCAACAAAACGTAATAATAGACATTAAAAAGACATCAAACCTTACACGTCTGCCCATAAAAAAGAGCTGAACAACCACCATGCAAACAGTTTGATCGCTTCTTGTTGAGAAGCAGATCGCTGTTGTGGTCGTACGTTCAGCTCTTTTTGTGAAAGTTAGCATCAGCTGATTGTGCAAACCTACTTTTTCCAAGTAGCGTTTGCGTTAGTCGCTGCTATATAACCTTCGTTCAGGTAATCTCGGTGATATCTACAATCTTGGCACCGCTGCGCTGGATGCGCTGAATTTGGGGCGTCATTTTCCGAGCAGAAACAATGTACTCGTTGAAGCTGACGCGGCGGGGGGCATCGAACTTAGCGCCCGTTGTGCGAATTTTGAAGCGTTTCTCGGTGGTAGATCCAGGCGAGGCTTTGGCCTTCTTAATTTTGTTGGCGCTGTTGGTACCGATGTCGTATACCAACTGAGAGTCTTTAACGGCGCTGTCAATTTGAGCTGGGCCTCGGTTGATGGCGAAGTTGCGGTTATAAACGACTTGCTTACGACCCACTTCACTCTTTTCTCGAGTGAATGGAACAATGTTCTCGCCGAAGTTTTCTTGATATTCTTCGCTATCTACATAGGAGTCGATGTCAGCGTCGTAGCCTTCTTCGGTGCAGCGACGAATATGCTCGCTAGTTTCTGCTTGGGATGCAGGTGCACGGCCTAGCAAATGCTGAAAGTTTAGCTCTGCTGAGCGGTAGGGGCCACAGGTTTCGAAGTAGCGGGCGCGGTAAAAGTCGGATTTGGCGACCGCACGGACGAACTCGCGCACGGAGAAATCTCCGTTGCGCAGCTGGGACTCGGCTGTAATGAGCCGCTCGCTCTCCATGACGTGAGGGTTGCCCAGTACCTGTTTGTAGACTGCGCGGATGATAGAGTCGATGTCTTCGGTTGAGCTATTGGGCCACAGCTCGTAAGTGTAATCTAAGGTGGCATTTGCCATGGGTGTGTTCTCCTAAATGAAACTTTTAATAACAAGTTTTAAGGGAGGTTATCTAACGCCTAGTGCAAAGACGAGCGACTTGGACATTTGCGCCATGCGTTGTCTGCGATCGCTCGCCTGAGGCCGTTGGCTATTTAGCTAACCGCAGTGATGCTGGCAATGACGCCGCCTGCTTTGTGGATGCGCTGGTATTCCTGAGAGAGCTTCTCGTAAGGCACCAGATACACCTGGTTGGCTCGGCGGAACCGGGAAGAGGCTTTGCGTACGGTGTTGGCTCGAATCGAGGTGACTTCGATACGGTAAACCTTGCCGCGCTCGCCGATGCCTGCGCCCACGCGAACGGGAGCCGCTGTAGGTGGCTCGCTAAATGCCCAGCCGTCGCCGTTGTTGGAAGAAGGCGCTCTGACCGCAGTGGCAACCGCGTTGATCACCTTGCTGTTAAGGCGAGGTGTTTTACCAGAGGTGCTGCCCTTAAGCGAGCTGCTAGATGCGCCGCGCACTAGCTCGAACAGGTGAGTAAATTCGACCATGCTCTCGGAGCCTTCGCTCTTGTAGCCGCGAATGTAAGGGACGATGTTCTCACCGAAGGTGTTTTGATACTCATCGCTGTCGATGTAGCTATCAATGTCCGCTTCAAAGCCTGCTTCGTCGAGTACGTTGCTGTGGAACTTCATTTCGTCGTAGTTGTTGGGCGCGCGGCCTAGCAGATGACGGAAGTTGAGTTCGCTGTAGCGGTAGCGGGGGCAAGACTCGAAGAAACGAGTGCGGTATAGATCTGATTTGGCGATCGCGCGAACAAATTCTCGTACGCTGTATTCGCCTAGCTTGAACTGGGATTCTGCAACTTCTAGTCGCTCGCTTTCCATTACGTAAGCGTTGCCTAGAACCTGCCGGTAAACGGCGTTGATAATGTCTTCACGTTCATCAGCCGAGAGACCGGGAACCCACTCTATAGGCGGAGTCTCTTCAAAAAGACTGACGCCCAATCGCGATGCTGGTCCGAAAGCCATGGATGCTATCTCCTAGTTGACAACAGTTTGTAAGGTTGAGTTTGTTACGTCAGGTTTGTAACCTTTCGCATCGAGCGCTGTCTCAAAACATCGAGTGGCCATCGACTAAGCGACTGGCTTAGGGGGACGTCAGCTACGCAGCTCGCGCCTTCTCATAAACTCAAAAAGATTGAGGAGCAAATCTCTACAAGTCGCGACTAATCACTACTTGCGTGTCCTCATTATTTCTGCAAAAGGGGTCTGTCTTCGTCAAGTTTTGTTAACTTGTTCGTTTGGCTACTGCCTACTGAAATGGCGGCAAAGCGCCTGCTAGAAGCTGATCTGAGATTTATCGGTCTAGCTTGAGCGCTATTTTTCGCTGTCAACAGCGACTGAGAACAAAAGTCGTATCGTTACTGATCTTTACAATACTTCGCATCTGTTGAACTGTGGTCGCGGCTTGATCTGCTATTGAGCTGCGCCTGCCTGTTTGAGAAGGGCGATCGCGGCGGGCGCTCGAAAAGAATCTTTGGCCTCATCTAGGGCCGTTCGTCCCTGTCGGTTTACGGCTGTGAGGTCAGCGCCGTTTTCTATTAGGAGCGAGATGATGCTGAGATCGCCTCGGGCGGCGGCCATAATCAGCGGCGTCCAGTTGCCAATATTTCGCGTATTGACGCCAGCTCCTGCTTGAATCAGGCTTTTGACGGTGTAGAGATGACCATTATCGACCGCTAGATAAAGCGCCGTATCGCCAATTCGGTTGGTGAGGGTAACGTCTGCGCCCATTTTAATTAACCGCTCGACGATATCGGTTTCGCCATTGCGGGCCATCATCATCAGCACTGTCTCTTGGTAGGCATTTTGTCCGGTGATGTCGGCTCCCTGGTCGAGCAGCGTCGCGATCATGGCTCGCCGGTCTGACTCGGCTGCGTACATTAGGGCGGTGTAGCCTGAGTCGTTTCTCAAGTTGATGTCGGCCTGCTGGGACAGTAGGTAGGCAACAATTTCTGGATGGTTTTCCATGGCCGCCCACATCAGGCCCGTGCTGCTTTGCCATCGGCTATCTACGCTGATGCCCTGCTCGCGCAGATCTTTTACCTGATCGAGATCGCCTTTGATACAGGCGCGAATGAACTTCTCAGCGGGCGTAGGATCTGGCACGTTTTTTAGCTGTTTTAGTTAGCTGTTGTTAGATAAATTGGCTTACGAGGTTGGCCGCTTTACGAAGGCTGATAGCTGCGTAATCAGATGGTCAAAGTAGGGGGCGATCGCTTCACCAGTTTTGGTATCAAACCGGCTCAAGCTAGCAGATTTAATGCCCTTTAGCCCGGCAACCATGGCGGGCAAGGGCACCTGTAGCTCTTCGTATAGCAGCTCCATAGCGGCTAGCCCAGTCGAACTGGTGTACTGAATTTTTTGACCCGCAATGCCGTAGGTGATGCAGCGCAAAAATTGCCAGAAGTCTCGCCAGCAAGCCTCGGCTCGCATGGGGGGGTAAAGTCCGCCGCCCGGCTTGAGGATATCTGGAAAGGCGGTGAGAACATCCGCTCTAGCTTCGTCAACAATGTTGGCGGCCTGATCGCGGAGCTGTTTGACTACGGCAATCGTATCGATTTGAGTGGCGTCTGTCTGACCACCTTTAGAGAGATTAGAGAGATCTGTCTGAGCAACTAGGGAAAGTTCTTCGTCGGTTAGGTACTGGCTGTTATCGTCGGCGGTCTGTAGACGATCTTTGGCCTCGGTTGAAAGCCTTGGCCAATTCTCAAAGCTAACGATTCTCGCCTGTGGAATGAGTTCTTTTGCACGTTCGCTTAGGCCGGTCACGGGTTGAGTCCTCGCTGTGGTTTTAGAGATTGGGGGTTAGCTGATGGTGTAAGGCTTTACCCTTTTGCTTTGGATGGCTTTTCTGATGCGATCGCCTTGAGCTGGTCGATAACTAGAGTAGCGACTCGCTGAACCGAAGCTTCGGCGTCTTGCTGGAGATGGGCGATCGCCTCAATCGCGCCAGGATTTCCTAGTTTTGCCAGGGCTAAAACAGCGGCTCTACGCACAGAGGCTTCTGGATCTTTAAGACAAGATACCAGGGGCTGGTAGGCTTTTTGGCAGTTTAATCGCGCCAAGTTGGCGGCTGCTTCAATTTTGACCTCTGGCGAATGATCGTTGAGGGCTTCGGTCAGGATGGTCATGGCCTTTTGAGCTTTGTCAGTGCGAGGACGGTCGGTTTTTCGGCGCGTTGGTGTCTGTCCTGGCTGGGGCTGATCTACTTCTGGAGAGATCGGCGGCTGGTTTTGCTGCGCGGTTTGCTTTTGAGCAAGTTGAGCGATCGCCCCTAAAACAGCGGTGCGAACGGCAGCAGAAGGATCGCTCATAATGCGATACAGGCGATCGCCTACTTCACTACTCATAGAGGCCATTGCCCAGGCGGCGTGCCCTTTGCAGCTCTCGCTGACATCTTCAGCAGCCAGCACGTCTCGCAGTGAACTAAAAGCAGGCGCACCGACTTTAGCTAAAGCGCCGGCAGCGGCACTTTTTACCCCAATATCTGGGTCGGCGGTCAGGGCTTTAATCAGCACAGGAACAGAGTCTGGATCGCCGATATTCGTGAGCGCATTGCAGCAGGCTCGTCGTACTACCGAATCGGCATGATTGGTAATGCCTTCTACTAGAAAAGGTGTGGCGGGTTCGCCAATTTGGCTAAACGACTCTACTAAGCTGAGACGGGCAGATCGTCTAGGATCGGCCAAGCACTGCACCATCTGTCTGAGCATAAACGGCTCTGGCTCATCGAAAGCCAGCAGCTCTATTTGGCTATTGACATAGTTGATGAGGCGATCGACTTTTCCCTGTGTTTCTGGAGAAGGAATAAAATACGCGTCTGACTCGGCGATGATGTTGGTGGGGGCTTCTGTGGGCAGACGCTCTGTTAGCGCGTCGTTGTTTAGAGGGTCGCCATCAGTCAGAGAGGCTTTCTCTGGCTTGGCGCCTCGCTTGTTTTGACTCATAGGGCTTGCCTTGATTTCCAGCCTGAGGTCAGTCTGGTCATAAAAATAGCGACTTCGAGAGCCGTTCAAATTCAAAGATGTGATGTCTTTAGACGTGATGTTCAGGTGTAACGCCTAGAATGCGATGTCTAAGAAGTCGGTGAAGTCGATTCGCCGCGCAGCTTGGCTAAAGACGCGTCGATCTTGGCGATTTCGGGGTGCGCTTTGAGCTGTGCGTTGGTCATTGATTTTGGCAACTTGGCCTTCTTCGCGGCGGTCGTAAAGTCTTCGACTAGTCGCGCCCGGTACTTTTCGAGTTCGGCGACGACTTCAGCGACCTCTTGGGAGGATGCTTCAGAGGATTCCTCAGCGGCCGATCCTGCTGGCGTGTCGTTAGATTGAGCGCTCTCTACCATGGCGAATACCTCTACTGATATCTGAATTGATATTTGATCTAAATCGGATGTTGTTTTGGGTGGCGACCTTCAAAGAGAAAGAGACGACCGGCGATTAGATACCGGATCGGAATCACGATGGTATCACCCGATACTGATGTTGACTACTGGTTGACTACTCCCTAGGATACTTGCTCGCGTTGGGCCTGTTGTGGCTAGGTTTATTTAGGGTAAGTCAATTTGCTTTGCTCTCTGCGAAAGGCTGTTCTATGCAAAATATCGCTACCGCTAGCGCTACCTCTGTTTTCTGTTTGTTGTTAAAAGATGACTTGTTAAAAGATGACTATGGATATTTCCGAGATTAAAGATCTTTTAGGCAGTGAAGAGCCTCAGCTACGCTTGCGGGGATTGGTCGCTTTGAAGGATTACGACAGCGAGACTGCTGTGCCGCTACTGGTAGACCAGCGGCAGGACTCGGCTTTTTTGGTGCGCTCGTTTGTGGCGATGGGACTGGGCCGAAAACGCAGCGAGACTGCTTATCGCACCCTACTGGAGATGCTTGACGTAGAAACAGACAGCAATGTTCAATCGGAGATTGCGAATTCTTTGGGGCTTTATGGGGCGATCGCAACTGAGCGGCTCGTTCAGCTATTCGAAAGCAACGATCACTGGCTGGTACAGCGCAGCATTCTGGCCATTATGCCTGAGATGGACAGCCCAAATGCGCTGCTGAAGATTGCGCTGATGGCCCTTCAAAATGACGATCAGACGATTTCGCAGGCAGGTATTTCGACGCTGGGACTGTTAGCTGGAACCGATCAGGATCCGGGTGCTTTGGCGGCGCTGCTACCGATGCTCGACAGTGACCTGTGGCGATCGCGCTTAGCCCTAGCCTACGCGCTCAAACCCTTTCAATCTGATTCGGCAAAAGATGCGCTGGCCCAGCTGCGAAAAGATGAGAACCACAAGGTTGTTGCCGCTGCGCTAGAAGATCTGCTACCGAGCTAGTGATGTTACATCCAATACTTAAACTCCTCCCTAAAGCCATTGTCGCCTTCGGTTAAATGGTTTATGTTGATGGGTGTGAACAAATGTTTCACTTTTGCAAACTATCGACTTGAAAGAGTCTTTTTATGCAATTGCCTTTTGAGGAGTAATCGCCGTGGTTTTTTCTGTTATTTCAGATACCAATTCAAATTCAGCGTCTGTAGGTCGGCTTGAAGCGGTTGAGGCTCAGGCGATCGCCTTTTTCAAGCATTCGCAGGGCAACTGGCAGTCTCGCCGCCGCTATTACACGCTGGCCAACGACGAAGCGCAAGAAGTCATTAGCGACTTGACGATCGCCTTTTTAGAAAGCGACTGCGCCGAGCTAGCTGAACTGGGTAAGCGTCATAATTTAGAGGTGCCGATGATCTGTGGGGCTAAAGTTACCTGGGAGAGCCACTACATAGCGCCTAGCAAGAAGCCTTCGGTGGGTTCGACAATTTTTGGTATTCGTGGCGATGTGATGTATCGCGATCGCGGTTTTGCCACGCCTAAGCCGGTGACCGCTCAGTATCGATTTACGGGCGATTCTCCAGAAGAGAGGCTCCGCCAACGCACGATGGTTCTGCGCACTGAGTACGGCGGCTCCTCCTTTGAGGAAGAGCTGAAGCTGATAGGCGAAAACTATCGCACTCGCCAAACAATTATTTCGCGAGCCGGTGAAGAGATTATGGTTGGCCAGTATCTAGAGAAGCGAGTCTAGGAGGCTGTGGATTCCTCTAGGCTTTGCCGGGTTGTCTGCCGAGTAAACACGTTCCATTCCTCTAGCTCAGCCGGTGGATGGCTCAGTAGTTTTGCTCGGCTCTGGGCTGAAAGCCCCACTGCACCGCTAAAGTCGGCTCCGGCAATGCTACCGACCTCTGAAAAATCTACGTCTGTAAGATTAGTTGCTCGTAAGTCTGCTCGCTGAAGCTCTGTACCCGCTAAGTTTACGCCTTTAAGATTGGCTCCAATTAGAAAAGACTTTTGCAAGTTTGCGCCGCTTAGCCCTGCGCCAGCCAGGTTTGCGCCCTGCAAGTTTGCGCCGCTCAGATACGTGCCAAACATCATCGCTCCGCTTAAGTCGGCATCTTTTAGATTCGCCGTGTTTAGATAAGCGCCGCTGAGCAGAGCATTTGGCCCCACGGCCCCGCTGCTCTTGTACTGGAAGCCTTCAGGCCACTGAGTTTGGCTGTCGTAGAGCGCCAGCTTCATTTCGGCATCGGTGAGCGTTGCCCCGGTTAAATTACAGCCCTGCAAGTCAGTTCGAAAGAGATACGCGCCCGTCAGGTTTGCGCCCGTTAGGTTTGCGCCCGTCAGGCTAACCCCTCGTAAATCGGCCTTCGTCAGATTCGCGCTGGATAGATCTGCGTTCGCTAGGTTTGCGCCGAGCAGCTCAGCCCCTGAGAGATTCGCACCTGAGAGATTTGCGCCTGAGAGATTTGCGCGATAAAGATCTTTGCCTGCTAGATCTGCACCTGCTAAATCCGCGCCTGAAAGCTGTCCGCGTGGGGCAATAGCCGTAGAGTCCGCTTGGAGAGAAGGCATCGTTATATATAAGATAAAAACTACGATACTTATAACAATCGCAGACTCTTCTCCCTAAAGACAATAGATATGCTTTTAACCCCTCCTATGACTATGGCCGAGTTCTTTTGCAAGAGTGAGGGCACCTGGTTTACGCAGCGCACGGTGCATCATTTTGATGTGGTGGCTGATGAGTCGGGCGAGTCGCTGCTGATTGTGGGGATGGTGAAGGCGGATGACGCACGCGTAGTTGAGATCTGTCAGTCGCAGGGTATCGATCCGGCGCTGGCTGCTGGGGGGGCTTCGTTTGCCTGGCAGGCAAATTTGTCGGAGAGTGCGCCGCCTTCTTCGGCCGCGATATTGGTAGATGTGCCGGACGATGAAAGCGGGCGATCTGGGAAGCTGGTGCGCGATCGCGGCTATGTAGAAAGCATTGCCGTGGTCAGCCGCTATTGGTTCGGTCAAGATGGCGTTTTGACCATTGATACCGACTACGAAACCAATCAGGGACAGGAACGCTGCTGGTTTTTAACCGATGATTTTCGCGTTCGCGTGAGCACAGCAAGAATGATGAACGGCGTAAACCTGATGACTTACTGCTCGGAAAAAAGATTTGTGACGCCAGAAGATGTTAAAGCGCTGGCTAGTCGTCATACGGCAGCGGTTTCATAACTGCCACAATGGCCTTGATAGGCCAGCTTGAGCGGTTGTTTGGCCTGTATTTTATCTGTTACGGAATATGTATTTGTTTCTCAGAATGGGGACTTTTGCCGGGTTGGTCTCCTATGGTGAAAGGACTCACTGATCGCAATAGCTGGCCGGATATGTATCGCCCCTTCTTAGCGCATTTAGAGAAATCGCTTTCTCAAAAATTCGACCTGACGCAGCGCCCTATCCCCGATGGGCTAGAGAGCAATATTAGCGAAAGGGGCCGCAATCCGGCGACGATTCGGAGCTGGTGCTACGAGTGCGAAGAACTACGGAAGGCTCGCTACACCTATATTGATGCTGGTGAGAGCGCCCAGATCTTCAACAGCGTGATCTACCCTGGCCATCAGTATGATTTGCCGCTGCTCGGGATTGATTTTCTTTCTTTTGGCGCGGTTAAAAACCTGATTGTGATGGACTTTCAGCCGCTGTTTCAAGACGAGGCGTATCAGCAGAAGTACATTGCGCCGTTGAAGGCGCTGCACGATAAGTATCCCGATTTATCGCAGAACCTGGAGATGAAGTTCTACGATGCGAATCAGTACTTCTCTAAGTATTTGTTATTTGCTAAGACCGACCCTGAGACAGTGAAGACCAGAGTGCTAGCAGCGTTTAAGGATTATCTTCAGCTTTACTGGGAGATGATAGATGCGGCAACGCCTTTGACCGATGAGCGGGCGATCGCCCGAGTGGCCAAAGCGCAAAAGGACTATGACCAGTACAGCGCCGAGCGCGACCCGGCTTCTGGACTGTTTGGCAGCTACTTTGGTCACGATTGGTCTGAGCGGTTTCTATACGGCTTTTTGTTTGAAGACGCAGTGCCGTTGGCAGTAGGCGCAGCCGTTTCTTAGTAATTTCTTCCCTGTCGCAATTTATGACTTCTGCTGCTACAACCACTATTTACGAGCCATTTTTAGCTAAGGCGATCGCCCAACTAGAGAGCCGCTTGAGCCTTACGCCTTACCCAATTCCGGCTGGCTTTGAGCAAAAGAGCGCAGTGACCGGTAAGGGCAAAAGAGAAGCCACCGTCACCACGACTAGCTATGGGTCGAAAGCGCCTAAGCTACGCCAAATTCGAGCGGCTCATGTGCAGGGTGGCGCAGCGCTTCAGGTGCTCAACTTCGTCATCTTTCCAGAGCTAAACTACGACCTGCCTTTTTTTGGCGCAGACCTCGTGACGCTGCCGGGCGGTCATCTGATTGCGATAGACATGCAGCCGCTGTTTCAAACCGAAGCGTATCAGGCCAAATACAGCGCACCGATTATGGATATGTTTGAGCGCTATCAAAAAGATTTGCCCTGGGGCGGTGATTTTCCTGAAGAAGCCCAAGCCTTTTTCTCGCCTGCTTTTCTATGGACGCGCCCAGCCGAAACAGCCGACGTTGAAACTCATGTGTTTCAGGCTTTTCAGGACTATCTAGCGGCTTATATTAGCTTCGTAGAGCAGGCAGAGCCGGTCACCGACCCTGAGCGGTTAGCCGCTATCAAGCAGTCTCAGCTTAGCTACGCTCGCTACCGGGCCGAAAAAGATCCGGCTAGAGGCATGCTGACCCGGTTTTATGGCCCTGAATGGACAGAGGAATATATTCACGGCTTTCTATTCGATTTGGAGAAAGATCCGCGTGTAGCCAATGCTGTCTAGGGTTTGGCGCCTGGGCTGGTTTTTAAGACTTTTTGAACATTTGGCGAGCTTGGCGACCTCTGTAAACGTTATTATTTAAATGTAACAACAGAGCCAATGTAGTGACACAGCCGATGAGACTGTTAGCAATGCTGTGTCGATTTAAGCGTTGAGCTGCCCCTGGACTAGCGTCTTTCGGCTGCAGGTAGAAAGTCAAAAGCCCTGGTTTACCAGTAGTTTGAGCCAGTACTGTTCTTTGTGAACTTTCTTGAACTTTCTTAGATTCACACCGTTAAACGTCTTACTGTTTAAAACAGGGAGCAGTGAATTGCAATGGTTGAACCCGCCTCTTTGAGAGATTTCTGTAGTGCATCTGCAGCGGTTTCGAAAGCGGCTATAAGGTCATCTAGCGCAGTTGCTCATCCCGACGAAACTGCCCCGTAAACTTCGGCTCGTCCGGCTTTATCACGGAGGCAGCGACGTAACGGGCTTTAACCAAAACCCAACCTCAGAACTCCCCAATCAGGTCAGGTTCTGATGGTCAAATACTAGGAGAATTCAGATCTATGTTTGATGCGTTTGCAAAGGTTGTCTCCCAAGCTGACTCACGAGGCGAATACATTAGCTCTTCACAGCTAGACGCTCTCGATCAGATGGTCGCTGACGGCAACAAAAGAATGGATGCCGTTAACGGTATCACCAACAATGCTTCCGCTATCGTGGCTAACGCTGCCCGCTCTCTGTTCGCAGAGCAGCCTCAGCTGATCCAGCCCGGTGGTAACGCTTACACTTCCTGTCGCATGGCTGCTTGCCTACGCGATATGGAAATCATCTTGCGCTATGTTACTTACGCCGTGTTCTCTGGCGACGCTAGCGTGCTAGACGACCGCTGCCTCAACGGCCTGCGTGAGACTTATATCGCCTTGGGCACCCCTGGCTCTTCCGTCGCCGCTGGCGTAGAGAAGATGAAGGAAGCAGCTATGGCCATTGTTAAGGATCCTAGCAATGTCACTAGCGGCGACTGCAGCAGCTTGTACAGCGAGATTGGCGGCTACTTTGACCGTGCAGCTTCCGCTGTTGGCTAGTCTTAAGTAAGTCAATCTTACAAGCTGAACTAGTCTTCAAAATTGGCTAGTCCTAGAAAATAAGTGGTTTACTAGCTGAGCTACTTAGCACAAGCGAATTGTTAACAATCAATTTTAGGAGATCCTAACGATGAAAACTCCTCTGACCGAGGCAGTCTCGACGGCTGATTCTCAAGGCCGTTTCCTCAGCAGCACTGAAATGCAGACTGCATTTGGTCGCTTCAAGCAGGCAGGCGCTAGCTTAGAAGCTGCTCGCAAGCTGACTCAAAACGCAGATAGCCTTGCTCAAGGCGCTGCTCAAGCGGTCTACAGCAAGTTCCCTTACACCACTCAAATGCAGGGTCCTCAGTACGCTGCTGACCAGCGTGGTAAAGAGAAATGTGTTCGTGATATCGGCTACTACCTGCGGATGGTCACTTACTGCCTAATCACGGGTGGTACTGGCCCCATGGATGACTATCTAGTTTCTGGCCTTGCTGAAATTAACAAGACCTTTGACTTGTCTCCTAGCTGGTATATCGAAGCGCTTAAGCACATCAAATCTAACCATGGTTTGAGTGGTGACGCGGCGACTGAAGCCAACAGCTACCTCAACTACGCGATTAACGTCCTTAGCTAACTAAATTGGCGTTTTAGCCTCTGCCTAGTGCAGGCGGTTGAACCTCAATTTTCACCCAGAGAGATATGCGATTACTAGAATGGTCTAGTGGTTGTTTGTTTCTCTGGGTTTGTTATTGGCGGCTCTTTTTAGCGGCTGCTTTGGCTAGCTTTTCAATTTGCCTTTTGACCTCTCTTTTGGTCTGCTTTTTGACCTTACGAAGACATGACTTCTCCCTCTCAGCCCGCGTCGGATGCGGCACCTCAGCTTACGGCGGCGCAAGCGATCGCGAATCTTCAGCAGACGGACGACCAGGGCGATCGCTACTATGCGGCCTGGTGGCTAGGGCGATTTGAGATTGATGAACCGGAGGCGATCGCGGCTTTATTGCTAGCGCTGCAAGATGAAGACAATCGCGATACGGATGGCGGCTACCCGCTGCGGCGCAATGCTGCAAGAGCGTTGGGTAAGCTGAATGATTTGTCGGCTGTGCCTGCGCTGATAGACTGCTTGGCCTGCGATGATTATTATGTGCGAGAGGCGGCGGCTCAGTCTTTAGCCTCTTTGAATGCGATAGATGGCCTTTTGCCCTTGGTCGCTTTGCTTGATGGCGGCGTTGATGCTGCGGTAGAGGTGCCGGGCAAACCTCACTTGGTGCAGCCTTATAATGCGATTTTAGAAGCGCTAGGCGGTCTGGGAAATAGTGAGACGGTAGAGAACGTTGCGCCCTTTCTAGCCCATGAGGTGCCCCAGGTGAAGAATGCGGCGGCTAGGGCAATGTATCAGCTGACGGGAGCAGGACACTATACGCAGGCGCTGTTGGATACGCTGCGGTGCGATGATTTGCAGCTGCGGCGGTCGGCGCTGTTGGATTTGGGTGAGGTGGGGTATTTGCCAGCGGCAGGAGCGATCGCGCAGACGCTGGCGGAAAACAGCATTAAGCTGATTGCGATGAAGGGTTTGTTGGAAAAGCAGATTTCACGCTCTGGTAAGCTGCTTTCGGATGAGGCCTGTGAGGTGATGAATTTGATGGATTCTTTGCTGTGAGTTGTTGTTGGCAGTTTTTGGACGGATGGTAGATTCTACGCTTTTGGAAACGAGACTTCAGGCGGTGGAAGCGGCTGACTCTTCGCAGGGGATGGTAGATGCGGTAGAGGCGCTAGCTGAGCTGCAAGATGAGGGCGCGACGGATATGCTCATTCGGGTGTTGGGATACAACAATCCGGGGGCGGCAGTGGCGGCGGTAGAGGGTTTGATTCAGATTGGAACGCCTGCGGCTTCGGCGGTGCTAGCGCAAATTGACGGCTACAACTACGGCGCTAGAGCTTGGGCGCTGCGGGTGCTAGCGGGAATTGGCGATCCGCGTGGGCTGGATTTGGTGCGGGAGACGGCGGCTGAGGATTTTTCGCTGAGCGTACGGCGAGCAGCCGCGCGTGGGTTAGGTGCAATTCAGTGGGAGAAGATGGCGGCCGACGAGCGGCGAGATGCGCAGATAAAGGCAAGAGATACTTTGCTGAAGGTGCTAAAGGATCCGGAGTGGGTGGTGCGCTATGGGGCCATTGTCGGACTACAAGGGGTAGCAGCGGCGGCGGTGAACGACGGCTTTGATGATTTGATAGCGCCGGTTTTAGCAGGGTTAGAGACTCTTGCTAAGCAAGATGAGACGACGGCTGTGCGGGCTAGAGCGCAGTGGGCGTCGGTTCAAATTTCTGAATTGGTTGAGTAGCTAGATGAGCCATTTGCGATATGCCGTCATTGGCACTGGTGCCATTGGAGGTTACTTTGGGGGGCGGCTGAGCCAGTCGGGTTGCGATGTTCACTTTTTGCTGCGCAGCGATTATGAACAGGTTCGGCGAAACGGGCTTGTGGTGGAGTCGGTGAATGGTGACTTTGAGCTGCCTGACGTAAATGCCTATAAACAGTCTGCTGATATGCCGCCGGTAGATGTTGTTTTGGTTGCGCTAAAGACAACTAGTAATGACAGACTAGCCGACTTGCTGCCGCCTTTAAAGCCTGATGGAGTTGTTGTTTCTTTGCAGAATGGGTGGGGCGTAGAGGCAGCGATCGCCCAGCATCTAAAAGCGAAAAAAGGCATAGCGCCCGATATAATTGGTGGCCTTTGCTTTATTTATGCAAACAAGCCCGGCCCCGGTCGGATTCAGCATCTGGGCTATGGGCGGCTGTTGTTGGGTGCGCATAATGAGCAGGGCCAGCTGCACGCTCTAACGCCAAGGCTGAAGGCGATCGCGGAAGACTTTTCTACAGCGGCGGTTGAGGTTGAGGCGATAGAAGATTTGCCGATGGCACGGTGGCGTAAGCTAGTTTGGAATGTGCCTTACAACAGTTTATCGGTGATTTTGGATGCAACGACCGGGGAGATGATGGCGGACGGCAAGGTGCGATCGCTCATTACAACGCTGATGGAAGAAGTGATAATGGTTGCGAATGCCTGGGGAAGCCACACTTCGCCTGAGATAGAGCGCTCTATTTCAAGGACATTTATTGAACAGATGCTGAGCCTTACTGCGACGGTTTCTTCCTATCGCACCAGTATGAAAATAGATTATGACGCGCAGAGGCCGTTGGAGATAGGTGCCATTTTGGGTGAGCCGCTTCGAGCGGCGAAAAGTCTGGGTGTGGCGGTGCCCGCAATGGAGACAATTTATCAACAGCTGGCTGATTGCCTACGACAAGCACCTCTACAAAGCGCGGCATCTGATAGAGAACTTTTTCGCTAAGTTAAAGCAATACCGGGCGATTGCAACGCGCTACGATAAGACCGCTCGCAACGGTTGTGCCTCAAAAAAATGTGGGAAAATCTGTAACATTCTTTACAACCCTCTTGGGTAAATACTTTCAGTCCAAATGACTGGGTAGCCAAAAACCTTGATGAGTAGGGAGCCCACGTTTCGCTGATTCCCGCCCAACGCTTTTTAGCAGTGCTGGTCGTGCTTAATCCAAAAATCAAACAGGGGTAGAGAGGGTTGATATCCAAGCTGAGGCCCATAGATCAGACCCTTCTGCTCTAGGCTACTGAGCGCACCTTGCAGACTACCGCCCCGAGAAAGATAGTGCTTTTTTATGTAGGCGTTAGATTGAGGGCGCTCCGTCGGATCGAGAGAGAGACTTTCTAGCAGCTTTGCTTGAGTGGGCGGGAGTAGTAACAGTAGCGCTTCGAAAGTTACTTCGATATCTCTTACCAAAGCAAGCATACTGCTCTGGACATGGTGGGCATAAATCACTTCTGTGGCTGTTTGAGCTGAAACGGCACGGCACGCTAACTGAATACGCTGAGCCAAGGCGATCGCATCTTTAATATGGCCTTGCACGTAGCTCAAAAATATCTCTAAACTCTGACTGTCTGGATCAAAGCTGAGTCCTGCTGTGGCCATTCTATTCGCAATCCAAGGCTGCATGTCTCGATCGCTCAGCGGCCCCAAAAAGATGGCTGGCAGGCCCATAGTCTCCATCCAGGGTTCTAAGACAATAGCGACGATCGCATAGCTCACCTGGCTCTGCTGCTGAATCTCTTGTAGCAGGCGAGTTTCCCACTTCTGATGCCGATCCCAGGTACGAATGTGAGCGAGATTGTGAAAGACAATGACAATGCGACAAGCCAAGCATTCTGCTAAATGCTGGGGTAGGGACAAAAGATGCTCAAACAGAAGCCATTCTTTTCCGGGCGCTACTGACCAGACCGGACAATCTTGGCCGAACAGAGATGGCTCCAGCGCTTGAGAATTCGCCAAGCTCCACTCAGAGATTTTAGCAAATTCACCCGGTTCACTGAAGGCACGATGAATACTATCCGCTAACAGTCGAACGAACTGCCTGGCACTACGGCAGCGCAAACAGTCAATTTCTATATGCCGAATGCTCAACTGGCTAGCGGCATCACGAATTAACGTTCGTCGTCCAATCCCCGGAACGCCAGTAACGACTAGATCGCTATCTTTTTCTAAAAGCGCAGAAACCCTTTTCAGCTCGGCTTTACGAAGATCGGTTGAGGGTAAATCAGAAGAATTAATCATTTAAAAGTGAATCTGCACTATTTTTTAGTGCTATAAGTATCTGTAGGGTTACGAATAGCATCTCGTAAAATCCATAACTATTTGGACGTTGACTGCTTTGGTTCTTGGGCTGGTTTCGTTAGCAGGGGGCGCAGAGGCTCTTGTTAAAAGCGCTTCTAAGCTAGCCACTACGGTCGGTATCTCTCCGCTCGTGATTGGATTGACGGTGGTCGCATTTGGCACAAGTGCCCCTGAACTCTGGCGGTAAGCTTGCAAGCAAGCCGATCAATTGATTCAAGTTAGTTTGCTTTACAGAAATTTTACTTTTAGTTTATCAATCATTGCATCTTATTAGGAAACACTTAGATCGAAAACTGGTTAGTATGGACGCTCTTTCTGAAACTTTTGCTGAGACTTTAAATCGTCTTCGTGCCAATGCTGAATCCTACAATAAAACTTATATTGCTGGTGAACCTTATCCTCACGTAGTTATTGACGATTTGTTCGCGCCAGAAATGTTAGATCGCATTGTTAACGAATTCCCTTCATCGGGTAATCGAGATTGGATTGCCTATGACACCCAACACGAACTAAAAAGCACTTCTAGAGGGATAAATGGTTTATCCACTTTCACTCAATTGTTTTGCTTGTGGCTGAGTTCTTCGGAAGTCATTAACGAAATTAAAAAAATTACAGGTCTTGATAATATTTGCGCCGACCCTATGTATCACGGTGCAGGGTTACACGAAATGTATCGAGACGGTTGGCTAGAGATGCACTCTGACTACACCAAACATTACCATCTACCCATGGTGCGTCGTCTCAACTTAATCACCTATCTCAACCGAGATTGGGCAGAAGTTTGGGGAGGAGAATTAGCCTTACAAGACTATAAAGATTCCAGTAAACAAGTTAGTTACGCGCCTCATTTTAATCGCACTATTATCTTTCCTACCACAGAACAAACATTACATGGTGTTCCTAGTAAATTATCTTGTCCTCCAGATCGTAGCCGTAAGCTAATTTCGATCTATTACTGGACGCCTATTCCCATGCCTTTCTTATTTAAGGCAGGAACTCCCCTAATTTGGGCATCAGACCGCAAGAAAGCAGTCAAACAGACTTTGAAAAAAGCTCAAACATTATTTCATTAAGGCGTTGTTGAACCCATATGATAAAAGCATTGTCATCTTAGTCAGCCTCTCAGTAGGGTTCGTTTTCGATTAGCAAGCATAGCTATTCGGCTTAGATGGCACTATGCTTTTAGCTGTTCTCTTTCTACCCGCAATTTTCAATTTTCTTGCTTTTCTTCAGGGCTTGAGGACTTTGTCTGATGTGCCGGAATGCGGATAAAGAATTCTGTTCCCTGTTCTGGATTTGAAAAATACTCTAGTTTTCCACAGTGCTTTTCAACAATTATTTTGTAGCTGATAGACATTCCCATACCTGTGCCCTTTCCGACAGGCTTAGTTGTAAAAAATGGATCGAACACCTGAGACTGGATGCTATCAGGGATACCAGGGCCGTTATCTGAGATCGCAATTTCTATCCAGTCATGATCTATGACAGACGTTCGAATCGTAATTTGACTTGAGCGCCGTTTACCTTCCGCTGCATCTATACCTTCTAAAGCATCTAGCGCATTTGCCAGTACGTTCATCACCACCTGATTTAACTGTCTTGGATAACAATCCACCGCTGGTAATACGCCGTAGTCGCGGATAATTTCAACTGTAGGCTTGTCGGCAGACGCCTTCAGACGGTGGTGCAAAATCATCAGCGTACTATCAATACCCTCATGAACATCGACCTGTTTAAGGTCGGCCTCATCCATACGAGAAAAGTTTCGCAGCGATAGAACAATGTCGCGAATGCGATCCGTGCCAGTTTGCATAGAGGTGATTATTTTGTTCAAATCAGCCTTCAAAAACTCAGGCTCAATCTCTTCTATCTCTGCTTGTAGACTCGGTTCTGGATCGGGATAGTGCTGCTGGTAGAGCTGCACTAAACCCAATAGTTCTTGAGTGTGGTTACGAATATGAGGAAGGTTGCCGTGAATAAAATTCACTGGGTTGTTAATTTCATGGGCAACTCCCGCAACGAGTTGACCCAGGCTAGACATTTTTTCACTTTGAATTAGCTGCGACTGTAGGCTTTTTACTTTCCGAAGCGTCTCCAGCAGTGCCTCAGTTTGCGCTCTGAGCGTTGCTTCAGATTCCTTTATCTGCTGCGCTCTAGCGTTTGCTTTTTGAGCATTGTCTTCGGACTGAGCGTATATATTGGCCTGCTGAATGGCAATGCCTAACTGAATCGCAAGCTGGTTGAGTAACTCACTCTCTCCGTCCTGCCAAATTCTAGGATGGCTACACTGGTGGACAATCAGCAATCCCCAAAGCTTCTGGTGCACCATGATGGGCACCATCAGGTTCGCCTGCACTTGAAGTCTCTGTAAAAATGCGAGATGTTCTAGATCTAGATCGGCTTCTAAGACATTGTTGATCTTGCGAATGCGGCCATTGCGATATTCTTCTAAATAGGCGGGTGGAAAGCAATTGTCGGCAGCTTCGCCCAGCGTAGCAGGCCAACATTTAGAAGCATCTTCAATCCTGACGGTTCCTTGCCAATGCTGGTCAAACTGATAGATCAGTGCTCGATCTGTCGAAAATAACGGACGTATCTCATTTACTGCGGTTTGTAAGATAGTTGTAATATCTAAAGACTGTCTAATTTGAGTAGAGAGCTGGTTAAGGAGTTCTCGCTGCTGGGCTAACTCTCTAAACTTAGCCTCTGATATTTTTAGCTGGGCTTGACTCTCTTGCAACGCCCGAGTGTAGATCGATTGAGCAGAGAACCGCCGATCTAGCAGCGTGCTGGCCCAGGCGCTAATAAAGAGAACAAGTGTGCTGCCCACAACTGCGATCGCAATCGGGGTAGCATTGGTGGGCGGCTGTAGTTTTGCCATGCTAGCAATTCCTACGGCGGGTGCAAAGTGAGCAGCAGCCATGCCAGTGTAGTGCATGGTAGGAATCGCCGAACCCATGACAGCCGCCGCTAGCAGTCTTTTCCATAGCTGCTTTAGGCTATTTTCTTCTCTAAGCTGGAATGAGAGAAAAAGGCCAACAAAAGAAACTGCGATCGCAATTAACACAGACAGCGCAACTACTTGCGTGTCGTATTCAATGATGGCCGTTGAGTGCATGGCGGCCATGCCAATGTAGTGCATGGCGGCGATACCGCCACCCATTAGCAAGCTGCCAACCGTTAGCTGAACAGGGCCAAACTTTTCACGGCTGACTAAAAACAGTGCTAGTCCAGAAACCCCCACGGCAGGCAGCACGGAAACGACGACAGTTTTAAAGTCATATTCAACGGCAAACGGTAACCGAAACGCCAGCATGCCAATAAAGTGCATTGACCAAATGCCTAAGCCCATTGCCATCGCACCGCAGGTTAGCCAGACGGCCTGTATTTTTCCTTTGGCAGCCGTTATCCGTCCGGCTAAATCTAACGCCGTGTAAGACGCGAGCATCGCAATGAGGATAGAAAGGGAAACAAGCGGTATGTTATATCCTGAGAAGGTTTCGGTCGTCATATTCGTCAAATTTTAAAAATAGAAGCGAGAACACTACCGGCTTATGCCACATGAGAATATTTCCCCGCTATCAAGGTAGATCTATATGATTTACCGATGGGTGTAGCTGCTAATCTCCGTTTGATGCCCAGCATATTGAGCATGCAACTGCCTAATCGCACTGCTTGGCATGGTTTAGAAAAGGCCGATTTTGGGTAACACAGGCAGCTCAAATTAGACTTATCGGTGATGATGGCTCTGGGGGCAAAGCCAGTTGCTTTAAGCAGTGTGCGAAAGAATTTATTCGCAGCCGTCTTGTGGCGACGGTGCTGCATTAGGATATCGAGCACCACATTATGTTGATCGACGGCTCGCCACAAACGGAAATGTATGATAAAGCCAGACGCAGTAGCTGATGATTTCGGCTGGGAAGCGATGGCCATGGTAGGGGTTAGTCATACGCATAGCCTCTTAAAAGCCGTAGCTCACAGTCAAATCTAGCCAACTTAACAATACCCATGAAACCAAAGAGCTGCCAGGAGTACGTTGTCGGTGTCATGACAATGGACGTAGAGGGAAAAGACTCTGAACGCTTTCTTGATTGCTCGACTAAAGCAGTCGATACTTTTGAGCGCCAGCTAAAAGCGTCACTCGGTGTGCGTGTAGTCGCGCTTTCTTTTGAAGGGCCGCATCTGACGCCAACCGCTGGCGCCTACGCTCCGCTCGATTTCTTGCACGTCGGCATGACTGAAAAAATAGAGAGAAGCGTACACTTTTTGCTCATCATTACCGAAGTTGACTTATCCACAACGTCGTTCGGCTCTACCCTGGCACTCTCTAGTCAGCTTACAAACGTTGGCATCCTCTCAACGAAACGCCTTAACCCTAGTTTTTGGGGTAATTCGGAAGATAGGGCACTGACTGTTCGTCGTTTAGAAACTTTGCTGCTTCAGACCTTTAGTCGTTTGCTGAACCTCTCTTATTCCAAGCATCCGCAAAACATCATGTACGAGTTTACAGAGGTAGAAGATCTCGCTGGCATGGTGAACTTTACGGATCGCCAGCGCCAGCAGATGCGCGACGCGCTGCCTCAAGAGGCTCACGAACGAATGAGTCGAAGGAGCCGGTGGCGGTTTGTTTTAGTCACGTTAGTCAGAGACTGGAAGAGTATTGTGATCGCCGTTATTCGGGCCAATCCATTTCGCCTGCTCGCGCGTCTACCGACGATGATTACAGCAGCGCTTTCTACCATTATTTTTCTATTTTTTACGCCTGACATGTGGGACGTTGCTAGCACGGTCGAACTCTATCAGCTAATTTTGTTCTCCATCATCGCGATTGCCGCCGCCACCGCTGCTCTATACCGAACCTTTGCCTTCGGAGATGTGCTTAGTCGCCGTCGGATGCTAGCAGAATCAACCGTTGTGACTAGCGCGGCAACTATCGTCAGCCTGCTGCTGACGATGGCTCTGCTTTTTGCCATTTTTATGAGCTTCCTTTACCTGGGAACGGTGACTATTTTTCCGCGTAAGCTCATGGAAACTTGGCCTACGGTAGATCCTGCGGTGCGCACGATAGACCATATAAAGCTCAGCATATTTGTAGCGGCTTTAGGTGTATTAGCGGGTTCGCTAGGTGGGCGGGCAGATAGCAATGGGCTCATCCGGGGGGTTCTTTTTGTCGATGAGGAAGCCTAGTTATCTAAAAGGCTGTTGGCTCACTATCCTTCTGGAACCTGGATGGTCGCATCTGTAGGTCGCATCGCCTAATGGCCCAGTACGGCAAATCCTTAGTCCGTCAGGCAGCATGTGTTGTACGAATTTGTTCAATTTTACGACATGGTGTGGCGTGTTAGACGAACTGCTCGAAGACGAGCGCACCGATTGCAATGACCTTGGCCCATGCGCATCGAAACTTATTCGTTAAGCCGCTATCCGACCAATATTTTATAGTGTTTTGTAATAATTTCAGCTTAGGTGAATCCACTGCCTCGAGCTTCGCCGTACTAAGTATATATAGACGTAGCTAATAGAAAATATCTAAAATGAACCGCTTAAATAAATCTTTCACTTTGAACTGGAAGAAAGTAATTGGTATGGGCGGTCTGCTCTTGGGACTGATGGCAGTCGCCGGAACCGCCACCTTTGTAGAGGCCTCTGACCACGATGATGGCGAAACAGAAATTAAGGGATATAACTTGAACCTCACGAATTTGTACGTCTTCCGTGAGGGCGATCAAAACCCCAGCGCCTCGTCCGACAATTTGGTTTTATCGTGAACACCAACCCCCGCTCAGTTGCCCGGCAGCCATCTCATTTAAAGAAACCTATATTCAAATGGCAAGTCTTTAGCATTCTGTCGCTGAGCCTGTTATCAGGAGCCGCCTTGCTAATTACGCCCGTTGGAAAACGCCTAGTCGCCAGATCAGAACCTCTCTATGCTTATCCCTTTACTCTCTCCTTAAAAAGTGATAATCAACAAACTGTAGAAAGCGCTATCTCGCTTTATCAAGGACGCGTTCAGCAGCGACCCGCAGACGGCCTAGATCGCGCGGCGCTAGCAGGCGCTTACCTAAAAATGGCTCGCGTGACTGGGGCCGCAAACTGGTATTTGTTAGCTGAGCAAGAGGCGCAGCAGTCGCTGGCTAATTTGCCCTTTAATAACGATGGGGCGGTGATGGTCTTAGCCGAAATTGCTCAAGCTAGACATGAATTTGCCGAAGCCGTCCGCCTGGCAAACCAGGTATCGGGAGCCAAATCACTGACGGTAGTGGTCACTTCTAAGCTCGCAATGGGAGAGCTAGCAGAAGCGGAAACGGCGGCAGAAGCGATGGTAAATTTTGTGCCCTCTTTAGGTAGCTTGAGCTTTCGAGGACTGGTGCGAATGGCTCAAGGAAATCAGGCCGGGGCGCTGAGCGATTTTCAGCAGGCGATCGCCGCTGAAGAACCCGGCGAACAGCGAGGATCTGCTCAGGTTAGAACATTCCTGGGGCGGCTGTATGCCCAGCAGGGTAAGAGCGAGCAGGCAGAAAAGCTATACCGCGAGTCCCTGGAAATTGTGCCTGGCTACCCGCTGGCCCTCCAGCATTTAGCTCAGTTAGAGACTCGCTTGGGCCATTACCGGGCAGCCCGCCGTCAGTATTCGCGTTTGGGTGAATGGGCCTCATTGCAGGGCGTGTCACTTCAAGGAATCGCCCGCGTTAATGCCTTGCAGGGAAAATCTGCGGACATTGAGTGGGAGAATGCTGAGATGGCACTGCGATCGCAAATTGATCAAAATGCCTTAGGACATCGACGCGATTTAGCGCATTTGCTGTTGGAACGAGGCCGAGATCAGGATGTGAGTGAAGCGATCGCCCTGATGCAAACCGAAGCCCAAAACCGCCGCGATGCTGAAACGCTCGACCTTCTAGCTTGGGCGCTATTGCGGGGAGAGCGGACACAAGAAGCGATTGCCGTCATTCGCGAGGCGCTCGATCAGGGCGTTCAAGAACCCGGCATTTTTTACCGAGCCGCCGACATTGAAACTGCGCTAAATAATTCGGATCAAGCTGAAGAATACATTCGCTTAGCTCAATCAATTGACCCCACCTTCAATCAGCAAACCCGCCAAAGACTAGGGCTTGTTACCCAGCTTATTAACCAACAGTAGGTTGCTACTATGACTTCAAAACTACGTCGATATACCCTGCTAACGCTGCTGAGTGCCTGCTGTTTTTGGTTCGCGATCGCCGCCCCCGGCCAAGCGCATTGGGCCGACCTAGCCACCGCCGAAATCACTATTCCAGCGATTGCTCAATTAAACGATCCAGCAGATGACTCATCAAACAATCAAACTACAGCAGAGATCTCCCTCATCTATCCTACAAACCTCACCGCGTTTGCCGATGACGACACCAGCGGTCGGCTCTCAGACGAAGAGATCAACCGCCATCTCCCTCAGCTCCAAACCTTCTTTCAAGATCGCATTCAGCTAAAAGATGGCCTCAACCAACCCGCCGATTTAATCGTCAGGTCTCACAGTAGCGTTTCTCCGTCTAGCGGACAGGTAGCGCCTAAAACTCACACCAATCTACAGCTCAGCTACACTTGGCCAGCCGCCGTTCAGGGCATCGAAATTGACTACAACTTATTTGTACCAGAAGCCCCGCAGGCCACCTGTTTAGCCACTATCTCTCAGGCAGGGCAGTTTACTAGTCACGTTTTTACACCTAAAAAAACCACTCTCCTCCTGACACCTGGAGAATCATTATTTAGCAGCGGTAAATGGGCGCTCACGCTAATTGGTGTTTTTGCTTGGGGGGCCGCGCATTCAATGTCGCCTGGACATGGCAAAACGCTAGTAGCCGCCTATTTAGTAGGCGAGCGAGCAACGCCACTTCACGCTGTTTTTCTAGCAGCGATTACTACAATTACGCATACAATAGGCGTCCTTGCATTAGGACTAGTGACGCTGTTTGCCGCTCGCTATATTTTGCCAGAACAACTTTATCCCTGGCTCAGTCTTGTGTCGGGATGCATGGTCATTGCGATTGGTGGAAATCTGTTGTGGCAGCGCTGGCGGCGACATGCGGCTAAAAAAGACAGTAGCCATCAGATGCACAGCCATGACCATGACCAGATTCATCCGCCTGAACCCGCTCATAGCCGTCAGCTTGAATTAGTTAACAGCCATCACGCTGACTCCGCACATAGCCACGATCACGGTCATACTCATCACCACGATCAGCCACATCATCATACTCACGATGAACACTCACACGGTGGACACTCACACGATGAACACTCACACGGTGGACATTCGCATTCTCATCTGCCTCCTTTAGGAGAGATGGTTACTTGGCGAAGTTTGTTGTTCTTAGGATTTTCGGCGGGCTTAGTGCCTTGTCCAGCGGCGCTGGTGCTGTTGTTGGGGGCGATCGCGCTCGGAAATCCGCTATCGGGCTTGATCTTGGTGTTGGTTTTTAGCCTGGGGCTATCGCTGGTACTCACGGTACTGGGGTTGCTGTTGGTGTATGCTAAGCAGCTATTTAAGCATCTGCCCACGGCTCAGCTATCTTGGACTCGGTGGTTACCCATGGCCAGCGCGGTTGGAATTGTGGTGGTTGGCGTAGGGATTTCTACGCGATCGCTGCTGCAAGTTTTTTAAGTCCTATTGCTTGAATTTGCGAAGCGATTTTATTGGGTCTGTGAAATCTATGTTTGGCTCAACCACAATCTTTTCAACGATTCCTTAACCCGCACTGGCGTTAAAATAGTGAATGAAGCTAGGCGGCTTCTACCATTTCGGGAACATCGTCGTTTAGCACCACTACTAAATCAGTTTCTTCTCCTAAAATACCGTCTGCGCCAAAGGCTAACGTTGTTTGAATATCTTTTAACAGCGTGTCGCAAATAGAATCTAGCTTGATGTTGTTGAAACCGTAGCCAAAGGGATTTTCGATCGCGTTGCCGATTTCTTCTACGCCTAACAAGATGAAGCTGACTATGGCGATCGCACTGGGCGTCCACCATCCTAGCTGTTCGACTAGGCCGAGGGGCAGAAGCAGGCAGTACAGCAGCGTTAGTCGCCTAAGATAAACCTTGTAGGACATAGGCATCGGCGTTTTGATGATGCGTTCGCAGCCGCTGAGGGCCTCGACTAAGCGATTAACTTGACTGTTGCCTTCAATTCTCTGATTTCCGCTGATGTGCCCTTGCTCGTGCTGTTGCTGTAGGTAGTGGCTGAGCCAGAAGGTAATGAGCTGTGGGGGGCGCTCGGCTTTTTCTATTTGAGCTATATCGTCATCGTCTAGCAGGTTTTTGAGCTGATCGACGGGAGACTCTTGGCGCAGAAAGCACTTGGTGGTGATGGCAAAGCCGACTAGCCGCTTGAGTGCCTTTTTCTTTTCGGCTTTTGACTTTTCGTCGGGAGCGGCGATCGCCACCTGAATTTCTCTCGCTAAGTTGCGCGTGGTAATAACCAGCGTGCCCCAGGCGATGCGGCCATTCCAGTAGCGTTCGTAGGCCGTGTTGGTTCTAAACACTAGCAGTAGACCCAGCACAAGATTGCAGGCCACGTTGTTAGTGAATGCCTTCATGTTTTCGCTGTTGTGCCATAGCCCGGCTTTGTAGGTGGCAACCATCAATAAAGATAGCCCCACAAACAGCGCAATGCGCGGCAAAATTTTGGGTAGGACAGACCCGTCTAGCTGAAGGACGTTTATAAACCAGTTGAGCCGAGTCGTTTCTGTCATGGGCTGCTTACAAAAGAGGCGAGTCTGTGAGGATTTTATCGCAATTGGCCTAATCTATTTTGGCCAATATTTCGCAGAAACAGCCCTGCCATCTTGCGATAGGCTAGAGACGACTTTGATTCATCAGGTAGACCGCAATCCATGACTGTGAGCCGCAAAACCGCCAAAAAACTTCTTTACGATTTCATGTTCGAAAGTGAAGGTGCTCAGGAGTGGGTGGAAGATGTTTGGGGGCTGAGTCCGTTTTTGGGCCAGAGCGCGGCGAATGCGGTGGAAGTGTTGGGCGCGCTGATGGAAACCTGCTCGGAAGAACAGATTAATGCGGTGCTAGCGAATCTGTATGCGGCGCATAAAGACACCATTAGTGAATTGGGATCTGCGAGTGAGTGGAGAGTGCCGATAGATCCTAAACAAGAACAGATAGAGCCCGAGAATAATTGAGATGATTCGAAAGTGTGCGGCTGTGCTCACCTCTGCTCTGCCTGTTCTTTGGTAGCTAGAAAATCAACATCCTCACTTGCAAGAATCATTCGACATTTTACAGAAAGTCTCTTAGCCATCACGTTCACTCGGGAAAAGCGGCGAAAATCATTAGATAACTTGCTAGGCTGCAAATCAAAATTGAGGCGACGTTGAAAAGGGCCGCAAAGTTTTTGCGTAGCTGTGGATTGTATTCGAGCGAGTCACCGACGATTTCTAGGGTGGGCCGGTAGTTTTTGCCGTCTGGGGTTTCGGCGTCGGCGTGGAGTCGCTGGGTATGGATGGCTAAGTCGTTGAGCAGATAGCGCAGCCAGAAGGTGAGGGCTACGGCGGTTAGTAGGGCTACGGTGGCGATAACTAGCGGGTGAATGATGATGTTAATAATGGCGAAAACGTCTTTGGGCAGCTCGTAGTGAAGGAGCCGGAGGACGGCCCAAATGAGGCCGGAGATGCCGGTTTTGTAGAGAAGGGAGAGGTAAGCATTGCGGTTTTCGGCCTGAAATCGACGGGCGACTTCGGCTTCGGCGGCTTCAATGGCTCCTAATTCGGCGGTTTTAGCTGATTTGCCCTTCTTGCTTTTGCGGGCGGTGGATTGGGTGGACTTGCTGGCTCTAGATCGGGTTTTGGTGGCCGAGGCTTTAGCCGGGGAACCGCTGGTTTTTTCGTCTGTTTTAGTGGCTGACTGGCTATCTGACTGGCTATTTGACTGGCTATCTGGCTGGCTGCTTGCTTGGGTGCCGGTGAACTGTCCGGTAATGCTCGAGAGGTTGGGAAATTTGTTTTTTAGGGTGGGCGTAGTGCTTTCGTCTGCGACTTTACTGGTTTGCGCGGATTCTTTGGCAAAGGCTTTTGGGCCTTTGTCTAAGTCATTTTCTGCGGCTGGGGCTTTCGCGGTGTCTGGTTTACTATCGTCTGGTTTCGCTGCACCAAACGGACTTTGACCAAACGTTTTAGAGTCGTATGCCATCGATTTTCAGCGGGTCACTGGTATGGTCAGACTATCAAAATAATGACGAAAAAGCGCTTTTATTTGCGGATTGCTGACAAATCTATGGGGCCGTTTTTTCCTGCTGAATTTCGGCTTTGAGGCTGGTGACGGCCTGGTCAAGTGCTTCGGCGGTTACGTTGCCGGGAAGCTGATATTGGTTGAGGAAGAAGGTAGGAGTGCCCTGTACTTTGAGGGCTTCGGCGAGTTTGACGTCTTGGTCGATGGCAGCTTGGGCTGCGGGGCTGTTGCGATCGCGCTCAAACTGTTCCATATCTAGCCCCATTTCTCTGGCTAGCGATACGTAGTAGGCTTCACCGAGCTTGTCTTGAAAGGCAAACAGGCCGTCGTGATAGAGCCAGAATCTATCTTGCTGCCCGGCGGCCCAGGCGGCTTTGGCGGCGGGCATAGCTTCGGGGTGGATGTTGGTGAGGGGGAAGTTTTTATAGATGTAGAGTACGTCTGATTCGTGCTCTGCGGTGAAGGGCTTGACGTTCGCAGCGGCGATCGCGCAGTAGGGGCATTCGAAGTCTGAAAATTTGATCAGTACGATATCGGCGTCTTTAGGGCCTTTGGTGTAGGCTGAGCCGATTAGCTCGCTGCGATCCATGGAGCCAAGGACATCGCGAGTGAGCTGAACCTGCGCTTTCCAGGCTTCGAGCCGAGCGGCTTCGGCTTCGGGCGTGGCCTGCTCTGAGGGGGCGATCGCCTCGGCTGATTCGCTGGGGATGGCTGGCTCGGTGCTGTTTGAGCAGGCCGTAGTGAGTGTGAGTACGAGCGCCAAAAGTAGGGCGAACGACTTTATATTTAGGGTGCTTTTTACGGCGATTTTTGACGCTGGCTGAGCGCTGGATGAATATTTTGATGAATATACAGGCATGATAAATTCTCTGGCGAGCAGCTTAGCGATCTTAGACGATGGGTTGATGAATGGGGTGAAGAGGGGTGGCGGCTGTGGCTGGTTGATTAATCGACCCAGCCAATATCGTCGTCGCTCATCATGCTGTTGTTTTGGCCGTTGGTAGGGGTGCCTCGTTGGATGGCGTATTCGGGAATGGATTTGTAGCTAGGGCGTCTGGATTGATGGACGCTGAGGGCTTGCTTTTCGGGTTTGCTTTCGACGACTTCAGCGGTTTTTGGAGCCTCTGCTTTTTCTTGGGCCTCCGCTTTTTCTTGGGCCTCTGCTTTTTCTTTTTGGACTGCGGTTAAGTCGAGGATGGTTTGCTTAGCTTCTTTTAGCTCGGCTGTGGCTTTGTTTAGCTGGGTTGCTTGTTTTTTGCTGGCGCTCTCTGCTTGCTTTAAGTCGTCTTTTAGCTCGAAGACACGGGCTTGGTGGGTTTCTACGTCTTCTTGCAGAGCGCTGATTTGTTCGTTGGCTTTGTTTAGGTCTGCTTCAAGGGCAGCGATCTTTTTGTTGAGGGCGTCTGTAGCTGCTTGAGCGGTGCTAGTCGCTTTGGTGGCTGTGTTTTTAGCGGCTGTGTCTTTAGCGGCTGTAGATTTTGCAGCTTTGGCTTTGGCGGCTGTAGATTTTGCAGCTGTGTCTTTTGCAGTCGTATCTTTGGCTTTTGTTTCGGCGGGCTTGCTTTGTGTGGTCTTGATGGAGGGACTTTTGCGGGTTTTTGCTTCGCTGGCTTTGGGTTTTTCGACTTCTTCTTTTAGGAGGTCGGCTATGCTCTTTTTGGTCATGATTTTTTCCAGTCGGTTTGAATTTCTTGGGCGATCGCTCTGTAGTCGGCGCTGGCTTCTCGGGTGCTTGTGCCGCGCAGTTGGGTGATGGAGACGCCTTCGAGGGCGGCGCGTTCGTGAGCTTTATAGGTGCGAATAAAGCCTGAGCAGGCGGGGATTTCTAGCTCTTCGAGCATGGTCTGGGCTTCTTTGGCTTCTTTGATGCGGCGAGAATCTACCTTAGTAAGTAGGACGCGGTATCTGATGTTGGTGGGGGCGATCGCGTTGCGGACGGCTTGGACTAGCGCGGCGATGTCCATGGGTGCGGGTGGGGTAGGTAGCAGGAAGTAGTCGGTGATGGGGAGGATGGCGGCTAGGGATTTGGAGTCTAGAGCCGGGGGGGTGTCGATGATAATCAGGTCATAGCTGTCGATGTTCTTTAGTTTACCAAGCAATGCGGGTTTGGTTTCCTTGCTAACGTCGAAGCCTAGACCGGAGGAGGTGTTGCTTCTGTCGGCCCACCAGCTAGCGGAACCTTGGGTGTCGGTGTCTACGAGGAGGACGGTTTGGGTCTCGGCGAAGATGGCGGCTAGGTTTACGGCGGTGGTGGTTTTGCCGACGCCGCCTTTGCCGTTGAAGATGCTGAGGATTTTGGGCATAGGGACGGGTGCTTAGTTTTTGACTAGGCGGTGAGGGCTTTTGATGTGATTAGGATACGGGGTTGTGAGGGGTTGGGGTTGTTTTGTTCATTTCCTGTTACGCCTGATGGGCCTTTGGCCTGTTCTGCCTGAACCTCTCAACATCTTCTAAAATTCCAAGTTGTCGGGCGTTCTAGGAAACGGAATCACATCTCGAATGTTCGTCATGCCGGTCATAAACTGCACTAGGCGCTCAAATCCCAACCCGAATCCAGCGTGGGGAACGGTGCCGTAGCGCCGAAGATCTAAGTACCACCAGTAGTCTTCTTTGGGGAGTCCGGCAGCTTCAATCCGGCGCTCTAGCACGTCTAGCCTTTCTTCTCGCTGGGCACCGCCAATAATCTCGCCGATGCGGGGCGCCAGCACGTCCATGGCGGCAACGGTTTTATCATCGTCGTTTAGACGCATGTAAAAGGCTTTGATTTCTTTGGGGTAGTCGGTGACGATGACGGGCTTTTTGAAATGCTCTTCGGCTAGGTAGCGTTCGTGCTCGGACTGCATGTCGATACCCCAAGAGACGGGGTACTCAAACTTTTGACCGGCTTTGATGGCGGCTTCTAGAAGGGCAATCGCCTCCGTATAAGTAATGCGGGCAAACTCGTTGTTAATGATGTTCTCGGCGGTTTCGAGAATGGTGTTGTCTATGCGCTCGTTGAAGAAGGCTATGTCGTCTGGGCAGTGCTCTAACACGTAGGAAAACACATACTTTAAGAAGGCTTCGGCAAGGTCGGCGTTGCCTTCTAGGTCGCAGAAGGCCATTTCGGGTTCGACCATCCAAAATTCGGCGAGGTGGCGCGAGGTATTGGAGTTTTCGGCGCGGAAGGTGGGGCCAAAGGTGTAGACGTTGCTAAAGGCCATGGCCATGATTTCGGCTTCGAGCTGGCCGCTGACGGTGAGGTAGGCGGGTTTGCTAAAGAAGTCCTGGCTGTAGTCGGCTTTGCCGTCTTGGGTTTGAGGGATGTCGTCTAGGTTGAAGCGGGTGACGGTGAACATCTCGCCTGCGCCTTCGCAGTCGCTGGCGGTAAGGATGGGGGTGTGCATCCACAAGAAGTCTTTTTCTTGGAAGAAGTTATGGATGGCGGTGGCGCAGGCATTGCGAACGCGGAAGACTGCGCCTAGGGTATTGGTGCGGCTGCGCAGGTGGCCGATGGTGCGGAGAAATTCGAAGGAGTGGCGCTTCTTTTGGAGGGGATAGGTTTCGCCGTCGGATTCGCCGAATACTTCGAGGCTGCTGGCCTGTAGCTCTACGCGCTGGCCTTTGCCGGGGGATTCGGCCAAGGTGCCGCTAATGGCGACGGAGGCGCCGGTGCTGATGCGCTCCATGCTTTCGGCGTAGCCTGGAATGTCTTCTCCGGCCACGACCTGCAAGCCGCTCATGGCGGAGCCGTCGTTGACTTCGATGAAGGTGAATTTTTTGGCAGCGCGTTTGGTGCGTACCCAGCCTTGAATAGTCAGGGTTTCTCCGGGTTGGCCGGATGCCAGGATATGTTTGATGCGCTGAGGGGTCATGGCTAGTCTAGAAGGCGAGGTGAGTCTGGTGAAGCGGTCGCTAAAAGCGTGGGCATAGATTGCAAGCTGGCTGAGTCGTTGTCGGCTGAGGCTTTTTTGCCAGAGACCCAAAAGCCGAGCGCCCAACCGATGGCGAGTCCGAGTCCGACGTAGCGAACGATTTGCCAGAAGGGTTCGCTGGCTTCGCGCCAGGAAAGAAGCTGGCTCTCTAGCGTGATCTTCAGCGATTCGATGCGTTCTTCAAGCTGAGCAAGCTCTTCTTTCGGGAGGTCGGCTTGGTCGATGGCGGTGGCTTGTTCGTATTTGGCTTTGGCCCTGCGGATGGCGAAGAAGCGATCGCGCACCAGTAAAAAATCGTCGGCAGTTTTCTTAAAGTCTTGCTCGAAGTTAGCAAGATCTTCGTCGCTGGGCAAAGTGGGTGGACGCTGCTTTGGTCGACTGAATAATTTCATAGCAAGTAAAGTATATAGACAGCCTTTCTATGTATGAGGAATTACAGTTTTGGCAACCCCTATTTCTGCGCCGGCTTCTGAGTCCGGGAGCTCATCCGATCCAAATTCAAGCGTCAAAGTGAGTAACAACCTTGATCGATCTGTGCTGAAGTCGTTCGGCCCCGAAGCGTTGGCTCAGGCTCTGGCAGAGCAGTTAGCGATCGCCCCTAACGACTGGCACCGGCTAAGCGCAAACCGTGCGGTTCGAGCGAGAGAGCAAGCCGCCGCCGCATTAGTATACATGCTCAAAGATAAACCAGAAGAAGCACTCCCTAGACTTCAGCAAGCAATTGGCTGGTTGGATAAAACGCTTAAAGCCCCGCCTTGCCCTTCTCATGGTGAAAAACAGGCTAAACAGCGGAAGTAATCGGATCTCTTGTGGATCTCTATGGGCGGGCCTCTATAGGCAAGGGAAAAAGCGATAATCCGCTCGAACAGGCTGCTAAAGCTAAGCGTTGCGAATCGCAATCGTAGACCACCTGCGCCACAGCGATTCGACGATTTTAAGAAAGGCGACAGGACTTAATACCACTAATGGCAGTGATCGCACCTGCTTGGCTAAATAGATTTCTTTGCCGTCTTCGCTCCAAGCCACCTGGTCGAACACCTGATGCAAAATGAAGAGGCCACGACCGCATTCGCTGACTGCTTTTTCATCCGCAGAAGGGCAACCGCAAAAGGTTGGTCTCTCAAACCCTTCGCCTTGATCGCTAACTATCCACCAGTAGTAACCTTTAGATCTAGCATGACGGACAGAAACGATCTTTTGAGGATCGAGACGATTACCGTGCTTGGCAGCATTAACAAGCGCTTCTTGTAACCCTAGCCGCAGTTCATCATGTAGGGGATCGGGCGTGGGTTCTAGCAGCGTATCTAGAATGGGCCGTAGATAAAGCGTGGAGGTGAAGCTGATACTTTCCCAACGTCTAATAGCGGAAGACGCGGCGGGTGGTGAAGATTCAGGCTTAGCTTGGGTCACTGATGTATTCTCCCGGCAAATACATACTTTGTCTGACGCACCGGCTTGAACGAACTGCTGAGTTGCTAGGCTGAACGCCTATTGACTAAAGCTGTGTCAGTGCGTGGATAAAGCGAATGATTGTTCTCTATAGGGGGTTTATTTAATTCGTCTATAGTCTTATTCGTCTGACTTGCTAGCCTGCGTGAACAATGCAGATAGAGCATAGCCTGGTCAACTTCTACGTCTGGCAATGCCCACCGCAGAGATATCACCATGTGCCTATCACATTATATGCCTATCAATTTTTGCCGCAGAAGCGCTGCTGTTGCAATCACTTGAGTAGATACTCTAAATAATCTATTTTGATATGTTTCTAGTCTACCAGAACATCTAAGTAGATGCGGGCATCGTTAAGAATAATGGCTCTCTATAATGTCCGTGATAACGCGGGGATTATATGAATTGGCGGGATCTATTAATGTATATAATTTGCGCTATTACCTAAGGGGGAATACTGAAATATTGGTGCTTGGGTCGAGCTAACAGTTAGCTAGCTGTTAAGCAAAAAATCTGAAAGCACTGAAAATAAAAGAGTTTCTGGGCTCTTAATTTAACTAGTGAGCAAGCTGTGAAGCTGCTTTATCTCTGCGTCATAGAGCGAATGGCTAGGCAATATTTAATGTTTAATTTGTACTTTTCTCTCTAAAAAGCGTGTTTTATATCATTGACTTGATGACTGCCGCTACGGACAAAACAAACTTTTTAAAAGCTTGAGCCTGCTATATAGATAACACTTTGTTTTCTAGAGCCTATTTTGTCCGGATGCGTTTTGCCGGTGCCTTACTTTTCGATAAAGCTTAGCGACTCGGTAAGTTTATCAATCGGCTAGGTTCGATCGGCTAGGTGGCTTTTGGCCGTTTCGGCAACCAGATCGGAATCGTCTTGGGCGAGCTTTTGGAGGGCTTGACGAGCCTCGGCGTGGGTGGGCTTTGCTGGACCGGTGAAGTGGCCAAG
>Ga0115546_1000109_pt1 | contig 63379 bp, 56 predicted proteins | sample COGITO_mtgs_1004_FD_87186 | JGI IMG/M metagenome (GOLD analysis project Ga0115546, IMG submission 87186) | Pelagic marine microbial communities from North Sea - COGITO_mtgs_100413 | ecosystem: Environmental > Aquatic > Marine > Epipelagic | place: Germany:Helgoland, sampling site Kabeltonne...
CTGGTCGGCCGCTGGCGTCAGGGTAACTTGGAGGCGAGGCGAAGACATCTCAAAATCCTTGAACTCTAAACTTCCCTATAATCATAGGGGTATGACAATGTTTAATTCAGTCTACCTACTTAGTACTCAAGACATACACTCAAGACATACACTCAAAAAGTCAGGCTGCCAAGCGCTGTCGATTCAAAAAATTACTAACTTCTTCGGCGGTAGGTTGAGCTGCGATCGCCCCCGGTTTTGTCGTCGTCAAAGCCCCTACTGCGCTGGCGTACATAACCGCATCCTGTGCTGTTGTTGAGCTAGTCAAAACACTGTCTGCTGGGTTGCAAAGATAGTGCAAAAAGCCCGCAACAAAGCTATCTCCAGCACCTGTTGTATCAACCACCTGAACGGGAAAAATCTCTACTGTCCCTTTATGCTCGCCCAGGCAATAAGCACAGCCTTTTTCCCCCGATGTTACCAGCACTCCTTTAGCGTTGGGAAACAAATGAGCAATGCCGACCGGATGCTGCATTCCAGATAGCCACCGCGCCTCTTCATCTGTGCACTTAATAAAATCGGCCTGCTGCAAAATGTCCATAATTAAGGATTTAGCCACCTCTGGATCATCCCAAAACACGGGTCGCCAGTTGACATCTATGAAAATTTTGACCTGATTTTCTTGAGCTAGGCGGATTGCTTCCATCGTGGCCTTTCGGCTGTCTGGGTAAGCTAGCGCCAAAGTTCCTATCACCAAAAAATCAGCGCTAGCAAACAAAGATTTAGGCATATCTGCGGCAGCCAGCCGAGTGTCAGCAAACTGGGCTGAATCGAGATCGCCAAACCCGGCAAACTGACGATCGCCTTCAAGCGAACGAGTTACATAGACCTTTCGAGTCGGGGCCTGAGCCGATCGCTGAATACCTTCGATATTGACACTACTTTCTTCTAAGACACTAACCAGCCGATCGCCCGCTTTGTCTTGCCCAACACAGCCAATAAACGCGACAGCCCGACCCAGCTTAGAGAGCGCACAAGCCACGTTCGCAGGCGCGCCACCTGGATACTCAGTCCATGAAGACACTGCTGATAGCTCTCGCCCCATCTGATCGGCAAGACAATCAAACAGAATTTCACCTAAGCAGATGATTTGAGGCGACGTACTCATAGCTTTTATGATCGATATCCTATTAAAAAATAGAATCTATCACGGCTGCTTATGGCAAATAAGTATTTGTACAAAAAACTTATGCATAGACTACGAATGCATAGATGACAAATGCATAGACGACAAATGCACAGGCTACGAACCGAATCCCGATTTTTTCTTCGGCTTTTTCTTCCCACCCTGTTTTTTGGCGTCTTTTCCCACTGCTTTTAGCGCCTCTTGAAAAAGGTTGTGCAGGTGCACGGGCACACTGGCTGTATCGGGCAGGGTGGGTGTCAACGCTTTCCCATAGCGAGCGATCGCACCCTCTAAATCTGCCTCAATCTCAAACTCGTCATTTCCCAAAATCCGCTGCAAAGAAGCCTCCAAAGGCTGGCCGTAGTCCTGGGCTAGCTGCTGCCAAACCGGCGCGATCGCCCGCTCATTCTCCAGATGTTTTAGCACTAGCCGGTCAACCGCTTCGGGCTCGTCATTCGCCGCTAGCAGTTCTTCTAACCGCACGTAGTCTTTCAAAAACGTCTGCCCCCAGCGCGGATGCGCAAACGCCATTACCCGCTCAGCTCGGCGCAAATCTTCTGGCAAATCCACCTTCGGCATCACCATCTTCAAAGTCTTTTGACTCTCTAGCAGATTCGCGGCCACCTTGCCCTCTGTGCCCAGCGCATCTACCGCTTCGGCCATATCCGCTTTAGAAACGCCCGCATCCTGGGCCAAATCCTTAATCGATTTAGAGCTATCTAGCCCTGCGTCCGCTAGTTTCTTTTCAGTGCTCTGATCCTGATAGGCCTGAAGCTTTTTATTTAGCTCATGCCCAGAGACCACTACTTTTTCAGCTCCAAACAAATCGACAAAATCGGCGTACTGCTGCTTTACCGATTCCCATGCGGCCTCTTTTAACTCGGGCGCGTCCCCATATAGCTGCCCTGGAAACCACTGCCGAAAGTTCCCGATTGCCACCGCTAGCTTTGGCTTTCCTAGCTTTCCTAACAGAGTCAAAGGGCCCGAAAACGTCCATTCGTCTTCACTCACCGGCAGCAGCCGCCCAATCATCATTTCGCCGTCGCCCAGCCGGTTCAAAACTTCGCTGGCCTGTTCGCGATTAGATCTGACGCTATATTGCTTTTGTGTCAGCCAGTTAGTTAGCTGATAGCGTCGCTCAACCGCTTCTGACACCACAAATAGTCCATTAAAGCTCGCTTCCCATCGCACCAGCCAGCTCTTTTCCTCTTTAGAAAGATCGCTCTGGGCCTCAGTAAACGCTTCAATCACCGTTTTTTGGCTAACGACACCTTCTTTTTCGTAAGTGACCGTGCCCTCGGTCGCAAACATATCAATCGCCAGTTCAGTGCGGTTGACGCCAGAAAGCGTGGGTTTGGCCCATCGGCTCAGCTGCTGAGCGCTGAAAGCTTCTAGTGCGATCGCCACCTCATCTTCAGCATCCATTGCAAAGTCAATCAGCCGCCGCTTCAGTTCAATCTGCGACTGAATTAAGTCGCTTAGGTCAGTACTCTTTGTTGCCTGTGTTTTTACCATCAGATGTTAGGTGAACGCCACCAAGTAGGGATGCTAATTCTATTCTATGACTGCAAAAAATAATTACAAAAATGGGCCGATCAGGTTAGTACCCGATCGGCCCATCTCTTAGATTGAGTCTAGCTGCCTATTTCGTGGCCGCTATTATTTTCAAAGATTAAATAATCCTACATACAATCTTGCGCAGTGCGCTTGTGCCATTTGGCTACACAGCACGCTTGGTAACTGCGTAGTAGATGAAGAGAGTTACAATCGCGCCTAGTACGGCTACGATGATGCTACCAATGCTCAGACTTGCAGATGCACCCACAATGGTACCTGCTGTTATCAGTGAGTAGAGTGCACCACCAACAAAAGCACCAATAATACCTAGAACCATTGTTCCGATAATGCCAAGACCCTGATTGCCAGGATAAATTGCTCTAGCGATCGCGCCAGCAATCAAACCCAACACAGCCCAAATTAAAATACCCATTTTTTCGATTCTCCGAAGTGATTTAAGTCGCATCATAAGGAAGTCAAAAAAATGCCTCCTCTTTGCGTATTTGTAATGTATCCCAAACCCACGCTGTGTTCCCCCTTCCTTCAGAGGTGACTCGGTCTACATCTTTAGTCAGACATAATAGACTTTCGTATAAATAAACACACAATGTATTAACCTATCTGCCCGATACAAGCACAAGTGAATTGAATCAAAAAAACACAACTCGACGTAGTTCTTTAACTTCGACTAAGGAAACGTGATTTTAGGTCAATTTCAGAGTACGGTTATCATGTTGGCTAGCAACTGGCCCACGCTTTTTATTGGAAAAGGATAATCACTATGACGGCTTCTTTCTTGCCCACGCTTTTGGTTCCTACGGTTGGACTCGTCTTTCCTGCAGTCGCTATGGCTGCTTTGTTTTTGTACATCGAGCGCGAATAGTCATAATTGAGCGCGAATCATTCTACGGTTGGTAGCGCTACTGGCTACTGGCTAAAAGTCTACTGGCTGAAAGCGCACTAGCTACTGGCAAAAAGCGAATTAATAAATACGCATTTCTAAACAATAGCCAGCTCTAAATAGAATAGCCATAACAAACAGCGACCTAGCTTCTTTAGCCGGGTCGCTGTTTGTGTCATTATTCTGTTTTTCGTGGTTGTTTTTGAGCGATCGCTAAATGGCGGAGCCTGTGCCCACGTATGAACCATAGAAAAAGATACCAACGACACCCAGCACACCAATGCCAGCGACGGTGGCTACAATCCACAAAGGAATCTTACCGTTTTGAAACATGGAACTTACTCCTACTCACAGTTATTAGTCTCACAGTTATCACTAGGCGATCGACCCTTGCTTCTTCCAACGCTCAACATCTCTGCTAACCATTGGCAAAAGATCAATGCGATCGCATCGTCGAAATCAAAATTGTCGAAATCAAAATTGAAGCCTGTTCTTGTCTAAACAACTCTCTCGCTTGTTAGCGATTGACTTGTCAGCGCCCAAAGTAGCTGAACCTAGTTAAAGAAGTAGCTAGAGAACAGTAAGCCAGTCACAAAAACCACGAGCAAACCTAGAAACAAAGATGTCCGGTTTAACTCAACAGGCTGTTTATTCGGGTTAGTGGGTCTATCTGCCATGGGGTCTCCTATTTTTCTGTTGGCTGACGTTAATTAGCGCCTAGCGCTGAATAAACTGCATTGCGGCGATCGCGCCGAGAAAGAACACGGAAGGTACCGCTAGCGCGTGTACCGACAGCCAGCGCACAGTAAAAATCGGATAGGTAATCGGTTCGTTGGGGTTGCCACTCGTCATAAGAGATCTCCAAAAAATATTTGTCTTAAGCTGCCTTAGGCTGCCTTTGAAGGCGCGCTAAGTCCAAAGCATTATTGCCGAAGCATTAGTGCCAAAGCATTAGTCATTAATGCGTAGCGTTCGATCAGGGTTGTAGCGGTCATCTACGATAGGCAGCTCAACCTGGGTATTTGTAAAGTACTCATCAGGACGAGGTGTGCCAAATGCGTCATATGCCAAGCCAGTCGAAACAAACAGCCAGCCTGCAATAAACAATGCAGGAATTGTGATGCTGTGAATAATCCAATAGCGGATGCTCGTGACAATGTCACCAAAAGGTCTTTCGCCGGTAACGCCAGCCATATTTCCTAAATCTCCAAATTAAAACGTTTCAGCAGGTTTACTTATCATACGAAACTCTTAGGTCACCCCACAAGGAAGTCTTTATATTCTGGCCCTAAAAATTTCTGCTGCCCTAAAAAATCATCCAGATGCGGATTCCCCAGAGCATTGACGCTTTGCAGCATTGATGCATCACGGTGCTGATGCAGACTTCATCTATAGCTAACGCCTTATAGCCAGCGCTCTATAGCTGACGTAGAGAGCTAACGTAGAGCCGCAGCTAACGTAGAGTCACCATCATCTGCTACTAGGCAATTCCAGAGGGTGTTTCAGAGTAGCGCAGCAGATAGCCCCGCTGACCCAAGATATATCCCCTATCTTCGCCTAAAAACTTAACGCGATAGAAATTTGTCGGCACATCTTCAACAGCTTTATCTTTCATCCAAGTTTGACCACCGTCCTTACTCCTTAGCAAATTGCCGCTGCCACCGGTCACCCAAAGCTCTTCTGGCGTTCGATAGGCCGCGTCTAAAAGTCCCCAGCTAGAGGCGAGTTCAGGGTTAATCGGCTCGCTCCAGGCTTCGTAATCAGTCGACTCAGTGCCAAACTGTAGCTGCCCACCTCGCGCAATCAGCCATAGCAAACCGTCTTTAGTAAAGCCCATGTTTTGCAGACGCTTTGAATTCTCTCGGTTGTGGGGCTGCCAAGCTTCTTGCCCCGGTAGCCAAGTGGAATAGAAATTACCTCGAGCAGAGACGGCCACGTACTGCCCATCCGAGCTACGGGTCATGTTTCTGACTACACCAACCGCAGACTGAACCAAGCCCTTCCATTGCTGTCCGCCATCTTTGGTCGTATAGATAGCCCCAATATCAGTAGCCAGCTCAGCTGAGCTTTTGCCAGTTGCGGTTACTAATAAAGGCTGCCCAGGCAGCTGCGGATCGAGTGGAATATTAGACCAGGAGGTTCCCCCATCCGTTGTGTGCAGCATAATGTTGGGCTGCCCGACAAGCCATCCCTCGTTGCCGTTGAAGTCAATTGAGGTAAACGTATAGTTCTGCTCGCCTAGTTCTAACGTGCGAGGATCCCAGGTTTTGCCACCGTCTGTTGACTCTAGTAGCGTCGTCCGACTACCTACTAGCCAGCCATGCTCTCCATCTTCGGCAAAGTCCACGTCTGAAATCGTCGCCTGCGTAGGCAGCGCAATCACATCCCATGGGTTATTTTCTATGCCGGGTAGAAAGATGTTGCCACAGCTTGTTGCCAATACCCCTACAAGCAGCAAGGCAATTCCTTTATTCCAGGCATTCCCTGCCAATATCCTCACAAATGTAAGACTAGACATCAAAAAGGATGTTAAAACCGTTCGCATGACAACTCCAGCAAAAATCAAATCCGTAAAAAACAACTCAACAAAGTAACTTAAACTTAATCAGGGCAACTCAGAATCAGGATCTCAGCTCTCTTCCTTATCTCAGTCCGTACAGGCTTAAGAAAAAGAGGATAGCTAGCCCCAGCGCGCCAAAGATTAGCACGTTCTTTTGCCCAGGCGTTAGCCTATTTACCCCCAGCCCATAGTTCAAGTTTTCCTTAAATCCAGAGGCTCTACCAGCCGGGCCGATGTTGCTAAACTGAGTGGTACTCGCGCCACAAACACTACAGCGCCAGTCGTTGGGCAAATCTCTAAATTCAACACCCGGTGGAATCTCACCTCTGCTATCGCCTTTCGCAGGCTCATAGGTGTACCCACAAGATCGGCACTCAAAGCGGTCCATTTCGGCGGGTGTTAGCGGCTCTTGTGCGGCAGCTTCCCCATCGGCTTTAGCCGCGATCGCGCTGGTGTCCTCACCGGCTTTTCCATTGGGTTTCACCAACGGAACCGTCTCTTCTACTATTTCTTCTACCGGTGGCGATTGTGCTGGGTCTTGCGCTGGGTCAAGATTAGATTTTGGCTCAGTCGTCATAGCGTGAAGGCCCGTCGGTGGCTTAGAAAGGTGGCTTAGAAAGTATGAGAATATTTGTTAACTATTATTGCATATGGTGGGTTTCCCGATAGCTACGATGTCGAGCGAATGTTTTTTGTTAGCTTGAGCCCTAAACAAACCCTTAAAGCAACCCTAAAACAAACATAGGCCGCTACAATAAAGCCGTTACAATAAAGAAAATTTGTGAACCGTCAAAGGCGTACGCTGTGTTTGTTTTAAGTGGATACGAATACTTTTTAGGTTTCTTGATCATCAGTAGCCTAGTGCCTGTGGTTGCGCTCAGCGCGTCTAAGCTGCTGCGCCCTGCCAGCGCTGGCCCTGCTAGCCGGACAACGTACGAATCAGGCTGCGAGCCGATCGGCGGGGCCTGGATTCAGTTCAATATTCGCTATTACATGTTCGCGCTGGTGTTTGTCATCTTTGATGTGGAGACCGTGTTTTTGTATCCTTGGGCAGTCGCTTTCCACACGTTGGGGCTGCTAGCCTTTGTAGAGGCACTTATTTTTATTGCTATTTTGGTGATTGGTTTAGTCTACGCGTGGCGTAAAGGAGCTTTGGAGTGGTCATAGGATCAGAAACGAGACCCAGCAGCGATAGTGGCGCAAGCAACCCGCTAGTCAACCCAGGCGAGCGGATTATGAACCCCGCTGCCAGAACTGGGGTCACACAAGATCTCTCAGAGAACATCATTCTGACGACAGTCGATGATCTCTATAACTGGACCCGGCTGTCGAGTTTGTTCCCCTTGCTGTATGGCACGGCCTGCTGCTTTATTGAATTTGCGGCCCTGTTGGGTTCTCGGTTCGACTTCGACCGGTTTGGTCTTGCTCCTCGGGCCAGCCCCAGGCAGGCAGATCTAATTATCGTAGCGGGTACTGTCACCATGAAGATGGCCCCTGCCCTAGTCCGCCTTTATGAGCAAATGCCAAAGCCTGCCTACGTCATGGCGATGGGTGCCTGTACGATTACAGGCGGCATGTTCAGCGTCGATTCGCCAACGGCTTTGCGCGGTGTGGATAAAATCATTCCGGTAGATGTTTACATCCCTGGTTGCCCACCTAGACCTGAAGCTATTTTTGATGCGGTTATCAAACTGCGCAAAAAGATCGCCAACGAGTCTATGCAAGAGCGCGGTGAGTTTATCGCAACGCATCGTTTCTACACGCGATCGCACGAAATGAAGACAGTTGCTCCCATCTTGACTGGCGAGTATTTGGCGTCCGGGACGCGCGACATGCCACCAAAAGAGCTGATGCAGGCAATGGGAATGCCCGTAGAGAAGGCCTCGGAAGCAAAGTTGGAAGGTGCAAAAGTACCTGCTGACGAAGAAAGTTGAAGAGAATAAAGACAAGGCGTAGATAAGGGCACAGATTAAAGATGGCTGATAACGAAAAAGAAAAGGCCGCCGAAGCTGAATCGGCGATTGTTGAACCCGGCGAAGTCTCTACCTGGCTCACTGAGCAAGGCTTCGGCCATGAGGTTATGGAAAAAGATCACCTGGGCATAGAAATCCTCAAGGTAGAGCCTCAGTTTCTTTTGCCCTTTGCGACGGCCCTATATGCCTATGGCTTTAACTATTTGCGCTGCCAGAGCGCCTATGATGCGGGCCCTGGCAAAGAGCTCGTCAGCGTCTACGATCTTACAAAGCTAACCGACGACGCGGACGCTCCGGCTGAGGTCCGTATCAAGGTGTTCTTGCCACGCGATAATCCAACGCTGCCGTCAGTTTACTGGATTTGGAAAGCGGCTGACTGGCAAGAGCGCGAGTGCTACGACATGTTTGGGATCACCTACGAAGGGCACCCAAACTTGAAGCGCTTGTTAATGCCAGAAGACTGGGAAGGGTGGCCTTTACGTAAGGACTACATCTCGCCCGACTTCTATGAGCTGCAAGACGCTTATTAAGTTGCTAAATTCTGAAATCACTTTTGAATTATTTAGGAAAGGCTCTGCAATCTCAGAGCCTTTTTTTATAGCTAACCACCGTGTGCTCTTGAAGCTAATCTGAGTAGCTGATGGCAGGGTAAGGTTCCTAGGATTTGGCTTGAGTTTTCTCTGTGAGAACCTGTTCGTATTGTTTCCCGGCGATCGCCCACGTATAGCTCTGCTCAATTAGCGCGCGTCCATTTTTAGACAGCGTCTGACGCAGTTCTGGTGAGTCAAACAAACGGCCAATAGCGGTTACGTATTCTGCTGGCGTATTCGCTCTAAGTGCCCTAAGTGCTTGCTGCGGCGTGGTATCGCCATCGACTGCTAGACCTTCTAAACCGCGATCGCTCGCTACTACCGGAATGCCCGCCGCCATCGCCTCTAGCGTTTTGTTTTTAATGCCGTAGCCTGTGCGCATTGGCACTACGCAAACCGTAGACTCGTGTAGGTAGGGCGTCATCTCCGGTACCTTTCCGGTCACAATCACATTCGGCAAATCTGCTAGCGCTTTAACCGCAGGCGTTGGTCTAGCCCCCACGAGGGAAAGTGTCGCCTCTGGATATTTTTGACGTACAAGCGGAAAGATCTCATTGGCAAAATAGGTTACCGCGTCAATGTTAGGCAGGTTGTCCATTGCGCCGATAAAGACGAGCTTGTAGCCACCCGGATCTTGCGATCGCGGCGTAAAAGCAGCCAAATCTACCCCGTTAGGAATGACATAAATACTCTGCTTACCGCTCAGTTCGGCTATCTGCTGCCGGTCTTCATGGGTAGTAACCACTAAATGCGAAAACTTTTGGCAGTAGCGATGCTCATAGCGTTTGAGCAAGGGTAGGTTAATGCGATCGCGCCAGGGCTTTTCGGCCATTCCCGCCGCCAGCTGATGCGCGCACGTCCCATACACAGAGCTATGAATATTCACCACCGCTGTCGGAATATGCTGCTGAATATCAGCCGGTACATACGCCTCATTCACACAGTGCTCACAAGTCACCACATCAAACTGCCCGCTCGCAATTTGCTGATTCACCCAGGTCTGCATTTTCTCAGAATGAGTTGTTCGTACACTTGGCGGCGTGCCCGTTAGCGCAAACCTCAGCAGACGCTGCATCTGCCCTCCGATGCCGTTCGACTGATCGGCATCTGAAGGTCTAGGAAAAACGCCCAGTTCATCTACCCACTTCCTGAGTTCTGCAATCTCCTCGTCTGTCACAGAGCTGGTTCGTAGCGTTCCTAAGCTAACCCGGTGCCCTTGCTGCTTTAGGTGCTTGAGCAAATTAAACGTACGAACCGAAGTCCCTCCTCTCGTCGGCGGATAGGGAAACGTTGCCGACAGCATCAAAATATTCATTGTTTTTCTACCCGTCCGCCTGCTGCGCTACTGAAGTTTGTTCCGCGACCGGATAGCCAGCCTTTTGCTGGGCATTTTCAGGCAGCTTAGCCTCTTTTTGACCCAGGTCACGCGCCTGAGCGCAGTAGATATCTAGCGGCGATATCAGCATATCTGCCGTAGTGCCCCGGCCTAGAACCCACTGAATAGTAGATAGCGGCAGTTCCTTCAGCGCCCATCGCCAAAGCGTGCGATTTCGTTCTTTTTTAGGCAGCGGCCAAGCCAGCCTTACGCCATGCAGCTCGTTCAAGTACCGATTAGATTTGCCATATCGATACCACTGCTTTTTGAGTTCTTTTAGCGTTTGACGATGGCGATGCTGAATGGGCGCATTTTCAGCGTAATGGATTTCCCACGGCTGGCCTTTATAGCTGCCCTCTCGCTGTATCCGCCAGCAGATATCAGCATCGCCACCTGTAGTTAAGTACGGGCGAAACAGACCTACCTGCTTCAGCGCGGCTAAGCGAATGCCCAAGTTCGCCGTTTGACCATACGGGCAAAAGACATGGGCGAGCGTGTCTTGCTGGCTCATCGTGCCCTTGCGCTCGGCGTAGCGTTCTAGCAAGGTCGTACCTGGAAAGGCCGTGATTTTGCCTGCAACCAATCCAATCTGTTCATTTTGAAATGGCTGCATCAGGCCCATTAGCCAGTCGGGTTCAGGATAGCAATCCGCATCTGTAAACGCGAGGAATTCTCCAGTCGCGGCGCGAATGCCCGTATTGCGAGCTGCGTAGGCGCTTTGGATATTACGTTCGCTCAGCGCTTTATAAGTAAGGCCCTTAGCCGCGAATTGGGCGGCAGCAGCAGCCAGGATTTGAGGCGTGCGATCGCTACTTGCATTGTCCACCAGCAGATACTCTACCTGCTTTGCCGGATAGGTCTGCGCCATCAGGCACGCCAGCAGTCCCGGTAAATCTTGCTCACCGTTGTAAATAGGCACAATAACAGAGACGCTCGGGAGATAGGTAGGGAAATCTAAAGCGTCCTGATCAGTCTCTACATCCATTAAAAAGCGCGCCCCATCAATACTTCTTTATATCCGCCGATCATGTCAGCTTTCCACAGCGCTGTTCATTTCTTTCCAGGCATCTTCAACATATTCTTATACGATCTAGCGTGCCCAGGAAAAATATTTACATCAACCCTACCTACGTTTTCCAAAGCAGCCGCTACGCTAACAAAATTACGTCCATTTGCCCGTTTGCCCTTCCCTTTCTTTTCCTTCCCTTTCTTTTCCTTCCTGCTCTCCCATTCATAATCTTGTGACTCACCCCAACACCCCAAAAGTCAGCATCTGCGTCCCCACCTACAACCGCGCAGATATTCTTCCCTACGCTGTTAATAGCGTTCTCACCCAAACCTATCCAGATTTTGAGCTGCTGATCTGCGACGACGCCTCGTCCGATCACACCGCCGAGGTCGTCGCTCAGTGGAGCGACCCGCGCATTCGCTATATCCGCCATCCCCAAAACATCAAACGCAGCCGCAATATGCGCTCTGGCTATGAATCCGCCAAAGGTGAATACTTCATCAAATTTGATGATGACGATGCCCTTACCCCCACCTTCCTCGAAAAAACCGTTGCCGTACTCGACGCCCATCCCAGCGCCGATTTTGTCTGCTCCGATCATTGGATTATCAACGCCCGTAACGAACGCGACGAGGCCGCGACCGCCGCAAACTCTGCCAAATGGGGAAAAGACCAGCTCGCCTATGGTGAAATTGAAGATCTCGTCGCCGAAACATTTGTCCGCCAAAGCCTGCAAGTGGGCTCTTCGCTGTTTCGCAAAAGCAGCCTAGATGCCGTTGACTTTATGCGGTTTGAAGCCGATGGCTGCGAAGATTTCGATCTCTTAGTGCGGTGTGCGATCGCTGGCCAAACCGCACACTTCATCCCTGAGCGATTAATGGAATATCGCTTCCACGGCGGCCAAACTAGCCTAAAACAAGACATTCATTTCCTCAGTGCCAAGTCTTTTTGTCTAGACAGCTATCAGTTTTCCGACCGGCCCGAGCTAGAAAAAAGTCGCCGTAACAACCTTGCGACACTAAAGCAGGTGCTGGCCATGCGCCTGATAGAAAAAGGTGAAACCCAGCGAGGACGTAGTTTGATTGACGATCTGCAAGCTTCAGGCCCGCTCTCTAGTCGGGCCAGGGTAGGCAAAATGCTATCGTATCTACCAGCTTGGATGAGGCAGCTAGCATTCAACGGCTTTCGCCAGATGCGGCCTCAAGATTACAGCGAAAAAGTACGCAATGCCGCCGGATGAAGCTGCTTAATAAATTGCTCTCTTACAAATGGCTCAAAGGTTCTTGGCAGCTCTATGGGCTCTGCGGGTTCTGCGGGCTACTGCTTGTTCTAGGCATTGGGATGGGACGGATGAGCATCGCAAAACAAGGGCGCACCGTCTCGGCATCAGACCCAACTGGATCTGTGCCGCTAGAAGCATCATTCTCTCTTCAGCCCGAGTACCGTACGTACGAACATGAACAGGCCACCGTTCACGTTGTCAGTATCCCTGCTGGGGTGCCTATTTCCATCGCCGTTGCTGATGAGCTAATGACGGTCGAAGACTTTGCGCTAGCAGAAAATGCGATCGCTGTTCTCAACGGTGGATTTTTTGATCCGCGCAACGGCAAGACCACCTCTCATCTCATTTTGCAAGGCAATACACTAAGCGGCCCTGCGGATAATGAACGATTAGTAAACAACCCAGACGTACAGCCTTATCTCAGCCAAATCCTCAACCGCTCGGAGTTCCGAACTTACCGATGCCACACATCTGATCAAACGTCCGAGCTGCGATACGAAATTTCTGCTCACGATGAAGTGGCTTCTGCGATCGCCAGCAGCTGCATCCTGGTTGATGCAATTGGCGCAGGCCCCCAGCTCTTGCCCGAAGATACTTCCTTTGAGGAAGGCTTTACCGACTATGTGGACGGCGAGCTGGTACGAGATGCAATCGGCAGCGCAAGTCCGAATGCCAGAAGTGCGATTGGTATTATCAGTGACACCAACGCGGTCGTACTCATCATGGCCGCTCAGCGTTCGGATGCTTCTGGCTTTACGTTAGCAAACATGGCAGACTTTGCGCAGACACTGGGCGTTGACTCCCTGCTCAACCTAGATGGCGGCAGTTCATCCACGCTTTACTACAATGGCCAAATTTATCCCGCTCGACTAGATGCAGACGGCAACCCAGTTGAACGCCCTGTCAAGTCGGTCATTGTGATTAAGTAGTCAGTGGATCAAGCAGCCAGTGAATCAAGCAGCCAGTGGATCTAATAGCAGGCTCATACGCCTGGGTGCACCCACTGATTGAGCTGTACAGGTGAATTACCCGCGACCACCAAAGCGCCAGCATATCCTTCTGGCACAGCAATAGTGTGTAATGTCCAGCCTTCTTCGCAGTCATCCGGTACGCAAACGAACCGAGGCGGATTCATCGCAACCTCTACAGTCTTCATGGATTGGCTCAGCCCTACGCCAACTGCTTTCAAGTAGGCTTCTTTACAGGTCCAGCATCTTAAAAACGCCTCAGCAGGTCTGTCTGCGGCCTGCATGTGGGCTTGCTCTTGTGCAGACAGGCACCGCTCCATCAGGCTATCTAGACGCTGTATGAGTTTGAACTTTTCTATATCTATGCCAACTCTATGCTGGTTTCCAAGTGCACACAGAGCTAGCTCCCCAGAGTGAGAAATATTGAAATTGAAAGCGTTGTCATGACTGTGACCAGACGCTGTGGTGCGTTGTGCTGTAAATCGCCTAGCCACGTTCGCTGACTCTACGCTGGGCTTTCCATATTTGCCGTAGCAAAACTCAATCGCCTGTGGCAAACATCCAAACTGACCACTCAATAAATGTCTTAGCGTTCCTCTCGATACTATAAATCGACGCCTATCCTTGGGAAAGCGAAACCGCTCCGCGCGTACATGCTCATCTGGCGAAAGACACTGAGCATAGGTTTGCAAGGTATCTTCTGATACCTGTAGTGGAATTTCCCAGACCTGAATCACATCGCTCATCTCAATTACTGAAGTGTTGCCCTCTCGTTACAGCTTTCTGACACCTGGGAAATCTGAGTAAACCCAAACTCAATGATATCCCGCTGTTTTAGGTCACTTGTCGATTTTTTGCTAATCAAAAGGCTGGTGAAGCGGCGTTTGTTTACAGACATATCGTAAAAGATTGTTTTTTATGTAAAGCGCACGGGCAGCCATGTTTACACCTAATAAGTGTGTGTCAGTATTTCTCAAGACAAGCTGATATCAGCAAATTACATTGATATTTTGATCTCAGTAGACCGTTCTCAGATTTGCCTATCTACGGCGATCGCTATTTTTGCTTTCCCTATTGACTCGTTCTCTATTGACTCGTTCAGATTGCTTACGGTCTCGCTCACAGCCCTGACGCGTAGCTGCTCTAAAGATACATCCGGTTGCTTCTTCGGTATCAGATATGGTCTACTCTCCTCCCAAAACTGCTCTAGCTGCCACTGATATAGGCGGTTCTCAGTTTTCCACGCTGGTTGAGCTGCTCCAGCACAGAGCCAGCACTCAGCCTGACGACTTAGCCTATCAGTTCCTAATCGATGGAAAAAAGGAAGGCGCTGCCTATACCTACGCCGAATTAGAAGAGTGGGCAAAAGCGATCGCATCCCTACTACAGCAGCAAGAAGCTAAGGGCGAACGCGCACTGCTACTTTACCCTCAGGGCGTAGAAGTTGTGGCTGCCTTTTGTGGCTGTCTGTATGCCGGTGTTATTGCAATTCCAGTGCCGCCGCCAGATGCAGGTCGAATGAAACGAACCCTACCGCGTCTGCGCGAAATCATTAAAGATGCTGAAGCGACCATCGTTCTCAGCAACGCCCGCATCATCGAAATGATTCAAGCGTCAGACATAGACTTTCCTGAATTCGATTCTATGCGGTGGATTGATACCGAATCTGTCGATTTAGAACTCGCCAAAGACTGGAAAGATCCAGAAGTCGATAAAGATGTCCTAGCCTACTTGCAGTACACCTCTGGCTCTACCTCCACGCCCAAGGGCGTCATGCTCAGCCATTACAATTTGCTCCACCATTCCGAATACTTGCAGCGAGCCTGTGGCTATCGTACCGATGGTCCTACGGTTACCTGGATGCCTTACTTCCACGACTACGGCCTCGTCGAAGGTCTAATGCAGCCTCTTTATAACGGTGCGCCTTGCTACATCATGGCCCCGCTAGCCTTCGTAAAGCGTCCACTTCGCTGGCTGCAATCGATTGAAAAATATGGTGCCACCCACAGCCAAGCGCCCAACTTTGCCTATGACCTGTGCGTTCGTCGTACTAAGCCCAGTCAGCGTGAAGGTCTTGATCTTAGCCGATGGGTGAGCGCTGGTAATGCTGCCGAGCCGATTAACCCTCGGGTAATGCGGGACTTTTACGACGCATTCAAAGGCAGTGGGTTTGCATGGGAAAATTTTGCCCCAGCTTACGGCCTAGCTGAAGCGACGCTGCTGGTGTCTTCTACCCCGGTCGGGAAAGAACCGATTATTTTGAAGCTAGAAGCCAACGAATTAGAGCAGGGCAAGGTTGTTCTGGCTTCACCCGAGTCTTCATACGTTCGAGAAGCCGTCAGCTGCGGCCCTCTGGTCTGTGAAACGACCGTTGCGATTGTTAATCCTGACTCGCTCGCTCGCTGTGATGACAATGAAGTTGGCGAGATTTGGGTAAACGATCCCGGTGTGGCTCATGGCTATTGGCAGCGGCCCGATGCGACTCGCGAAGCTTTTGAAACCCAAATCGCAGATGAGGGTGCAACTCGCTACCTTCGTACTGGCGACTTAGGCTTTTTGAAAGACGGCGAGCTATACATCACTGGCCGCATTAAGGATCTAATTATTATTCGAGGGACGAATCATTACCCTCAAGATATTGAGTGGACAGTGCAGCAGACGAGCCCAGTGATGCGGCCTGACTATGGCGCGTGCTTCTCGATTATTGAAGAGGGTGAAGAGCGGCTAGTGGTGGTGCAAGAAGTTGAGCGATCGCACCAGCAAAACCTGGATGCTGACGAGCTGATTACCGAAATTCGTCAGGCTATCTCAGAAGCCCATGAGCTGCAAGTTTATGCTGTGGCGCTCGTCAAATCTGGCAACGTGCTTAAAACGTCTAGCGGCAAAATCCAGCGCCGCAAATGTAAAGCTAGTTTCTTAGCGGGCGAGCTAGAGGTACTGGCCGACTGGAGCGAGAATCCAAGACTCACGTCTAAGGTGCGCAACTTGCAGAGCGAAGTTGAATTTCTCGCTCAGCAGCTCGGCAAAAAGTAGCCCAGTAAAACGTCCCAGTAAAACGTCTAAGTTCAGCAATCATTCAAAGTAATCGCAGCCCTAATCAGGAGGTCCTATCCTTGACACTCACCCAGTATCAGCTAGCTGAAAAATTAGAGCAGGCCCTGGGCAATCCGCAGCAGGCAGACAGCCGCATGTCATTTCAGCACACCGCTGAACTCGACGAAGCCGAGCAGTTCCCACACGAGGAGATTGCATGGCTTTATAACTGGGGCCTGCAAGACTACTACATTCCCACCGAGTGCGGTGGCAAGTTCACCTCTTTTGAAGAGTTCGTTGCCTTTGTCCGAGTGCTGGCTCGCCGTGACCTCAATATTTCAATCGCTTTCACGACCCTATTCTGGTCATTCCTCACCTGGATGGCTGGTAGCGACGAGCAAAAGAAAAAGCTCTCCCATCTCATGCGCGAAGAGCACGCTGCTATGTGCCTGTCTTATTCAGAACGAGGTCACGGTAGCGACCTCGTTGGCGGCAGTGTGACTGCAACTAAGGTCGAAGGCGGCTATTTGCTCAACGGTGAAAAGTGGCCAATTAACAGAGCGACAATTTCGGATATAACCTTTGTCCTTGCTCGTACCGATCCAGAAGGTGGCAACCGGGGCCTGTCACTCTTCATGGTGGAGAAAAAAGACCTAAACCCTAGCCAGTACTACAACCTTCCTAAAATCAAAACCCACGGTATTCGTGCGGCAGATATGAGCGGCATCGGATTTAGCGACTGCTTTATCCCCGACAGCATGCTGCTAGGAAAAAAAGGCCACGGTTTGGAGCTAGGGCTAAAAGGGTTCCAAATTACACGGGCGCTGTGTGCAGCCTTCTCTCAAGGTGCGGCAGATACAACGATGCGCACCACCTTGAACTTTGCGGTTAACCGCAAGCTCTACAGCAAAACTGTCATCGACATGCCCCACGCACGGCGAACACTGACAAATGCTTTTCTTGACATGTTGATTTGCGACTGTGTGAACATTGGTGCGGCGCGTGGTTTCCATGTGGCGACCGATCAGTTCAGCGTGTGGTCTGCGGTCGATAAGTATTTTGTGCCCGTGACGCTAGAGCAGGTGATGAAGGAGACCTCAGTAATCTTGGGCTCTCGCTTTTACATGCGCGATGAGCACGACTCGGGTGTTTTTCAAAAGGCACTTAGAGATAGCGCCATCATCAGTATGTTTGACGGCAGTTCGGTGGTGAATCTGCACGTGCTGATTTTGCAGCGTCGGCAGCTGGCAAAAGCGCGATCGCGAATTCAGAAAAAGCCAGACAAGCTTGCTGCTGTGCAGGCGCGGTTGGCCCAAAGCTTTTCGCTGAGCGCAGATGTCCCTACGTTTGAGCCCAATCGGCTAGAGCTAATTAGCCGGGGTGCAGACGACGTCACGCAGGGCCTTGAGGGCACGATTGCCAAGCTAGAGACGCTCCGAGAATCGGGTGATTCAACGCTAGATCAATCAGTGCTCTCTCAGCTTATAGATCTCGCTCAGATTATTCTCGAAGAGATTGACGCCCAAGATGCGCTCGTGACTGAGTCAGCATTTGAGCATGGTCACGAACAGTCGTTTGAAAGTTTTGAGTTAGCCAAGCAATATTGCCGTTTACATGCGGCGATCGCCTGCATTTTGATGTGGATGTACAACCGCGATAATGCAGAACTTGGCGAGTTCTTTGCGAAAGGTGAGTGGGTCGTACTAAGCGTACATCGCCTGCTTTCTCACTTCCGCATGGATCTAAATGCGCCTGCCGGGGCGTATTACGAAAATGTAGCCCAAGAACTCTTGCAGCTACACGCAGAAGACAAAATGTTTTCTATTGTTCCTTTCCAGCTTGCTCAGCTTTCCACTCAAGCTGCTAATACCCAATTTACCTATCAGGAGGATACGACCCATGCAACAGCTCCAGAACCCCAGTTCATCTGAAGCCGCTCCCGTACTCAAAATTCAGGCGTGGCTAGTCGAACAAATTGCCGAAGTGCTTTCTATTGATGCGGCTACGATTGATGTCCATCAGCCGTTGACCCGCTACGGTCTAGATTCAATCGACGCGGTTACTTTAGTTGGCGACCTTGAAGATTGGCTAGATCTTGAGCTGCCTTCTACACTGCTATGGGACTATCCCAGCATTGAAAAAGCCTCTGCCTACATGGTGGAAGAGTTTGACGTCACAGTCGATTAGTCTGTCCCTGCTGGATGTCAGTTCTCGATGTCAGCTATAGAGACTATTCGGGGCTTTCTACCATCCGTGTAGAGAGCCCCTTCGATTGATAAATCAGGTTGTGTAGGTGGGCAATGTGCTCATAGCGGTAGAGCAAGACATTGAATTTTTCTGAGTTTTCATTTTGGTGGGTGCTAGCGCTCACCAGCATTCCGTTCTTTACGGTGCGCTATTTGGGTAAGGTGTTCGACTGGTGGCGCGATCGCTTCGACACCGTTGGCCTTGCCGCCCTCTCTTTGCTGCTGTTCCTCAATGCCAGCAGCACCAGTTTTGCCGTCTTCCTGTTCGAGATTTTATTTAACTACTTCATGGTCAGCCTTATGCTGCGTCGTGAAGCTGAGGGAAATAAGAAGCAGGCCAAGCTAATTGCCACCGCTGTCATCATTTTTGATGTCGTTGTCTTGGCCTACTTCAAATACCTCACCTTTTTTATTGAAGATTTTATTGGGCTAGCCGTGCCTGTTCCGGCCAACTGGGAATCTGGCTTTCCACTGCCCGTTTTCCAGACAATTCCACCGGGCGTTTCGTTCTACACTTTCCAAATGGTGGCTTTTGTAGTCGATTCGTACACCGCACGTCGTAAAAAGCCGATTAAGCTGCTGGACTACATCAACTTCGTCTCGTTCTTTCCGCAGATTGTGGCCGGGCCGATTGAACGACGCAGTCAGCTACTGCCTCAAATTCAAGATTTTAAATTTAGGTTCACGGCTGAGAATTTTGATATAGGCATGCGCTGGCTTTCGCTGGGCATGTTCATGAAATTTGTGCTGGGAGATAATATTGCGCCCTACATTACCGCAGGCATGGGCGAAACTAGCAATCCCTGGCTGATTTGGTTCTACGCCTTTCTGTTTACCCTACGTATCTACTTCGACTTCGGTGGCTACAGCTTTATGGCGGTGGGCATCGCGCGAATTGTCGGCGTGAAGCTAATACTCAACTTTCTGGCTCCCTACACTTCGCAGAGCATCAATGAGTTCTGGCGACGGTGGCACGTTTCGTTAAGCACTTGGTTTCGAGACTATGTCTTCATCCCCTTGATGGGCAAGCGCAAAAAGTGGGCGGCGTTTTTTCTATTTATTACATTTACGCTGTCTGGTTTTTGGCACGGAGCAGCTTGGAACTTTATGATCTGGGGAGCGTATCACGGCGCACTGCTGCTGTTGTTACGCTATGCTGGGCGGCCTTTTTCTCGGGTTACAAACAAGTTTGTGCGGAAGCCGCAGATTGTGTCCTGGGCGCTGACTTTCGGTTCGGTAATTTTGGGGTGCCTATTTTTTATGGAGCTTGATATCGAGCGGCTGATGGCTAAGCTACAAACTATTGCGACGCCTTGGGCCTATTCTCCAGCTCGTTTTGTCGAAGCGATCGCTACCTTTAACACCCCAGATGGTCTGGTGCTAGGCGTAGCGCTAGCCTTAGCGATTATATTCCTTGCTATGGAACATATTGCTGTCTGGCAAGAGCGCCCTGAGTATGATTTGTTCATTTCTGGATGGATGCCAAAGGTGTTGCTAGTGCTGACAGTGCTGCTAGCGGCAAATATTCCATCTGAGTTTATTTATTTTGAATTCTAGGAGGAACTGAGGTGATGAAGCCTTCTAAAAAGCTATTGAGCTGGTTTGCGATCGCAGGCGTTGCGTGGGGCGCTGGGTTTGTTTACAACGTCAATATGGGCGGCGAGGCGTACTGGCTGAAGCGGCTGTACGCCAACAAGGTGGCAATTGCGGCTGAAACTACACAGCCTAAACTGATCGTGACGGGTGGATCTGGCGCTCACTACACCATCGATTCAGACCTGCTGACCAAAGAACTAGGCATGCCTGTTGTCAATCTGGGTATTGACGGCCCGGTCGGACTAGATGTTATTTTACCTAGCGTTTTGGATACGGTGGAGCCTGGTGATGTGGTGCTGCTGATTCCTGAATACTTGATTTTACGGCAGCAGGAAGACGATATTCAAGATGGTTTTGGCTCTAAGTCTGGCATGTTTAGCGTGGCGATTGGTCAGCCTGGGCTAGGCGGCGTCCCGCCTAAGCAACTGGCCTTAGAAACCTTGCAGTTGGGAATTCCTTCGCTTCGCTGGAGTGTTAAGTCAGTCGTTGATCTTACAGAAGAAGGTCGGCTGACAGGCTATTACGACGGCCCCCTGACTGAGCGCGGCGACCCGATAGAAACCAAGCAGCGCGCGGGTGAATGGTGGCCGCTAGGAATTAAAGAGCCTGCTTCTCCTCATGCTTTGGCGCGAATTGAGCAATTTAGAGAAGAAGTGGAGGCAAAAGGCGGCGCGCTAATTCTTTCGATTCCTTGGGTCTATGGCAATGTAGAGGATGAGCGAACCTTAGAAAACGTGCAGAAGACAGCCGATGCATTTGCTGAAATTGCGCCAACGATTGTGGATTCAGAAACGCTGAATGTGCAGGCGACACCGGATCTGTTTGCGGATACGCATTACCACTTGACGCCGGAAGGACGAGAAGTGCGATCGCAGCAGCTTGCCGAACAGCTTAAGCCGCTATTAGGAGAACCCTGATGGTGTGCTCTCCACATATCTGTATTGTGGGCGGCGGCTTTGGCGGTCTGTATACGGCGCTGTATTTACAAAAGTATCGCCATCTCAAAAGCAGCCGAATCACGCTGATAGAGCCCAACGATCAGTTTGTCTTTTTTCCGATGATGTATGAGCTAATTACGGATGAACTCAAGCCGTGGGAGCTGTTCCCAACCTATAGCAGCTTACTAGCGGGTACGAATGTCCGCTGGCAGCAGGCCCGTGCAGAGTCGGTGAATGTTGCTGAGCAAACAGTGACCGCTTCGAGTGGAGAAACGCTGTCTTACGACTATCTTGTGCTGGCAACCGGGGCTGAAAGCCGTCCGATTAACATTCCAGGGCTCAACGAACATGCGCTGTCCTTTCGCTCTTACCAAGATGCCTTGACTTTGAATGCTCGACTGGCACAGCTGGTGCAAGCTCGAGCTATCCAATCTCGATCTGAGCAGATGGACCAGATCTGTATCACGGTGGTCGGTGGCGGTGCTAGCGGGGTAGAACTGGCCTGCAAAGTAGCTGATTATCTGGGCGATCGCGGCAAAATCACGCTGGTAGAGCGTAGCGATAGCTTGCTGACCCCTTTTCCCACAGGGATTCAAAAACAGGCAAGACGGGCGCTGGCCGAGCGGCAGGTCAACGTGCTAATGAAAACGGGTGTCTCGGCTGTTAGCGCCGATACCGTCACGCTGCAAGAAACGGAAGAGAACTTGGTAGTGTCTAGCCATTTGACGCTGTGGGCAGTGGGTACGCAACCGCGCCCGTGGCTAGGCGAACAGACGGTAAAGCAAAATGACGGCGGCCAGCGGCTGACTCGGCGATCGCTCCAGCTAGTCGATTACGACAATGTGTTTGTGCTAGGCGATAGTGCTGACGTGCGAGGGCCAAAGGGAAACGCTGCCCCGAACACGGCGCAAGCCGCTTTTCAAGCCGCAAGCCGAGTAGCCGCGAATCTAGCGGCTATGACCCAAGGAAAATCTCCTAAGCCGTTTAACTATTTGCACCTGGGCGACATGATTACGCTAGGGGTTGGCGATGCTGGCCTATCGAGCTTTGGCATTACGCTCGGTGGCCGATTAGCAGCAGTGATTCGCCGGGGGGTGTATGTTTTTCGAATGCCGACCCGACGCCATCAGCTCAAGGTGGGGCGTCGCGCTTTGGGCGAGCTATTTCGTGCGATTCTACCGCCTTGGCGAAAGCGATCACCCCATCCCTCTACAAACCACCGCGCTCAATCTTCACTTCATCGAAACTAGCTATGACTTCTGCGCAACCTAGTCAGAAACCTGATAAATCAAGCGGTTGGTTTAGCGATCGCTACAGTTTAGATGTGCGATCGCTCGCCCTTCTTCGTATAGGGCTAGCCCTGGTTATTTTGACGGATTTACTCACTCGCGCAGGCGATCTCATTGCGCACTATACCGATTTGGGTGTGGTGCCCCGCGCGGTGTTAAACGACGGGCTGCTGAAGTCTGGGTACTGGTCGTTACACGCCTTGAGCGGTTCGCCTTGGGTGCAGGGGCTTTTGTTTTTGGTGGCTGGGCTAGCTGCGATCGCAATGCTCATTGGCTATCACAGTCGAGTCGCTGTCATTGTCTCGTGGATACTCCTCATTTCTCTGCACAACCGCAATCCGCTGCTGATTTTTGCGGCAGATGACGTGCTGCGAGCCGTTATGTTCTGGGCGATGTTTTTACCCTTGGGCGCGGCTTATTCTGTAGATCGCGCTATGAATACGGCCACTCGCCCAGTGCCTTTGCGGATCTTTTCAGGGGCGACAGTCGCGCTGATGGTCCAGCAATGCTTCATCTACATTTTTTCGGCTGTCTTCAAGACCACCAATACTGACTGGTGGCCAGATGGCACAGCGGTTTACTATTCGCTGAGCTATGACCAATATGTAACGGCATTAGGTCATTTTTTACTGAGATTAGGCCCGTTATTGACGATTTTTACCCTCGTCACTCTTGTACTGGAATGGGTCGGCCCGCTGCTGCTGTGGTCTCCGATTAAAAATGATGTGTGCCGCATGGTGGCGATCGCTATTTTTATCTCACTACATGCAGGGTTTGGCCTGACCTTAAATCTAGGAATCTTCCCTTTTCTGAGCATTTTTACCTGGCTGGCGTTTATTCCCACGTCTTTTTGGGAGTCGCTAGGCGAGCGCGTATACACCCCGCCTCGCAGGGATCTAAAGATTTTTTATGATGCGGACTGCGGCTTTTGTAAAAAGGTCGTTCATCTGATTCGGATGCTCTTGGTGTTGCCACATACACCGCTCGCGACGGCTCAGAGCATTCCTGAAATTAATGAAGCAATGGAGAAGCAAAATTCTTGGGTGATCGTTGATTGGAAAGGTCAGCATCACTACAAGTTTGAAGGCATCGCCTATGTTGTGAGCCTATCGCCCGTATTTGGCTGGTTTGCCCCCGTGCTGCGCTGGAAGCCGATAATGCTACCGGGCACTCGCCTGTACGAATGGATTGCGAGCAATCGTCGGAAAGCTGGCTATATGACGCGGCCCTTCAAATTCAAGCCTTTGCACGTAAAGACGCCAGGTTGGCTAAGTGCGATCGCATTTCTTCTGATTACGCTGACTTTTGTATGGAACTTGCGTAGCATTGTTACCCATCGCTCGTTTGTCGATAGCCCAGCCCCCGCAGTGAGTATGATTCGCCGAGTTACCAATAGTCGGACGGCCCAGCGGTTAGACTGGCTCTCTCAAGTGACCCGGCTAGATCAGTCGTGGAGCATCTTTGCGCCGGGCCCTCCAAAAGATGACGGCTGGCATGTTGTCGTCGGCACGCCCAATGGCGAGGCAGATGCTAATGAGATTAACGTGCTGCGGCCCAAAACAGCGCTATCTTTTGCCAAGCCTTCATTGAGCGATCGCGCCCGATTCTATAAAAATATGCAGTGGCGCACCCTCTACATCAACCTCAATCGCAACGTAGGTCAAAAAGCTTTGCCTAGCTATGGTGCGTATCTATGTCAGCGTAGTGCCAATGCTGGGATACCACTCAAAGACTTTCAGGTTTACTTCATGGACGAGCGCACGGCGGCTCCTAACGAAAGTCAGACGGTGGAAAAAAAGTTGATATGGGAACAAGCCTGTTCTACTCAATCAGCTGAAAGCTAGCGCTTCAAAGCTGGTCTCTCAAAGTTGACCTTTTTAAAGTCAGCTTCTAAAGTCGACAGCTTCTAAAGTCAGATCCTTAGAAGATCAGCGCTGAGAGTACGCTTAGTATGCACAGGAGGCGTACGATATAGTGACTAAACCCTAGACGGTTGCAGCTTTAGTAGACATGACAAACTCTTCGCAGCGGCTTGGGCCGTTTAGCCGAATCAGACAGTGGTTCGCCAAAATGCCCGAGAGAGCATTAGACCAAGCATACGAAGCCGCGCTTAAAATCCGTCAGCTTGAAGACAGCTATTTTGAGGGCAATCCCATTACAGAAAGCGGCGGATATAGCCCTAGTGCCTATCGGCTGCTGCAAAAAGATCTTAAGAAATACCTGTCTGTCATTCGACGGAGAATGGCTGAATTTAGGGCCAGTAGCAACACACTGCCGATGTCTGACTCGCCCCAGCTAAGCACGCCGCTCCCAGACGATGTTCCCCTCAACCAGCTCAACGGCCCAGCGATTTTTTTGCGTAAGCTACAGCTTGTAGACGATGTTTTAGCAAACTATCAGCAGGTTTCAACCCTAGCACTCAAGCAGCCTCGCCAGGCCCAGTCTATCGGAGCCCAAACTAATGGGAGATCAGCACTTTCCATCAATGAAGAATCGCGATCGCTGCCAGCTACTGAAGATACGCCCAATCAAGCGCTAAGCAGCCGCAGCAGCTTTCTGCCCCGTTCCATATTGAGAACAGTTGATCGTATCAAGCAAGATCTTGATCCTGATGCGGAAGTGGAAGTTGTCCGTAACTTTCGTAGTTCAAAAACGCAAACAACGGTGGCAATTACCTTCGTTTTGCAGCTCATTATTGTGCCGCTGCTGGCTCAATACCTCAGTAAAAATTTCATAGTCGCACCAATCGTAGAGTATGCGAGAGATTCTACCCAAGCAGAAGTTTTCTTGAACATGGAAATGGAAGAAGACGCGCTGCACGAGCTTCAGCAGTATGAAGAGCGCTTTCGTTTTGAGGTGTTGATTGGGAAAGCTCCAGAGTTAAACGAGGTCGAAATTGAGAATAGAGTAAGGCAAAAGGCTTTTCAAATCGAAGAAGAGTACCGAGAGCGCAGCGCTGACGCGGTAGAAAATGTATTTGCTGATGTGATCGCCGTGCTTAGCTTTTCGCTGCTGCTGACTAGCCGAAAAGATCAGGTTGCCACGCTGAAATCATTCATTGACGAAATCGTCTACGGACTGAGTGATAGCGCTAAGGCTTTTATCATTATTTTGCTCACAGATACTTTTGTCGGATTTCACTCTCCTCATGGCTGGGAAGTCCTTCTAGAAGGCGTTGCCGATCATCTCGGTTTGCCTGCCAATCGCAACTTTATCTTTCTGTTTATCGCAACCTTTCCGGTTATCCTAGACACGGTTTTCAAGTATTGGATCTTCCGCTACCTCAACCGGATCTCACCCTCGGCAGTCGCCACCTACAAGACGATGAACGAATAGGCCATCTCTTACTCAGCTAAATCAAATTTGGCTCAATCAAACTCAGCTAAATCAAAAAATCCCCTCAAACAAGAATGGTTGAGGGGATTTTTGATTTATGGCAATCGGCACTAAGGTGCTTGCCTGAGAAGGTGCCTGCATGAGGCTGAGATTAGCTATCAGAATACGCAATGCCTTGACCTTCGTATGGCTTGCTATAGCAATCTTTAAATCTGGCAACCTTTGAAATCAGCTATTTTGGACTTAGCCATTTTGAAATCAGCTATTTTGGACTTAGCCATTTTGAACTCAGCTATTTTGAACTCAGCCACTGGGTGTGACTGGCGAGCAATCGGGCAAAAGGAACGGCTTACGTCCCCGTTTTTTTACTAGCTGTCTGAATGTACAAAATTAACAGAAACACTGTGGGAACAAACACGAACAAAACGCTGGCCACAAAACCCAGTTTGTTAGTTTCCATGAGAGTTACCTACTCCTAAATATTATTTAACCTACGGGCTTCAGCATAGCACTCTAAAGCTATTCACATGGTCGCGATCGCGACACTAAGCCTAACTCACCGGTCCATCGAAACTGGCCGTTTAGCTAGCAGCCGAAGCCGATTCAGTTGCGCTTTGTTCAGGACTTGCCAAAGCAGCTTCACGCGCCATGGCCTCGGCCTTTGCCTTCTTTAGGCTCTCCTTCTTATCAGGTTTCGTGACAACGCTAATCGGGCCGTTCACAGTCGTCTGACAGGCTAGACGACAGCTCGAAGGCCGTTTCTTTAGCATCCGATCTTCGACAGCAGTCCGTGGTGAGAGATTGTCTATGCCTTCTACAACGTCAACAACACAGGTCCCACACTGGCCGTAGCCGCCACACTGGGTGAGCTTGCCCATAAAAGTATAGATATCAATGTTGTTTTCTTGGGCCTTAAATCTCAGGTTCGAGCCAAAGGACGCATCGATTTCTTTATTTTCTTTAATAAACTTAATATTGACCATAACCTGCTGTTCCACCTGTTTTATGCGGCTATCTGATAGGTGCAGTTGCCCGTTCTAGCGACTGCGCTGCTTGCCCCAAAGATTGAGAGATAGTTACACTTCTTTATACACCTTCATTTTTACACTTTTGTAAGCAAACCTGGCTAAATGGGCATATTTTTCCCGTTTTTCTCTGACGGCAATGAGAAAAAACTGCTGAAATATCAGCCTCAACTCGGTTTGTGAAGGTTCTATTTCTGGTAGCCTTAGTAGTATCTGAAGTCTTTTTACAGGGCGTCAAGTATTTATTAACAAGGTTTTCGCTTTACTAAGCTTTAGTCTCAGGTTCAACTAAGGCCTAAGCTTTCGTAGGTAGCGAAGCACGATTTTTAGCAAATAACAAGGAGGAGCGTAATCAATGGGTCTACCTTGGTACCGAGTACATACCGTTGTTCTAAACGATCCAGGCCGATTAATTTCTGTTCACCTGATGCATACAGCACTTGTGGCAGGCTGGGCCGGTTCTATGGCACTGTTCGAGCTGTCAACTTTCAATCCGAGCGATCCTGTTCTTGACCCCATGTGGCGGCAGGGTATGTTTGTGCTTCCCTTCATGACACGCTTGGGCGTGACGGGCTCGTGGGGAGGCTGGGACGTGACTGGTGCAACCGGTGTAAACCCTGGTTTCTGGTCTTTTGAGGGTGTGGCGATCGCACACATCGTTTTGTCTGGTCTGTTGTTCCTAGCGGCTGTATGGCACTGGGTTTATTGGGATTTGGAGCTATTCCGCGATCCCCGTACGGGCGAGCCCGCGCTGGACTTGCCTAAAATGTTCGGCATTCATCTATTTCTATCAGGTCTACTGTGCTTCGGTTTCGGAGCTTTTCACCTGACTGGCCTTTGGGGCCCAGGCATGTGGGTTTCTGACCCTTATGGTCTGACGGGTCACGTTCAAGGCGTCGCGCCTGAGTGGGGCCCGGCTGGCTTCAATCCATTCAATCCTGGTGGTGTGGTGGCTCACCATATTGCGGCAGGCATTGTTGGTATTGTGGCGGGTCTATTCCACTTGACCGTTCGCCCGCCTCAGCGCCTATACAAGGCACTGCGCATGGGTAATATCGAAACCGTACTCTCTAGCTCGATTGCCGCTGTATTTTTTGCAGCCTTCGTCGTCGCAGGCACTATGTGGTACGGCTCGGCAACGACTCCTATCGAACTTTTCGGGCCTACCCGTTACCAGTGGGATAGCAGCTACTTTGCGACTGAGATCGATCGTCGTGTTCAGCGCTCCGTTGCGTCAGGAGCCTCTTTAGAAGGAGCCTATGAGGCTATTCCTGAGAAGCTTGCTTTCTATGACTATGTTGGCAACAGCCCCGCCAAAGGTGGTTTGTTCCGCGTTGGTCCGATGGATTCTGGAGATGGTATTGCCACCGCTTGGCTAGGACATCCTGTTTTCCATGACGGCGATGGCCGTGAACTGTCAGTTCGTCGTTTACCTAACTTCTTTGAAACCTTCCCTGTCGTCCTATTCGATAAGGACAACCAGCTTCGTGCTGATATTCCTTTCCGTCGGGCTGAGTCAAAGTACAGCTTTGAGCAGACGGGTGTAGTCGTTGACTTTTATGGCGGTGAGCTAGACGGTCAGCACATTGAAGACCCTGCGGCTGTTAAACGCTATGCGCGTAAGTCTCAGCTAGGTGAGCCCTTCTCGTTTGATCGCAAGACTATGGATTCTGACGGTGTATTCCGTTCTAGTCCTCGTGGCTGGTTTACCTATGGCCATGCTGTCTTTGCACTGCTGTTCTTCTTTGGCCACATCTGGCATGGGGCCCGCACGCTCTTTAGAGACGTGTTTGCGGGTGTTGACCCTGACCTGTCACCTGAACAGGTTGAGTGGGGCTATTTCCAGAAAGTAGGTGACCTCTCGACTAAGGCTGTAAACAAAGGTTAAAAGCCAGAAGCAACTCGCTTAAAATCATCAGAAGGCCAAGCTGCCAAGCGCTTCTTGTTCTTCTGATGGCAAGCCTTTATCGCATAAAGCTCAGCACATATGCTTGAGAAAGTCTATAGATTTGATAGACTTTAGACACATACTTAACTTATCTGGGGATAAACCATGGAAGCTGTCGCTTACATTTTGATTTTCGCGCTTATTATTGGCACCTTGTTTTTTGCGATCGCATTTCGCGAGCCACCTAAAATCACTAAGGATTAGATAGTAGCCAGTGCCTGTTTTTAGTAGGCGCTGCCCATATTCTCAGCTGGCTAGGGCCTCATCTTTCTCTGTTAGAGTTAAGTGAGGCCCTAGCTGCTTATTGGCTATTAGACCACTGGCGGTCTTTTGACGTAACGCTACTCTAGGAAAACTCTAGGATAGGAAAAACCCTAGAAAAACTCTAGAGAACTCTTGACTCAACCTGGCCTTGTGGAGGCCTAGCCCGATGCAATGTCCATTTTGTCAGCATCCCAACAATCGTGTTTTAGAATCGCGCTCAGCAGAAAGCGATCGCAGCATTCGCCGTCGCCGAGAGTGCCTCGAATGCGAACGGCGCTTTACAACCTATGAACGGATTGAATACGTGCCGATCACGGTGATCAAAAGAGGCGGCGATCGCGAATCGTTCGATCGCTCGAAGCTTTTGCGCGGCATCGTCACTGCCTGCGAGAAAACGGGCGTCAGCGCTCGCACGGTGGAAATGCTCGTAGACGAGATTGAATCGGGTTTGCAGCAACAGGCCGTTAGAGAAGTCACTAGCGAAGAAATTGGAGAGCGTGTGTTGCACTGTTTGCAGCAGGTGAGCGAAGTTGCCTACGTTCGTTTCGCCTCTGTATATCGACAGTTCCAAGGAATTCGCGACTTTACCGAAGCGCTTAGCCACTTGAAAGATCGAGGCGATCGCAATAGCGAAGTAGTAGACCTCAAAACAGAGGACAGAGTGGTGTCTTCTGTTTAGCCGCAGCGTCAGTAAAGGTTCATCGAATGTGCGAGCCACCTGCTAAAAATCAAGTGACTTTTCTTTCCACTGTGACGTATGATAGATATCTTGTGACAAGAACCTCAAAGGCCGTCAAAGGCTTTTCTCACTGAAAACTTTAGTAAGATTGATAAGTGGCGCGTTTGCTCTCCCAAGCTGTTGGGCTAACGACCACGAGGTGTTCACTCGTTCGCGGAGAAAAACTGTAGGAAACATCTAGCATGGCCAACCCGGATACCCAAAGCACTGACCAGACCACTGACATTGGTTTTACTCATGAGGATTTTGCGGCACTCTTAGACCAATACGATTACAATTTCAACCCTGGCGATATTGTCCCTGGGACAGTATTCAGCATTGAACCTCGGGGCGCACTAATCGACATTGGCGCTAAAACGGCTGCTTATCTCCCTATTCAGGAGATGTCCATTAACCGGGTAGAAGGCGCAGAAGAAGTTTTGCAGTCTAACGAGACCCGCGAGTTCTTCATCCTTACCGATGACAATGAAGACGGTCAGCTAACGCTTTCTATCCGTCGAATTGAATACATGCGCGCCTGGGAACGCGTCCGTCAGCTCCAGCAAGAAGACGCGACGGTTCGTTCAATTGTATTCGCCACGAACCGAGGGGGCGCGCTGGTCAGAATTGAGGGGCTACGTGGATTTATTCCTGGTTCTCATATCAGCACTCGCAAGCCTAAAGAGGATTTGGTTGGCGAAGAGCTGCCGCTAAAGTTCTTAGAAGTTGATGAAGAACGCAATCGCTTGGTTCTGAGCCATCGCCGTGCACTTGTTGAGCGGAAGATGAACGGCCTGCAAGTGAGTGAGGTTGTCCTAGGTACAGTGCGTGGCCTTAAGCCTTACGGTGCGTTTATTGATATTGGTGGTGTTAGTGGCCTGCTACACATCTCTGAAATCTCTCACGATCACATTGACACACCCAACTCAGTGCTCAACGTGAATGATGAAATCAAGGTGATGATTATTGACCTTGATGCTGAGAGGGGTCGAATCTCGCTGTCAACCAAGCAGCTAGAGCCTGAGCCGGGCGACATGGTGAAAAACCCTGACTTGGTATACGACAAAGCTGAAGAGATGGCGGAGCGCTATCGTGAGCAGCTAAGACAGAAAGCACTAGGTGAATCTGGAGTCGATGAGACTGAACCTTCCGAAGATGTGTACGTTGAGGAGCCAGATTTGGCTACTGTTGAGTAGTTTGAATAGGCGTTTCTATCAGCTCACGCTGACTCAAATTTGACATCGTAAAAGGGGAGGGCCGTACTGGTCCTTCCTTTTTATTTGGTATTTTCCCATTTAATTTGGTTTAGTTTTCTTTATCTCCTTCGTAAGGTTGTGCAGACAAAGCTATGGCAACTATTCGCTGTCAAGGTCAAGTCTTTGAATCAATTCAGGCTGTTTTGTTCGACAAGGATGGGACGCTAGCCAATGTAGAAGGCTATCTGAAAAAGCTGGGATTTGAGCGATCGCGCCTTATAGCTCAGCAAGTGCCCCCCACGCAGGCACCCGCTCTAGAGACCGCAATTCTCGCTGCTTTTGGACTATCTGCTCAGCGGCTAGACCCGGCGGGTTTATTGGCAGTTGGTAGCCGCCACGATAATGAAATTGCAGCCGCAGCTTGCATGGCAGCCATTGGCTGGGGCTGGATCGCTGCTGTAGACTCAGTCAAATCCGCCTTTGCTAAAGCCGAAACTCTGTTGGGCTCAAAAGTGAGCCAAACGCCTTTATTGCCCAATGTGCTGCCGCTACTACGGGCCCTAAGCAGTGCAAATATTACTGTCGGAATTGTCTCTTCGGACTTGCATTCAGAAGTTGCTGCTTTCATCGATTACTATCAGCTTCCGGACATCGCCTGGTACTGCGGCGCTTCAACAGCAGCGCTGCCAAAAACGCATGCAAATTTCTTAAAGACTGCCTGCGCTGCCCTGTCGGTTCCTTGCGTGCAGACACTGATTATTGGAGACTCTGCTGCTGATTTAGGGCTAGTCAACCAGGGGGCGGCAGGCTTTTTGGGTATGACCGGTGGCTGGCAAGATCCGCCGATTGTTTCCGCAACGGCCATCACTTTTGTTAATCTGGCCCAAGTTGAAGCTTTCAAGTAGAAGCCTATTAGCGCTTTCGATGGGTGAAAGTGCATCCTTGATAGATACTCGTATATATATGTATTTTCATCTGGGCATGAATGCTGCACCGTCGTAAGCTTGCCCTATTGGCTTTGGCAAGCTACAACTGTTGAGTTCTGGTTAAGGAGAATTGGCTATTGTCTCGTCGCTATCTGTTTACGTCAGAGTCGGTCACAGAGGGACATCCTGATAAAATATGTGATCAAATCTCGGACACCATTTTAGATACTGTGCTGGCTCTAGACCCGTCTAGTCGAGTAGCCGCTGAAGTGGTGGTTAATACGGGCTTAGTGATGGTTACGGGCGAAATTAGCTCTAAGGCCACAGCCAATTTTGTGAAAGTGGTTCGCCAAAAGATCGCCGAAATTGGCTATACCGATCCTAAAAATAACGGTTTTTCGGCAGATAGCTGTTCTGTGCTGATTGCTCTAGATGAGCAGTCTGCGGACATTGCTCAAGGCGTAGACCAGGCTCAAGAAACACGCGAACAAACGAGCGATGAACGGTGGGACGCAATTGGGGCTGGCGACCAGGGCATTATGTTTGGCTTTGCTTGCAACGAAACGCCTGAGTTCATGCCGCTGCCGATTTGTTTGGCGCATCGAATTTCGCGAGAGCTGGCATCGGTCAGAAAAAGCGGCAAGCTAGCTTATTTGGGCCCTGATGGTAAGACGCAGGTCACCGTAGAGTACGAAGATGGTAAGCCAGTTGGCATTGATACTGTTTTGGTCTCTACGCAGCACACTGAAACGATCGGCGAACTGACGAGTAATGAAGCTGTACAGGCAAGGATCAAAGAAGACCTTTGGCAATTTGTTGTGCTGCCTATTTTTGAAGGTTTGGATGTTCAGCCAACTGAGCGTACTCGCTTCTTAGTAAACCCGACCGGTAAGTTTGTAATTGGTGGACCTCAGGGTGATTCTGGGCTGACGGGCCGCAAAATTATTGTGGATACCTATGGGGGGTATTCTCGTCATGGGGGCGGGGCCTTTTCGGGGAAAGATCCTACGAAAGTGGACCGCAGTGCCGCCTACGCCTGCCGGTATGTGGCTAAAAATATCGTAGCGGCTGGCCTGGCTGATAAGTGTGAGGTGCAGCTGAGCTATGCCATTGGCGTGGCCCGTCCAACGAGCATCTTTATCGAGACGTTTGGAACTGGTAAGGTCGCTGACGACGTGCTGCTGACTTTAGTGAGTGAGCATTTTGAACTTCGTCCGGCAGGCATTATCGAGACGTTCAATTTGACTAATCTGCCTGCTGAGCGCAATGGTCGTTTTTATCAGGATGTGGCGGCCTATGGTCACTTTGGCCGAGACGATTTGGATTTGCCTTGGGAGAAAATAGACAAGGTTGACGATCTAAAGGCTGCAACTAGTCAGCGTACGGCTGTTGGCGTCTAGCTCGTTTGCTGGTTGCATTGTCAGCCAGTGCTGATGACATTAAGGCCAGTGAGTTAAGGCCAGTGAGTTAAGGCCAGTGAGTTAAGGCCAGCAAGGTAAGACCAGCAAGTTAAAGCCGACGGCTCAAGCGCTTCGTTTCTGACACTCTGTCAGAAGGGAGCGTTTTGGTTTGTCTGAGTTCTGGCGGCTTTCTGATGGCTTCCTGGCGGCTCCAAGATTTGGTGATAAAGTTAAACCAAGATCTGAGCGAGTTTGCTTGTATGACACCTTTTCCTCCCTACAGGCCCAAAACGCTGTCTCTAGGACCGCTAGAAGCTGAAATTATCGGGATTTTGTGGCAGCTAGGGGCGACGGCGGCGACGGCGGTGCACCAGCATATTTTGGCAGATATTGATCGCGAGCTGACTTACTCTTCGGTGTCTACGGTGCTAAAGCGGCTGTTGAAGAAAGGCTGGGTATCATGCGATCGCCAAAACCGGGTGCACATTTGGACCGCTCTAGTTTCTGAGCGAGATGCTGAAATTCTTCAAGCCCACGAGCAGCTAAGTCGGTTTTTAGCGGTGGGTAGTCCGGAGATTGTGGCGGCATTTGCTGATGAATTAGATGACGCTAGTCTGGCGCAGATAGATGCGATCGCGCAAAAAATAAACGCCGCTCGCCAACTAAGACAGCAGTCTAACCTCCCGTCCACACAGCGGCTCCAACAACAGCAGGAGCCGCAGCCATGATGCATGTGCATATGATTGTGGTAGCGGTTGCAATTGCACTCTTCATGCGTTTGCTTAGCTCAGCTACCGCATTGTCTTCACAGCCTGCTACCCAGAACTGGCAGAGCCGGTGGACCCGGTCGCTAAGTGCCTTTGTGGTCCCTCCGCTTTTCTTGCTAATGACTGCCCTCGCTGTTGTCATCATGGGCTACAGTAGCTGCCACGAATGGGAAGGCTATTTGAGCTACGGTATTTCGATTAGCTTTGTGATCTTGGCGATCGCGCTATGGCTTTATCTGAGCTGGCAAGCCTTGACCTCAGAGCGAGCCGCCCGCAATCATTCTTTGCAAACGATTCATACTTCCTTTGGGCCCGTCTCCAGTCGCCTGATTGACGTGCCGCTGGCATTTAGTGCACAAGTCGGGCTGTTCGCCCCTGAGCTAGTCGTGAGTGAAGGCCTAATACGTCATTTAGATGAAGAGCATTTGGCAGCAGTTCTAGCGCATGAAAAAGGGCATCAACACTATCGAGATACCTTTTGGTTTCTGTGGCTAGGCGGTTTGCGCCGGTTGACGCTTTGGTTGCCCGGAACAAACGATTTGTGGCAAGAGCTACTGCTGCTTAGAGAGCTGAGGGCTGATCGCTGGGCGGCGCGTTCTGTCGATACGCTGGTGCTTGCAGAGTCGCTTCTGAGCGTAGTGTCGATGCCGCTAAAGATAGGGAACACTGAACTTCCTGATGCGGTCTATGCTGGATTCAGCTGTCCGGTGTCGCCTAGTCGGCTATCACAGCGGATTGATGCCCTCTTAGCGACAGAAAATGCCGAGAATGCAGCCGAGCCGAGTGGTAACTTAGTCAGCCAGCACTGGGTTTCTATGGCTTCGGCGCTGACGCCATTGCTCACAATTCCATTTCATCATTAGGACCGGCTGACGCTGGCTAAGAGCGCGATGCGGCGTTACCCATACCGCAAGGAGCAATTGATGTTAATAACAGCTGCACTGAAAGAATGGTCAGTGGCAGTAGACGCCCTGGCTGCCGGTGAGACGATATTGCTGCTACGCAAAGGTGGCATCAAAGAAGACAACGGTCAATTTTCTGCCCAGGCTGATAGGGTCGCGCTTTTTCCCACCTTCGAGCATCAGCAGCGCGATCTGCTCAAACCGCAGTATCGCAGCGCAGTGGAGCCCATAACGCCTGGATGGCATCCGCAGACAATTGAGCTGAAAGCCTGGGCCGAGATTACCCATATCTCTTTGACCCGCGAGGCCGATCAGGTAGCTGCGCTCGAGGCTTTTCACATTTGGCAACCCCAGCTCGCCGAAGAGCGCTTGAAATGGAAACCTAGTCAGCCCCTGTATGTGCTGATGCTGAGAGCCTACCGACTTTTATCGCCGGTAATCATCCCCTGGCAATCAGCGTATGGAGGCTGTCGATCTTGGATTGAGCTAGCGCAAGGAATAGAAACAGATGGCGGCGTGGCAGCGATCTCAGAAGCTGATTACCAGGCTCAAGTGATCAAAATACAGCGCCTTTTAGCGATTTGAAGCGGTTTCTGCCGCGACCCCAACATCACTGGCGATCGCGTGAGCCACTTGGTTGGCGGCATCACCCACTTCAGGGGCTGCTTCTAGCCCGCCACCTGTCTGCTTGCTCTGCTCGCTACCTTTGTCGGCAGGCTCCTCAACAATACGAGGGACAACGATAGTGACTGTCGTACCTTTGCCGTCGCCCTCGCTGTAAATCGTGATATCTCCCTGCATCAGCCGCATAAAGTTCTGCGAAATTGCTAACCCTAATCCAGTTCCTTCGTAGGGACGCGTGTGTGAGCCGTCAACCATCACAAACGGTTTAAAGAGCTTGGAGAGATGTTTTGGCTCGATGCCAATCCCAGAATCAGCGATCGCAATTTTTACCCAAGGGCCAGAAGGCATATAGAGCTCAGTCGCACGCTCTGCATCGGATGTGGGGCTTTGGCCAGTCGTAATTGTAATTGAGATCGTTCCTTCGTCTGTAAACTTCATTGAGTTAGAGAGCACATTTAGCAGCACCTGCTTAAAACGCGAATGATCCACCGGAATCGTCACTGGATTTGTAAATTCGGGGCGAATCAACCGCAGCCCTTTTTCTTGCAGCTGTGCAGTCTGCATCTCTAGCACTTCTTGCAAAACACGCCGCAAATCAACCGGTGTGATATTGACATCTAATGTGCCAGCCTCAATTTTAGAAATGCTCAAAATATCTTCAATCACCGAAAGCAAATGCATTGCCGCGCTATTTGCCTGTTCCAAAAACTCTGTTTCTTCTTCTTCTGAATCGCAGAGCTTGTCTTTGACTAAATGGATAGATCCAATGATGCCGTTAAGCGGTGTTCTCAGCTCGTGCGAAGTGTTGGCCAGAAACTCATTTTTTAGCTGGTTAGCCAGCTGAGCGTCTTGCCAAGCGCGGCGCAGCTCAGCCGAATTTTCCTCTAAGCGCCTTAGCATCCGCTCTATTACCGTACCAAGATAGTTCAGCTCCCATATCTGAGAACCGCTGGGCGCTGATTTGAGCTGAGAGAGATCATCGACATCTTGGGTATAGCGAATCAGCCTTTCTATCGGCAGTGACAAACTGCGCGATACATACAGCGCTAAAAGTACGCTGGCAATCAGCAATCCGCTGTTGAGCAAGAAAAGAACTTGACGAATAGCCGTTAGCCCATAGAGCGCCTTTTCTAGCGGAGTCACCGCCAGAACAGTCCAAACCTTATTCTGTTTGGGGCTTACAGGCACCTCAAATCCGCTGTATCCGGCTAGCCATTCGCTATCCTCTTCGCTTAAAAATTGAAACAGGTGAACGAAGTTGCTTCTGCCTGCTTTGACGCTACCAATTACATTCGAGTACTTATCAGCATCTCGAAGCTCCGAAATGTTTTTCCCAATCTGACTGAGGTCAGGATGGGTCACAACGACTTGATTCTGGTCAATGACGACCGTTTCTCCGACCAAGGACTGTGGGGTGACATCTTGTAGCTGAAAGAGGTGAACCTCCATAGCCAGCGTATAGAGCAGTTCGCCTTCTTTGCTGTAGATAGGGCTAGCGACAATAAACTTAATGAGCGCTCTGTTGTCTGGTGTCTCTGCGATTTCGGCAGCAGATGGAGTGCGACCGAGCCCAGGTGAAAACACGTAAAAATCGGCATTTTCTATGCTGCCATCTTGCAGCCAAGGCACTTGCTTGGCGCTAGGCACAATAGAACGGGTAAGAGCAGTGACGCTAGACGAATCACCTTTGATATCGCTAGCATCGCTGATGGCAACATCGCTATTGTTGTCTAGGCAGGTATTGATGGCAGAGATCTGGCTCTGGGGTGCTTTCAGCTCAACGCAGCCAATAGTGTAGGGCGTTGTGTCCTGAGTAAAGCGGGTCAGAAGATCTTCGATGGCGGCAACATCACCCGCCTGAAAATCTTCCGTCTGGGCTAGCAAATCTAGTGTGGCTTCGACAGATTGAATGCCAGTTTCTAGCTCTTCTGCTTTGCGAATAGCGCTGCTCGTTAAGTTCTGCCTTGCTGTTGTGAGCAGGCTAGTACGAGCTTTGCGCAGAACAACGGCCTGCCCAATAAACAAAATAGGCAGGCTGAAGGCCAAAATTCTTAGCAGTAAGTTGCGCCGAAATGAGCGCGGATGGTTAGCCATGAATATGAGAAACGCCAGTCTCAGAAGGTTGCGAAAATAGTGAACCCAACATAAGCAATTGCAGAATTTTCTGTCACAATGACAGTCGTTTGGGGGCAGTCATTTGAGGGCAGTCATTGGGGATAAGCACTTTGGATAAGCACTTGGGAGGGGCTACACAGTTTCTATACCGCATATATACGAAATAGAGGTAGGTGAGTGGCTGCCCAAAGAAATGTGAATCCAAAGGATCCAAAGGAATACTAGCCTAAAGGAATGCTAGAAGAATTCACGCTCTGCAATTCCCCTTACTTAGTCTATCTGCCAAGTCCGTACCATTGCCTAAGTTGGCTGGAAAGTTACGGCTGCCTTTAACAAAGATGAAGACTCACACATAGATGGCAAGAATAGTTGATAGGCAAGTGGTTAGATGCGAATGATGTATGGTTTAAGCGGCTGGTATTTCCTCATTAGGAGGACAGGGTTTTGACTGGGCCTTCTGTGACTCGGCCCCATATTACAGTGGTGCTGGCCATGAGCGCTGATGGCAAGATTGCTGATGCCTCTCAAGCGGCGGCTAGATTTGCCTCAAAAACGGATAAAGCCCATTTGGAGACGCAAGTGGCTAAGGCGGATGCGACTTTGTTTGGTGCAGGTACGCTTAGGGCCTATGGGACGACGCTGCCGGTATCAAATTTGACGTTGATTGAGGAGCGGCGATCGCGCAATCAGCCGCTCCAACCTATCAATATTGTTTGCTCTGCTATGGGCAAGCTCGATCGAGGCTGGCCATTCTTTCAACAGCCCGTTCCTCGCTGGCTAATTACTACTGCTGAAGGGATGGCTTGTTGGCGCTCTTCTGGTGTAGATAGTCGAAGACCTTTCGACCACGTCTTAATTAACGAACGTCCTTTTAATTGGCATACCGTTATGCAAGATCTGCGCCAGGGAAAATCTGCGCTTTCACTGGCCGCCAACCGCCCGCCGATTAAGCAGCTATTGGTAATGGGGGGAGGTGAGCTGGTGGCCTCTTTGCTCGCGGAGGGATTAGTCGATGATTTGCACCTGACAATTTGTCCGCTGCTGATTGGCGGAAAGACAGCGCCTACGCCGGTCGGCGGGCTAGGCTTTACTTTGCCGAGGACACCGCGGCTAAAGCTTCAGACGATCAGGGTTGAGGGGGATGAGATTTTTCTGCACTATCAGGTCAAGAAGTGACAGGCCAAGAAGTGACAGGTCAAGCCCAAAAAACGAGCGCTGCTTTATCGAGATCTTTTCGTTAAGATTTTAGTGGCAAGCCTATGAGCGAATAAGTGGTGAGCCTATGAGCAAGTTATGAGCAAATAATGGGCTTATGATCAAAATCCTTCACCTGTCTGATATTCATATGGGTAGCGGCTTTTGTCATGGTCGCATCAATCCCAATACAGGGCTAAATACGCGGCTAGAGGATTTTGCCCTGGCACTGAGACGGTGTGTGGATAGCGCGATCGCTAACCAGGTTGATCTGGTTCTTTTTGGCGGCGATGCCTTTCCCGATGCCACGCCGCCGCCCTACATTCAGCAAGCCTTTGCCAAAGAATTTTGCCGCCTAGTCGAAGCTCGCATTCCCACCGTATTGCTAGTTGGTAACCACGATCAGCACTCACAGGGTGTTGGTGGTGCGAGCCTTTGTATCTATCGCACTCTGGGCGTACCTGGCTTTATTGTGGGCGACACGCTTACCACTCACCGCATTCAAACCCGGAGCGGCCCGGTGCAGGTGATTACGCTTCCCTGGCTGACGCGATCTACGCTGCTGACGCGCGCAGACACTCAAGGGCTCTCGATGGGAGAGGTCTCAGCGCTGCTGTTAGATCGACTGCGAGTTGTTTTGGAAGGAGAGATTCGCAGGCTTGATCAAACCATTCCGACCGTTTTGCTGGCGCACCTAATGACCGATACGGCTCGCTATGGCGCAGAGCAATTTTTGGCAGTTGGGAAAGGTTTTACGGTGCCGATGGCGATTTTGGCAAGACCGTGTTTTGACTATATTGCGCTTGGGCACGTGCATCGATACCAGGAGGTGTGCAAATCTCCTTTAGCAATTTATCCTGGCAGCATTGAGCGCGTGGATTTTAGCGAAGAAAAAGAAGAGAAAGGCTATTTGCTCGTTGAGGTTGAAAAAGGCCAGGCTACGGCTCAATTTTGCCTGCTGCCTGCCCGCGTTTTTCAAACGCTGAGCGTTAATCTAACCCAGGAAAAGTACCCACAGACAGCTTTGTTAGCGGCTATTGATCGCGAAATAATTGACGAAAAAGTAGTCAGGCTTATTTATCAGCTCAGAGCCGATCAGGTTGAGGACATTGACAATAGCCTGATTGGTGGAGCGCTGGCAACCGCGCACAGCTACACCATTCAGCCGGAGCTAATCAGCCAGCTATCGCGGCCTAGACTGCCGGAGCTAGGCGTTGACAGCTCGCTTTCGCCGATGAGTGCTTTGCAGTCGTATTTGAATAATCGGGAGGATTTGGATGCGATCGCACCTGATATTCTCGCGGCTGCCCAAGGACTGCTCAACCAAGACCCTTATGGCGACAAAGCTATTGTCGCGCCAGAGGCTGATGCGCTGACTGATGAGCAGCCTAGTGAGCTAGGCCAAATTGTGGCAGCTGATAATAACGATGCTCAGCAGCTTAGATTGCTCTAGGCCCAAAAACAAAAGCCCAAAAACAAAAGCCCAGAACAAAAGCCTAGAAACAAAAGCCGCCTATAGCGCCGCCAATGCCCACAGCCAGGCACATTTAGCCAAGAATTAGTGAGATAGCTTTACTTGAGTTGGAATAGCAAGCTTTGCTGATGCCGTAAGCTATATGACAGGAGTTTAGCTGGCGTCGGATGCATAACTCTTTTAAAAGAGGCTACGCCAACGTCCGCTAGCTAGCTGCTTTGTGCGATCGCACCAATGATGTCACATCTTGAATCGGTTCAGCGTAAAGTGGCCGACGCTATACAGGTAAAGCAATGACCAAATACATTCTCTCTCTCGACCAGGGCACCACTAGCTCACGCGCCATCGTATTCGATCGCCAAGGCACGATCTGCGCTAGGGCTCAAGAAGAGTTTAAGCAAATCTTTCCCCACTCAGGCTGGGTAGAACACGACGCCACCGAGATTTGGGCCTCTCAGATAAGTGTTGCCAAACAGGCTCTCTCCAAAACGGGCATTGCGGCAGGCGATATTGCCGCGATTGGTATTACCAACCAGAGAGAAACCACCGTTATATGGGATAGAGCCACCGGTGAGCCCATTCACAACGCCATCGTTTGGCAAGATCGGCGGACCGCAGGCATTTGCGATCAGCTCAAAGCCGCCGGGCACGAACAGCTATTTCATCAGAAAACGGGTCTGGTCTTAGATGCTTACTTCAGTGCCACCAAAATACAGTGGCTGCTAGACAACGTGGCAGGCGCTAGAGAAAAAGCTGAGCAGGGCGAGCTGGCATTTGGCACCATTGATAGCTGGCTGATTTGGAAGCTGACAGGCGGCGAGCTACATATTACAGACGCTAGCAATGCCTGTCGCACGATGATTTTTAACATCGAAACGGGAGACTGGGACGATGACCTGCTCTCTATTCTCAATATTCCTCGTAGCCTCCTGCCCGAAATTCGCAACTCCTCTGAAGTGTACGGAAAAACCCAAGAAGCACTGCTCGGCACACCGATTCCCATCGCTGGCATTGGCGGCGACCAGCAAGCCGCTACCTTTGGCCAAGCTGCGCTAGAGCCTGGCATGGTAAAAAATACGTATGGCACCGGCTGCTTTATGCTGCTAAACACGGGCGACGCCCCTGTGACTTCGCACCACAAACTGTTAACAACCGTGGCCTGGAAGATCGATGGCAAATCGACCTATGCCGTAGAAGGCGGAATTTTTGTCGCGGGCGCAGTCGTGCAGTGGCTTAGAGATGGCCTAGGCTGCATCAACAGCAGTGAAGAGGTAGAATCCTTGGCCTGCAGCGTGCCTGACACAGACGGCGTATATTTAGTGCCAGCTTTTGTGGGTTTAGGTGCTCCCTACTGGGATAGCTACGCTCGGGGCACTATTACCGGCCTTTCTCGCGGATCTACGTCAGCGCATATTGCTCGCGCTGCCTTGCAAAGCATTGCCTTCCAAACTGCCGATGTATTAGACGCAATGCGCCAAGACTCTGACATAGACATCTTAGAGCTACGTGTAGATGGCGGCGCATCTTGTAACGATCTGCTGATGCAGTTTCAGGCAGACATACTAGATATTCCGGTCGTACGGCCCAAGGTGACAGAAACAACTGCCCTGGGCGCAGCCTATTTGGCTGGACTGGCGGTAGGCTACTGGGAGAATCAGCAAGCGCTAGTAGAGCTATGGCAAGTCGGAAAACGATTTGAGCCCAATATGGACGCTGAGAAAAGAGACAAGCTGCGCCGAGGCTGGAAACACGCCGTTGCCCAAACGCTTTTGAAAAACGATATGCCAGAAGACTAAGACACATCCCGATGATGGCTGTAGGCACAGCGTTTAAAGACACAGCGTCTGATCGAGCTATTCTGTCTCGGCTGCGGTTTCGTCATTGCTGGCCTCGTCGGCCTCTTCTCTACCTGTTGCTTTACTTTCTACAGTATTCTCTCCTACAGTGCCGTGGGGCTGACGGTCTGTCTGGGTGCGGTGGCCGTTGTTAGCGGCTTCATCGTCTGAATTCTTAGTGGTCTGGTGCAGCTTACCTGATAGGTTGACCTGTATCGCGTCCGGCGCATTGAGCCAGACCTGCCGCTGTGGAAAGGGAATACTGGCCTCTGTACTCTCAAGCGCCTGCTTAAAGCGGCGACGGTATTCGCGCGAGACGTCCCACTGTTTCATTGGCTGGGTCTTGATCCACACTCGCAGTGTAATGGCGCTATCACCAAAGTCTTCGATGCCCAAAATGTCAGGGTCTTCCAAAATGAGATCACTCCAATCCGAGTCGTTGCGAAGATCATCGCCTACCTCGCGGACGAGCTGTAGCATCTCATCGACGTTGGCTTCGTAGTTGACTGGCAAGTGCAGATCGCAGCGAGACCAATGAAGCGAATAGTTGGCAACGCGGGTGATGTCGCTAGTTGGAATTGTAATAAGACGACCTTCCGTGTCTCGCAGCTGGGTAATTCGCAGATTCATGTTCTCTACTAAGCCAGCGTCGTCTCCAATTTTCACTACATCGCCAATAGCGTACTGGTCTTCTAGCAGGATAAAAAAGCCAGTGACCGCCCCTTTGATAAGGCTCTGAGTGGCTAGTGATAGCGCTAAGCCAAAAATACCAAAGCTGGCGATTAGTAATCCTAAATTGACGCCTAGAATCGCCAAAGCAATGATCAGTCCTACGACTAGCCAGATAAAATTAGCAATGTTTTTAATAACGCTAGAGATGGTCGAAATTCTGAGATCTATCCGCTGATGATCTTCAAAATTAACGCCGCTGCGGTTTTCTACGGTGCTGACGAATCGGTCGATTAGTATGTAGCTGACGCGCACTCCTAAGTAGGCAATGATGGCGATGATGATGATCGCGGTGGGGACTTTTGCCCAAATTATCAGGTTGTTTTGTAAGGCTCGCAGATAGGGAAAAAGACCCAAAGACCAAATAATCGCTGCTGCCAGGATGAAGCACTGCAGTAGAGGCAGTATTAGGTGGCGGATGATGTGAAATTGTTGCTGATAGTCTTTGACTAGCTTCTTGGGTTGATTACCAGGAAGATCTTTCTCAGCTCCATCTTTCTCAGCCCAGTTGGATAGATAGTGGCGGCTGAACCGTATCGCCAGAGAGATTGCGATCGCACCAGCGATCGCGCCTGCTGACATCAGCCCCGCCTGCTGTAGGTACGCTGGTTGTCGCTCCCGGTAGGCTCGCTGCAGCGACTGATTGATCTCTTGGCGAATATGCTGCTCCAAGCCCAAGATGGTAGTGCCTTGCATCCGTGCATCTGCATCTGTCAGCGTCATTAAGTAGCGACCATTAACGTACAGACTAGGTGTGTCGGCGCTTTCTGTCGTGTCTTTAACAATGTCTGCCTCAGGCGCTGACATGTCTATATAGGTATCGCGAATATCCTTTAGGTTGTCGGTAATATTTTTTTGACGAATTGACAGGGTCGAAGACGGTGCCGCAATTTGAAAGACCTGTCGGCCATCTAGGCTGATCCACCCTACTGACGTTTGACTAGATGACTCACTACTACCCATCAGGCCGCTGAGCTGGGCTGAAGCTGGTGTTGGCGTAAGCACTGCGGTTAGAAAAATTAAAGCGATGCCCAGCAGAAAACTGCCCAGGCGATATAGCCACTTGCGATCGTGCTGAAAAAGCCCACGGTGTATTGGCGTATGCGGTAGTCGTCTAGCATTGCAACAAGGCGAATTCATAGAGCCGATTCAATCTGGTAGAACAAATGCATAGACAAATGCAGCCTGTAGGTTATCCAGGATGCTACGTCTCGACATCTATCACCTGGATGACTTGTCCTAGCCGTCGTAAACAAATCATTCAGCGCTTTTGGAGAAGTCTCTTTTGTTATGCAGGCATGATTAAAAACGTCTGCCAGCATACAGGCTGTGACTGCGCATTCGGATGAGTATTTTAATCAATCGGATTTGGCACTGATGCTAGCAACAGCAAAATGCGCAGCTCGCTCGGCCTGAGCAAGTGATCTAAGAAACTGATCTAAGAGACTGAGAACTCTGTATTGTCTTTGTTGCTGGAAGCGGGTGGGGGGAATCGAACCCCCATCATTAGCTTGGAAGGCTAAGGTTTTACCACTAAACTACACCCGCGAAGGTTGCTTCAATATTAGCTTAAGTACAGTATCACAATTTTACTTTGATGGCCTGACTTTGGCGGCATATTGATAGCGGCTATTGCGACTCAATGATGTCAATAGTCAGTAACAAGCTGTCATTAGCGACAGCAGTTCCATCTGTAAAGGCAGGCGTAAAGCTGAACCCAGCCGCTGTCAGCAGGCAGGCGATCGCACCCTCGCTGGCACTCAACGACTGCGGCTCAATACTGCCCGTCCACGGCGTTGCCGACCGTAATGTCCCCTCTGGGCTCACCACCGCTCGATACGTCACCTGTCCCTGCGAAAAATCAACCTCGCCGCAGCCTAAATCTTGCGGTGTCGCACTCAACGATGTCACCGCACTATAGTCTAGCGCTGGCGGTGTGTCTGCCACATCAACTAGTAGCTCTGTGGATACATAGCTGTGGTCTACAACACTGATATAAGCCGTTTTCGCCGCTGCATTTTCCCCCGTACTGTCTTCTGGCAGGGGTAGCGACTGCTCACCGGGTAGGGCCGCTAAGGGCTTCTCTGCCTGGGGAGACTCGGGTAGATTTTCTGTGGCAGGCGGTGGTGGTGCAGTCTCGGTTGAGGCTGGTGATGGCTCAGTGGGGTTTGGGTCACTGTCTGTCTCGTCAGCAGGTGGCGGCTCAATCGGATTTGTGCGCTCAGGTGCAGTTTCTAGCTCAGGGGTTTCTGGCTCAGAAGTTTCTAACTCAGGGGTCTTGAATTCAGAAGTTTCGAGTTCAGAGACTTTTGGCTGAGAGGCTATTGACTCAGAGGATGACGTTGCCACGGGCGCTGTGTCGTCGTTTTGAGGCAAGCTGCTGTCTGTTAGTACGCTGTCTATTGGGACTGTGGACGCCTCATCTGCTAGCGACTCTACTGGCGTTGAATTGACGAGTTCGGCTGAGTCTACGTCAATCAATTCAATAGGAACTACTGCCGCAGGCGACCCGGCAGGCTGCATGAGCTGCATCACATAGGGCAAAGATAGACCCAAAACGCCTACGTGAGCGGTGATGGCTAATCCGCCTAGCGCTGGCCAAAGCCCCTTCGGCTCTGAGTGCTGCCAAGTTTTTAGCGGAGAAATCATCCGTTGAGAAAAATGTACGACTGCCGAGATCCTAGTAAATAGAATCCTAGCAAATAGGAGCCTAGCAAAAGTAATCTAGCTACAGTAATCTAGCTACAGTCTTGTCTTTACGCCAAAAGTGAGAACTGTCTCATCTACGCCTTTGAGCTGTAGCGGCTCAAATTTTACAATCTCTCGCTCGTCTAAGTAGTCGGCAACGGCAGCTGATACTAAGATTGTTTCGGCAGTGGCGGCTTCTTGAATGCGGGCTGCAATGTTTACGCTAGGACCGATGGCGGTGTAGTCTGAGCGCTCGGCGCTGCCAAACATGCCAACAACAGCGGTGCCTTGATGGATGCCACAGCGAAATTGGACTGGGCCAATGCCCTGCTCTGCCCAGCGCTGATTGAGGCCGTCTAGGTCTTTATACATTTGACGGGCGGCTGCGATCGCTCGCTTTACCTGCTCATTGGGGCTCATCTCTTCAGGCGCGCCAAATAAGGCCAGCACTGCGTCACCCATGAATTTATCTACGGTGCCACCATTGCCAAAGATCGCCAGGGTCATGGTCTCTAGGTATTCATTGAGCAGTTCGGCGACTCGGCGCGATCGCAACGTATTGCTCAACTGCGTAAAGCCCACAATATCGCTAAACAAAATGGTCACCAGGCGAGGTTCGGGCCGCAAATCTAGCTGCAAAGTGCCCTCGTTTGCCTTCTTTACCAAAGACGGCGGTAAAAATCGCTGCAGCACTGACTCTGTCAAATACCGATTTAGCTGAGCTACCTTGCGCTCGTTAGACTTCAGCGCCAGCAAGTTGCGCACCTCAGCAAGTAATTCCCTATCGTTAAACGGTTTAGAGAGGTAGGCATCTGCTCCTTGCTCGGTGCCTTCTAGCCTAGTCTCTTCATCTACTTTGGCTGTGAGTAAGATAATCGGCGTTCCTTGCAGGGCCGTGTCTTTGCGAATGCGCTCAATCATCTCTAGGCCGTTGACCCCCGGCATCATCAGGTCAGTGATAATGAGATCGGGGCTGTAAGTTGTCGCTATCTCTAATCCGGCTGCGCCCTGCTCTGCGGTGCGAACCTGATAGCCCTGACGCTGCAACACGCTCGATACGTAGGCTCTCAGATCGGGATTATCATCAACCACCAAAATCTGTGAGCCCTCAAACGAGGCGCGATCGCTGGTGCTGCCTTCTGCTTGCGGTGGCAGCACAATGTCGGTATCTGCGGTAGCCGAGGCCATTTCAATATCTGAAAGTTCGACAGCCGCTCGCCCTTTCTCGGTGGAAAGCGCCTGTTCAACAATTTGATCTGCCGGTAGATGGCTAGTGCCTAAGGGAATTTCTACTGTAAACGTGGTGCCTTTGCCATACTCTGAGCGCACAGAAACATCGCCCCCGTGCAGCTGAGATAGCTCTTGTACTAACGACAGGCCAAGCCCTGTTCCCTCGTAGTGGCGATTGGCCGAGCCGTCTGCTTGACGGAACCGCTCAAACAGATGAGGAATCTGATCGGCACGGATACCAATCCCTTCATCTTGGACCTGAAGTCTGGCTATGCCTGCAATTTCCTCAAGGCGAACCGTGATAGATTTGCCCGCCGGAGTAAATTTCATTGCATTCGACAGCAGATTGTAAAGCACCTTGTCGAACTTTTCGATGTCCAGATAGACGGTAGCGCACACCCCAATTTCGGTGCTGAGGGTGATGTCCTTACGCTCGCAGTAGCTTTTAAAGGCTTCGACCACTTCAGCGGTAAAAACAGCCAAGTCACAGGGCCTAAAGATCGGCTTCATTTTGCCTGCGTCTAGCTTTTGTAAATCGAGCAGCTGGTTAACTAGGCGCAGCAGCCGCCGAGAATTTCTAAGCGCGATGACAGACTGCTCGGGATCGAGCCCTTCTTGGCGAGCAACGGCGGACTCTAGCGGGCCAATGGTGAGGGTTAGCGGCGTGCGAAATTCGTGAGAGATGTTTTGGAAGAAAGCATTTTTTTGCTGGTCTAGCTCTAGAAGCTGCTCGGCCTGGTGGCGGCTTTTTTGGTAGAGATTGGCCTGTCGGACTGCGATCGCTGCTTGACTCGCCACCGCTAACGTTAGCCCGACCTCATCTTGTGTCCACTGGCGATCGCTTGTCATTTGCGTTAGCACAATGCAGCCGGTCACTTTAGAGTCTGCGAGCAGCGGCACCGCCATCAGTGCCCTAGTGCCAAACGGCTCATTGTCTAATAAGCCGTCGCTAACAGGACTCTGTGAATTAACAACGACTGGCTGCTGGGTCTCCATCAGATGAGACAAAATTGGGTTTTCAGCAATGATGACGGTGGCTTCTGGGAGCGTTGGTGCTCTGTCAAAGTTGACGTCATAGCGACCGACGCACTGAGAGCGTGCGTCGGTCCAAAGTGAGAGCGTACAGCTGTCCGCATAGAGCGCCTGACCAAGCTTTGCTGTAATCGCGGCAAAAATCTCACTGGGATCTAAGCTGGCATGTAGCGCCTGGGTGATGGTGTTGATTAAGACTTCTCGCTGCGCCAAAGACTGCACCCGCTCATAGGTCCAGGTCTGAGAGAGCGCGAGTGCTGCCTGATCTGTCAGCGACTCTAAGAGCTTGATTTCGCTGGGTTCCCATGGCTTTTGGTGAGCGCATTTGTGCAGGGCCAAAACGGCCAGCACGTCCTGCTTGCAGGCGAGCGGAATTAGCAGGCTCGTTTGAATATCTAGCGCTTGGTAGGCGCTAACGTTATTGGCTCCGGGTGCAGCGGCGGTGATGTCTTCGAGGGTTTCGAGCTGCTGGGTCAAGATGGTGGGCCAAACCGTTTGCTGTAGCTGAACGAGGGCCTTAGGTAGTAGGTCTCGGCCAGGTTCATCGGTGAGAAACGCGTCTGAAACCGCTGTACCCACATAGTGAAACATAGGCACATCTAGCTCCATCTCAGTGAGCGGCTTGACCACGCCGTAGTCTAGCTCAAATGCTTCTCCTAGCGTCTGGACAATTGTATTGAGCATTTCTTCAGATGACTGAGCGCTGCGAATGGTGTGGGTAATCGCATTGAGCAGCGTCTCTTGCCGGACGATGCGGTTAAGCTCTTGGGTACGTGACTGTAAAATGCTGTGAGTATCAACGGCCTGATTGACGACCGTGCGTAAATCTTCTTCTTCCCAAGGCTTGGTGACGTATTTGAAGACCTTGCCTTCGTTGATGGCTTCGACTAAATCTTCGACATCGGTATAGCCAGTCAGCATAATCCGAATCGAGTTAGGATAGCGATCAGCCGTTAGCCGTAGCAGCTCGGTCCCGCTCATCCCTGGCATTCGCTGGTCAGAGATGATAACTGCAATGTCGCTTTGATTGGCGAGCAGGTCCAAGGCATCGTGGCCGCTATTTGCCTTAATAACTGTGAAATCTCGATAGAATGTGCGATAGAGCAGGTCCAAATTATCGGGCTCATCGTCCACGACTAAGATTTTGTGCTTAGCTGCCTTTTTTCGTCGATTACGCTCTCTAACTGCCATGCATCAATCTCTCATCTAGGCCAAGATGTCTATCTCGGACGTACTTATTGCGAATGCGAACGCGTCCATTGCAAACATAAAGTTCCCACCCTCTTTCGAGTTTTTGCTATGTCATCGGCTAACGCTGAGCGCGCTTTGTCTTCTTCTTATCAGTGGCAACCGTTCCGCATCCGCTCGGCTCAGCGACAGGATTTGCCGCAGATTGTGGCGGTGCTGCTGGCTAGCTTTTACCCGCAGGCGCAGGCGACTCAGTGGCTTTATTGGCTAATGCGAATTGGCATTCAAGAAGACATTAGAACTCGGATGAAAACGCCGACTAATCAGTACGCTTGTCTGGTGGCGATCGCAGTAAAGCCAGACTCTGCCTACTCAACAGGTGTAGTGGTTGGTACGGCTGAAGTGTCGCAAAGACCCTGTGAGAGCTGGCGGTTGTTTCCGCCCAAGCGGGCCTATTTGTCTAACTTGGCGATCGCGCCCGATTCTCGACGCCAAGGTGCCGCCCAGCAGCTGCTGTCTACCTGCGAAAGCATTGCGCTAGGCTGGGGGTTCCATCGAATTTATCTACATGTTATGGCTGACAATCTGGCGGCTCAGTCGCTGTATCGACAGGCAGGTTATCAACAATGCGCTGTGAGCAATCCTATTTTGTCAGGGCTAGGACTAAGGCCGGAGCGGCTTTTACTCTCTAAGCAGCTGCACGCGTAAAAGCCTCTATAAAACACCTGCCTAAAACACGCATAGAACAGCATTCGTAGAAGAGTACTTGTAGTGCAGCCGCTCTCGGAAGTTTGCTAAAAGTAGAACAATTACTGAAAGAACAGATAAAAGCGATCGCGCTCGTAAAAATCTGCTCGTTGAATATACGGAAAACTGCCGCGAATAGTTCATTTCTTTAAATGAAGCGTGTAAAGTACTGGCAGCTACGCCGTAAAGAATGAATAAAACCTAGTTGGTCTTTTGGTCTTTTGTCAGGGATCCATATCACAGTAGAAAGGTAAGCGCTTCAAGGCTAGATACCTAGACCAGTGCCCCGACTATGGATCTTCAACCCACCATCAAGCCTTTTTCTAAGACGCCCTCTTTTGAGGCAGGTGGTCTGTCTGGGGCCAGTGGAACGTCTGAGACTGGAACATCGAATCAGTCCCTGATTGCCTATCCTAAATGTCCTAAAGACCGTACTCAGCAATTCCTGGCTTGTGAGTTATCTGCTAGCTCTGATACTATCGTTTCTCGTCAGGCTATTTTTCGTCCATCCGCTCCTCATTCAGGCAACTGGAAGTTCTTTGGCGCATCAGTGAATCAAGACCTACAAGCTGAAATTCAAGTTGACAATGTGGTTGAAAAAATGGATAGCGGCAAGCTATGGGTTGTCAACAGCCGCCGCCGTAACGGTTTGATTGTGCTGCGAGAATTTCACGCGGAGTTTGCAGGCCCCGGTGCAGCTGTAGGTGGCGATTTAGACGAAGACATCGTGGACATGATTCCGATTGGCAACCTTTCTTTGCTAGCGCCCGATTCTCACGAAGAACATCAAAACGCAATTAAGATTCGCCTGCAGTGGATTCGCCTGACACAAAACTTTACCGATCAGCCGGAGCCGAAAGATCGAGCGCGGATGATCTTAGAGCAGTTCAAAACCTATTTTGATCAAGATACGGTTGATTTGGTTCCTGATGAAGCGTTTGCTCTGCTGGTGGGCGTGTTGCCACAAACAATTCACCGGGTTCGCGCTGGGTTTGTTTGGTAGAGCTGGGCTTCGGCTCCGCTCAGCCCATGGGCTGTGTGCATACTGAGCTACTGAGCTGAGTGCATGTAACAGCTGCGCGTAGTACCTATTAACAAAACTATTGACAACTAGCTATTAGTGAGTGCGTTGTCTTGGCAGCTGAGCGGCGTTGAGGCCAATACCTGCTGAAAGTTTGCTAGCGTGCGCTGATTTTCTGTTGGTGTGCCAATGCTGATGCGCAAGCCGCCGCCGGTATGGCGAATTAGGGTTCCCTTTGCTTTTAATTGCTTAAAGAGGCTAGCGAGTCCTTGCGCCTGTTTACTGGTTTTTGGTTCACTGGTTTTTGGTTCGCTGGTTTTTGGCTCACTGGTTTTTGGCTGGCTGGCTCTCAAGGTGGCGAGGCCGCGATCGCTTAACCGAGCATAGATAAAGTTGCTATCGCTAGGCCATACCTTCAAACAGGGCTGCTGGGCTAACGCCTGAAGGAGCTGATCTCGCTCGGTCATAATGAGTGGAATTTGCTCTAAGAGCTGATCGCTATGGGCCAAGGCTACCTGCGCGGCGGCTTGTGAAAAGCTAGGCAGGTTGTAGGGCAGTCTGAGCTTTTCGAGGGCGGCGATGATATTGGCGTGACCAATGCCGTAGCCAACGCGATGGGCCGCTAGGCGAAAGGCTTTGGAGAAGGTGCGGGTAACGAGCCAGTTGGGGCGGCTGAGGGCGGCTGATAGGGTGGTGTGGCCGCTGAACTCGAAATAGGCTTCATCGACGACGACGAGGATGTCGGTGGGTAATTGCTTGAGCCAGGTGAGTTCTGCCGGGGTGAGGGCGTTGCCAGTAGGAGAGTTGGGATGCACCATGAAGACGACGCGCACGGGCGGGCCATTCTCTTTGGCAGATGCGATCGCTTGCTCAGCCGCCTCAATATTGACTTCAAAGTGCTCATTACGGCCAGCGTCATGTACCGTTACGCCTAGCGTTTGGGCCAAAATAGCATACATAGAAAACGTCGGCGAGGCCACTAAAATAGAGCCGTGATTGCCAAGGCAGGTGGCCATGATGACCGAGCGGATAAGTTCATCCGAGCCGTTGCCAAGCGTGACGTTGGCGAGGGAAAGATCGCCGTCTAAAAGCTGACTAGAGCGTTTGGCGTAGCCGATGACTGCCTGCTTGAGGGCGCTTTGGCTACCGTCGGGATAGCGGTTGGCTGCGATCGCATCTACATAGTCTGACGCGAGCTTTTGCTTGAGTGCTTCTGGTAAATCAAGGGGGCTTTCGTTCGTATCTAACGGATCTAGTAAAGGTTTTGGCGCGCTAGGGTGATCTACTGGGTGAGGCGATTTGTATGCCGCAAACTGAGCCAAATCGGCACGCAAAAAAGTCATAGCGTAAACAGCCGCCCCAAAAACAGCCACCAAAAAAGATACAAAAGGTGTGTGCATTCTACAACACACCTACGACGCTGATCACCCATCAGGTATTATCAGGGGCGTCCCTATCGACTTTTCCTAACGGCTATGACAGCGTCCCCCTCCAAACCCCTGCGCGTTACCTTACTGCCTGGAGACGGCATCGGCCCAGAGATTATCACCGTAGCGGTGGCGGTGCTCAAGCAGGTTGGCCAGCAGCAAAACCTCAATTTTGAATTTACAGAAGCGCTAATTGGGGGGGCGGCCATTGATGAAACCGGCTCTCCGCTGCCAGAAGAGACGCTAGCGGCCTGTCGTAACAGTGACGCAGTCATGCTGGCGGCTATCGGGGGATACAAATGGGATAGCCTGCCGCGATCGCAGCGGCCAGAGACGGGTCTGTTGGGGCTGCGATCAGGGCTAGGGCTGTTTGCCAACCTGCGACCTGCGACCATTTTGCCTCAGCTACTAGGTGCGTCTTCGCTAAAGCCAGAGGTGGTAGAAGGCGTCGATATTATGGTGGTGCGCGAGCTGACAGGCGGCATTTACTTTGGTGAGCCGAAGGGCATTTTTGAAACCGAAGACGGCCAGCAGCGAGGAGTCAGCACGATGGTCTATAGCAGCGGCGAGATTGACCGAATTGGGCGAGTGGCTTTTGAGGCCGCGCGTAAGCGTCAGGGGCGGCTGTGCTCGGTTGATAAGGCAAATGTGCTGGAAGTTTCTCAGCTCTGGCGCGATCGCATCACAGCCCTCAGCGCCGACTATCCTGACGTTGCCCTCTCTCACCTGTATGTAGATAACGCGGCTATGCAGCTAGTGCGCGCGCCTAAACAGTTTGACACTATCGTCACCGGCAATTTATTTGGCGATATCTTATCAGATGCAGCGGCGATGCTGACAGGCAGCATCGGTATGCTACCATCTGCCAGTCTGGGCGAAAGCGGCCCCGGCGTTTTTGAACCCGTGCACGGCTCAGCACCCGATATTGCTGGGCAAGACAAGGCCAATCCGCTGGCCCAGGTGCTCAGTGCGGCGATGATGCTGCGCTACGGATTCAATCAGCCCGCTGCCGCCGACCAGATAGAGCAGGCTGTTTTGAGCGTGCTCGACCAGGGGTATCGAACCGGAGACATTATGTCTGAGGGCATGAAAGCTGTTGGCTGCAAGGGAATGGGTGAAGCGCTACAATCAGCACTTGCCGTTTAGGGCTGCTATTTTTGGCAGTCGCTTGCTAGCGCTCGAAATTTCATATCTGACGAGCGATATCTGATGTTTTTTGGTATGTTTGAACTATCCAAGCGGTGGCTCTAGCGATCTCTACATTCAGCTCTGTCTATCTGAGCTATTAGCTCTGTGGTACTACAGAAGCTGAATATAGAAATCGTTCGTACAGTGACTTTGAAACCGTAACTTTGCAACCGCAACTTTGAAATCGTCAATCTAAACAATCAATCCGAGAGGGATTAGAGGAATGAGCACACTCACCATGTCACCGAAAACCGCGCCCGCCGCCGCGCAGCGCCTGGCGTTTGGAGACGATTCGGTACTCTTAAATCCAGAGCTTATCAAGGCGGCTCGGCATATTTATCGCACGTTTTATGAGGTTCATCCCGAAATCGTTCAGCGCCCGATTGGGGTGGCCATTGGCCGACTAAACCATCGGGGCAAGCTGGTCTTTGGCGATAAGCCAGTTCTGCTGCCTCAGGAGTGTTTTGTTCCCTTTAGCCAGATTGAGCCAGCGCTGAGCTAGCCGTTATTTATTGGCTCGCTGTCTATCAGTCGCTTGTCAATTGCTAGAGAGATAGCAGAGAGATTCACCTGAAATAGCCTACAGAATGCTCACCTTTGGCGGTTACTGAAAATCGCTGCGGGTGAGTTTTTGCGTATCAGCGCATATGCATCAACGCAAATTAATGGGCACGTTAAATGTGGCCTTTTTCCTACGGTTTTTTTGCGCTGTAGTTTGTGTTTGTGGATATTTGGGTGTCTGTGCTGATTGTCTTTATTCTGGGCTCGGCTGTTGGCAGCTTTTTAAATGTTGTGATCTATCGACTGCCCGCAGGACTGTCGCTGCTGCATCCCCCTTCTCGCTGCCCTAAATGCAAAAAACGGCTTAAGCCTTACGACAATGTGCCGGTATTTGGCTGGCTGTGGCTGAGAGGGCGCTGTCGAACCTGTCGGCAATCCATAGCCATTCGCTACCCGCTAGTAGAATTTTGTACGGGCTGCTTGTTTATGGCTGTGTATATGGCCTTTGGGATGACTTGGCAAACGCCTGGGCATTGGCTTTTTGTTTGTTGGTTGCTGCCCCTGGCGCTGATCGATCTAGATACGATGCTGTTACCGAATAGCCTAACTGCGTCTGGGCTGGTGTTGGGCTGGGTGTTTCAAGGGATAGTTCGCTATTTAGAGGTGCCGACCGTGAGCCACTGGCTTGGCGGCGTGGTGACAGCTGCGATCGCCAGTGTTTTGGCACTGTGGCTATTCGATTTAGTCAGCGTTGTGGGCAGTAAAGCTTTTGGCAAAGCGGCAATGGGCGGCGGTGACGCTAAGCTGGCGGCAATGATGGCGGCCTGGCTAGGCTTTTCGGGGATGCTGCTAGCGACGTTTTTGGCGGCGGCGATGGGCGCGCTCATCGGGACTGGCGCGTTGGCGATGGGCGCGCTAGGCCCCCGGCAGCATATCCCTTTTGGCCCCTATCTGGCACTGGGGGCAATATTGACTTTGTTTTACGGTGATTGGCTAGTGGGCGCTTATCTGGCCATCTTTTTCCCTGCGGGAATTTACTGAGATTTTCTCTAAATGCCTACCCAGATATCTAGGCAGATATTCAGGTAGATATCCATGAGGGCTGGCAAACCAGTAGGATATTTAAGGAAACTGCCTTATGAAGAGATAGATGAAGATACGGTATTAGGGCAGAACTTGAGCAAAATCCATGAGTGGAAAAATGTCACTGTTTGACTGGTTCGCCAACCGAAAAAAGACGGGTCTGATTAGCCAAGATCGGCACGAGCGCGAAATTGCCGATGGGCTATGGACGAAGTGCAAGCGCTGCGATGTGCTGACCTACACCAAAGATCTGAAGGCGAATCAGCAGGTTTGTCCTGAGTGCGGCTTTCATCACCGGGTGTATAGCATAGAGCGGATTGAACAGCTGATTGATGAAGGTACTTGGCAGCCAATAGATACTCAAATTTCACCCCAAGACCCGCTGCGGTTTCGCGATCGCAAAGCATATTCCGACCGCATTCGTGATACCCAGGCCAAGACCAAACTCGTTGATGGCGTGCAAACTGGCTTTGGTAAAATCAGCGGCAATGTCGCCGCGCTCGGTGTCATGGACTTTCGCTTTATGGGCGGCAGCATGGGCTCTGTCGTCGGTGAGAAGCTCACTCGATTGATTGAGAGGGCAACGGCTGAGCAGCTGCCTGTCATCATCGTCTGTGCCTCGGGTGGAGCGCGGATGCAAGAAGGAATGCTGAGCCTGATGCAGATGGCCAAGATCTCGGCAGCGCTAGAGCGCCATCGCTCGGCGCGAATACTGTATATGCCAATTTTGACGCATCCGACAACCGGCGGCGTCACGGCTAGCTTTGCCATGCTCGGAGACATTATTTTGGCTGAGCCGGAGGCAACCATTGGCTTTGCCGGACGGCGCGTGGTAGAGCAAACAGTGCGCGAGAAGCTGCCAGAAGACTTTCAGACGGCTGAATACCTTTTGCACCACGGCTTTGTTGATAAAATCGTGCCGCGTACGGAGCTAAAGAAAACGCTTGCACAGCTCATTCGCCTGCATCAACCCGTTAAAAGTAAGGTTCCTGTAGTCGCTAGGCAAAAAGAAGTCGTTTTGGAAGGTGCTGAATAGATTCACCTTATCTGCCGAACAGCCTGATGGCGAACCAATTGTTAACGTGAGGCGAAATTGGCGCGTTTCTCACTAAGCGCCCTATTCATGGCATGATAAAAGAATATTTTGATTCGATGAGAATTGAATCATTGCTGTGTTGAATGGCTGAAAGGCGAGCATAAAAATGAAAAATATAATTAAGAGATGCACCTGGCTGGTTGCCTCTGTCATCTTTGTTGCGACAGGGCTGTTTGTGGGTGGAAACGCGATCGCTGCTAGCTTAGACGCTGCGCTCAGAACCATTCCATTGAACGAAGCGGGCGATACCGTGACGCTCTCTGTCGAAGAGTTCACTCGGGGCCAGCAAAAGTTCAACAATGCCTGTGCGATCTGCCATTTGGGGGGCATTACCAAAACAAACCCAAATGTGGGCTTGGATTCAGAATCTTTGGCCGGTGCATTCCCTGATAGAAACAACCTAGAAGGGCTAGTAGACTATCTGCACAATCCCACTACGTACGACGGGCTAGTTGAAATTTCTGAGCTGCACCCGAGCACCAAGAGCAAAGACATTTACCCCAAAATGCGTAGGCTGACAGAAGACGATCTCGTTGCGATTTCGGGTCATATCCTGATCATGCCTAAGATTCGTGGCGATCAGTGGGGCGCAGGTAAGACGCAGTCTTTGTAAGCTGGTCTGCTAAAAAATCAAAGCTCAAAAGATCGACACATAAAAGGTCTACACTTTAAGCGTAGGGGGCACATTGTTCCTCCTGCGCTTTGTGATAGAAAGACCTATGATCCATCGAAGAACGCTGCTGTTAGGGACTGCTGGTTTGGTGGCTAGTAGCCTGCTGACTGGCTGTAACCGGAACACCGCAGACACGCTAAAGGTCACACTCTTAGAAGGTGCGGTTCCCCCCGAAGTGCTGCAAGCTTTTCAAAAGCAGATATCTACGCCGGTTAATTTTCAAACGCAGGCTCAGGTGCAGGACGTATTTCAGCAGCTACAGCGCTGGCAGCAGCCCCCCGAAGACAAGTCGGCAGCATGGAGCCGCTTTTTGCCTTGGCGTGAGACGGAGGCCGAGTCTGCTGCGCGTGGGCTGGTGAGCTTAGGAGACTACTGGCTGAAAAGTGCGATCGCGCAAGATCTAATTCAGCCGCTAGCCTTCCCCGATGAAAGTTTAGCGCCTTTACCGATTCAATGGCAGCAGTTTGTCAGCCGCGACAAGCAGGGACAAATAGGGGAGGCTCAGCCGCTGTGGGCAGCTCCTTACAAAGTGCAGGCTTTGGTGATTGTCTATCGGCAAATCGCCGATGAGCAGCCAATAGAATCATGGCGCGATTTGCTAGCGCCCAGTCTAACCAACCGGATCGCACTGCCCGACCATCCCAACTTGGTCATCGGGTTGCTGCAAAAGCTACAGACTGGCAGTTTTAACCCTAGCTTTGATGATTTAGTCAGCAGCAGCGCCGCTACGCCGCCGCTGGTAGACCAGCTAAAAGAAGCACTCGCAGAACCGTTTGCACTGCTAAACCGGCAGGTAAAAACCTATGACGCGGCCACTGCGCTCAAGGCGCTGGTCAATGAAGACGTTCAGGCGGTGGTGGCCTGGTCTGGAGATGTGGTCACTGCTCTACAGCGCTACCGTAGCCTCAGGGCCGTAGTCCCTGCTGAAGGGAGCCTGCTGTCAGCCGATATGTGGGTACAGCCGAAAGGGGCAACAATGAGTGAGTCGGCGCAGGCTTGGATAGACTTTTGCTGGCAGCCAGGGCCAGCGACGCAAATCTCTGTATCTGATAAAGGGCTCTCGCCGATTTTTTTGACTGAGGAAGCGCTGCAATCAGATGCGGGCTTCCCACCGGCTTTGGCAGAGAGCCGACTCTCAACGGTTGCCATGCGTAATAGCGAGCCGCTGCTTCCCCTTCCAGATGCGGTGCAGTCTGCCTATTTGTCGCTGTGGGAACAGTTGAGAAGCCAGGCAGCCTAAAGCTGAGAGGCATAAGAGATGGGGGAAGGGAGAGGGTGAAGAGGGCGAGGGTGGAAATAAGCTAAAGCGCAACAAATGCCTTGCACTTGATGTAACTGGGAAGGCCGTTAGGAAACCCATTTTGAGAACGATCAGCGGCGACTGTCGGATTGGGCAAGCTGGCCAACTGCGGATCAATCCCACAGAAATAAGTTCCCCTTAGACGAATAGAAGAAGCCGTGTTGAACGTAGGATTGTCGTTGTCTTGCGCTGCTAATTCGTCTTCGCGGTTGTTGGCATCGTTGCTATCAAAAACACGTAGCTGGTATTGATAGCTCTGGGCGACGGTGCCAAACTGTAAAACAAATCCGTAGCGCCTGAAGTAGCCAAGCTGCTCCCAGACGTTGTCGTTGACAACAACATCGACATACTGGAAGCCCTCGTTTGTACTGTAGGCTTGCCACTGTTGGACTAGGTTGGTGTAGTCTAACCGCTGGGAAACCTGGTCGCGAATCCAAGAAAAGCTCGGCTGGCTGAGCTGTGTGGGCGAGAGGCGATCGTCGGCTGATGACAGGATGCCTTTCTCGGGCGGCAGGAATAAGGGAAACTGCCCCAAGTTAGAAAGATTTGAGCTGACGGTCTCTAGTGAGGGAGCCTGAAAAGATGAGGGCGCGGCACCTGGCAAGAGACTTCCTGGCACGAGATTGGGGGGTAGCTGCTCGGCTGGCGGTACTTGTGCGATCGCCTCTATAGGCAGCGCGCTGGCCCGCATCGCACCCGTTCCTAATCCGCCGAGTACAGCGATCGCACCCACCCCCGCGTTAACTATTTGCTTAATAACTATTTGTCTAGCTAGTGTCATGCTGCCACCTACCCTTTTAGGCCTGTCTTCCTATGCCCGTCTCCTTATGCCCGTCTTTCCATGCCCGTCGTCCTATTTTTCAGGCACATCTGCCAGAATCAGCTGCGCTCGGTGAATATGCCCAAGTACCAGTGTCTTGCCGCTAATGCTTTCTAGCATTGCCAAAACGCCTTGAGGGCGTAGCAGCGTACCGTCGTTTCGACAGCTACCCGCATAGCAAATGACACTCTCTCCAGTGGCAGCTAGGCGATCGCAAACGGTTGAGGGGAGTTCGGTAAGCGTTAGCGGATCGACAACGTCTAGGGTAAAGAGACGCGATCGCAAGTCGATTTCCTTCTTTTTCCCAGACTTTGTAGTCTTCGTGTGCATAATCTGCTCTGCGGCGAGTACCTGGGCTACCCAGCCTGCCCAGTTATTTTCCGACTCGTCTGCTGGCAAGTCTGAATCTAGTCCTGCCTGTGGCTCCGATTCTGTCTGTGGCTCCGTATTCAAAGCCAAAAAGTAGACTGCTTTGTCTAAGCTTTTCGTCGCAGACGGCATCTGCAATGAAATTGTCTTGACGTCATAAATAGGGACATTGTCAGGCAGCTGCGCCGCTAGCCTAGCGCTAAACGTATCCACGTCTATCGTTTCAGTTAGCTCAAAATCAATCAGCTCGCCAGTACTGGTCACGCCCAAAGGCAGCGCATTCGCTGGCGAAATTCTAGGCCCTGGGTGAAAGCCACCGGTAAAGGCAATCGGTAGCGCCGCCCGGCGAACCGCCCGGTCCATCAGCCGTGCAAAGTCTAAGTGACCAATCAGCGCCATTTCACCCAGCTTGCCCACTTCAATTCGCACCCGCTGTGCCCGCGTTTGATTAGGCTCAAAATGGCCCACAAATTGAGGAATCTCTGGCGGAGCCACCACAATATTGTGACCAAAGTCTGGGCCGCAGATGCCGCAGTGAGAACAGCCCTCAAAAGAGCAGTCTGGCACGGTCGCAGATTCTAGCGCCTTTTTTAGATCGTCTTGTAGCCACTGCTTTTCGATGCCGGTATCAATGTGATCCCAAGGCAGTGGCCGATCTAGCACCGCGCTCATCGCATCTGTTACCGCCTGCCCGGCCTGTTGCTCAGTGGCAATATTTTCATCCAAACTCCACTCGCCGTTTTCGACCTGACGGTACTGCCAGTCTAGCCCCGCGTCCGCGATCGCCTGTGTCCAAGCCCCGAACGCACTTTCTAAATTCTCCCACCAGGCATCCATTCCGGCCCCTAGCTCCCAGGCCCGCCGCACCACTGCCGAAAGCCTGCGATCGCCCCGCCCGACAAAGTTCTCCATTGCCGAAATGCGCACGTCGGTAAAATTTGCCTTGACGCCACGAATTGAGCGAAACTCTGCCTGCAACAGCGCCTGCTTTCGCTTGAACTCTTCTGTAGACACCGAATGCCACTGAAATGGCGTATGCGGCTTAGGCGTCAGGTTAGAAATTGTGATGTTAAACTTTAGCGCGCGTCGGCCCTTGATAAAGCACTCTCGGCGCAACCAGCGAACGGTCTCTGCAATTCCCACCACATCGACATCCGTCTCACCCGGCAGGCCAATCATAAAATACAGTTTGACCCGCTCCCAGCCCTGCTCGTAGGCCGTTTTTACCCCGCGCAGCAGCTCTTCATTCGTCAGCCCTTTATTAACGATGTCGCGCATCCGCTGCGTCCCGGCTTCTGGCGCAAAGGTCAGCCCCGTTTGCCGCAGCCCACCGACAATATGGGCAATATTTTCGTCAAATCGATCTACCCGCTGACTGGGCAAAGACAAGTTGATATTGTCGTCTTTCAATCGATTCTTAATTTCTACGCCCACCGCAGGCAGCGCCAAATAGTCTGAACAGCTCAGCGACAGCAGTGAAAATTCGTTATACCCGGTTTCGCGCATTCCCCGCTCAATCGTATCGATTACCTGTTCTGGAGGAACGTCCCTAGCCGGGCGTGTCAGCATACCGGGCTGGCAAAAGCGACAGCCTCGGGTACAGCCTCGGCGAATTTCTACAGTGAGGCGATCGTGAACCGTTTCAACATAGGGCACCAGTCCAATAGAGTACTCAGGCATCGGCGGCGCGACCCGTCGCAAAATTCGAGCGGGTACGTCAGGCCGGTTTGGGTGCACCGAACCATCTGCTGCCATGTCATAAAAGCGAGGCACATAGACCCCAGGCACCTGCGCCAGATCGAGCAAAATTTCCGCCCGGCTTAGACCTGCGGCTTTGCCTTCTTCTAAGACAAGCCCTATTTCTGGCAGCAGCTCTTCACCGTCTCCAAGCGCCATAAAATCAAAAAAGTCTGCGTAGGGCTCAGGATTAGAGGTTGCGGTGCCCCCCCCAGCAAAAATCAGCGGCCAGCTTCCCGTTTCTATGTTCCACGGGCCTGACTCCTCTCGCTCTTGCCAGGTAAAAGGCACCTGGGCTAGCGACAGCATTTCTAAAATATTGGTTGCGCCCAGCTCGTAGCTCAGGCTAAAGCCCAAAATGTCAAAGTCTGTGAGGCTGCGGCGAGACTCTACAGCAAACAGAGGCGTTTGGCTCTCGATTAGCTTTTGCTGAAGGTCGGCGGCAGGCAGGTAGGCGCGATCGCAGAGCTGCCTAGGCTGCGCATTCAGAATGCTATACAAAATGATGTGGCCTAAATTAGACGCACCCACCTCATAGATTTCTGGGTAGGTCAGCACCCAGCGAATGACAGCTGAGGGCCAGGGTTTGTGCACTGCGCCGCGTTCGTTGCCCAAATAGCGAGCAGGCCGAGAAATATCTGTATTGAGTAAGTCGGTGATCTGAGACTTCGCAGGGTGAGTAGCAGCAGGCACGGCAGTTTAAGGGGGGAATGGAACCAAGCTTTCACTATAGCTTTTGTTATATTGCTTGCACCATGATTAGTTGCTGCTGAGAATTGTGCGATCGCGATCGCACAAAAAAGTAAAAGAATAAGCGCTGCAGTGGGATATAAGGCAGCGCTTATTCTTTTAGATCGTTTGAGATCAAATTGATTGAGATTGATTCTTTTGGCGTAGCTTTTGGAGAAATTAAATGTCTGACTAAGCTAACTGTCAGAACTAAGCTGCAAGTGCGACAGGCGCGTGATCAACCAGATGAAAAAGGCGATCTAGCTGAGTAAGCTCAAACACGATGCGGATGGATGGCGGCACGCAATAGAGGCTCAGCTGCTTAAATCGGGGCTGCGCCGCGTTGAGTGCTGACATGAATGAAACCAATCCAGCATTGTCTAAAGACTCGACTCGGCTCATATCGACAACAAGCTCATGGGCTATTTTGTCGCCCATAGAAACAAGCTGTTGTTCAAGGCTATAAACGCTCTCAGCGCTCAGAACGCCAGAAGGACAAACGACGATGACGGGTGTGTTAATGATTGCCATAATACTCTTTACCTCAGTTTCCTCAGTCGGCTTTTACTTAGATCTATTCGGATATATTTGATTGAATCTATTTACTTGTTACTTGGATCTACTGGCTCGAATCTTCCATTTACGTATTTACGCTTAATCTAGTTGAGCTAGTTTATGTACCACCAGTACTTTAGATATGCCCACAGATGACGAGCGTGACAGAAACGAAATGAAACTGAATTTCAACTAACTTTTAATTGTTTGGTTCGTTTTTGCTTAACGCTTCATAGTTTGTCTTTCAAGACCTAAGTAAGACGGTCAGGTAAGATGCTTACAAACTTAGCGGCCCCTACTTACCTGGATGATGATTCAACAGCGCATTTGTCTAACTCTTGATTTGTATAAAGGCCTTGTTAAGACTGTAAGAAAGTATCCTTACTCAACTTTAAATTTGCCAAATCGTTCAGTGTTGTGCGCTACATAGTCTATGTTTTTTGAGACTATGTTATTTAAAGCATTTTCGAGCCTCTAAAGATTGAAGCCTTATATCGAAGGCTTATGTTGAGAACTCAAACTAAGAAATACCTCCTTTCAATCAATCTACGATCAAGCCCTACGATCAAGATGCCTGATTGTCTATCTAAAGTACCTGTCTAAAGTTTCTCCTGACAAGAGAAAAAAGAAAAAATGAACGAGAGCTAGCTTAGATTTAACTTTTGCAGAAACGAAAGATAAAAGTAAGGCCAATTCAAAGGCACGTCAGACACGAGCACAGGATATAACCGCACCTACGGTCAAACCGTCAAAGGTACGATTATGGCGGTTTTTGTTCTTTGCTATTTTAGGCAAAAGGTCTTTAATACTCAATTGAAATACTAATTAAAACTCTGTTGTACCGTGTATAAAATTAGACGGCTAATTCACACAAAAACATCGAATAACTTGTTTGGAATAGCGAGGGCTAAACAACTAATTAGAGCGCTTATCTTTTTGGGGCTTTTTGCATAACCCCCCGAAAAGGTAAATTCCAGATTGAGACAGTCAAGACTCAGCATTGAAGTCGGGTTTAATAGTACATATGTTCTTTGTCATATTTTACTGTTGCAGAGTATTC